>Ga0066903_100005900_pt1 | contig 10739 bp, 10 predicted proteins | sample PanSoiMetaGPlot1_FD_67491 | JGI IMG/M metagenome (GOLD analysis project Ga0066903, IMG submission 67491) | Tropical forest soil microbial communities from Panama analyzed to predict greenhouse gas emissions - Panama Soil - Plot 1 (version 2) | ecosystem: Environmental > Terrestrial > Soil >...
GAAGTAAGGCGCAGCGACCGCACCCGCCGCAAAGACAAGCACGAGCAGCGCGGGGAACGTCAACCTCCCGGACCAATGGAGCACCGGAATCGCGAGCACGATCGGCACGCGGACGCCGTCGGCGAGCACCATTGCCCGCCTCGCCCCGATCCGCGTGAGCAGGCTGCCGCCGGGGAGGCCGAAGATCGCGACGCCCGCGACCTCCGCGGCGATCACGTATCCCATCCGCGCCGGCGAGCCGGTCGTCACGAGCACGAACCAGGGAAGCGCCAGCCAGGTCATCTGCGAGCCGGTCGTCGAGACCGTCTCAGCGACGAGCAGTGCCAGCAGTCGGCGGTCCCGAAGCACGTGGTCTAGATCAGGTGGTCGGACTCGGCGCGCGGACGACGTCGATGTCGCCGCTCATTGAGGTCGCACGAAGCTCCACCAGAGGAGCCCCGTCGTCCGGAGCGGGCGGGACCTCGTCCAGCGCGACGTCCGAGGTGAGGTCGCCGCTCATCGCGCGGGCGTCGACCCAGATATTGGAGCCCTGGCGAACACCGACCGTGATGTCGCCGGACATCGACTGGAGCTCGACGCTCCCCTCGGACACGGCGCCGATCCGCTGATCGCCTGACGCGGTGCGTACCTTGGCGTCGCCGGCCTCGTCGACCTGGATGTCTCCCGAGGCGGCGCGCGCAGACAGCGGGCCCTTGACGCGGCCGAGCCGGATGTCGCCGGAAGCGGTGCTGATGTCCGTGGCCCCGCCGATGTCGCCAAGCCGGATATCCCCGCTCGCCGCCTCGACCTGGGCGTCGCCGCTGATCTCGTCCAGATCGAGGTCGCCAGACGCCGCTTTCGCGTGGAGCGACCCGAACCGACCGCGGCCGCGGAGGTCGGCCGAAGCAGTCTCGGCGCGGAGTCGCGCGCCCTCGGGCGCTCGAATGCGGAGGCGGACGTCGAGCTTGCGCAGGAAGCCGAACCCGAGCGCGCGCCGAGTCTCCACGTCGACGACGACCTCGTGGCCGCCGCCGGTCTCGCGCAGCTCGATCCGCGCGTCGTCGAGAAGCTCGCGCACCTGATCGGCGCCGCCGCGGGCGTCGAGCTCGACGTCGGTGGTCGTTCCGGGCCCCGTCTCCACGTCGATGCGCCCGGAGGGCACGCGGAGGTCGAGCGTCACGTCGCCGGGGGTTTCGAAAGTCTCGCGCCTCATGATCGGCGGCCGCGAACGCGGCGAATCACTTCCAGTGCCCCGGGCTGACCAAGCTTACGGGGATCGCGCGAGTCGACGCGAACCTCGACGTGTCCGAACGGCAGATGCACGAACATGGCTCCTCCTTAGCTCCGGCCGTAGCCGGTGAGTCGGTTGCCGGGCCCGCGCCGCCCGCCGCCGCCGGTCGAGCTGACGAGCCGCGTGATCGAGCGCACGAGCCAGGTATTGACCGAGACGCCTTCGCGGGCAGCGGCCGCTTCGACCGCCGCCTTCAGCGGCTCCGGCAGGCGCAGCGAGATCCGGGCGACGAGCTCGACGTCCCCCGAGGCGGGCGGAGCTTCATCCGCCTCCTCGGCGACGTAGACGAGCGTCGGGTCTTGCCCGGAGACGCGCACCTCGACATGCCCTGACGGGAGCTGGCTCGTCAGCTCGAGCGACGCCTCTCCGAGCGCGTCAAGCAGGCGGAGGCCGGCCGAAGCGCCGACGGCAGCGGTCAGGCGCCGCGCGGCTTCCGCAACGGCATCGTCGCCGACTGCGGCGATTCCTTCGAGATCGGCCTGGAGGCCTTCGACGAACGGGCGTAGCTCCACGGTGATGTCATTATGACATCACTTAGGCGCCTGTCAAGTGTCATTGTGATGCAGAGCCTAATTCCTTGTCGTATCCCCGCCTGTAGAGCGTCTTCAGGTGCTCGACGCGGTCGACGTAGTGACGGGTCTCGGGAAAGACGATCCCCCTCCCATCGCGGCGCCATTCGTCGACGTTCTCCTGCCCCGCGTTGTAGGCCGCCAGCGCGGTCCGTTCGTCGCCGTACTTGTCGAGCAGGTGGCGGAGGTACCAGGATCCGTAGCGAACATTGATCTCGGGCGTGTAGAGGTCGTGGACGCGGAAGCGGCTTCCGCCCGTGTGGACCGCGATGCCCTTGGCCGTGTCGGGGAGCAGCTGCATCAGCCCGATCGCGCCGGAGCGCGACTCGACGTCGGCGCGAAACTTGCTCTCCTGGTAGATGACGGCTGCGAGCAGGGCGGGGTCGAGCCGGTAGTTGTGCGCGTGGCCGCGGACGATCGCCTCGTAGCGGAGCGGGTACCAGAGCCGCACCCACCAGCCCGGTTCCGTCTCGTGCACGTAGAGGAAGGCGGCCGCGACGACGCCGAGCGTCGCGGCCAGGACGGCGAGCCGCCTCATCGCGCCTCGAGCGTGCGCATCGTCTGGGCCACGAAGTCGTCGAGCTCCTGTCGAGTGCCGTCGTTGACGTAAGCGAAGTCGGCCCGCTCGACCTTCTCCTCGTCGGCCAGCAGGCGTGCCTCGCGCCGGGACGCGCCGGCAACGCGCGCCCGTTCTCGCCGTACGTCCTCCGGCGCCGTGATCACGACGACGACGTCGAAGCGCGACTCGCCGCCGACCTCGTAGAGGAGCGGCACCTCGGTCGCCGCTACCGCGGGCGGGTCGGGCAACTCGGCGAGCGACTCGCGCCAGGCCAGGTAGTGCGCGACCACGCGGGGGTGCAGCAACGCCTCCAGCCACGCCAGCGCCTCACGGTCTTCGAAGACGATGGCGGAGATCGCGGCGCGGTCGATGTTGTCGGCGTCGTCGAGGATTCCCGTGCCGAAACGCTCGAGGAGTGCGCGCCGGACCTCCGGATCCTCGCGGAGCAGGTAGTGCACGATGTCGTCGCTCGAGATCGTCGCGGCGCCGTGCCGCGCGAATGCGAGGAGGGCCTCGGTCTTCCCGGCCCCGATTCCCCCCGTGATCGCGACCGCGATGGGTGCGGATCGCGAGCGCGCAGTCGAGCACATATTGGGGGCCATTTTTCCTCCTGGGATTTAGCCGGATGCCCGAGCACAGCTCGGACATCCTCCAGGTCGGCGTCGCAAGCGAACGCCTTGGCCCTATTCGGTCGGCTCGAGGTCGGGCGCGGACGGAGCTTCGCCCTCGGAGTCACCTGGGCCGGGCTCGTCCGGCGCGACCTCGTCGGCCGCGATGCTCTCGTCGACGAGCTCCGGCGGAACCTCGCCGGTGTCAGGCGGTGCTTCGGCCGATGCCTCGCCGCTCGGCATCTCCACGACCGCTTCGGCCTGAGGAGTCTCTGGAAACACCTCTTCGGAGAGGTCCAGGTCGGGCGTCCCCTCGATCGGCTGTGCGTCGTCGGCGCGGGCGACCACGCCCCCGCCCTCGACCCGTTTCAGCGACAGCGAGAGGCGCCGGCGCTCGCCGTCGACCTCGATGATCTTCGCCCGCACCTCGTCGCCCTGGGAGACGACCTCGCGTGGGTTCTCGACGTGGTGCTGCGCGAGCTCGGAGATGTGAACGAGCCCCTCGACGCCCGGCAGGATCTCGACGAAGGCGCCGAACGTGACGACCTTCGTGACCTTACCCTCGACCTCGTCGCCCTCGTTGTAGGTGTCGAGCACTTGCTGCCAGGGATCCGACTGCGTCTGCTTGAGCCCGAGCGAGATTCGCTGCCGCTCGCGGTCGATGTCGAGCACCTTCACCTTGACGTGCTGGCCGATCTCCAGCACCTCGGACGGATGGTTGACGTGGCTCCAGGAGAGCTCACTGATGTGAATGAGGCCGTCCATGCCGTCCAGGTCGACGAAGGCGCCGAAGTCGACGATGTTCGAGATCTGCCCCTCGACGACGTCGCCCGGGTTGAGCCGATCGAGGATCTGCTGGCGCTGCTCCTTTCGCTCGTCCTCGAGCACGGCGCGGCGCGAGAGCACGACGTTGTTCCGCGAGCGGTTGAGCTCGATCACCTTCGCGCTCAGCTCCTGGCCGAGGAACTCGTCGAGGTCTTGGACGCGGCGGATGTCGACGAGGCTCGCGGGCAGGAAGCCGCGGACGCCCAGGTCGAGGATCAGGCCGCCCTTGACGACTTCGATCACCTTGCCGGCGACAGCCTCGCCGGATTCGGCCGCGCCCTCGATCTTCTTCCAGGCGAGCTCGAAGCGCGCGCGCTTCTTCGAGAGGATCAGCCGGCCTTCGGCGTCCTCCTTCGTGAGCACGAGCGCGTCGATCTCCTCGCCGAGGTTGACCTCGTCCGCGGGGTTGACAGAGCGGCGGATCGAGAGCTCGGCGACGGGGATCACGCCCTCCGACTTGTAGCCGATGTCGACGAGCACCTCGTCCTTGTCGACGCGGACGACCGTGCCGTGCACGACCTCTCCCTCGTTGATCGTTGGGAAGGTCGCGTCGTAGTTCGGCACCTGCTCGCCTTCCTCGTTGGTCGTCCAGAACAACGAGTCGTCGAGTTGTTCCGGCGGTGCCTGAGGCTCCACTCTCTGGGTTTCCGGGTTGACCGTGTCGTTCGCCAAAGCGGCGGTCAGTATAGCCCTGAGGTGTTTTAGGCCTGGACCGTCGCGCCCTCGAGGAAGCCGCGCACGACAGCGAGGTAGTGCTCGGTCTGTTCGACGAAGCTCATGTGCCCCGCATCCGGGATCACGACCAGCTGGCTGTTCGCGATCCCCTCGTGGAGGACGCGGGCGGCGCGCGGCGTGGTCGTCCGGTCATGCTCGCCGACGACGATCAGGGTCGGCTTGCGGACGCCGCCCAGCTTCGGCCGGTAGTCGAAGGCGCCGTAGCCGATGCTGGCGAAGTAGCGCAGCACCTCCGGGGAGCCGACGGTCTCCTCGGCGTAGCCGGGCGGCGGTTCGCCGTGGAAGTGGAACGGCATCTGGTCGCGGAGAAGCTGCTTGAGCTGCTCCTCGGTCTCGACGGTCTTCTCGGCCTCCCAGGAGGCGGAGATCGTCTCGCGGTCGTCGCCGAGCGCCTCGAGCGAAGCCTCGACGTCCGTGTCCAGCGCGTCGCTCGAGTCGCCCCCGCCCGAGATCACGTAGGCGGCGGCGGTGCCGAGCTCAGTCGCGTGGTACGTGGCGATGATTGCGCCGAACGAGTGACCGAGCAGCGCGAAGCCGTGGAGCTCGAGCGCCTCGGCGAGCAGGTCGACGTCGCGCGCGAAGACCTCGAGGCTGAGCGTCGTCGGGTCGACACGCTCGGAGCGCCCCTGACCTCTTTCGTCGACGTAGAACAACCGGAACTCGTCACCGAGCGAATCCAGATACGGGCGGAACATCGAGTGGTCCAGCCCAGGCCCGCCATGCAGGACGATCAGCGGCAAGCCGTCGCCGACCTGCTCGACGTTGATGTTGTAACCGTCAGCCAGCGCGACGAGCACTCGGGAACCCTTATACCTCGCCGGGACGGGCTTTGCCCGTCCCGGCCGCTGCGGCCCCGCATTGCCACTGATCATCGTGAAAGTCGTCATGGCCGCCGAAAGGCGGCCGGACTTTCACGATTTGACTTTCACGATTTTGCTTCGTTCCAGTCGTCGCCGACGCCGATGTCCACCGCCAGGGGCGGGTCGAGGTCGTACGCGCGGATCATCTCCTCGCGGACGATGGCCTTGACGGCCGTCACCTCGTTCTCCGGCGCCTCGAGCAGGAGCTCGTCGTGGATCTGCAGCACCAGCCGGGCCGCCCTGCCCTCCTCCCGGAGACGGCGGTGGATGTCGATCATCGCGACCTTGATGATGTCCGCGTTCGAGCCCTGCATGACGAAGTTGACGGCGAGCCGCTCGCCGAGGGAGCGCGTCTGACGGTTCGAGGCCCGCAGCTCCGGCACCGGCCGCCGCCGGCCCAGCAGCGATGTCGTGTAGCCGTCCTCGCGCGCCTGCTCGATCGTCCGCTGGATGAAGTCCTGCACGTGCGGGAAGCGCGCCAGGTAGGCGTCGATGTAGGCCTGGGCCTCTTCGCGCGGGATCTCGAGGTTCTCCGAAAGCCCGAACGCGGAGATCCCATAGACGATCCCGAAGTTGATCATCTTCGCGATCGAGCGCTGGCCGGTGGTCAGCTCCGCCGGGTCGACTCCGAGCACCTCGGCCGCCGTCGCGCGGTGGATGTCCTCGCCGCGAGCGAACGCATCGCGCAACTTCGGCTCGCCGGAGACGTGCGCGAGGATCCGCAGCTCGATTTGGGAGTAGTCGGCAGAGACGAGCTTCCAGCTGGGCTCGGCGACGAAGGCCGAACGGATCTCACGGCCGAGCTCCGTCCGGATCGGGATCGCCTGCAGGTTGGGGTTCGAGGTCGAGAGCCGCCCGGTCGCCGCTACCGTCTGGTTAAAGGTCGTGTGCAGGCGCCCGTCCCTGCCGAGCAGCGAGGGGAGCGGGCCGAGATACGTGTTGAGCAGCTTCGAGTACTCGCGCCATTCCTCGATCACGGGGACGATCTCGTGCTCGCCGCGGATCGTCCGCAGCACGCGAGTGTCGGTCGAGTAACCCGTCTTGCCCTTGCGGCCCGGCGTCAGCTCGAGCTTCTCGAACAGGATCCGGGCAACCTGCTGCGTAGAGCCGAGCATGAACTCCTCATTCGCGAGCTCGTGCGCCTTCGCCTCGAGCTCCTCCACGCGGTCGGCGAGCCGGGCCGTGATCTCGCCCATCCGGTAAGTGTCGATCTTGACGCCGACCTGCTCCATCGCGACGAGCACCGGCGTCAGCGGCAGCTCGATCTCTCGGTAGAGCTGCTCGTGGCCGCGTTCGCGAACACGCTCGAGCAGCGGCTCGCGCAGGCGGAGCGTCGCGGCGGCGTGCCGAACGAGTCGCGCCGTGTCCTCCTCCGCTTCTGGCTCGGGGTGGAGCTCGAGGCCGTACTCCGCCGCGAGGTCGTCGAGCTCGTACGAGGCGCGGCTGGGCTCGATCAGGTAGGCCGCGATCATCGTGTCGTCGACGGCCTGTACTCGGAGGGCCTTCGCGTCGTGAGCCGTGATTTGCGCTTCGCGCAACTCACCAGACCGAGCAGTCACCAGAACCTCGGCGTCCGTCGCGACAGCGAGGCGGTCGCCCTCAGCGGCGACGCCGACGGTGCCTTCGATACCGACGAGCTCGCCCTCACGCCAGTGAATTTCGACCGTCTCGGTGTCTACACCTCGCTCTGCCGCAGGCAGAGCGAGGTCAAGCTCGTCGACGCGGTTGAGCAGGTTCCGGAACTCGAAGCGCCGGAACATCTCCTTCAGCTGCGAGCGGTCCGGCGGCGAGAGCACGAGCTCGGTCGGGTCGGAGTCGAGCTCGAGTTCGCGTCGCATCGTCGCGAGCTCCTTCGCCGCGCGCGCCTGCTCGGCGTGCTCCTTGACCGCCTTCGAGCGCGCCGGCGTCAGCTCGTCGGCGTGCTCGAGGACTTCCTCGAGCGAGCCGTACTGCGCGATCAGCTGCCCCGCCGTCTTGTCGCCGATCCCCGGAATCCCGGGGATGTTGTCCGACGGGTCGCCTTTCAGCCCGATGAAGTCCGGCACCTGGTCGGGTCTGATCCCGAGCCGGGCCTCGACGCGCTCGGGCGTGTAGACGTGGACGTCAGAGACGCCGCGCGGCGTCATCATCAGCGCGACGTTGTCGGAGACGAGCTGGAATGCGTCCCGGTCGGTCGAGACTACGGTGGTCTTGATGCCGGCCTCGTCGGCGCGAGTCGCCAGCGTCGCGATCACGTCGTCGGCCTCCCAGCCCTCGAACTCGAGGTTGCGGTACCCAAATGCCTCGACGATCGGTCGGAAGTAGGGGAACTGCTCGGCGAGCAGGTCCGGCATCGGCTTCCGTTCGATCTTGTAGGTCTCGAGCAGCTCGTGGCGGTGGACGGGCCGCATGTCCCAGGCGACGGCGACGCCCTTCGGCCGGTAGTCCGTCAGCAGCTTGAAGAGCATATTCGTGAACCCGAGCAGGGCGTTCGTCGCGAAGCCCTCGCTCGTCGCAAGCTCCTCCGGCAGCGCGAAGAAAGCGCGGTAGGCGAGGTTGTTGCCGTCGACGAGGAAGAGCTCGGAATCGCGCACGGGAGCGTCGTCGAGCTGCAGTTCCTCGCCTGTCAAGGTTTTCGGGCTCACAGAGCGAGTGTATGCGCCAGCATGCGCTCGCTCTGGCAACGAAATCCGGTGCCTGACTTCAGTCTGGCTCCGGTGTGACTGTCCACTATCGTCCGGCGCCGATGCGCGGGATCGAAATCGAGCCGCTCGAGGACGAGCACCTGGAGCAGGCGGCGAAGCTGCTTGCCGACCGCCACGCGCGCCACCGGCAAGCTGAGCCGCTGCTGCCCGACGTCGCCTATTTCCGTGCGCAGGTGGAACGCGATCTGGGCCACGAGCGGGCGGCGGGCCTTGTTGCGCTGCGACGCGGCAGAGTCGTGGCCTACCTGATCGGCCGCGTCGAGCTCGACGCAATGCTCGGCGACGATCGCGCGGTCGTCGACTTCGCCGGCTGTGCAGCCGCGCCCGGAAGGACCGAGGCGATTCGCGAGCTCTACGCGGCGCTCGCGGCGCGCTGGGTCGCCGCCGGCGCGACGCGGCACCTCGCCTACATCCCGGCGAGCGACGAGTCGCTGGCCGACCCCTGGTTACGCCTCGCGTTCGGCGTCCAGTACGTGTGGGCCGTGCGCGAGACCGAGGCAATGAAGCCGGTGGACGCGGGCGTCAGGATCCGACCCGGGACGCACGATGACCTCGATCTGGTCGCGATGCTCGACCGCAGCCTCTACGAGCACCAGGCGGGATCGCCGAGCTTCTCTGGCGTTCCGCTGCCGAGCGACGAGGAGCTCCGTGCCGAGTGGAGCGACCTCTGGGACGACCCGGGTCCGTTCACGCACTTCGTCGCCGAGCGGGCCGGCCGGCCCGTCGGGCATCTCGTCCTCTACCGGCGTCCAACCGGGGACCTCAGGGTTCCCGAGCGGAACATCGATCTCTCGCACGCCGCGACGGTGCCGGCAGTCCGGGGTTCGGGCGTCAACATCGCCCTGGTCGCGCACGCCATGACGTGGGCTCGCGAGCAACGGTTTCGGTCGATCACCACCGATTGGCGCTCGGTGAACCTGCTCGCCTCGCGGCACTGGCCGCGCGTCGGCTTCCGTCCGACCTACTACCGGCTCTACCGCGCCGTTCCGTGACCCGCGTCCCCATGCTCGCAGGCTCGCGGCTACTCATCGTCAACGCGCCTGACGACGCCGAGATCCTGCGGCCGCTCGAGCCTCGCGAGGCGATCGCGGACGTCGGCGGGGCCGTCCGTGACGCGCTCCGGTTCCCGCTCGTCGGGGAACCGCTGGAGGCGCTGGTGCGGCGCGGCGGCCGCGCCACGGTCGTGATCGAGCCGCCCTCGCTTCCCATTCCGACGGCGCAGAACGATCCCAGGCGGGGAGCGATCGCGGCGGTCGTCGACGAGCTCGTCCACGCCGGGGTACCGCTCCAGAACCAGACGCTGCTCGTCGCGGGAGGGCTCGCCCGCCGGCTCGCCGACCGGGAGCTCGAGCAGCTCGGCGTCGTCTCGCCGGAGTTCGCGCGGCGGTTCCGGGGCCGCGTCGCCGTCCACGACGCGGAACATGCGGGCCTGGTCGAGATCGGCAGCTCGGGACGGATTCCGCTCCGCGTCCACCCCTCGCTCCTCGAGGCGGACGTGGTCGTCGTCGTCAGCGCGGCCGAGACGGTCCTACACGGCGGGCCGGCGGCGCTCCTCGGGGCCGCCGGCCGCGAGGCCCTTCGTTCGGCCGGCGCGTACTCGCTGCTCGAGACGAGCGCCTCGCAGGGCTGGCAAGTCGCAGCTGCGCTCGAGCGAGAGCTCATGCGCCGCGTGCCGCTGATCGGCGCCTCCCTCGCATTCAACAATCTCCGGGTCGCCGGCGCTGCTCGCGGGTACCCCTACGAGGAGGAAGCGCTGGCACGGATCGCGGGGTCGCCGCTGCGGCGGCCGTTCGGGCTCCTGCCGGGTTGGGCGCGCGATCGGATCATCCGCTCCGTCCGGCGGGAGATCTCGGTCGCCGCCGCATACGGCGGGCCCCCCTCGGTGGCACACGCCGAGGCGCTGCTCCGGGGCGTCCAGGCCCGTTCGGCCGTGCTCGAAGGCCAGCTCGACGCGATCGTGATCGGCATCCCCCGCACGACGCCGTACCTGCCGCGCGAGCGGCCGAACCCGTTGCTGGCCGCGTACCTCGCGCTCGGGTTGGCGCTGCGGTTGTGGCGCGACGGTTTTCCGCTGGCCGAGGGCGGAACCGCGATCCTGCTGCACCGCTTCAACCGCCACTTCGCGCACCCGACCCAGCAGCCGTACCGCACGTTCTTCCAGGCCGTCGCGAGGCTCGGCCGTGAGCCGGTCGAGCTGATTGAGGCCGAGCGCGACGTCATTGAGGACGAGCGCGCGATCGATGCGTACCGCGGCCGGCGCTCCTGCCACCCGGTGCTCCCGTTCGTCGACTGGAACGCCTGCGCGCCCGCGCTCGGCCGGCTCGGCGCGGTGATCGTCGCCGGTTGCCGCGACGCCGCGGCGGCGCGGCAGCTCGGCTTCGTGCCGTCGCAGACGACCGGGACGGCCCTGGAGATGGCCCACGGCCGCGTCGAACGCCCGGCACGCGTTGGCTTCCTGCTTTCGCCTCCTTACTTCCCCCTTCGTGTCTCTCAGAACGGCAATCGCGTCTGAGCGGGGTTTAGCCGGCCGCTCGGGCAAGAGCCCGCACGGCCTCCAACTCGGCATCGCAAGCGACGCCGAGGTTCCCCCTCCGTGTCTCTAGAACGGCACTCGCATGTGAGCGGGGTT
>Ga0066903_100005902_pt1 | contig 10738 bp, 5 predicted proteins | sample PanSoiMetaGPlot1_FD_67491 | JGI IMG/M metagenome (GOLD analysis project Ga0066903, IMG submission 67491) | Tropical forest soil microbial communities from Panama analyzed to predict greenhouse gas emissions - Panama Soil - Plot 1 (version 2) | ecosystem: Environmental > Terrestrial > Soil >...
AGGCTGCCCAATCCTAGCGGTAAGCTCGATGAAAATGCCGCCCGACTTGTGGCTGTCAACGAGGGTATCGCAGTGGTCCTGACCGGCTCCCTGAGCAACCGCGGAAGTGGCTACGCGGTATCGGTGAAAGCCATCGATGCGGTCACCGGAAAGATGCTCACCAGCGCCGATGCAAATTCTGCGAATAAGGATCAACTCCTGCTCGACATTCCCAAGATTGCTGCTCCGATTCGCAAGGCGCTCGGAGATGCCACACCTGAGTCCGTTCAGCTCGAGCAGCTCGCCGGAGCCTTTAGCACTTCGTCCTTGGCAGCGGTGCATCAGTATGGAATTGGGATGGAGCAGTTGTTGGCAGGAAATTCGCAGGAGGCCATCGGGTCCTTTTCCAATGCCATCGTCCTGGACCCGAACTTTGCGCGTGCTTATGGGGCAATGGCGTCGGCATACGGAAACCTCGGCAGAACGCAAGACGCCGAGAAGTACGTGAAGCTCGCAATGGAACACGTGGACCGCATGACGGAGCGGGAACGCTACCGGGTACGTGGTCTTTACTATTTCGCAACTTCGAACTATCCCAAATGCATTGAAGAATACGGCGAGCTTCTCAAACGCTTTCCTGCCGACGATTCAGCATGGGCCAACATTGCCGGCTGTTATTTGAGTGTTCGGAGGATCCCCGAAGCAGTTACGGCGGCCAAGCGTGCAGTCGAAATCGTTCCAAAGGGTGCTGTACAACGGGTGGTTCTGTCATTTTACAGCTCCTACGATGGGGACTTCGCTGCCGGCGAACGTGAAGCGCAGACTGCGCTGAAGCTCAACCCGTCTTCCCAGGCCTATCTCGCGCTCGCGGAGGCGCAACAGGGTTTAGGTCAGATGGCCCAAGCCGCTGAGACCTATCACACGATGGAAAAGATCGACGGGCTGGGTGCTTCTTTGGCCGCCTCTGGCTTGGCGGACGTCGCTTCATATGAAGGCCGTTACGCAGATGCGGTACAGACGCTTGAGCACGGTGTAGACGCCGACATAGCGGCCAAAAACTCGGATGGCGCCGCTGAGAAACTTGCTGGCATCGCCCAGCTACGCCTCTTGGGCCGACAGAAGGGACAGGCGATCGCTGCGGCCAATAAGGCTGTATCTATCAGCCAATCTGTAGCGGTGAGGGTTCTGGCTGCGCGAGCCTTGCTCGAAGCTGGGGAAATCACCGGAGCGCAAAAATTGGCCGACGTCTTGGCGTCCGAGGTCCAACCCGAAACTCAAGCCTACGCAAAGATCGTCCGTGGCGATCTAGCCTTGCAACGTGGAGACAAGGAAGAGGCAATCAACATGTTCACAGGCGCCAACCAGCTGGTCGATACCTGGATTGGTCGTTTCGAGTTGGGAAGGGCGTATCTGGAGGCGGGAAGGTTCGTCGAGGCGGACTCGGAGTTTGACCGATGCATCAAGCGGCGGGGTGAAGCCTTGGAGATTTTCCAAGACAGTACCCCCACCTTCGCCTATTTTCCGCCCGTCTATTACTACCAAGGACGCGTGCGTGAAGGCCTAAAAAGTCCGGGATTCGCGGAACCCTATCGCACGTATCTTGGCATCCGCGGCATCGCGAAGGAAGATCCGTTGGTTGCTGACATCAGCCGACGCATTGGCCGATAAGGAACACACACAAAAGACGGACTTGGCCGCTACAGCCGTTGAGCGTGTATCTCGTATACCTTCGGCGCCCATTTTCCGTTGCCATCTTCTCTTTCATTCGAAAAAATAAGCGGGACGTCGTAGGTCCCGCCTTTAGAGCAATTCATATTTTTGCTCACTTTACTGTGAGCTGAACGGTCGTACTGTGGGTGAGATTGCCACCAACGAGTGCGCCGGTGAAGGTTAGTGTAAAGGTTCCATGATTCACGTTCTTGTTCGCGAACAGAGTCACCGTCGACTGGACGGCACTACCTTGCAAATTATCTGCGGCCGGAAACACTGAGCATGTTGAATTGACCGGTACCCCACTACAAGATAGAGCGATCGTGCCAGTCAGGCCAGCGATCGGAGTTACCGTGACGGTGTAAATCGCCTGGTGTCCCGATGGGATAGTCTGAGCAGCGGGCGTGGCTGTGATCGAGAAATCTTGTACAACTTGGGTGAGGCTGGAAGACGTGCTACTTCTGAAGTTGCCGTCGATGTTGGTATAGACAGCTGTGATCGGATGCGTGCCTGCCGCAAGTGCGCTGGTAGTTAGAGTAGCTGTGCCCGACCCACTGACCGTTTGTGGCGCGCCGAGGACCGAAGCCCCGTCCATGAACTGAACTGTGCCAGTTGGTATGGCTGTGCTGATCCCTTGCCCAGAAGTGTTAGCGACCGTCGCGGTAAACGTAACCGACTGCCCGAAGACCGACGGATTCACCGAGGAAGTTACGCTCGTCGTGGTCGTCGCTGGATTGACTGTCTGGCTCAGAGTCCCAGAACTTCCGCTGAAGCCTCCGTCGGTGTTCGTATAGACCGCTTTAATAATGTGTGGCGAACCCCTGACGCTTAGGGTCGAGATTGCACCACTTGTTGCCGTAGCTGCAGCTCCTGACCCAGATACTGCGACCGGTGCGCCGGAGGCGGCGCCATCAATAAAGAACTGGACGGAGCCAGTTGGCGTGGCTGGCCCAGACGTGTTAACGACTGTCGCGGTAAACGTAACCGATTGCCCGAAGATTGATGGGTTGACTGAGGAAGTTACAGTCGTCGAGGTTGTCGCACAGGTCGGTATAGCCGATGTGATGTTAGACGGAACGCTTTCCTGCGGTGGATTCGTGTTCGCGAGCACCGCAGTCACAAAATACGAGTAGGTGGGGCCACAGGTGACACTGGTATCGGTAAATGTGAGCAACGTGCCAGCAACTGAATTGATCTGTACGGCGGTTGCCCCATCCGTCGAGCGATAGATGTTGTACGTTCCGATTTGCCCGAAACTTGGCGCGCCCCAGTCAAGTCTTATATAGCGCGGCGGGTTCGTTGTCGTCGCGGTCAAGTTTCGAGGAGAACGGACGAAGGAGTTCGCCGTTTGGAAGTTGAGCTCTCCGACGCCGGTACCGACTGTGAGTTTGCCAGCCCCCACTGTGAGTTTGCCGGTTCCGACCGTCAGTTTGCCAGTACCTACGGTGAGCTTGCCTGTACCTACCGTGAGTTTGCCGCCCCCGAAGATCTCGCTACCGGTCGCTGCAACCTGACGGAGGTCAAGATTCGCCCAATCGTCGTAGCCCCGTAAGGTTGCGCTAATGGCCCCGTCGAAATTGACATCCGAACCACTCATCCACGCCGGCGTGATCAGATCAGCAGGGCCTTGCACAACGTACATCGTGGGATCTGGGTCGGTGTTCGGCGATAGCGCGGTGCCATCACAATGAGTCTTGGCGGATGAGCCGACTCCCTGCGGCGGCTCGGGTGAGTACCATTTCGTGGTTGAGTATGCAAGCGCCGAGCCGTCGGTGCTGGTGAGTCCGGCGGGCAAGCTGTTTTCATTCAAGGCGTTCAGCTGCTGCTCGGAATAATCCAGAACACCGTTATCCAGAAGATCGACCTGGAACTGGTAGCTCATAACGCTCTGATAATTCGGCTTGCAGTTAGGCTCGAGTGTCGGGACGTAGCTGCCCGGTGTGTCGTAAAAGAGGCCACCGTGAGTCAGGCCGAGCGTATGTCCCAACTCGTGCATAACCGTTCCGGCTTGGACTGGATCAGTCTGTCCCGCCGCCCCCCACAGCCCGAGCGTGATGAGGGAGTCTCCTCCGCCGATATCAGACACACCGGAAGTTGAGCGAATTCGGCCCGACGCCACCGCAAGCCACGGATCAGTGGACTGGGTATAGGTTGCGTTGGTTGCAGTAGGGATTTGAATCGTGAAAGTGTTTCCACTGGCAGTCTGGAGTACATAGGTCCCGTTCAGAGCGGGATTGGTGATGGCATCCGTGATCGTTACGCGGTCCGTCCCGGCGGTCAGGCCGTGTGGTGTTGATGTAGTAAACGTCACCGTGTTGCCAGAAGCGACGACGCTGGTTAGGCTGCCCCCTTGCAGACCCCACTCCGGCAGGCCGGCGGCGTGTGCGAACAATGCATAGTGATAGCTGTCCTTTCGCCCATGTTGGAAACGACGGATACACGGGCCGCTCAAGGCGTTCTCGCAGGACGTCTCGTCGGGGTAATTGAGCGGCTGGTTCTTAAGAAACGCGAACCCATTCTTCCAACCAACGAGTCCGGGCTGGTTTGGATATTCGCATAGCACAGGATTCCCGGATCCGTCCGTCGTATCGGTGCATGTTTGCTCCTGGATCGCTCCTGTGGCGAGTGCCGGCGGGTAACCTGGATTCCCCGGAATGATATGTAGGTTGGTTCCTTTGGGCGAGAATGCGTTCGTCAACATGGTTAACGTGCTCGCGGAGGGAAAGAAGGAATATCCGTTTTTAGTGTCGCAGCTGCCATCTGCATTTAGGATGCTGCACATGTAGTCCAGCTCCATAAACAGATCCTTCGTGCCGGACGTAGCTCCGGGAAGCGATACCCAGGAAGGATCCGTATTGGCGCACGCACCTTCATTTATTGAAGCATCGCAATATCCTTGTTTCTGTTTCCACACATCCAGAATGCCGTCATTGTCGCTATTCTGAACGGTAGTGCTTACGATTATGACGCCCCACGATACACACCCGCTGTTTGAGCCGTTGGGCACCACCATGGTCGTTGCCGAAGCATCGTTGTCCTTGATTGGGTTGTTGGCGCCGCTGAAACTCCACGTGGGATTGTCCCAAGAACCGTTGTAGTACCCGGGGAAGGGCGGGAGGTTCCCATAAGGAGAAGGCAGGTTCATGCCATCCAGAGACACGGTTTCATACTTGTTGCTCTGACCGTTTCCTACGATATGCGTCAGCTTCGAAATTGGACCAGCGGCAGACTGGTAGAACCCCTGCATTGTCTGTGACATTGACGTGGAACCGTTGGACGGGGCAAAGGCGCCGTCGTAAATGACAATAGAGGTCAGTGGTAACGAGGGCGTGATGGCGCGATAGATGATAACGAGGCTGGCGCCCAACGTCAGCGGCGATCCACCGCCATTGCTTCCGCTGTCCGCAAGGCTCACTTCATATGTGCCATTAGCCTGAACATTTCCCTGGGCATCCTGCGGCAAGAACCGGCTCACATCTGCGGCGTACACACGCATGGTTTTCGAGCCTTGCGAATTTCCCGAACATCCGCCCGAACTCCATGCCACCGGCGCGTTGGGATTTCCCAGGACGACTCCGCTAATCGGATATCCCTTGGATGGTCCGCCCGCAAATACGGGTCTGAAGAATCCGTTTTGACCGATAAACGCTGTCTGCGAACTTTCAACTGTTTCCCAGTAGAGAAAAGCAGCCACAATGTCTGCCCCTAAAGGCACACCTGCAGAGGGCACCGAATTCGCGTCCGGCATGGTGAACTGTTTCTTGGCAAACCCGTTCACCCCAAGTCCGCGCAGGCCGACGCCAGAGACCACGTAATCGCCTGTTACAAAATAATTGTTCTCAAAAGTCAACGGCGGAGTCGCCTGTGCAAATCCCGGTTGCCAAAGCCCCATCAGCAAAAGGAACGCTAATAAACTCAGAGTAAAAAACACCTTCCGGACAGCACGGCGCGCGTGCGCGCAACGGTGACACGGCATCTTTGATATTCCTTTTTTGATGGAGGGACCCTGGAGTCCTCCGAATTTATGGGACGGCGGCCAAACGACTGAGCCTGGGGGAGAAGACGCTGACACTTAATGCCAGCGATGGCATTTTCGGCTTATCTCTCTCTCTTGTCAATGCTTGAATGCTTGTGACGGAAATGACCGGCAGACATTACCAGAAAGAATTAGTCACGGCCTGAGCGCGTCGAAGCGGGATCCACTATGCTGCCGAATGTTTCCGATCTTCGCAGGCATGCGCTGGGTACACTTCGCCCGTCCGCTCGAAATTTCGGCGTTTTGAAGCGCACTGACAGTGAAGAAATTTCGATATATTGCAAGCACTGGATTGAAGCGGCCCCCGATGGGCTGAAGGACAGAGGTGGGTATTCGAAAGTCAACTGTTGAAAACTAGGCGCCACTCGTTACGACCACCAACACAGCCCCGGGGCCGCGATTCCGAGGAATGGCGATGTTATTCCGTGGTGGTCCTGATGTGCTCGGGATCCTCGCTGCATTCATTGACTCGCCCACTGTTGCGCCCTAAGATTTCAACCCATGATCGGGCAAACCATCTCGCACTACCACATTGTCGAGAAGCTCGGTAGTGGCGGAATGAGTGTGGTCTACAAGGCCGAAGATGTGAAGCTCGGTCGCTTTGTAGCACTCAAGTTCCTGCCCGACGCCGTCGCAAAGGATCCGGTGGCGCTCAGCCGTTTTCAGCGCGAAGCGAAATCTGCCTCTGCGCTAAATCATCCGAACATCTGCACGATCCACGAGATCGACGAGGCGGACGGCCGAACCTTCATCGCGATGGAATTTCTGGAAGGGCAGACACTCCGTCGACTGATCGGTGGCAAGCCTCTCGAACTGGAGGCGTTGCTTGTTTTGGGTATCGAGATCGCCGACGCGCTAGACGCTTCCCACTCACAGGGCATCGTCCACCGCGACATCAAATCTGCGAATATTTTTGTAACCACTCGCGGGCACGCTAAGGTTCTGGATTTCGGGCTGGCAAAGGTCTCTGTCAAGATCAGACCTGAAAGCCTCGCCATAAGCGCCGAGTCCCTCGAGTCCGAGGAACATCTCACTAGCCCAGGGATTGCTCTGGGTACCACGGCTTACATGTCTCCCGAACAAGTGCGGGCCGAAGAGTTGGATGGTCGCACGGATCTTTTCTCATTCGGTATCGTCCTTTACCAGATGGCTACAGGAGAATTGCCATTTAAAGGCGTCAGTGCGGGTCTCATCACGGAGGCGATCCTCAACCGCGAGCCTGTGGCTCCTAGCCGAGTCAACCCCGGGATCCCATCGAGTCTTCAAGAAGTGATCTACAGAGCCTTGGAGAAAGACAGGAACCTACGCTATCAGCACGCCGACGACATTCGGGCTGAATTGCAGCGACTAAAACGAGATTCGGAGTCAGGGCGGAGGACTTCAGAAGGAGTCTCGGTTCTGACGCCAACTCCAACTCCGTCGCCCTCGACCGACAAGCAAAGTGGACGAACTGCCTCGGGGAGAACAGCTGTCTCCCGCCCGCGAGTCTCCAAGATGATTGACTCGGTCGCGGTTTTGCCTTTCGAAAATGCGAGCGGCGATCCTGATCACGAATATCTCAGCGATGGAATTACGGGTAGTCTCACCAATATTCTTGCGACGCTGCCGAAACTGCGAGTGATAGCGCAGAGTACGGCATTCAAATATAAGGGCCGGAAAATCGACCCTCAAGCGATCGGTCGCGAGCTTAATGTGCGGGCCGTAGTTGTAGGAAGAATGATGCAAAGCGGTGGCTCTTTGCGCATTGGTACAGAATTAGTCGATGTAGCCACAGGGTCTCAGCTGTGGAGCGCGCAATACGATCGCAGGCCTGGAGACATTTTTGTCGTCCAGGACGATATTTCCAATGAGATATCAGGAAAATTGCGGTTGCGCTTGACTCGAGCAGAAAAAAAGCAGTTAACAAAACGTTACACCGAGAATGCGGAGGCATACCGCCTTTACCTGAAAGGTCGTCATCACTGGAACAGATGGACCGAAGAAGGTTTCTACAAGGCGATCGACTACTTCCGGCAGGCCGCCGACAAGGATCCTACGTATGCGCTTGCATATGCGGGTTTGGCCGATTGCTTTGTGCTTCTGGGATGGAACTGTTATTTACCGCCCGAGGAAGCATTCCCGAAAGCCAAAGCGGCTGCAAAGACTGCGCTCCGGCTGGATCAGGATCTTGCCGAAGCTCGCACATCTCTGGCGGCCGTGTTGTGGCTTCATAACTGGCAGTGGGAAGAAGCTCAGACCCAATTTAACCGGAGTCTCGAACTGCTGCCGACTTACCCGACAGCCAATCACTGGTACGCCGAATTTGCGATGACCATGGGCCGGCATGAGGAAGCGATGAACAGGATGAAGAACGGTCAGGATCTGGATCCCTTGTCGCTCATTATTAATGTCGCAGTCGGATGGGCCCTCTACCTTGGTCGGCGATACGAGGAGGCAATTGAACAACTCCGGCGAGCTGTCGATTTGGATCCGAATTATCCCGTCACGTACTGGATCCTCGGCCTGTTGCTGAGGAAAACGAGTTCTTATGAAATGGCCATCACGGAAGGTGAAAAGGGAGTGAAGCTGTCGGGCGGAAGTCCTATGATGCGCGCGGCGCTTGCGCACACTCTCGCGGCTGCTGGTAGAACGAAGGATGCATTAGAAATGCTCGACGATTTGAAGAAATTTGCGAAGGAAAAGTATGTCGCGCCGTATTTTTTCGCTGGGATTTACGTCGGCTTAGGAGAAAACGACCGCGCGATGGAATGCTTGGAGGAATCCTATGAAGAGCATTCCCACTGGCTTATTTATCTTCACATAGATCCGAGCATGGACGGACTCCGGAACAACCGAAACTTCCAAGGGTTGCTACAGCGGATTGGTCTTCCCGCGCCAACGAACGTTACCGCTATTGAGGGTTCCAGCTTACCTTGAGAGTCTATGTAGGAATGTCGCGAGCAAGGCGAAAACGCTAATAGAAATTTCTGAACCCAAAAGAGCAATCGGTGTACGAACGGTTTGTGGAGGTGGCTATGGACCGATGCAAACGCAAGGTCCTCATAGTGCTCGTCTTGAGCCTGATCCCTCTTTGTGGCTGTAAAGATCTGGTCCCACACGACACTGCGAGTCTACTTGTCCCTAGATTTCAGCGCTCGGAGGTCTTTGGATTTGTCGCGGGATTGGGCACGACATTTGCTGCAGTGCCGGACTTGATTGCAATGCTCAGGCGTCGGTCCAGTGCGGGAATGAATCCAAGGATGGCGGCCATCATGGGTGTGTTTCAGATACTCTGGGTCTACTACGGATTGTTGATACTTTCGCGACCCGTGATCGCGTGGAATGTAATCGCAGTCTTAATCAATTTCCTCAGCGTCGCAGCGTACCTTCACTTTTCGCGGAAAAAGCAAAACACAGCGGCCGATTGAAATGCTGTGCAATCTCTGGTTGGCGCAAGACCGCCATGGAATGACGGAGGTTCTTGTGTCGCGTTATGAGTATTTTGTGCGTCACAGGTGCGAGTCGGTGGGCACATCTTGCACCGCCTGGGCGTTGCACAAGCGCAGCCGTTAAGCTGAAATTCGTCGCGATTCAATAAAAGGGTGATCTCATGAACGCCGGACCGACTCCTGAACTACATCGTGGCGACATGGACAGAGTCCTGAGGATTCTTGCCGAAACCCCTTCCATCGACCGTGACTACTTGGCACCGATCGAGGAATTCCAGTTGCGTGTTCGGCGCATCAATCAAGCGTTGGAGAAGCATGGCCACACCGTGGGCCTAGTCTTCTCGGATGAACATTACGCCGGGGATGTCCCTTACCTTGGAGGGAATACCAATATTTCTATCGAGCAGGTCGCTGGCGTAGTAGGGCCAAACGGATTCCATGTTGTGGCTGGTCTGGAGGGAGGATATGTCGCGGAGCAGCTGGCAGACCGCGCTGGAGCCAAAGTCCACAAGGTCGAACTACTGCAGTTGGCGGACGAGAAATATCCCATCCGTGCCGAGCGATTGGAAGATGTCATTGGGGCTGCGGCCGGGAAAGATGTGGATCACATCGCTTTGCTCACGCCACGCCAAGTCATCCCAGCTGGGCTGGTCGAGTACCTGCAAAATCTCTATGGCAAAGAGGGTGTGGTAGACGCGCAAGAACTCTACTACCGCGTGAAGTACGAGAAGAGCGAAATCGAGATGCGCCTGATTGCTGATGCGTGCGTGATTGCTGACGCCGTGCTGCAAGCAATGCTAGCCGTGCTACGCCCTGGCCGGCTCGAAACTGAAGTCGCAGCGTGGGGTGCCTGGGTGGGCCGCATGCTCGGCTCCGAGCGCGACGGCTTCCAGATCATGGTGGGCGCCAATACCGCTAACCGTACTTTAATTGGCCCGGCCCTCAACCGCTGCATTCACGAGGGTGACTGGGTCCACCTGGGTGTCGCGCCCAAACGCGATGGTCTTACAGCGTGCCTTCGTCGCTCTGTGATCGCCGTGGAATCCCCACACAAAGTCACTCCAGAGCAAAAATACTGGTTTGACCTTGTCGAAGAAGGATACAGAGTCGGCGAACACTGGTATCGCGAAGTTGCCGCTAAGAATCTCGCTGCGCGATTGCAAGAGAAAGCCTTGGTTGATTTTTTTGCGGGACATTCTGAGGAGATCTCACGCCGCATCGGCAAGAAAGTTGATCTCGCTCAACAAAAGCCGTATACCGGAACACATAATTCCGGCTATACGGAGTGCCAGGAGTTTTTTGGTGCCATCACTCTTGACAGCCACGAGCCGCTTGGCAATCAAATCGTCACGATGTTGGATGTTGCGCTCCGTGGAATCGGAGACCGTTGGAATGACGTGGTCATCCCCGGCTTTGATTTTTGTGTCGTCGAGAACACTCTCGGTAAGTACGGAACACGGGTCGAGACTCTAACCAAGTGTCCCATCCATGCTCAGGAACTGGTGGGTGGCCGATAGATGTTTTTTAAACGAAAACAGAGACTAAGCAGTTCAGCAAAATGCTGCGGATTGAGCTAGAAAGAAAA
>Ga0066903_100005903_pt1 | contig 10737 bp, 9 predicted proteins | sample PanSoiMetaGPlot1_FD_67491 | JGI IMG/M metagenome (GOLD analysis project Ga0066903, IMG submission 67491) | Tropical forest soil microbial communities from Panama analyzed to predict greenhouse gas emissions - Panama Soil - Plot 1 (version 2) | ecosystem: Environmental > Terrestrial > Soil >...
GCCGCTGCGGTACGCGTTCTGGGGGGCCGGGCTGCTCACCGACGCCGTCGGCGCGCTGGCCATGCTGCTTCCTGGGCGGCAGGTTCCCCTCAACTCGGCCCACCTGGCCGACCGGTTCAAGATCTTCGTGCTGATCGTGCTCGGGGAGTCCGTCATCCGCCTGATCAGCGCGGCGACCATGCGGCCCTGGAGTGTGCCACTGGCCGTCGTACTCGCCGCGGCCATGATCACCCTGGCCGCGCTGTGGCTGGCCTGGCTCACCGCGGGCGGGCGCGACGGGCTGCGCAGCCAGCCGGCGATCGCATGGTTCGCCGCCGTCAACCTCCCGATCGTGGCCGGCATCGCGGCCGCGAGCGCGGGCCTGCACATCGCGATCCTGGCCGCCGACGGAGCCACCACGATCGGCATCGGGCCCCGGGCGGCGCTGTACGGAGGCGTCAGCGTATGCCTGGCCGCCACCGCGATCCTGCCGTCGGCCCGGATGACGCCCTGGCGGCGCATGGTCCGGCTGGCCACCGCGCTCGCCGCCATGGGGCTGGTGTTCATGGGCGCCATCGTGCTGCCGGTCTACCTGGTCCCGGCGCTGACCGCGATCCTCGCGCTCGGCCTGGCCGCCGAGGCGCACCCCCCGCTGGTGGCTCGCCGTCCCGCGCCCCGGGCGCCCCGATCCGCCACACGCCGGTCAGGCTAGACCCAACCGCCGCTCCCTCACCCGGCCAGCCTGGTTAGGCTCGCCGGGTGAAGGGCTTGCCGGAACAGCGGTCTCCGGGGCAGGACCGGGCGGCGATCGCGGCCAACCTGGCCCGCTTCCGGCGCATCGGGGTGTCCCGGGCGGGCCTGAAGGCCGCGTCGGTCGGCGTGTGCGTCGTGTTCCGCCGCGATGAGCGCTGCCTGCTGATCACCAGGAGGGCGGCGGGCCTGCGTTCCCACGCGGGCCAGTGGGCCCTCCCCGGCGGAGGCCGCGATCCCGGCGAGTCGGCCGAGGATGCCGCCCGCCGGGAACTGCGCGAGGAAACGGGCGTCCAGGTCGGGCCCGATGACGTCCTCGGGGTCCTTGACGACTACGTCACCCGGTCGGGTTACCGGATCACCCCGGTCGTGGTGTGGGGCGGCCCGGCCCGCCCCGGGATGAGCGGGCCGGCCTCCGAGGTCGCGCAGATACACGTGATCCCGCTGGCCGACCTCGACGTGGCGCCGCGGCTGCTGCGCATTCCCGAGTCAGACGCGCCGGTCATCCAGCTGCCGCTGCTCGGCCGGTACCTGCACGCGCCGACCGCCGCGATCATCTACCAGTTCTGCCAGGTGGCTCTGCACGGCCGCGCGGTACGCGTCGCCCACTTCGAGCAGCCCGTGTTCGCCTGGAAGTGAACCCCGGCAGCTACGGGCCGGCCAGCTCGCCGCGGAGCAGGTCCATCAGCAGGCCGTCGTGGAAGCGGCCGTCTCCGCCACGCTCGTACTGCCGCATCACGCCGACGGGGCGGAAGCCGACGCTCGCGTAGCTGCGGATCGCCCGCTCGTTGGCGGCCGCCGGGTCGATCGTGAGGCGGTGGTGACCGCGCTGCTCGAACAGGTACCTGGCCAGCAGCGCGACCGCCTCGCGCCCGGCCCCCCGGTCCTGGAAGCGGGTGGCGAGGTAGATGTCGATGCCGGCGTGCCGGTACATCGGGTCATCCTCCTCGTGGTACTGGATGCCCCCGCCGACCTGCCCGTCGATCTCCACCACGAGCAGCAACGCCTCGCCGTCCCCCCGCAGGTCCTGCTCGATCGTGGCCACCGGGTCGGGGGTCACCCACCACCGGGCCACCGACGGCTCGGCCTGGATCTCGTGCAGCCGCCGGGCGTCACCCGGGCCGCCCGGCCGGATCCTGACGTGCCGGCCCTCCAGGACCGGCGGCACGCCGCCGGCGCTACCGGGGGGCATCACCGAGGCGGTATTCGTAGGTGCACTCATCGAGCCGGCGCTTGAGCTCGTCGTCGATCGTGAACCCGGCGGCGGCCAGACTGGGGCCGAGCTGCTCGGGGCGGCTCGCCCCGATGATGGGCGCGGTGATGGCCGGGTTCGCGAGCACCCAGGCGACCGCGAGGGTGACCAGGCTCACCCCGGCCTCATCGGCCAGCCCGCGGAGCACCTCGACGGTGTCGAACTCGCGGTCGTGCCAGTAGCGGTCCTGGTACATCTTGCCGGCCGTGCCGAGGGTGAAGCGCGTGCTCTCCGGGGGCGGGTCGGCGCGGGAGTGCTTGCCGGACAGCAGCCCGCCGGCGATCGGGTTGTAGGGGATGACGCCGATGCCCTCCTCGCCGCAGTACGGCAGCATCTCCCGCTCGATCTGCCGGAACAGCAGGTTGTAGCGCGGCTGTACGCAGTCGAAGCGGGTCAGCCGCAGCGTCTCGGCCCGGCCGACGGCCCGCACCAGCTGATAGGTCAGGAAGTTCGAGCAGCCGAGGTAGCGGACCTTCCCCTGGTGGACCAGGTCGTCCAGCGCACCGAGGGTCTCGTCGATCGGCGTCGCCCGGTCGTAGCCGTGCAGCTGGTAAAGGTCGATGTAGTCGGTCTGCAGGCGCCGCAGCGAGGCCTCGACCGCGTCCAGGATGTGCTTGCGGGAGTTGCCGCCGTCGAAGGGCGCCGGCCCGGTCGGGACGAAGCACTTGGTGGCCACGATGAAGCGGTCCCGCTTGCCGCGCAGCCAGCGCCCGAGGATCTCCTCGGTGACGCCCCGGCTGGCCAGGTCCCCGCCCAGCGGGTAGGCGTCGGATGAGTCGAGGAAGTCGACGCCGCCCTCGGCGGCCCGGTCGAGGATGGCTACCGAGGCCGGCTCGTCGCACTGCAGTCCGAAGGTCATCGTGCCCAGGCATAGCCTGGATACCTGAAGGCCGGTCCGGCCGAGTCGAGTGTGTTCCACACCCGCACGTTACCGGCTGCGGGGCTTGTCCCTATCTGAGACGCCGGCCCGGTGCCTCGCGGGTGAGGATTCGGCCGGGAAGGTATCGCGGCCGGGAGCCGGAACGAGGGGCGGTGGGCGGGACGGACGGCGGATCGCCGGAGATGCTGACGGTGGCCCTGGACATGCCGTCGGCGCACGTTCTCGCCGACCAGGCGTCGACCATTCAAGACCTCCAGTTCGTCATGGACTGCTGCAAGCGGCTGCTCACGGAGCTGGCCAAGCCCGAGGAAGAGCGGGATGCGGTCGTGCCGCAGGCGCTCTGGTCATCCGCCCTGGTCGCCTACGCCCGCTGCTTCGGCAAGGGCGGCCGGTCGGGGCTGGCCACGGAAGACGTGCGGAACCTGCCTCTCCAGGGGGCGGTGATGAAGTTCCACAAGTGGGTCATCGAGGAGCGCAACAAGCTGACGGCGCATCCCGCGAACGCGTTCGAGGCTGCGAAGGTCGGCGCGGCCCTGTCCCCGCCCGGGCAGTCGGGGCAGCGGGTGGAGGGCGTCGCGATCTTCTCCGCGAACCGGGTGCTCATCGACGCCATCGGCGTACGGCAACTGGGTGGCCTGGCCTCAGAACTGGCCAGGCAAACCGCCGAGAAGGCACAGAAGCAGCAGGACCTGGTGCTGGCCGATGCCCAGCAGCTCAACATCGACCGGTTGTACAAACTGCCGCCGCTGCGCACCCGGCCGCCGGCCGACGACGCCGGCCCAGATACGTCGTAGTCCGCCCGGCCAGGCCTATCCCGGCCGGCTCAGGGCGCCGTAGCGGTCGCGAGCACGCGGCGCACCGAGTCGAATGTATCCAGCGACCGCCGGCCCTCGGCCCGCAGGGACTCCAGGGCCGCGTCTGAGCCGGCCGGCATCGCGAGCGCCTCCTGCCACATCCGCCGCTCGGCCTCGCGCCACGCCGGCTTCTCCTGCACCTCCACATCGGCGAACCCGGCCGCCATCAGGTCACGCCGGAGGCTCACCGCGCGCAGCCGCGCCGGCACCTGCTCGTCCCGCGGCCCGGTCACCTCCCAGCAGGTCACGGCCAGCCGGGCCCCCGGAACCAGCACGCGGCGGAACTCGGCCAGCGCGGCCAGCGGCGGATCGGCGAACTGGACCGCGTCCACGCACATCAGCCCGTCCGCGGCGGCCGCGGGCAGGCCGGTCGCGACCAGCGTCCCGGCCCGGAACTCCGACCGGCCGGCCGGCAGCACGCGGGCACCGTTGCGCCGGGCCTGCTCCAGGGCCACCTCGGAGAAGTCCACGCCCACCAGGCGCGCGCCGGCCCGCCGGGCGACCTCGATGCCGTAGCCGCCGCGCCCGCAGGCCACGTCGGCCAGCAGCCCGTCCCGCGGCAGGCGCAGCGCCTCGGCCACCTCGGCGATGCCCTGCCAGGGCAGCAGGCTGGTCGACTGCAGCTCGGGTGGCAGCCCCAGGGTCCGGGCCACGATCGCATCCCGGTCCGGCGAGGCCGCCATGTCCGCGTACCAGTGGTCGAAGTACGTCGCGTCGCGCGTCACGGGCCGCTCGGCCTCCCCGGACCGGGCCATTAGGCGTGGCCCTCCGTGACCGGCCCCGCGGGCAGCAGCGGGGGCGGGGCGCCGACGGTCACCGGCGGCAGCGGGCCGGCCCAGCGCTCCACCTGGACCAGCGCATGCTGGCCGGCGCAGCCCTGGGACAGCCGCGAGCTGGGGATGTCGGGCGTCAGCACATTTGGGTTGCCGTGCGCGCACAGCGGCACAGGCCCGGCACCGGGAACCGGGTCGAACCAGGCCCCGGTCGGCAGCCGCACCACGCCGCGGCGGATCGCGGTGGTCAGCACCACCCCGGCCAGGCAGGCGCCGCGGTCGTTGAACACCCGGACCACGTCGCAGGCGGCGATGCCCCGCGCGACGGCGTCCTGCGGGTGCATCTGCAGCGCCTCGCGGCCGGCGACCTTCCCGCGCTGGCTGGTCGCGCCGATGTCGAGCTGGCTGTGCAGCCGGGTGGCCGGCTGGTTGGCGATCAGGTGCAGCGGGAACCGGCGGGCCCGCGGGCTGCCCAGCCACTCGTCCGGCTCCCGCCAGACCGGGTGCCCGGGGCAGTCGTCGTACCCGAAGCCGGCCACGGTCGCCGAGGTGATCTCGATCCGCGCGCTCGGGGTGCGCAGCGGCGACCGCAGCGGGTCGGCGCGGAACTCCTCGAAGAGCGTGAAGTGGGCCGGCCCCTCGGGCAGCCGGTACTCGCCGGCCGCCCAGAACTCGGCGAACTCCGGGACCTGGTGACCGTCGCCGAGCATGGCCTCGCGCCATTCGCCGTACAGGTGCTCCAGCCACTGGCGCGGGGTCCGGCCCTCGGTGAAGGCCGGGCCGAGGCCGAGCCGCCCGGCCAGCCCGGCCAGGATGTCGTGGTCGTCGCGGGCCTGCCCGACCGGCGCGGTCGCGCGGTGCATGGCGATCAGGTGCGTGTCGCGCCGCCCGCCGCCGATGTCCTCGCGTTCCAGGCTGGTGGTGGCCGGGAGCACGATGTCGGCGTGGCGCGCGGTGGCGGTCCAGTGCGGCTCGTGCACCACGACCGTGTCCGGCCGGCCGAACGCGGTGCGGAGCCGGCCCAGGTCCTGGTGATGGTGGAAGGGGTTGCCGCCCGCCCAGTACACCAGCCGGATGTCGGGGTAGGTGTACCGCCGGCCGTCGTAGTCGTAGGCGGCCCCGGGGCTGCACAGCATGTCCGCGATCCGCGCGACCGGGATGAACGTGCGCACCGGGTTGTGGCCCTGGTGCAGGGTGGGCAGGCGCCGCACCGGGCTCTCGCTGCCGATGTCGCCCATCGAGCCGTAGCCGTGGCCGAAGCCGCCGCCGGGCAGCCCGATCTGGCCGAGCATCGCGGCCAGGGCCAGGCCGGCCCAGACCGGCTGCTCGCCGTGCCGGGCCCGCTGCAACGACCAGGTGACCGTGACGAGGGTGCGCGCGGCGGCCATCCGCCGCGCCAGCTGCCGGATGGCTTCGGGCTCGATGCCGCACACCGGCCCGGCCCAGGACGCGTCCTTGGGCACCCCGTCGGCCTCGCCGAGCAGGTACCGCTCGAAGGTGTCGTAGCCGGCGCAGTACCGGCCGAGGAACCCCTTGTCGTGCAGACCCTCGGCCACCAGCGTGTGCGCGAGCCCGAGCATCAGCGCGACGTCGGTCCCCGGGACCACCGGATGCCACTGCGCGTCCAGGTATTCGGGCAGGTCGCCGCGCAGCGGGCTGATCAGCACGATGTCCGTGCCCTGGGCCGCGAGCGCCGCCAGGTGGCCCGGGATGCCGTGGCGGGTCAGGCCACCGGGCGTGACGAACACGTTCTTCTCCGGGATGCCGCCGAACGCCACGATCAGCTCGGTGTTGGCCACGATCGACGGCCAGGAGAACGTGCCCCGCAGCACCGCGCCCGCGCTGCCTACCAGGTGCGGCAGCAGCACCTCCGAAGTGCCGAGGCTGTAGGTATTGCGCTTGGAGGTGTAGCCGCCGAACAGGGCGAGGAACCGGTGCAGCTGGCTCTGCGCGTGGTGAAAGCGCCCGGCGCTGGCCCAGCCGTAGGAGCCGCCGAAGATCGCCTCGTTGCCGGCGGACTCACGCACCCGGGCCAGCTCGGCCGCGAGCAGGTCCAGCGCCACGTCCCAGCCGACTTCCACGAACGGCTCCCGGCCCCGCCGGTCGCTCGGCCCCGGCCCGTTTTCGAGCCAGCCGCGCCGCACGGCGGGCCGGGCCACCCGGGTGGCGTGCCGCAGCCCGCCGGGGACGTTGCCGAGCAGGGGGGACGGGGCCGGGTCGGCGGGGTGCGCCGCGACCTCGATGTCCCCGCCCGGCTGCTCCCGCACGCTGAACGCGCCCCAGTGCGAAGTGGTGGGGACGGCGGGACGGCCCGGTTCGCTCATACCTGCCGAGCCTATTCGCGACCTGTGGTCTAGCCGAAGGTGAAGCAGTAGGCCTCGGCGCCGGGCTCGAGGAACTCGATCTCGACGGTGCGATCGGTGACGGGGCCTGGATGCCGGATGAGCTGGTACGTCCGCTGCTCGACCACCGTGCCGCGGCCTTGCTCGTCAACGTCGGTTCCGCTGGCGGTGCCCGCCGGCTGCCCGTCGATGAAGACACCGAACGGCACGGACGTTCCCCGTGCCGCCGGTCCCATGACGAGGTTGACGTCGCGGGCGTGGAAGCGGTACGCGATGCGCACGCCGGCCGCGTTCGCCGTGGCCGCCCGTCCCCCCACCGTCCAGTCGCCGGACAGGGCCCAGTCGTTGCGGCGCAGCCGTTCCGGGACCGCGTAGACGTGCGGCTGGCCCGGCACGATACCGCCGGGAGACGCGAAGCCCTCGGCCTGGTCATACCCGGTGTAGCTTTCCGGTGAGCCCAGGGTGTCCCAGTCGGCGGCGACTTCGAGGCCGCGGGGATCGACCGAGACCATGTCACGGCCGAACCCGGTGGCTCCCGCCTCGGCCAGCAGTTGCTGGATCACCATCTCCGACTGCCGGTATTCGCCCTCGCCGAAATGGTGGTACCGGATGCGCCCCTGGGCGTCGGCGGCGTAGAGGGCGGGCCAGTAGTGGTTGTCGAAGGCACGCCAGACCCCGAAGTCGTTGTCGGTCGCGACCGGGTAGTCGACCCGCAGGTCCTTCAGGGCCCAGCGGACGTTATCGGGGTCGTGCTCGAACGGGAACTCGGGGGTGTGCACGCCGATCACCACCAGCCCGTGCTCGGCGTACTTCTGCGCCCAGGCGCGGACGTAGGGCAGGGTGCGCAGCCAGTTGATGCAGGTGTAGGTCCAGAAGTCGACCAGGACGACCTTCCCGCGCAGGCCCTCTGCGGTCAGGGGGGCCGAGTTGAACCACCCGGTCGCGCCGCCGAAGGAAGCCAGCTCCCCTTCGACGGGCAGACGGGCCGCTGACGTGTGCAGCCCGGCGGGTGTGAACCAGTGTGCTGTCATGACAATGCCTCCTGGTGCCTGGGCGTCGGGGGTGCGGCGGGCGGCGCGCGGTGTGCGCCGCCCGCCCGGGGCACGGCTAGCGCAGGGACCGGAAGGCCGCCCGCATCTCTTCGGCGAACAGCTGGGGCTGCTCCCAGGCGGCGAAGTGGCCGCCGCGGTCGGCCTTGTTGTAGTAGATGAGGTTGTGCGGGTAGGCGCGCTCGGCCCAGCTGCGCGGGGCCTGGTACAGCTCGTCGGGGAACACGGTCATGGCGTACGGGATCGTGATCGGCTTGGCGTCGAAGAAGGACGCCTTGTTCTCCCAGTACAGGCGGGCCGCGGACACCCCGGTGTTGGTCAGCCAGTACAGCGTGACGTTGTCCAGGATGTCGTCGGTGGTCAGCGCGCTGTCCAGGGTTCCGGCCAGGGCCTTTTCCACCAGCCCGGGCTGGCCGGTGCCATCGCCGTGGTCGAGCATGAACGCGGCCAGGTCGACGGGGGAGTCCGCCAGCCCGTACAGCGTCTGCGGCCGGGTCGACATGATGTTCGCGTAGGCCACGTGCTTGGCAAAGAAGCTGCTCAGCTGGTCATACGCGCGCTGCTCCTCGGCCGACAGGCCCGGCGGCGGCGGGTCGCCGCGCTGCACCGCGGTGTTGATGGCGGCCGGGGCGGTGCCGGGCATGTTGGAGTGAATGCCGGCCACCTCCGGCGCCGCCTGGATGCCCATGTCCTGGGTGACCGCCGCGCCCCAGTCGCCGCCCTGGGCCACGAACCGGTCATAGCCCAGCCGCTTCATCAGCACCACCCAGGCCCGCGCGACGCGGACCGGATCCCACCCGGTCGCGGCGGGCTTGGCGGAGAACCCGTGACCGGGCAGCGAGGGAATCACCAGGTCGAACGCGTCGGCCGCGCTGGCGCCGTGCGCGGTCGGGTTGGTGAGCGGCTCGATGATCTTCAGCTGCTCGATGACCGAGCCGGGCCAGCCGTGGGTGACGATCAGCGGCAGCGCGCCGGAGTGCCGGGAGCGGACGTGGATGAAGTGGATGTCCAGCCCGTCGATCTCGGTCAGGAAGTTCGGCAGGGCGTTCAGTTTCGCCTCGCACGTGCGCCAGTCGTGCTTGGTCGCCCAGTAGCGCGCGAGGTCCTGCATCATCGCCAGCCGCACGCCCTGCGAGTCGTCGGTGACCGTCTCCTGCTCGGGCCACCGGGTGGCCGCGACGCGCCGCCGCAGGTCGGCGACCTCCTCTTCCGGAAAACCGACACGGAACGGGCGGATGGTGTCGTCTGCCGGCATCTGCTCCTCCTTAACGCTTGCGGCGCGCGGCCAGCGGGCCGGCGCAAGGTACGTGATCCCACGTTCGCGCTTCGGGCAGCCGGTCGCCCCAGGGGAATCCCTGGCCGGTACCCGGGTACCCGTTCAAGGCGTACCCAACGGGACCGGCACGCCCACCTCGCGCGCGAACAGGTCGGCGTAGGTCTCGCGCCGGACCGCGAGTCGCGCCTGGCCGCCGGCGCACAGCACCACGGGCGGCCGCAGGTTCGCGTTGTAGTTGTTGGCCATGGTGAAGCAGTAGGCGCCGGTGACCGGTACCACCACCAGGTCCCCCACCTGCGGGCTGGCCAGCCAGACGTCCGGCGTGATCACGTCGCCCGATTCGCAGTGCCTGCCCACCAGGTCGGCGAGCACGGCGTCGGCGCTCCAGCGGCCGACCACCAGCGGGGCGAAGCGCTGGCCGTAGAGCGAGGGCTCGAGGTTGTCGCCCATCCCGCCGTCCACGGCCACGTGCACCCGGGCGGACTCCTTCACGGTGACCACGCGGTAGAGCGTCAGCCCGGCCTGGGCCACCATCGAACGCCCCGGCTCGATCAAGATCTCGATGTCCTCGCCCAGGTGCCGGTGCGCCGCCGTGACCAGGAGCTCGGCGTACTGGTCGACCGACGGCGCGGCGTCCTGCGGAACGTACCGGGCGCCCAGCCCGCCGCCAAGGTCGTACACGCCAAACCGTTCGAGGCTGGCCAGCATGGCTACCTCAGCCTCGAACTGCTCCAGTTCGAGGATCTGCGAGCCGAGGTGCACGTGCAGTCCCTGCAGGTCGATGGCGGGCACCGCGCGCATGCGGGCGACCGCCTCGGGCACCTGCGTGACCGGCACGCCGAACTTGGCCCCGGCGCCGCCGGTGGCCAGTGCCGCGTGCGTCGGCGAGTCGATCCCCGGGTTCACCCGCAGCAGCACCGGCGTGCGCTCCCGCGCCAGCCGGGCGATCCGGTCGATCTCGTCGAAGGAGTCCACCACGATGTAGCGGATGCGGGCGTCCAGGGCCGCCTGGATGTCCTGGTCGGTCTTGGCGTTGCCGTGCATGACGATCTTCCCCGGGGCAACGCCGGCGGCCAGCGCGATGCGCAGCTCCCCGGCGCCGACCACGTCACAGCCCAGCCCCTCCTCGGCCAGGACGCTGATGACCGACGCCGAGGGATAGGCCTTCGCCGCGAAGCAGACCAGGCTCCGGGGGTGCCGGCCCGAGAGCGCGCCGGAGTACTCCCGCGCCCGCGCCCGCAGCGCTTGCTCGTCGAGCACGTAGGCGGGCGTCCCGAACCGGCTCGCGATCTCACCGAGCGGGCAGCCGCCGATCCGGATGTCCTCGCCTTCCACCACGGCCGACGGCGGGAGCAGCGACAGGTCAGGCATGATCGTTCCTCTCTCGGCGGGGGCTCATCTCCCGCCGGTCTCGAACTCGGCGCGCACGCCCAGCAGCCGCACCGGCCGCCGGTCGGTGAACTTGTCCAGCGCCGCCAGCGCGGCCTGGCGGATCACGGCCGGGTCGCTGGCCGGCTCGGCCAGCGTGTGCCCGTGGGTGCTGGTGAAGAACGGTGCGTGCCGGACCTTGACCACGATCCGC
>Ga0066903_100005904_pt1 | contig 10736 bp, 10 predicted proteins | sample PanSoiMetaGPlot1_FD_67491 | JGI IMG/M metagenome (GOLD analysis project Ga0066903, IMG submission 67491) | Tropical forest soil microbial communities from Panama analyzed to predict greenhouse gas emissions - Panama Soil - Plot 1 (version 2) | ecosystem: Environmental > Terrestrial > Soil >...
TTCTCTGCCCCGCCCAATGCCGACACCACATTTATGCTGAAAGCGCCGTCGGAAAACCGTGTGAATGCGATTTTCTGAGCGTCCGGAGACCACGTTGGACAACAAACACCCGGCTCGACCGTCACCCGAAGGGGCTTGTCGCCCCCCACTAAAGCGGTATAGATCGCTTCATCCTTACCCTCAGATCCCTCAAAAGCGATTTGATTTCCATCCGGTGAGAAAGCGGGAGAGGCTTGGTTTCCCTTCAGCGCGACCAAGGGCACGACCTCGATCGGGGGTACTGCCGCAGTCGGCTTTCTTGAGAACCGCCACGCGCCAAACGTTAAGAGGAGAACTACTGCTGAGGCAAGCGTTATTCCCCATCTCGAATGCCATGAGTCACCTGGGTGAGCTTTGGGACCAATCGCAGACGCTGGTCCTGCGCTTGGCTCGTCCACATTGTCCGAAAAGCGAATCCGCTGCAGCTCAACGTGCGAATTGAGCCGCTCCACGGGAGCAATGAACCGGTACCCGTGTCGTGGAACCGTTTCGACGAATATCGGCCGCTCTACAAGATCGCCCAATACTTCGCGTAGGCGCTTGATCGCCATGTTCAACCCATTGTCAAAATCAACGAAGGTGTCTTTGGGCCAGAGAGTTGAACGCAGTTCCTCACGACTGACGATTTGGTTAGCGCACTCAAGAAGCTTGAGCAAGATTTGAAACGGCTGGTCCTGAATCTTCAACCTCACCCCATTTTTGCGCAGTTCATTGGAGCGAGGATCTACCTCGAAGGCACCGAAACGGTAAATGGGATGTGATGGAGAAGGCGTGGACACTAGCACGGCCCCTGGGCAACGCAGGCCGAGTCTAGCAATCCTTTCCTCTCGGCGAAAGGGAAATGACATTTGCACCCATAACTCAATGATTAACAAGTACTTGGCGTGTTAGCGACAAGTACGATTTGTTTTAGTTCCGTTCTATTGAGGGCTTTCCCCGTCCGAAGCATGCTCCGCCGCGATGTCGCCGCTGAGGCTTTGGGGGAGCGCCATGAAACGGACATTGTGTTATGGGTTATGCCTATTGGCCGGATTGTTCGTCATCTCAAACCGAGCACTCTCCGCCTCTCATTTGAACGTTGTTAGGCTTAAGTTTGCAAATTCCGGCGGACAGGAATTCATGTGCGTTAGCCCCTATACCATCCCTCAATGCGAAGAGCAGGTCGCAAGGTTGCAGCCGGTTCTTCATCGATATAACGCGGAGACACTGGGCAAATGGACCTGGGTGCTGGTTCGGTCCGAGGATTGGAAGCAAATTCTCACTGAACTTCATTTGGATAGCAACAGCCCCGCCTTCAGCAATTTGGAAATGCGACAGACATTTCTGGAAGAGGTCTTGCTCGTGCCAAAGCCAGAGCGACAGATCGAATTACTCGACAAATGGCAAATCCCCTTGGATCAGTTCCTCGACTTTGCCATCACCCATGAGCTGGGGCACGCTTTCTGCAATGTGTCTGACGAGAGGAAAGCCGACAGAGCCGGCCAAAAACTACGGAGAGGCAGCATAAATCCATGCGGCATTCGGCAAGGAAAGACACAAACCCTTGCTCAAGGCACTCCCACGGAATAGGGCGACGGTCGGTCAGTAAATAGACTTCGTTGCTGACCGGAAGGATGAAGGAGTCACTTCGACGACGAATCGCCGCCATTCCTTGGTCACGGGAAGGGATAAACGACCTCGAACGTTTTGGTTCAGGTTTCGACGTGCGGGAGGTGGTTTGGTGCAACCCTCACCTGCTTACGATCGGAGAATACTCTGCTGGTGCGTGGGACTGTCGCTTTTTGTTGTGGCCAACCGAGGCGTCAGCGGGCAAGAGAGAGAGTCATGGGGCTGTTTTCGCTCATCGGCTGAATCCCTGTCATTGCACAGCGAAGACCCTTGGACTATCCGCAAGCGGGTCACTGAAGTTACGCTATCCTTCACTGCGAGAGACCGGCACGGCTTTGTACCGGAGCTCGCACCGGCAGATGTACACGTCACAGAAGATGGACGGCCCATTGTCAGGATGTGGGCTTTCCAAAACCAACGCGACCTACCTTTGCGCCTCGGACTTCTGATTGACACAAGCGGATCCGTGAATCCTCATTTTCGCTTTGCACAGGAATCAGCGATTCAGTTCCTGCGAAGCATGGTTCGTCCCCATTGGGATCTCGCATTTGTGATGGGCTTTTCGGACCACTTGCGCTACACCACGGACTTCAGTGACGACATCGATTCCCTCGCTGTGGGAGTGAGCAGTTTGGAGAATCGAGGCGGAACAGCGCTCTTTGACGCCATCCAACAAGCAGCAACAAATTGGCGGCCGTACCCGACGAGCAATCGGTCGCCCGCGCGCTGATCATCCTGAGTGACGGCGATGACACTTCAAGTCGAGCCACCTTCAGGCAGGCTCTGGATAGCGCCGCCAAGCAAGATGTCACTCTCTACACCATCAATACCCGCGTGGAGAGAATCTCGAACATTCCCCTCGAGGGAGATGCCGTCCTGAGACGACTAGCGGAACAGACGGGTGGACGATTCTTCTCGCACATGAATGCTCACGGGTTGGCAACGGCTTTTGCTTCTATCGAAGAAGAAATGCGCAATCGATTTACAGTTTCCTACCGGCCGCCCGATCCGACTGACGACGGGCGGTTCCATCGCATCCACATCACCGCGCAACGTTCAGGTCGCAAGTTTCGCGTGTATGCCCGCAAAGGTTATTACGCACGTTGGGCACCTTTCACTGAGTGAAGCCACTTTTCAGTCGTTTAGGAATGGTGGCGGCGGTTGGACTCGAACCAACGACCTAGGGATTATGAGACCCTCGCTCTAGCCACCTGAGCTACACCGCCACGGCGTAAACAGCACAAAATAAGGAACATGAGTGGGCTAGCACTTCGGTGCCGTCGCATGTTGTTGCATTTTCGCCTACGATGGGCGCATGGCACGCCATCAACGCGGCTACATTTACGAGGCTTCGGGCGCTTTTCATGTTCGCTATTACGTCACAGAGATTGTAGAGGGGAAACCAGTAAAGAAGCAACGTTCACACCGTCTCTGTGCGAAGGACCGCAAAACTGGACACGGCACCCCATCGGCGATGGCCGTTCGCTCACTGTGCGAAGACTTCATGCGTTCAATCAACGAACGCGAACACACTTCGCCAGGCTTGGCGCAAGACTTGTCTGTTGTTGATTTTTGGGAAAAGACGTACCGGCCCTACTGCGAGAAAGAGTGGAAGGGCACCGGTATGCGGGCCTCAACTCTCTCCGGCTATAAGCAACTTTGGAAACACCACCTCAAAAGCCACTTCGGCACCCACACCCTGCAAGCCTACACAGCAGACCACGCCCGCAAATTCCTTTCCTCACTGAAGACGAAGCACGGCAAAAACACACTCCGGCACATTCGCGCACTCGCCTCGGCGATGTTCAGCGAAGCGATTGAGCGCGGCCTGCGCAAAGACAACCCTTGGCACGTGAAACTCCCGAAAGATTGCAAAGAGACGCAGCCCACGCAGCATTACACGATGGAAGAAGCCGAGAACCTGGTGAGCGCGTTGGTTGAACACGTTGATGCGCAGCTTGTGTTGGCTCTTTCATGCTTCCTTGGTTTGGGGCCTGCCGAGATTGCAGGTTTGCAGTGGGGTGATGTTGATAAGGATTGGATTCACATTCGGCGCAACAGGCCGGTGCATGGCAAGGTCGGCCCACCGAAAACAGCAGAGCGCATGGCCTCTGTCCCCATCATTGACCACGTGCGTGTGCCGTTGGAGTTGTGGCGTGCGAAGTCTGATGACACCAGCAATAAGGCTTGGGTGATTGCTGATCTTCCAAACATGCTCAACCGCGTGATCCTTCCACACGTAAGAGGTGAACGGATGTGCGCCCGCTGTGTGAAAACACCAAAGGCTTCAGGCGTGACGTGGAAAGGCTTGTATGCCGGTCGGCGTGGCGCAGTCACCGCTATTGTTGAAGCGACCAATGGGAATTACGCGGTTGCTCAAGCTGTTGCACGTCACAAGAGCATGACCACAACATTGAACGTTTATAAAAAGCAGATCACGAAGCAAGGTTTGTTAGCAGGAATGGAACAGTTTCAAAAGTCACTCAGCAAGGGTGAAGGTGAGAAGTGAAGCAAACATCGAGGATATGTTTAACCCTTACCTCGCCTACTATCTGCTAATGGTTAAACTTTAGGTAAACATCGCAGCCTTACTGGTTAAACTTTAAGGTAATACATAACATATAACTAACGGAACTTGCCGCACTTACGGACCTGAGTCAAACTCCCCATCGTTGGCGGAAGTCAAATTCGAATCACGATGGGGGAACAGAAAATGCCGTTCTATACGCCGGAAGAAGCTGAGGATTGTGGAACAACGCCCGCTGAATACCGGCCGAGAAACGCAGATACGAAGCAGCCAGAGCGCGTGTAGCACGCACCTTGTTGAAAGGCGTGCGGCTGTCCAAGGCACAGACTGCGAAGATCGTTGATGGGTTTGAGGAAATTTTGCAGGACAAGTACGGCTGTTGCTTGGAATAGGGCCGGTCGCTAACTCGTAGAACTCTCCCCCGCTTCTTTTTCCTTCTTGTGGAGATTGTCCAACCGCTGGTGTACTTGCAAAAACTTCTGCGTCAACCGTTCGTTCTCTTCTGCTAGGTGTTTGCTCTGTTCCTTTAAACTTTCCAATTCGGCGTGAAGTTCTTTTTGTTTCTCTTTGATTGTCATTGTTGAGACCTTTGCGTCAAGAGCAAACTAATCGGCTGCCTTTGAGTCAGAGTCATTGTTCGGAAAGCGTTTGACGGTCTTGAGTGTCATCAGCCTTATGAACCCCACGTGTTCGTGAATGGCTTCCTGAAGTTCGGCAGCCAAGCTTCTGATTTCTTCCTCATCTGCGGTTGTTGATAAACGGTCACACAAATCCCGAATGCGTTGGTCAAAGGGGTCAATCTGCATCGCACGCCAGCAACGTAAAGAGTACGGCTACGGTAGTTTGAGCAACGTTCGAAGGCAATCGGGGAAGTATTGTAGGATGCTCTACGTATTTTGAGCTCGCTTTGGCACACATGGGCGCATGGTTGTTCTCCCGCCCGCTGGCGCAGTGGCGCAATACTATCCATTTGGTCGTTGTGAGCTATGCGTAGGCCCGTCTATTCTTCGGCAGCTTAACTCTCGGAGCTCTCTACCGAACAGAGAGCGCATGGGCCCGGAATTTCTACCGAAGCTATTCCGGGCTCTTCTTAATTTTTTACTGGCCCGGCAGAAACACCCCTCACCTTGCCTGCTTCCGAAATTCTTGCGAAGGGACCTACCCTAAAGACGTGATTGCGGCCCGACTGCCGGGGCCTCTATTATCCGCGATAGTAGCCCTTCCCCGAGAAGCCCATGCGGATCGATCACGCTGCGTGTGGGCTTCTCAAGTCCCTCCCCATTTGCCTTCTGTGCGACGATGGCAACCTCAAAGATGTTCATTCACGAGGTTCGGATCCGCGAGCTTATACGGCTTCTGTCGAACGAAACTGATCCCGGCAAGCGGAAAGAGCTGGCAGATGAGCTTGCATGCTTGCTGAAACTGGAAGGCAAGCCGCCCAAGAAGATATTTCTGTGACGGCCCGTCAGCCTCAGAGTCAAAAGCAGGTGGAGTATGATGGCTTGCGATGCCGACACCCTTCATCCAGCCTATTGCTCCTCGTAGACGTGGGAATCCAAACTGGGGAAAGCCACCTCAGCCCATCCCTGCTACTGCCACTGAGTTTGAGTTGCAGGCCAGACAGTTGGGCCTCACCAAGCAGACATATACCGCTTCACCTCAGTTGCGAACTTGGTGTGAACGCAACAAAAATCGTTGCTATATACCTGAATGGCTGCTTGATGAGTGGGGAATCGACGTCGATTCATACAGCTTCCCCCGGGAGTAAACTTGTCAGCCATGCAGCGCATAACCGAGATCGTGTGTGCGTTAATGCTTTCCGGCTTGCTGATCGCTCTGCTCGTGAAAGTGCTCTTTACGGCATAGCCTATGATCGAACACTGGCGTTGGCCAATCACGAGGAGACGCAAAACAGCGGGTGGAATCACGTATCGCGGCAACAACTACCCGAGGCTATTCAAGGCCTGGTGGTATATCAGCTCGTTTGTGCTCATGGTGCCGGAACTGATTCGCATGTATCGCGAGCGCTGCGAAAAATGCGGCAAGCCCATAGTCCGGCACACCACGGAGATGATACAGGCCTGCTTCGGACCTTCTCCGAAACGTGCTTAGAGTGCTCCTGAATCAGCTCGTTGCTCTTGCTGCTTACGGGCGCATTCGTGGGCTTGCTCGCTTGAGTGTACGACGAGTGGTTTGTGGCAGGGGGTGGGTGGGTTCCTTCATACATCGACTGTCCACCGGAATCGCAGCCCCGGCACAAGCAAAGCCCCAAGGTACGAGAGCTGTCAACAGCCCAACAGGCCCGGTTGCCTCATCTCCCCATAAGGGAAACGCCCACTCAGCACCAAAATCGGTAGCCTCGAAAACGACCCCATCAAATCAATACTCAGCCATCGGTTGCGGGAAGTCGCAAATTTCAGAGTCGAGAAAAAACTGTCAGGACATTGAGATTAGCAACAACCATTTTGGTGGGGTTAACAGTGTTTTTGAGAACGAGGGGAAGGCTGATCGTATTTTGATTTCGGGCGCCAACGTCGCCCCATCGAAGAATGGAAGCGCTACGGTCGTCAGAAATCTGCCAGGCGGGGAAGCCGGCAACATCACGATCCAAGACCCGAAGGTCGGATACGATGGGGGCGCGGCTGCAAGACCATCCGGTGATTGGTTGTCGTTTCGCGCTTCGTTGAATGAGCACCGCGACGCCGTTCCCGAAATCGTTGCACATTGGACCGCGAAGCTGGAAAAAATGTGGTCGAAGCTGCCTGAGGATGAAAAGAAAAGGAATCAACTGGAACTGAGTGCGATGAAGGAAAAATTGCTTTCTGCCGCGAGTGATTCCGACAGCTTTTCGAAGCTACTGAAAGAACTACAAACCAACCCGCCCCATTTCAAAATGCCAGACTGATAAAAACACCGGTCACCTTGACCCACGCTCTTCAAATCCCTACCAGGTCAGTAGACTTATTGCATATCGCGTTGCATTTTTCGAGCGAACTAGGAAGAAATCACGCAATTGTATGCGCTGTATGCGTTGTAAATCACTGAAAAGACGTGGATGCGCGGGTCGTCTCAAGATTATGAGACCCTCGCTCGAGCCACCTGAGCTACACCGCCAGTGCAGGAAACAAATCAGGAGAGATGAATCGGCTGATGCTGACGTGCGCCGCAGCGGAGTGGCTTGACCCGCTAATGGTCAGCGTTTTGATTCTAAGAGGCACGCTCGCGCAGTGTCAAACCTGCGGAGAGAACGGCGTGGGTGTTGGTCGGCACCTTGCGTGGTCGGTTCGAGAATCGTAGGTCGTGCGCAGATCACTGGCCGGTTCGTTCCGCCTGAGTTGCAACTCTGCCAACTTCCTAAGAAACTACTCAGGCCCATGAAAGTCATTGCTGTCATTCCTGCGCGCCTTGCCTCGACTCGTCTGGAGCGGAAAGCTCTTCGCGAAATCGCTGGACTACCCCTGATCGGCCACGTGTACCGGGCCGTTTGCGAATCGCCGCTGCTCGACGGCGTGATCGTTGCGACCGATTCGCAGGAGATTGTCGACGTCTGCAACCAGCATGGGTGGCATGCCCGGATGACATCAGCGCGGCATCGGAGCGGGACAGAGCGCGTGCATGAGGTTTCCAATTTCGCTGCCGCGGACGTGTATCTCAATGTGCAGGGGGATGAACCGCTGACGCGGCCGGAGCATATTACTTCGCTGCTGGGTGTCATGGACGATCTGGAGGTTCAGGTCGGGACGCTGAAGACTCCTTGCCCAGGGCAAGATATTCCCAATCCGAATGCCGTAAAGGTGGTGACGGATCTCCACGGGCGGGCACTGTATTTCTCTCGTGCGACCATTCCGTATGACCGCGACAAAAATGGTCCTGCATATTTCAAGCATCTCGGGCTGTACGCCTATCGTAAGGCGGCGCTGGATCGATTCGTGAAGTTGCCGGAGTCGCCGCTCGAGACAGCGGAGCGGCTGGAGCAATTGCGATTCCTGGAAAATGGCATTGCGATCCACGTCGGGGAGACCCCGTTCGACACCGTTGGGGTGGACACGGAAGAGGATTTGCGGAGAGTGACCGAGTTGGTCTCGGAACGCAGCCGCCGAAGCGGCGTTCACTCCTGAGGGCGGCGCGCCCTGATACGGAGCTTGGATCGTCAGAGCGGTTTAGCCGTGGCGGTTCTTCACCATGTGCTTCGGCAGGAAGAACGGTTCAGGAGCGAGAATCGGCGAGGCGCATCTTCCACGCTTCAGCGGCGGCCACCCGGCGTGAGATGGCTGGGTGGGAGTGGAACAGCCACTCGACCCAGCGCGCCGGCGTTTTCTCCGCAAGGTTCTGCGCGGCCAGCTTGTTCATGGAGGTAATGAATGGCTGGACGCTGCGGATGGTTTTGAAGGCGTAGCGATCGGCCTGGCGTTCGTTGAAGCGCGAGTACGCATTCATGGCCGGCATCAGGAGAATCGAGAGCAGGGTTGAGACCAGCACGAGCAGAGGCAAGTTCGAGAAGTCTGACAGCGTGTCGAACATAGACCACTGCTCAATTGAAAGGTGCAGCACGTAGTTTGCTGCCCAGAATCCAAAGAGCGTAATTCCCGCCTGCACGAAAATGCTTTTCAGGATGTGCTTGTGGACGTGGTGCCCGAGCTCGTGCGCCAGCACGGCTTCAATTTCTTCGGGCGAGTAGTGGTCGAGCAGGGTGTCGGCGAGAATAATGCGTCGCGTGGCGCCCAGGCCAGTCAGCGCGGCGTTGGCTTTGCGGCTTTTCTCCGAAAGGTGCCACTTGTAAATGCCGCGAACTTTCGTGCCCGCGCTCTCGCTGAGTTTGACCAGCCGTTGTTTCAGATCATCATTCTCGAGCGGTTCGAACTTGTAGAAAATCGGAAACAGAATCAGAGGAGCGATCTGCGCCAGAACAATGAACAAGGCCATAAACATCGCCCAGGAAATGATCCACCAATGCTGCGGCGATTGGCGAATGGCGAAATAGAGCAGTTCGGCGATAATCGCGGCAAACAGGAGCCCGACCAGGAAGCCCTTCGTCTCGTCCCATAACCAGGAACGAGTCTTCTGGGTGGTCAGCGCGAAACGGCGTTCGAGGCGAAGTCCGTAGTAGTCGAGCCCCAGGCCAAGCAGCTTGCCGCCCAGCAGAAGCATGAATACATAAATGAAGACAGCAAGTGTGTAGTTCTGGAACGCAGCATGGTAAGCCCAGTCCCGCAGGGTTGCGTTCCAACCCGAGAGAAGCAAAACAAGCAGGAAGGCCAAGCCCAACGCAAAGTCGCTGAATTCCAGCCAACGATGGATGCGGTTATAGCGCCGTGCCTCCGGCGAATCGGCGGCAAGGGTTGGGTTGTTCTCGGCAAGTCTCATGAGTGGCTGCGCCCAATAATTATCCGCTAACAGCAGGCTATCGCGGTATGCCTGCGCGCGCTCCAAAGTTCAGTGTCTACCGGGCAATGCACGAGCGCCGCAGAAGAACAGGGTTACCCACTGGCCGACACGAAAGCCTTTGCCAGATCAAGAATTTCCGAGACCAGGCCAGGGTCTGCGGCCTCGGAGTATACGCGCAGCAAGGGTTCGGTACCGGACGCGCGGAACAGGATCCACGGCGTGGCGCCGTTGCCGTCGCCGGGAGCATCGAGGAAGAATTTGACGCCGTCCATGTTCTCTTTCTTCACCACCTTGTACTTGCCAAGACTGGTGGTGTGCTCGGATCGCGCGCGTTGAATCGCACCCTGCTTCACGGCATCCGGGATGTGCAGGTCGCGGCGTCCGTAGAAATGTGGCCCGAATTCCCGCTGCAGATCGGCCACCAACACGCCCAGCGGCTTCTTCTCTTCCGCCATGACGTTAGCCAGCAGCAGCGAATTCAGCAGGCCATCGCGTTCAGGCAGATACCGGGAGTAGCCAATTCCCCCCGACTCCTCGCCGCCGATCACGACTTCATGATCCATCATGATGTCGGCAATGTGCTTGAAACCGATGGAGCACTCGTGCAGCTTGCGCCCGTGCTTGGCGGCGATGCGGTCGACCATGCTGGTGGTGTTGAAGGCCCGGACGACATCGCCGGTCCATTGCTTGCGTTCAAGGAGCCAACGCAGGAGGACCGCGAAACATTTGTGCGAATCGACGAAGCTGCCGTCCTCGGCCACGGCCCCGATGCGATCGGCGTCTCCATCGGTCGCTAGGCCGGCATGGCATTGTTCCCGGGTCACGGTCTGCTTGAGGGGATCAATGTGCGGCTCGATCGGTTCGGGATTGATGCCCGGGAACAGTGGATTGACCTCCTGGCGGATCGCGACGTGGTTGATGCCATGCTGGGAGAAGATGTCTGCGATCACGCCGCGGCCAGAACCGTACATGGAATCGATCGCGAACCTGAGGTTGGCTTTGGCGATCAGATCGAGGTCGGCAAATTTGCACATGGCCGCGATGTGCGCCGGCTTGAAGTCCACTTCTCGGATTTCTCCTTTGGCGCCGCTGGGCATGGAGTTGGCGCCCAGTTCATCTTCGATTTTCGCCATGATGGCCGGAGTTGCGGAGCCACCGAAGTTGGCTTTGAACTTCA
>Ga0066903_100005905_pt1 | contig 10734 bp, 11 predicted proteins | sample PanSoiMetaGPlot1_FD_67491 | JGI IMG/M metagenome (GOLD analysis project Ga0066903, IMG submission 67491) | Tropical forest soil microbial communities from Panama analyzed to predict greenhouse gas emissions - Panama Soil - Plot 1 (version 2) | ecosystem: Environmental > Terrestrial > Soil >...
AATGCCATGCGCAGCGACATCGAGCCGTCGCCGGATGAATTGCGCTGGTCGATCACTGTATGGACGACAATCGCAGTCATCGCGGTCGCGGCTTTCGCTCTTTGGGTCAACGGGGTCTAGTCGAGCAAAGGTTGATCACTCGTCAAACACTGCCTGACGCGCGTCGGAGGCAAACTGACGCCGCCAGATGACCACGACGACTGCAATCGTCGTGCCGATCAGCACCAGCGGGCCGATGAACCAGCCGAGATATCCGAGCGCGAAGAAGAACGCGCGCTGACCGCGATTGAAATGGCGTCCGGCGGCTTCGAACAGACGCGTTGTCCGCAGCACGTGGGCCTCCGCTTCGGGTTGAGCCTTATCCGATCGGTGCGGCATCCCCCCCGAGCAAGATCGCAACGTAGTTGAACAGCCGGTACGACCAGGCGAATTTGAAAAACGCATAGACGAAGATGACGACAAGCCCCAGGGATTTTGCCTCCCACAGCGCCCGCGTTGTCTGCAGGCCGAGCGGCATGTCGGTCATGACCGCAAGAACCTCTCCGGTCGAGCGCAACAATGTCAGCGCGCCGCCGATGGCCAGCAGCGACGTGGAGGCGAAGAACGCTGTACCGTTCTGCAGCGCGGCCATGATCTGGGCATCGATGATGCGCACCTCGCGCTCGAGCATCCGCCGCATCCACAGCGCGCGATAGGTGTCCATTCGCGCGTTCAGGCCGGCCTTGCCGTGGGCGCTCCATTCGGCGGCGAGGGCGTAGCCGGCCCAGGCGCCGACGAAGCAGGCGAGGGCGATGAGATCGAGGGTCGAGAAAAGCCCCATCGAGAAAACCCCCATAGCGACCTTTCAGAGTCGACACGACGCATGTTGCCACTTGGCCGGGGCCGCGAGCAACGTCGGCCGTTTGCGGTATCATCGCGATGCGTGCGCTTGACCGTGACAGGCGCTCTGTGACCATGTTGGGCAACGGAGGCCGCAATGCCGCAGGACATCACCACCCACGTGCGCGATCTGGTCGAAGCCGCCGAGCGTGAAATCGAGACCTTGCCGGTCGAAGCGGCGCTGACATTGCACGGACGCGGCGACGTCGTTTTCGTCGACTTACGCGATATCCGTGAGCTCACGCGCGAGGGGCGTATTCCCGGCGCGTTTCATTGTCCGCGCGGCATGCTCGAGTTCTGGGTCGATCCGCAGAGCAAGTATTTCAAACCGACTTTCGGAGAGGACAAGCGCTTTGTCTTCTTCTGCGCCGCCGGCCAGCGGTCGGCGCTGGCGACGCAGACGGCGCAGCGGATGGGGCTCAAGCCGGTCGCGCATATCAAGGGCGGGTTCGGCGCCTGGCGGGACGCGGGCGGCCCCATCGAGGCTGCGGACGCGGCAAGGAACGGAGCGGGGAAAGCGACATGACGCTCGCCTTGACTCTCGGCAACAAGAACTACTCGTCCTGGTCGATGCGGCCATGGATCGCGATGAAGGTCGCCGGAATCCCATTCAAGGAGACGGTGATTTCGCTCGACGCCGCCGAGTTCAAGCCGACGCTGCTGCGATTGTCGCCGGTCGGCAAAGTCCCGGTGCTGTCCGATGGCGATGTGCACGTGTGGGAGTCGCTCGCGATCCTCGAATATCTTGCCGAGAAATTTCCTGCGGCCAAGTTGTGGCCCGTGGAGACAAAAGCACGCGCCCACGCGCGCGCGATCGCGAACGAGATGCACGCCGGATTTATCCCGCTGCGGCGCCATTGTCCGATGAACTTCTGGCGTCCGGTCAAAAAGCGCGAGTTGACCTCTGATGTCGCTGCCAATGTGAGCCGCATCGACGAGATGTGGTCGCATTGCCGCGCCGCGTTCGGCAACGGCGGGCCATTTTTGTTCGGCACCTTCACCGCGGCCGATGCCATGTACGCGCCGGTGGTGTCGCGGTTTGCCACTTACGCCATCGACGCGAGCGCGCCGTCGCGCGCCTACATGGACGCGGTCATGGCGCTGCCCGCTTGGTCCGAATGGCGGGCCGCCGCGCTCAGAGAGCCCTGGGTGTTGCCGGAAGACGAGCCGGACTGGCCAACGGTGCTGCGCGTGGGGGCGACCTGACCCAATGTTTGCGAGGAATTGAGCGTGCTCGACGATTTCATGGTTGGTCGCCTGATCGACCTCTGGCTCGCGGAGGATATCGGCGCCTGCGATCTCACCAGCCAGACCATGATCGACGCCGATGCGCGCGGCGCGTTCCATATGAATGCACGCGAGCCCATGACGATCGCCGGCATCGTTGTCGCGGCCTCGGTATTCCGGCGTTACGATCCGACGCTCGAAATCGAGGTTTCGGTCGCCGACGGCAGCCGGGTCGCGCCGGGGACACGCTTGCTCGATGTGTCCGGGCGCGCACGCGGCGTGCTGACCGCCGAGCGCACCGCGCTCAATATCGTGCAACATCTCTCCGGCATTGCCACCGAGACGGCGCGTTATGTCGACGCCATAGCCGGCACCACCGCGCGCTTGATCGATACGCGCAAGACCATCCCGGGGCTGCGTATGCTGGAGAAGCACGCGGTGGTTTGCGGCGGCGGCGCCAATCACCGCCTCGGCCTCGACGGCGGTGTGCTCATCAAGGACAATCACATCGTGATCTGCGGCAGCATCAAAGCGGCGGTGGAGCGCGCCCGCGCCCGCATTCCAACCCTCACCAAGATCGAGGTCGAGTGCGATCGTCTCGATCAGGTGAAGGAAGCGCTCGCCGCCGGGGCTGATATCATCATGCTCGACAACATGTCGCTGGACGAGATGCGAGAGGCGGTGCGCCTGGTCGATCGCCGTATTCCGCTCGAGGCGTCGGGTGGCGTGCGCTTCGACACCGTCCGGGCGATTGCCGAGACGGGGGTCGACTTCATCTCCACCAGCAGGATCACCCAGGCCGCGCAGGCCGTGGACATCGGACTCGACGAGGCCTGAGCCTTCGACGACCGAGGGGAGCGGAATTGACATTCGCTGCCCAGCAAGCCACGAGTTCGCGAAGCGAATGTCAATCCAAAGCTCCACTGGCACTTGTGATTTGCTGGTGATCCTTTGATCTAGCATTCGCCAAAGAGCATGCCGCATAGGGATGCGAATGTCAGAATCGGACTACCGGCCATGACGGCGGGAACATTCTTTCTGGTCGTCGGAGCAAGCGGGGTCGGCAAGGATACGCTGCTTGACGGCGTCAGGCGCCATCTCGCGGATGACGACCGCTTCATGTTTGCGCGCCGGGTGATCACGCGGCCTGCGGACGCTGGCGGCGAGGACCACACGTCGGTTTCGCCGGCCGAATTCGCGCGTCGGCGCGAGGCTGGCGACTTCCTCGCGCACTGGTCAGCGAACGGCTTCGACTATGGTCTGCCGATCGCAATCGGCGACGAGCTTGCGCGCGGACGCCACGTGGTCGCCAACGGCTCCCGTGCGGCCGTTCCCGAGATCGCAGCGCGGATCGAGAACACCGTCGTGATCGAAATCACCGCGGCGCCGGAGCTCATCGCACAGCGTCTCGCGGCACGCGGACGCGAGACGCGTGAGGCCGTTGCGGCGCGGCTCGTTCGGGTGACGCCGCCCTTTCCGGAGAGCGTCGAGGTGGTGCGAGTCTCCAACGACGCCGATCTCGAGAGCGGCGTCGCCAAGCTCGCTGCCGCGCTCCAGATCCACGCAGGAGCCGGCTAGTGGTCCGATTCTAACAGTCGCAACCCTGACGGCGTCGAATCAGGTCACGGCGGTCGGTGCCAACACCTCGATGTCGGTGACGACATCGATGATCACCGGCCGATCGAGCGTGAGCGCCTTGTCGATGGCGGGTCCGAGTTCGCCCGGCTTCTCCACGCGCATGCCGATCGCGCCCATGTCCTCGGCGATGCGGGCGAAGTTCACTTTGGTGTAGGTCCACAGCTCGCGCGCCTGTTCGGTCTGCGTGCCGCCGTAGACGCGATCGAAACCGCGCTTCGATTGATTGCCGCCGGAATTGTTGTTGACCACGGTGACCGAGTTGATGTTCCAGCGGGCCGCCGTCTCGACCTCGCCGATGTGGTACCAAAATCCGGCGTCGCCCGTGAACACCAGCACCGGCCGTTCCGGACAGGCGCACTTGGCCCCGAGCCCGGCCGGGAATGCCCAGCCGAGATGGCCGGCGCTGCGCATATAGCTCTGCCTGGGGCTGGTGAGATCGTACATCCCGCCCATCCACATGCCGGCGTGGCCGGTGTCGACGACGACGATCGCGTCGTCGGGCGCGTGGCGCGTGAATTCCGCGCACATGCGCTCCGGCCGGATCGGAACCGCATCGGAGGTGAGTGACGGATTGTACTTCGCGTACCACTCCTTGCAGATCGATTGCGCCTCGGCGATCCAAGGCTTGCGTTTGGCCGCGCCTGCGCGGTCCACATGCTCGAGCATGCGAGCAAGCGTGATCTTGGCGTCGCCATTGATGCCCGCCGCCAGCGGGTAATTGCGGCCAAGCGCCTCCGGGTCGATATCGATCTGGATCGCCGGCGTGCCGATTGGCGGCACCGCCCAGAAGTGGGTGGTCATGCCGCCGGTTTCGCTGCCGATAAAGCAGACGAGATCGGCGCGATTGACGACACGGTTTGCGCTTTCGCGCGAATAGGTGCCGACGACGCCGACCGACAGCGGATGCGTGCCGGGGATCGCGTCCTTGCCATTGAGCGAAGTCGCGACCGGGATCTGCAAGGCCTCTGCGAGCGCAACGAGCTCGGCTCCCGCGCCCGACGCGCGCACGCCGCCGCCGGCGACGATGACCGGCCGTTCGGCTTGCTGTAACACGGCGAGCGCGGCCAGCACGCTGGTCTGGTCGGGCGCGGGCCTAAACGCCGGAACGCGAGCGAATTGCGGCTCGACCAGCGGCTCCATCTCGGCCTCGTCGGCGTCCAGCTGCCCCTCGTTGCCGCGAAACTGCAGATGGACGGGTCCAGGCGTGCCTGAGGTTGCGACGCGAAACGCCTGCCGCACCATGTCGGGAAAGCGCGCGACGTCGTCGATGGTGGCGTTGAATTTCGTCACCGGCTCGAACGCCGGCACGTCGTCGACCTCCTGATAGACCTTGCGGAACTTGGTTTTGGGATCGCGGCCGCCGGTCATCGCGATCACCGGAGAATGCGCGAGCCACGCGTCGCGCAATCCCGCGGCAAGATTGAGCGCCCCGATCACCTGCGCCATGCACACGCCGGGCTTTCCCGAAGCGCGCGCATAGCCGTCGGCCATGTAGGCCGCGGACTTCTCCCCATGCACGTGCAGACGCTTGATGTCGGTGCGGCTCTCCATTACCGCAAACGTCTTGCGCAGCACGGCAGGCACGTGAAAGACGTGCGTCACGCCGTAGTCTCTGAGCATGTCGGCCATGCATTCGGCCCCGCTCATTTTTTTCCGGTTGTGTCCGAGCATCATGATTGTTCTGACGACCTCAATTGTGACAGCGCGAGGATTGGGGCGATCTTTGAACCGGCGGGCAGGGGACCGATCCGTACGAGCAGAACACGCAGCAATCGCCGGGCAAGCGTTGGAGCGTCTCGCCGCATCCCCTGCAAACGTGGAGCACCTGGCAGGCGTCCTCGGGCATTTGCTCTTTGGACTGGTGCCCGCATTTGGGGCAGGTGAGGATCGATTCCGTAGTCATCACTTGATCGCCAGCGGATTTGTCGGCGAACCGACGGCGCCGGTGATCGGGAGCGCGGGCGCGACGAACATGAATTCGTAGACCTTGTCGGCGGCGCAGTCGTCGGCGAGGTCCTTGAGATAGAAGATCTCGCCCATGGTCATCCCCATGATCGGGATGGTGATCCAGTGCCAGGGCTGGTTGATGCCGGGTTCCGATTCATTCGGCCGCACCTCGCAGCCCCAGGTGTCGCTCGCGAGGGCAGCAAGCTCCGTGCACTTGACCCATTCCAAGGTTTCGAATGCGAAGCCGGGCGCGTCGCCGCCGGGATAGCCGTCCCAGCTCTTGGCCGCGATGCAGCGTTCCATCTGGCCGGTGCGCACGATGACAAAGTCGCCGCGCTTGACGTCGACACCCTGGGCCTTCGCGGTGTTGTCGAGGTCGGCGCATGTGATGCCGTAGCCGTCCTCGAGTGAGTCCTTGCCGAGCGCACGGGCGACGTCGAGCAGCACGCCGCGGCCGACCATCCTGTTCTTTGTTTTCTCAATGCCGCATTTCTGCGCGCCAGCCGACGTCACCTCGCGGCAGTCGTAGCCGTTCCACATGTAGTTTTCATAGAAGACGTGACCGAGCCCGTCCCATTGCGTGCCGCATTGCAGCGGCATCGTCACCATGTCGTCGGCCGCGCGGATGCCGCGCTGATCGAGCACTCCGGAATATGCGTCGGTGCCGGTACGCAGCATGGTGTGGATCGGATTGGTACGGCCCATCGCCGGGTATTTGCTCTTGGCGCCCTGCGGGCCGGTGTGATCGAAATTGAGCGCGAGCGAGATCACCTTGCCTTTGCGCACCAGCTTGGCAGCGGCGATGATGTCCTCCGCGCGCGTGTGGTTCAAGGTACCGATTTCGTCGTCTTTCCCCCATTTCCCCCAGTTCTTGTATTTCTCCGCGGCGTCGCGGAGATCCTGGCGGGTGATTGTCTTGCGTGACATGAAATGTCCTTTTGGCTGGCGGCACGGGCTGCTTCGTATAGCGCTTCAGGGAGGCTCGCGGTAGGCTGCTCGCAACCAAAACGGGCTGGCGAAAAGCCCATCGAGTCAAGACAAGGAGGATGCGATGCGAGGCGTCGCCCGGTTTCTCGGTCTTGCCGTTTTACTGATGTTCGCCGGTAGCGCCGGCGCACAGAACTATCCGGATAAATCGGTCCGCGTGATTGTCGGGTTTTCGCCCGGCGGGCCGACGGACGTGATCGCGAGGATCGTATCGCAAAAGCTGTCAGAAGCTTTGGGCCAGCAATTCTACGTTGAGAACGTTGCCGGTGCCGGCGGCAACATCGCCAGCGGCATGGTCGCCAAGGCCGCGCCCGACGGATACACGCTATTGGTCATCTCGACCGGCTTTCTGGTGAACCCGAGCCTCTATGCCAAGGTCCCTTACGATGCCGTCAAGGATTTTGCGCCGATCACGCTGATTGCGGCCTCCCCGAACGTCCTTTCGGTCAACCCCTCTGTTCCCGCAAACACGGTTCGGGAGTTGATCGATCTGATCAAGTCCAATCCGGGCAAATACAGTTATGCCGGTCCCGGAATCGGCTCGACACCGCATCTTTCGGCGGAGCTGTTTCGGATAAGGTTTGGCCTCGACCTCGCGCATGTGCCCTTTGGCGGCGCTGCGCCGGCGATCGGCGCGGTCATTGCAGGCCACGTACCGATCGTGTTCAGCGCGCTTCCGCCCGCGATCGGCGCCATCAAGGACGGCCAGTTGCGCGCCCTTGCAGTCACAGCGGCCCGCCGCGTCGATGCGCTGCCCAACGTGCCGACCATGGCGGAGGCGGGCGTTCCCGAGCAGGAAGCCGATACGTTGACAGGCATTCTCGCACCGGCGGGCACGCCGGCCGCGATCGTCGCCAAACTGAATGCGGAGATCAAAAAAGCGGTCGAAGGGGCGGACGTGCGGGAAAAACTGACTGTGCTTGGTTTCGTGCCGGTGCTAAACACGCCGGATCAATTCGCTGCGCGCATCGAGCAGGAGATGACGAAGTGGGGCAAGGTTGTACGCGATGCCAACATCAAGATCGAATGATTGAGACGGGGAGCATGAGGATCGTCGTTCGGTTGCTTGGCGCGTTTGCCGTTCTCGTTGCGGGGGCATTCATTGCGTTTCCGGGCTCGGCGCAAACGCCCGGCTATCCCGACCACCCCGTTAAAGTCATAGTGCCATTTGCGCCGGCTGGGCCGACGGATGTGATGGCACGACTGATCGCGCAGAAATTATCGGAACGTCTGGGCAAGCGGTTCTACGTCGAAAACCAGCCGGGCGCGGGCGGCAATATCGGCATGGCCAACGCGGCGAAAGCGCCACCCGACGGTTATACGATCTTGATCGTATCACCCAGCTACGTGGTCAATCCGAGCCTCTACGCCAAGATCCCCTACGATCCGTACAAGGATTTCACGCCAATCACGATCGCAGACGATTCTCCAAACGTGCTGGTGGTCAACCCCTCGTTGCCGGTCAAGAGCGTCAAGGAACTGGTCGATCTCATCAAGGCCAATCCCGGCAAGTACACCTTTGCGTCTGCCGGAACCGGCACCACTCCGCATCTCTCCGGTGAATTGTTGAAGCTCACCTTCGGCCTTGACCTCGTGCACGTACCGTTCAATGGGGCAGCACCGGCCATTCAGTCAACGGTCGCAGGACACACGCCGATTGCCTTCACCGCATTGCCGCCCGCGGCGCCGATGGTGAAAGGCGGCCAATTGCGCGCGCTGGCGGTGACGGGCAAGACACGATCGGCGGCGCTGCCTGAGGTGCCGACCATGGCCGAGGCGGGGCTCAGGGGCCAGGAGGCGGACACGCTGCACGGTGTACTGGTTCCCGCGCAGACTCCGAAGGATGTGACCGATCTGCTCTACCGCGAGATCGCGAAGATCGTGCACGAGCCCGACGTGAAGGAGAAGTTCGCGGCGCTCGGATTTGACCCGATCGCGAACACGCCGGATGAATTCGCAGCCCAGATCAAATTAGAAATCGCCAAATGGGGAAAGGTGATCAAAGACGCCAATATCAAGGTTGATTAACGCGAGGTTGGCGCTGTGCGCATTGTGGCGATCCGCGAAGCTGCAGTTCCCGTCAATTCGGATATCAAGAACGCGAGCTTCGACTTCTCCGAAATGACGACGTCGGTCGTCGCCGTGATCACCGATGTGATCCGCGACGGAGCGCCGGTGGTCGGCTTTGCCTTCAACTCCACCGGTCGCTATGCCTGTGGCGCGCCGATGCTCGCGCGTTTCATTCCGCGCATTATCTCCGCCAATCCCGAAAGCCTGTTGGACGAGACCGGCCGCAACCTCGATCCGGCGAAGATTCTCGATCGCATGCTGGTGCGGGAGAAGTCGGGCGGACACAGCGAGCGCTCGATCGCGATCGGGACTATCGAGGTCGCTATATGGGATGCGGTGGCCAAGATCGCGGACAAGCCGCTGCATCGCCTGCTGGCGGAGCGCTACAACGGCGGAAAGATGACGGAGAAGATATTTTGCTACGTCGGTGGCGGTTGGTATTGGCCCGGTCAGACGGTCGCAGATTTGCAAGACGAGATGCGTCGCCATCTCGATGCCGGCTACACCATGGTCAAGATGAAGGTCGGCGGCCTGCCGCTCGATGAGGATTTGCGTCGGATCGAGGCGGTATTGACGGTCGTCGGCGGCGGTGAGCATCTCGCGGTCGACGCCAATGCGAAGTTCTCCCGCGATGACGCCTTCGCCTATGCGAAGGCGCTGGCACCCTTCAAGCTGCGTTGGCTTGAGGAGCCGTGTGATCCGCTGGACTACGCCCTCTACGCGGAATTGGCCGCCGTCTACGAGGGGTCGCTTGCCACGGGAGAAAACCTGTTCTCAACTGCCGATGTTGAGAACCTGGTGCGCTTCGGCGGCTTCCGGCCCGATCGTGACGTGATCCAAGTCGATCCGCCGCAAGCCTATGGCATCGTACAATACGCCCGCACCCTGGGCATGCTGGCGCGCCGCGGCTGGCCGCGCACGGCGCTCTTTCCCCACGGCGGCAATCAGATGTCGCTCGCGGTCGCAGCCGGCTTCGGTCTCGGGGGTGCAGAATCCTATCCCGGCGTGTTCGGCGCGTTCGGCGGATTTGCCGACGACGCACGGATCGATGGCGGGTTCATCCAGGCATCCGATCGGCCCGGGATCGGGTTTGAGGGCCAGTCGCAGCTGTTCGACATCATGCGAACGCTCGCGCAATAGCGCCCAGCAGGTGCGGCAACGACACGCGCGGTCTGCCAAAAAAAGGTCCCAAGTTTGCACCGATTTTGTCATGATTGAGAGAAAGATATTCCGCCAACGTCGGCTTTTGGATCCCCAGGGTTCGCTGACGGGGGCGGCTTCTAAAAGCAACATCTTGCCGTTGTCTCAAGGAGATCTGCCCATGCGAGCCCGGCTTCTCGCCATTGTTGTTCTGATCCCCAGCCTTTGGTCCGCTGCCGCGCTGGCGGAGACGCCCAAGGACGTCAAGGGGCTCTACCTGCTGAGCGATTATCCGGCGGTGTCGGTGCGTCCCGGAACCACCTCAACCATCAGCCTCAAGCTGCAGAATTACGGGTTGGCGCCGCAACGCTACCAATTGTCGGTCTCCGGTGTTCCCGCCGGCTGGACCGCCACGCTGCTGGGCGGCGGTCAACCGGTCGCGGCGGCGATGCCGGCGACAGATTCAAGCGTCGGCCTGCAGTTGCGCCTCGATATTCCCGCAGGTGCTGCGGTCGGAACCGAGACGCTGACGGTCTCGGCACAAGGGCAGGGATCGAGCGCGAACCTGCCTGTCGCGGTGACACTCGCGGAGAAGCTCCCAGCCAAGCTCTCGGTTCAATCGGCGCTGCCGGCGCTGCGCGGAAGCCCGAAATCCAATTTCGACTATCAACTGACCATCAAGAACGACAGCGGGCGCAATCTCACCGTCAGCTTTGCCGCCAGCGCCCCGAAGAATTTCGAAACGTCCTTCACCGAGGCCTACGGCAGCCAGGAGCTGTCGTCCATTCCGATCGAGGCGGGCCAATCCAAGGACGTCAAGCTTCACGTGCGTCCGCCCTCGTCGGT
>Ga0066903_100005907_pt1 | contig 10731 bp, 7 predicted proteins | sample PanSoiMetaGPlot1_FD_67491 | JGI IMG/M metagenome (GOLD analysis project Ga0066903, IMG submission 67491) | Tropical forest soil microbial communities from Panama analyzed to predict greenhouse gas emissions - Panama Soil - Plot 1 (version 2) | ecosystem: Environmental > Terrestrial > Soil >...
ATGCACGCTTGACTCTCCCCCTGGGTCAGGCTGCACAGTGATCGCATGACGTACTCGGTCCGCGCGCCTGCGCGCCGTAGCTCGTGGAGCATAGGCAGCTTCGCCGACCTGGCCGGCGTCACCGTCAAGGCGCTGCATCACTACGAGCGGCGGGGCCTGCTCGCGCCGATGCGCACGCGCGCCGGCTACCGGCGCTACTCGATCCACGATCTCGCGCGGCTCGAGCGCATCCTCGCCTTGAGGAAGCTCGGTCTGCCGCTCAAGCAGATCTCCCCGCTGCTCGGTTCCGCCCGGCAGAAGCCTCGCGCTCCAGATGTCAGAAAGGAGCACTGCTCCGGCGTGGCAGGCGCTCTCGAGGCGCACCGCGACGCGCTCGTCGAGAAACAGCGTCTGCTCGGCGAGGCGATTGCGGCGATCGACGCGGTCGCGCGCGCGGGCGATCCGCACAGCGCGCTGGAGCGCTTCGTCGGCGAGTCGTCGTGGAACCGGTGGGAGGCGAGGCGCGCGCAGACGGCGTCGCCCGCGCCGCGCGCGCCCGACCGCGCCAGCCCGTCGCGCGTCGCGCTGTTCCACGAGATCAGGGACGCGCTCGATCGCGATCAATCAGGCGAGGCGGCCGCGGCGCTCGCCGCGCGCTGGCACGCGCTCGTCGAGGCGGAAGCCGAGGGGAATCCGGACACGATCGCCGCGCTCAGAAAAATCTCGGCGACGCGCGGCCAGTGGCCCGACGGCGCGCGGCGCTACGTCGCGTCGCTCTACAACGCCGACGTCGACACGTGGGAGCGCGTGATGGACGTCATTTCCCGATCGACGCCTTCAACGCTCTCGTGACCTCGCCGGCGATGTCGTCCTGGACGACGAGCGCGTCGTCCCACCGCCGGTCGTAGGTGTCCGACCAGACAACGTAGCCGCTCTCGGGCCGAACCAGGCGCGCGGCGACCCGCAGCCGCGCGCCCGACTTGCGCACGCTGCCGTCGAGGATGTACGCGACGCCGAGTGCCCTCGCGATCTCCGCGATCGGACGCTTCTTGTTCTTGAAATAGAACGAGGCCGTCGGCGCCGGCACGCGGAGGCCCGGCATTTTGCTGAGCCGATCGATCAGCTCCTCGGTCATCCCGTCGGCGAACTCCTCGAACGTCATCCCTTCGCTCAGGTCGAGAAACGGCAGCACGGCGAGCGACGTCTCGGACGGCGCCGCGGACGCCGCCGGCGCTGCACGGTGCGCGCCGACGCCGTACGCGACGGCGGCCGCGACGACGATCGCGAGCGCCGCGCCGGCCGTCCACCTCAAGCGCGAGACGGCGCGCCGTGTCGCAGCCGCTGGCAGCGACGATGCGTCCGTGTGTGCGACCACCGCCACCAGCCGGTAACCCAGGCGCGGCACCGTCGCGATGTACGTCGGCTGCTTGGGTTCGTCACCGAGCACACGGCGCAGTGACGCCACCGCCTGATACACCGAATCGGGCGAGACGACGACGTCGGACCAGACCTGCTTCAGCAGCTCCTCGATGCTGACGACCTCGCCCGCATGCTTCGTCAGGCACACCAGCAGCCTCATCGTCCGCTCTTCCAGGCGGACGCTCTCTCCGTTTCGCGAGATCTCGCCGGATGACGGGTTGACCGACCAGTCGCCGACGCGAAGGGGTGCCATGAGGGACGCTCCGCGAGTATAGAACCGGTTTCACAACTGTCAGAACTATTCAGAAGTTTTCAGGCTGCAGCAGCGCGAGGACCTGGGCGTTGCTGCTTCTCTCCGCTTTGGAAACTGTGGCCGATCCTGCGAAGAGATTGCTCGACCTCGTGAATCCGCTGCCGTTTCCCCACGCCCACGCCGACCACGGGCTTCACCTGGCGCTGGAACGTCTGGGCAGCAACCGGCTCGAACTCCTCCCCGTGGTGAGTCGCGCGAACGCCCACCAGTTGCCGGGCATCGTGACCTGCGCGATGTGCTGCAGTCGTATGGCGTCGGAAACGAACCCTGAGCGTGCTGTCGCACATCGCCGCGTCATAGCTCGTCGCCTTTTCAGAATTCTTCAGAAGTTTTCAGGCCGCGCTCCGCATCTTTTCGCGGACACCACCGTCCTTGTCACTACAGATCACGATGACCACGCCTGCAACTGCGAACTGCAACTGAGAGTGCGACTGCAGGCCGAGGAGAACCAGCTATGAAGATTGGACTCGCAGTCGTGTGCGCGCTCGCGACCTTGGGCGCGAGCGGTCGAAGCGAACAGCAGCAGTGGATCGGGACCTGGGGCACTGCCGCGCAGCCGGTTCGCCCGGCCACGGTTCAGACGTTCCGGAATCAGACGCTGCGGCTGATCGTGCACACCAGCGCCGGCGGCAAAAAGGTGCGCGTCAGGGTCTCGAACACGTATGGCGATCGGCCGCTGCAGATCAGCGGCGCGCACATCGCCCGCCGCACTTCCGGCGCCGAGATCGATCCCGCCTCGGATCGAACGCTGACGTTCCGCGGGCGGCCGTCCACGACGATCGCCCCGCGATCGATCGCGGTGAGCGACGCGGCCGATCTCGACGTGCCGCCGCTTTCCGATCTCGCGATCAGCCTGTTCTTCCCCGGCGAGACGGCCGCGACGACGACGCACAGCCTGGCGCTGCAGACGAACTACGTCTCGGCCGAGACCGGCGACGTCACCGCGGATGCGAAGTTCCCCGTCGCGAAGACGATATCGTCCTGGCCGTTCCTCGCCGGCGTCGACGTCGAGGCATCGTCTCGCGGGGCGACGATCGTCGCGTTCGGCTCGTCAACGACCGATGGAGACGGCTCCACGCGGGATGCGAACCGCCGCTGGCCCGACATCCTGGCGGAGCGGCTCCACAACAGTGGCCAGCACGCGGAGCTCGGAGTACTGAACGAAGGGATCATCGGCAACCGTTTGCTGTACGACAGTCCGACTTCGCCAGCGAATCCGTTCGGACCGAGCCTCGGCCAGGCCGGATTGACGCGGTTCGAGCGCGACGTGCTCGCGCAGCCGGGCGTCAAGTACGTCTTTCTCGCGCTCGGCGTCAACGACATCCTGTTTCCGGGCTTCCCGTTCACGCCGCCAAACGAAACCGTCACTGCCAATGACATCATCGCCGGATACCGCCGGCTGATCGCGCGCGCTCATGGGAAACGCATCCGGATCATCGCGACGACGATCCCGCCGTTCGAGGGCGCGACGTTCAAGGCAGCCGGGCTCGATCTCACCTTCTACACGCCGGAGCGGGATCGCGTGCGCCAGACGGTCAACGACTGGATTCTTCACAGCGGCGCGTTCGAAGCCGTCGTCGACTTCGACGAGACCGTGCGCGATCCGAGCCGCCCGACGCAACTGCTTCCCCGCTACGCGGCGAGCGATCATCTGCACGTCAACGACGCGGGCAACGTCGCGCAGGCGAACACGATTCCTCTGAGCTTGTTTCAGAGCCATCAGTAAGGAGCACAAGGCTTCAGCCGAGCGACCAGGGCTCGTCGCGCCGTCGTGTGTTAGCCTGACCGGTGAGGGTCTCGTCCTCATGCGGGGAGCTCTGCCATGGACGTCGCTGCCGCTCGCGCTGGCCGCGGGCCTTCTCCCGCTGCGCGTGCGCGGTCAGGCGACGCCGGCCGCGCAGTTGGTCGTGCCGGCCGTTTCCGACGTCGGAATCAAGACGCGTCGGACGATCGATCGTCCGAACTCGACCGTCGCCACTGAAATTCTGTTCCTCAAAGGCCCGTGGCAGCGCCGCGAGCAGATCCTTCAGTTCCCCTCATTGACGGGCCCGAGCGCCGAACACACGAGCCTCAGGATCACGCGGTGCGACGAGCGGCGGACCATCGACCTCGACCTGGCGAGCCGGACGTTCGGATCGTCGGCGATCGATGACCTCGTCGCGCACCCGCGCCGTCTGCGCCGGGTTGCGCGGGACCGATCGCCGGACGCGACCGGCGCGAACGTCACGATCCACATCGACGCCGTCGACACCGGCGAGCGGCGGCAGGTCGGCCCCTTCCTCGCGCGGCACGTGATCACGACGAGGACGACGGCGGCAGAGCCCGGCGCCAACGCGCGCGCGGGTACGTCGGTCGAGGACGGGTGTTACATCGACGTCCCGCCGGGCGACTGCGTGAGTCGAGCGCAGGGGGACGCGATCCTGGTGGGCTCCGTCGTGCGGCCGGGAACGCCGCCCGATCGCGTGCGCGTCGAGCATCGCGGAACGGCTCGCCGCGGGTTGCCGATCGAAGAGACATCGCATTCGGACGACGGCTCGCCCGAGAGCAGGGTCGCGCTGATCGAGATCTCGGAAGCGCCGCTGGACGCGGCGCTGTTCACCGTCCCGGCCGGCTATCGGGCGGCGCTGCCGCGCCTCCATGGCGGGTTCGACCTGACGAAACCCGACACGCTCGTGAACCGGCTGGCGAGCTACTGGGAGGAAGCCGCCGCGTGGATCCGTTCGCTGTGAGTGTGAGGCAGAACGACAAAGCCCATCGCTTTCGCGCGCTTCACGAGGGGCCCGGCGTCTTCGTCATTCCGAATCCCTGGGATGTCGGCTCCTCTCGCATCCTCGCTGGCCTTGGCTTCCAGGCCTTGGCGACCTCCAGCGCCGCCGCCGCCGCGGCCGTTGGTCGGAGGGACCGCGAACTGACGCGAGATCAGGCGCTCGCGCATGCGCGTCTGATCGTCGATGCGACCGATTTGCCTGTCTCTGCGGATCTGGAGAACGGGTTTGGCGACGCGCCCGAACGCGTCGCGGAAACGGTCCGGCTCGCGGCCGAAGCGGGACTCGTTGGATGCACGATCGAGGACTCGACCGGCAACCAGGACAGTCCTCTCTACGACGATCGCCTGGCTGTCGAACGGATTGCTGCCGCCGCCGAGGCGGCACGCGTGCTCCGGTTTCCATTCATCCTGACCGCGCGCGCGCACAATCTTCTCTACGCAAGCCCGAGCCTCGACGCGACGATCCGCCGTCTTCAGGCATTCGAACAGGCAGGAGCCGATGTGCTCTTCGCCCCCGGCCTGCCCGACCTTGCTGCAGTGCGCGCCGTCTGCGCGGCGGTGTCGAAGCCGGTGAACTTCATGGTCGGCATCAAAGGGAAGTCATTTTCCGTGGGTGAACTTGCCGCGGCCGGAGTCAAACGCATCAGCCTGGCGACGTCGCTCTATCGTGCGGCGATGACCGGTCTGCTCGAAGCAGCATCCTCAGTCAAAGACCCAGGTCAGTTCGATTTCCTCGATCGGTGCGCGACCTCGGCTGAGCTTTATAAATTGATGGGAATCTGACGGTGCGGGTGCGCGATCAGGCCCCGGTACGTAGGGCCCGTGTGGCGCAGGGCTTCAGCCCTGCGGCGCCCGCGCGGCCCTGAAGGCTGCGCCACATCAAAAGCCGAACCCTACTCGCACCGCAGCGCGACGATCGGATCGACCAGCGCGCCCTTGATCGCCGGCCCGCAGGAGGCGACGAACGCGGTCAGCGCGAGCGTGCCTGCAACCGCGGTGAACGTCAGCGGATCGGTCGGCGTCACCTCGTAGAGCAGGCTCGCAATCAGGCGCGTCAGCGCGAGCGACGCGGCGACGCCGACGACGATGCCCGCGGCCGCGATCGTCATCCCCTGCCACATGATCATCCGCACCACCTCGCGCCGCTCCGCGCCCAGCGCCATGCGCACCCCGATCTCGTGCGTCCGCTGCGCCACCGAGTACGCGATGACGCCGTAGACGCCGACGAGCGCGAGCACGAACGCCGAGCCGGCGAACGTGCCGAGCAGCAGGAGGTTGAACCGCCGCGGCGCGATCGTGTCGGCGAGCGCGGCGTCGAGCGGCTTCACGTCGAACACCGGCTGCGTGCGATCGACCCCCGACAGCAACGTGCGGATCGCCGGCGCCGCCGCCGCGGGATCGCGCGTCATCCGCATCACGGCCGTCAGCCCGAAGGGGTTCGCGTGCCGGTAGTCCCTGAAGACCTCCGGCTCGGCCGCCGCGTCGAGGTTCTGATAGCGCAGGTCCGCGACGACGCCGACGACAGCGCCGAAGCTCCGGTCGTTGATTCCCGGCAGGCGGAACCGGATGCCGATCGGGTCCCGTCCCGCGAAGTAGCGGCGCACGAGCGCCTCGTTCACGACGAACACCGGATCGGTCTCGTCGTCGCGAATCCATCGGCCCCTGATGAGGCGCATGCCGATCGCGTCCGCGTACGAGCCGGTCGTCACGCTGACGAGCGCCGTCGGCCGGAGCTCGCGGGGCACCTCGGGCGCCCCCTCGATGTCGAGGAGCATGCGGCCATCGGCGTTCGAGCTGGCGCCCGCAGCCTTGACGCCGGGCGCTGAGCGCGCGCGGCGCAGCAGCTCGTCGATGTACGCGCGGCGGTTCGCCATATCGACGTACCGCGGACCCGAGAACTGCATCCGCATCGTCAGCACGCGCTCGGGCGCGAAGCCGGGTGGATACGCCGTGAGGCGCCAGAAGCTGCGCACCATCAGGCCGGCGCCGACGAGCAGCACGACGCTCAGCGCGAGCTCCGCGGCCACGAGCGTCTTCCGCACGCGCAGGCTGTCCGGCGACGCCGACGCGGTGCGAGCGCCGTCCTTCAGCACGTCGTGCACGCTCGTCTGCCGAAGCGCGAACGCGGGCGCGACGCCGCACGCGATCGCCGTCACCATGGCCATCGCGGCCGCGAACAGGAGCACGCGGAGGTCGATGGTCGTCTCGGCGAGGCGCGGGATCGCCTGCGGAATCAGCCGCAGCACGATCGTGAGCGCACCACGCGCCAGCAGGACTCCAGCTGCGCCGCCGGCGGCGGCGAGGATCAGGCTCTCGATGAGAAACTGCCGCAACATCCGGCCGCGTCCGGCGCCGACCGCGGTCCGAATCGCGACCTCGCGCTGCCGCGCCGATCCGCGCGACAGCAGCAGGTTCGCGACGTTGGCGCATGCGATCACGAGCACGAGCACGACGGCTGCGAGCAGGACAAAGAGCGGCCGCCGCGCGCCGCCGATGACCTTGTCCGCGTACGGCGTCACGCGCAACTGCTTGAGGCCCACCGTGCGCCCGTACGATTGCGCGGTGCGCGTACGGATCGCGCCGAGCTCGTCGCGCGCCCGCGCGATTGAGACGCCCGGCTTCAGCCAGCCGATCACTTCGAACAGCTGTACGAATGGCGCGGACGGCGACGGCGGCCGCACGATCGACGCGCGGTAGTAATCGACCGGTCCGGCGCCGATGCCTGCAAAGGTCGGCGGCGGCGGAAGCTGAACGTGAAAGCCCGCGGGCAGGACGCCGGTCACGACGTTGGGCCTGCCGTCGATCGCGACCAGCCGCCCGACGACCGCCGGATCGCCGCGAAACCACCGCTCGAAGAACGCGTGCGAGAGCACAACGCCCTCTTCGTCCGGCTTCGGCACGCGTCCCAGCTCGGGCCGCGCGCCGGCGAGATCCCAGAAGCCGTCGGTCACCGCCGCGATGCGGGCCGGCACCACCTCGTCGCCGACGTCGATCCGCTCGCCGGCGACGAAGAAGCCGGCCAGCCGATCGAGCGACGTCGCCTGATCGCGCCACGCGACGAAGTCGGGCGACGCGACGAACTCGTCGCGGTTGCCGCGGTCGTCGTAGCTCGAGATCCAGACGAGCCGCTCGGGATTGGGATACGACAGTGGCCGCACGAGCACGGCGTTGACGACGCTGAACACCGCGGTGATGAGGCCGATGCCGATCGCGAGCGTGAGGATCACGACGAGGCTGAAGCCCGGGCTCCGACGCAGCATGCGCAGGCCGTAGCGGGCGTCCTGCACGAGCTGATCGCACCACACGGGAATCCACACCGCGCGCGCGCCTTCTTTCGCGAGCGCGGTGCTGCCGAACTTCTTCAGCGCCGCGGCGCGCGCATCGTCCGGCGTCATGCCGCGCTCGACGTTGTCGGCCGTCTCGCGCTCGATGTGATCGCGGATGTCAGCGTCGAGGTCGTCCAGCGGGTGTCTCGCCATGTGCACCTCGGGTCCGGCTGAAGCCGGACACCACGCACGGTTCGCACGTGGCGTCCGCCTTTAGGCGGACCCTTCTTCACTCGCACCGCAGCGCGACGATCGGATCGACAAGCGCCGCCCTGATCGCCGGCCCGACACATGCGGCCAGCGCCGTCGCGGCCAGCGCGCACGCGACCGCCGCGAACGTGGCCGGATCGGTCGGCGTCACGTCGTAGAGCAGGCTGGCGATCACCCGCGTCAGCGCGAGCGCAGCCGCGACGCCCACGGCGATGCCGGTCGCCGCCATCGTCATCCCCTGCCGCACGACCATCCCCACCACCGCGCGCCGCTCGGCGCCGAGCGCCATCCGCACGCCGATCTCGTGCGTCCGCTGCGCCACCGCGTACGCGACGACGCCGTAGATGCCGACGAGCGCGAGCAGCAGCGCCGACGCGGCGAAGGTGCCGAGCAGCGCCACGTTGAAGCGGCGCGGCGCCACCGACTCGGCGAGCGTCGTCTCGAGCGGCTTGACGTCGAAGATCGGCAGCGTCCGGTCGACGCCGCCGGCGAGCGTGCGGATCGCCGGCGCGGCCGCTGCCGGGTCGCCGGCGGTCCGCAGCGTCAGCGTCAGCGCAAAGACCGGCGCATGCGCATAGTCCGCGAAGATCTCGGGCTCGGGCGCCGCGTCGAGGTTCGCGTACCGCAGGTCGGCGACGACCCCGACGATCGTTGCGAAGCCGTTGCCGAAAAACTTGATCCGTCGTCCCATCGGATTCTGGCCGTTGAAGACGCGCCGCTCGAGCGCTTCGTTGATCACCACCGCGCGCTCCGGCTCGGCGTCCGTCAGCCACCGGCCCTTCACCACGCGCATGCCGATCGCAGCCGCGTAGCCCGCCGACGCGGTGCTGACCGTCGCGCGCACCCGCTGCTCGCGCGGCACCTCCGGCATGTCTTCGACGGTGACCATCAACCGGCCGCCGCCGTTGGAGCTGACGCCGGCTGCCTCGACGCCCGGCGCCGTCCGCGCTCGCGCGAGCATCTCGTCCGCGTACGCGATCCGACTCCGCGCGTCGCGGTACCGCGGCCCTGAAAACTGCATGCGCATCGTCAGCACGCGGTCGGGCGTAAAACCTGCGGGCCAGGCCGTGAGGCGGACGAAGCTCTTCACGAGCAGGCCTGCGCCGACGAGCAGCACGACGCTCAGCGCGAGCTCCGCCGCGACGAGCGCCCTTCGAGCGTGCAGTCCGCCGGTGGCCGGCCGGGCCGAGTGTCCGCCGTCCTTCAGGACGTCGTGTACGCTCGTCCGCCGCAGCGCGAGCGCCGGCGCGAACCCGAAGAGAGCCGCGGTCGCCAGCGCCGCCGTCGCCGCAAACGCGAGGACGCGGCCGTCGATCGTCGTCTCGGCAAGCCGGGGGACTGCATACGGAATCAGCCGCACGACGAGGGCGATCGCCACGCGCGCGGCCAGCACGCCCGCCGCGCCGCCGATTGCTGCGAGAATCGCGCTCTCGACGAAGAACTGGCGCAGCATGCGCCCGCGTCCGGCGCCGACCGCCGCGCGAACCGCCATCTCGCGCTGCCTCGCGGACCCGCGCGCCAGCAGCAGGTTCGCGATGTTGCCGCACGCGATCAGGAGCACGAACCCCACAGCCGCCAGCAGAATCAACAGCATTGGACGGGCGCCGCCGACGAGCGTGTCGGTGTAGCTTGCTACGCGAAGGCGCGGCGGCCCCGACAACCGCGGGTCGGCCTGGCGACGAGCCACGCGAATGCGCTCGAGCTCGTCGCGCGCCTGCTCGATCGACACGCCGTCTTTCACGCGTCCGATCGCGTTGAAAAGCTGCCCGCCCCCGGCGGGGTTCGACGACCCCACCACTTCGGCTCGATAGAAATCGATCGGCCCGGGATCGATCGCGCTCCACAGCGAACCGCGCGGAAGCTGCGGTTGAAACCCGGCAGCCAGCACGCCCGTGACGACGTTCGCACGCCCCTCGACCGTCACCGGCCGGCCGATGATGCGCGAATCGCCGTGGAACCAGCGATCGAAGAACGCCTGCGTCAGCACGACGCCGTCGCGGTTCGGCCCGGGCGGCCCGCCGGCGGCGAAGCGGGCGCCGGTCAGCTCCCAGAAGCCGTCGGTGACGGCGACGATGCGCGCCTGCACCGCCTCGCCGTCGACGTCGATGCGCTCGCCGTTCGGGTACTCGCCGACGATCTGATCGAACGCGGCAGCGTGCTCGCGCCACGCGACCAGATCCGGCACGACGACGACTTCGTCGCTGAAGCGTTCATCGTAGGTCGCGATCCAGACCAGGCGCTCCGGATGCGGGTACGACAGCGGCCGCACGAGCACGGCGTTGACCACGCTGAACACCGCGGTCGTCAGCCCGATGCCGAGCGCGAGCGTCAGTATGACGACGGCGCTGAAGCCGGGGCTGCGCCGCAGGATGCGCAGCCCGTAGCGCATGTCCTGCGCGAGCTGATCGAGCCAGACGGGAATCCAGACGGCGCGGGCGTCTTCCTGCGCGCGCGCGATGCTCCCGAACTTTTTCAGAGCGGCGTCGCGCGCGTCGCTCGGCGTCATGCCGCGCCCGATGTTGTCGGCCGTCTCGCGCTCGATGTGATCGCGGATGTCGGCGTCGAGGTCGTCGAGCGCACGGAGTCGTTTCATGTCTCCCCCGGCCGACACTTGGGTCAGCCCCTACCCGTTCCGTGTTGGCCGCGCTTCACATGTGGCGGAGGGCTTCAGCCCTGCGTTTCACACGTGTGGCAGCGCGCCAGTACGTGGCGTCCGC
>Ga0066903_100005908_pt1 | contig 10731 bp, 12 predicted proteins | sample PanSoiMetaGPlot1_FD_67491 | JGI IMG/M metagenome (GOLD analysis project Ga0066903, IMG submission 67491) | Tropical forest soil microbial communities from Panama analyzed to predict greenhouse gas emissions - Panama Soil - Plot 1 (version 2) | ecosystem: Environmental > Terrestrial > Soil >...
CGCGACGACTCGCGCATCCAGGTGGTCAAAGTGGCGGGAGCCTCGTACCGCCTCGACGCCCTGCAGGACGACGCGTTCGCGCCCGGGCGGAGGCTCGAGCTCGTCCCCGAGCCGGAGAACGCGCACGATCCGAACGCGATCGCCATCTGGGACGCCGAGCGCCGGTTGCAGGCGGGCTACGTCCCGGCCGAGATTGCGGCGGCTCTGGATGCCGACGAGTGGCAGGCCGTTTCGCTGCTCGAGTTCTTCGACGACGGCAAGCGCGCCGGGCTGCGCGTGCTGCTTGCGCCGAAGGACGCCTGGATCGGAGCGCCGCGCACGTGATCCACGAGCTTCCGTACGAACGCCGCACCCTGCACGGCCACTTCTCGCGCGACCTGGAGCCGGTGGTGACGGTCGACCCCGGCGACTCGGTCGCGTTCTCCTGCCCGAACGCCGGCTGGCGGGTCGCGCCGGACGAGATATTCGAGCCGCGGGACGAGGCACTCGACGCGGGTCACGCGCTTGCGGGGCCGATCGAGGTGCGCGGCGCGCGTGCCGGCCAGACGCTCGTCGTCCACGTGGACGAGGTGCGACCGGGCAGGTTCGGCGAGACGTTCGGGCCCGACACACGGATCGAGTGGATCCTCGACGCCGACGCGGGCACCGGCAGCGACGATCGCGGCGCGACGGTGCGCCTCGCGCCGTTCCTCGGCGTGATCGGCATGCCGCCGGACGAGGAAGGCATCCATTCCACCGGGCCGCCGCGGCGATCGGGCGGCAACATCGACTGCAAGGAGCTCGTCGCTGGCAGCACGCTCTACCTCCCGATCAGCATCGACGGTGCGCACGTCTCCGCGGGTGACGGGCACGGGGCGCAGGGAGACGGCGAGCTGTCCGGGACGGCGATCGAGTGCTTCGTCGACCGCGCACAGCTGACGTTCGACCTCTCGGGGCTCGAGCTGCGCTCGCCGATCGCCCGCGTTCCGGGCGCCTGGCTTGCGTTCGGCTTCGACGAGGACCTCGACCTCGCGGCGCTCTACGCAATCGAGACGATGCTCGACCTGATGGAGCGCGAGCTCGGGGTCGAACGTTCGTACGCGGTCGCGCTCGGCAGTGTGGCGGTCGACCTGCGTGTCACACAGATCGTCAACGGGGTCCGCGGTGTGCACGCGGTGCTCGCAGACGACGCGATAAGAATCCGCTGATGGCATACGAGCTCAAACTGCCGGACCTGGGAGAGGGCCTGACCGAAGGCGAGATCGCCCGTTGGCTCGTCTCCGAGGGGCAGGACGTCGCCGAGGATGATCCGCTCGTCGAGGTCCAGACGGACAAGACGACGGTGGAGATTCCCTCACCCGCGGCCGGCAAGGTGACGCAGATTCTCGTCGAGGAGGGGAAGGTCGTCCCGGTCGGCACCGTCCTCGTCGTGATCGGCGGCGACGGGACGCCGGTGGCGTTGCCGCAAAAGAAGGCCAAGGCGACGCCGCTCGTGCGCAGGATCGCGCAGGAGCTCGGCGTCGACCTCGACTCGCTCACCGGCTCCGGCCCGCAAGGACGCGTCACGGAACAGGACGTCCGGGCCGCCGCCGCGCCCCGGGAGGGGCGGAGCGAGCCGCTACGCGGCGTGCGTCGGCTGATCGCCGAGCACATGGCCCGCGCGCATCGCGAGGTTCCGGCGGTGACGTGGGTGGAGGAGAGCGACTTCTCCACCCTCGATCTCAAGCGGCTCATCGGAACCGCGCTCAAGGCGTGTGCCGACTCGCTGCGCGAGTTCCCCGAGCTGAACGCACGCATGGAGGGCGACGAGATCCTGTACCTCGACCGTTACGACCTCGGCGTGGCAGTGCAGACGGAGCAAGGGCTCGTCGTTCCGGTCGTCCGCGACTGCGACAAGCGTTCGGTCGAGGAGCTGCAGGCCGACGTCGAACGCCTCGCCGAGGGAGCGCGGGCCGGGACGCTCACAACCGAGGAGCTGCGCGGCTCGACGTTCACGCTGACGAGCGCCGGGAAGCTCGCCGGGCTCTTTCAGACGCCGATCGTCAACTATCCGGAGGTCGCGATCCTCAGCATCGGACGCATCGCCGAGCGTCCGGTCGTGCGCGACGGTCAAGTCGTCGTTCGACGCGTCGGCTACGTCTCGGTCACCTTCGACCACCGCGTGGTCGATGGTGCTCGAGCCGCCGAATTCGGCCTTGCGGTGATCCGGCGGCTCGAGCAGCAGTAGTCGCTAGTTGTGCGGGTCCGGCTCGTTGAGCTGGGCGCGAATCTCTCCCGCGGGCCAGATCGACGAGTGGACGTTCGCGTACGTCTTGCCGGCGGCGATCGCATCCAGGAGTTCGTTCCACTCGCCTGCTGCGATGCCCTGCGCTGTCGGTCCGATCACGTCGCTCGGACCGAATGTCCCACTGATCGTGCCGTCATGGGGTCCCGGGCACGTCTGTGTGCCGGCCGGCCCGTTCCCGAGGTTCGTGCACAGGAACACCGAGATGCCTGCGGCGACGCCCCGCTGGCCGAAGTGAATGTGCGACTGCAGGACGTTCCCCTCGAGGTTTGCGTAGCTCAGTTGCCACGAGACCGACTGCCCGTCCTTCGCGATGTCGGCGGTGAAGTCGGCCGTGCCGGTCGTCGACAGCGACGGCGTCTCCTGATAGCCGCTCAGCGTCGCGGACAGATGGTTGAATCCCGGTCCCGACCCGCCGGCCAGCGCGTATGCAGCAACGGCGAGTGACGCCGCGCTCACGGCGAGCGCCGCGTAGATGGCCTTCCGCCTCATTCCGCCTGCCCTCCTGTCTGCCCCGGTCTGAGGGGGCGCCTCGGCACCGGGGCAGTGGCGCCGAGGCGTCAACCTCAGCTACGCCAAGTGGGTCCGAGCGGTTTTACTGCCCTCATTCTCGGTTCTGCCGTCGACACTTGGGCAACGGTCGGGGTGGCCATCGGCACGCTCGCCACGGTCGTGTACGCACTCTTCCGCGACGTGGTCCTGCTGCCGCGGCGCCGGGCGAAGCTCGAGCTCCGCTTCGACCGCACCGGAACCGATCAGGTGATCATCGGAACTGCGGACGGAGTCGAGGCGGCGTCCGTCCGCGTCCGAGTCGCGAACGGGAGGGGAAAGGACACGGCGGACGAGGTCGTCGTCGTCGTGACCGAGCTCCAGCTGGTCGACGACTCGGCGACGACGCCGATCGGGCTCCCGCTGACGTGGTCCGGGACCCACCCGCCGTTGACCATGGCATCTGTCCACCCGGGCTCCCAGCGCCATGTCGACCTGTTGCACGTCGACTGGCCGGCGCAGAACGACGCGCCGCTTCGGCTCGACGTCAGTCCGAAACCCCGGGACTCACGGGACGCCCTCGAGCCAGGGAACTATGAGATCTCGATCGAGGTCCGCGCCCGAAACGCCGACGCGACCCGCTACGTCGTCCCGGTCTCGTGGGACGGCGCGTGGTCGGAGAAGGACGCGATCTGGGATCACGTCCGGGTCGAGCCGCCGCGTCCGACGTCCTAGGCGGCTGCGGCGGCCGACAGATGCCGTGCGAGCATGGCCTCGATCTTCGGCGCACTCGTGCGTCCTTCGAGACGCTCGACGACCTTCTTCCGCGCCACGAGCGCGAGTGTCGGCACGGCCGCGACCTTGAACCTCTCCGCCAGCTCGGGCTGCTGCTCCACGTCGACGCGCATGATCCGTACGCGCGTGCGCTCCTTGCGCGCGAGGTGGGCGAGCAGGCTCTCCATCCTGCGGGCGGGGCCCGAGCGTTCGGAGGTAAAGAAGACCAGCAGCGGCTTGTCGTCACTCAATGTGGTTCCTCCTCGGAGCTGGAAGCCGCGGGGGGAGCGGCACATCGTTCTCCCCGGTTGACTGGCCGTTCAAACTACACTGGCTGCAAGTGGGATCCTGGTACTGGATCGGCGTTTCTGCAGGGCTCGGCGTCGCCGTCGGTGTGTTGGTTGCCGCGCTCTTTGCCGGCACGCGCGTGGCGCTGACGGCCTCGATCGTGATCGCGGCCGGCATCGGCGTCGCGATCGGCTTCGCGCTTGGCCAGTGGGACGAAGCGCTCGGCGGCGGCGTCGGCGGTGTGCTGGGCGCGGTCGGTTCTGCACAGCTGGTGTCGGGGACGATGCGCCGCGGCGGAGAGCGTTTCGGGATCGCGGTGTTCGCCGGTCTCGCGGCGCTCGCCCTCGCTGCGATCGCGTGGATCCCGATCGCCGGCTACCTCGAGGCCGCGCTCGTGCCGGTTCTCGCCGCACGCCTGCGCGGCCGTGCTCCCGAGCGCTATGCGGGGCTGCGCTCACTTGCCCGCGATTAGGTCTTCGCTTGCGGTGCCGCCTCCAGGATCGGAGGCTGCGCCTCCGATCCGTCCGAAATGACCGGTCGACACATGCGAGCTACGGACCGGAACGCAACGAAGAAGACCATTCTCATCGTCATCGACGGCCTGACGCCGTCGGTCTTCGAAGCCGCTGTCGGCGATGGGCGTGCGCCGGCGCTCTCGTTCCTCGCCGAGCACGGGCAGTACGCCCGCGCTGTGTCGACGTTCCCGTCGCTGACGCCCGTGTGCCTGTCGTCACTCGCGACCGGCGCGCACCCTGACGTACACCACATCCCGCACCTCGTCTGGTACGACCGCGAACACCTTCGCCTCGTGGAGTACGGCTCGTCGTTTGCGGCGGTCCGTGCCGCCGGCATGACGCGCTCGATCCTCGACGCGATCATCAACATGAACCGGTCGCACCTCGCTCGCGATGCGGTCACCGTGTACGAGGCGCTCGAGGACGCCGGCTACACGACGGCTGCGATCAACATCACCTGCTACCGCGGGCGAACGCGCCACCTGCCGACGCTGCCGGGCGTGACGATTCCGGCCTACGGCCCCAAGCGGTTTTTCTTCTACAACCTCTTCGAGTCGGATCCGACGGGCGCGCCGCTTGCAGTCTTCGGCCGCGCGCAGGGATCGATCGACGGCTACGCGGCGGCGGTCGGGCGCTGGCTCGTGACACGCGACGGCTTCGACCACCTGGTCTACTACCTCCCCGACTACGACTTCGCGTCGCACGTGCACGGCCCGGACGGCGCGTTCGAGGCGCTCGCGCGCAGCGACGCCGCCGTCGGCGCTCTGCTCGACGCCGCCGGGGGGCCGGACGAGTTCCTCGAGCGGTACGCCGTCGTCGTCTGCTCCGATCACGGCCAGACGCTCGTCGAGCGCTCGATGCAGCTCGAGTCGTCGTTCGCCGACGTACCCGGCGCGCTCGTGACCGCGTCGAACCGGGCGGCGATGGTCTATCGGCTGCCCGAGTGCCGGCTGGACGCCCGCGGCCTCGCGGAGCGCCTCGACGACGAGCCGTCGGCCGAGACCGTGCTCTTCCGCGAAGGCGACGCCGTCATCGCTCGGCGTGACGGCGAGGAGGTCGCCGTCCGGCGCGAGGGCGAACTGTTCGACTATCCGGACGGCGCCTCGCGCGCATGGGCTGCCGTCCACAACCCGAACGCGGGCGACCTCGTCGTCTCCGCCGCTCCCGGCGTCGAGTTCGCCGATCTGGCCGGACGTCACCACGTGGGCGGCGGCAGTCACGGGTCGCTGCTGCTCGGGGACTCCGAGGTGCCGATGCTCACGATCGGTTTCGACTCAGTGCCGGCGTCGATCGTCGACGTCACCCCGACCGTCTTGCGCCACTTCGGCGTCGAGCGGCTCACGCGTGCCGCCTGATCTGCATCTGCGGGACGTCGAAGACGAGCGCGTGCTCGCCGCGATGGAGCGCGTTCCTCGTGAGCTTTTCGTCCCGGAGGAGTTGCGCAAGCGCGCCTACGACGACGTCGCGCTACCGATCGGCGACGGACAGACGATCTCGCAGCCGTACATGGTCGCGAAGATCTGCGAGGCGCTGGCGCTGCACGGGGACGAGCGTGTGCTCGACGTGGGCTCCGGTTCGGGCTACCAGGCCGCCGTCCTGGCCGAGCTCGCGGCAGAGGTGGACACGATCGAGCGGATCCCCGAGCTGGCGAGGCTGGCGCGGGCCAATCTCGACGCAGCCGGCTACGAGCATGTGCGAGTCCACCTCGGGGACGGTACGCGCGGCCTTCCGGAGCGGGCCCCGTTCGACGCGATCGCTGTGGCGGCTGCGGCGCCACGCCTGCCGCAGACCCTGTACGACCAGCTGGAGCCGCGCGGGCGGCTCGTGGTGCCGGTCGGCCGCTTCGGCGTCCAGCGGCTCGAGGTGATCGTCCGCAGCCCCGAGGGGCCGGCCGTGCTCAGGTCGGTGCCGTGCCGGTTCGTCCCTCTCCTCGGCGAGGAAGGTTTCTGACCACCCGGTCCGGGCACCATGGCGGCGGGTGAAGGAGCTGTCCGGGAACGAGGTGCTGGCGCTGCCGCTCCGGCTGCACGGCATCGAGCTCGGCCGGCCGGTCGACGTGCTGCTCGACCGGGAGACGCTGCGCGTGGTCGGCCTCGACGTCCTCTGCGGCGACGAGGAGCACCGCTTCCTACCGCTGCCGACCGCGGTCGTCGGGTCTGACGGGCTGACGATCCACTCGCCGCTCGTGCTGCTGGAGGAGGACGAGCTCGGCTTCTACCGCGCCCGGACGTTCTCGTTGCAGGCCCTGCGCGGTACGCCGGTCATGCGCAAGGCGGCCGGCGTCGGCACGCTGCGTGACGTCGTGTTTCGGAGCGACGGCAGGCCCCTCTCCGTCGAGCTCGAGAGCGGGGAACGCATCCCGTACGACCCGGCACTGGGATTCGCTCCGGCGCGCCGAACCGCGGCCTGAAACGCTAGGCTCGCCGACGCCTATGGAGCGGAACGCCGCAGTCGCCCCGGGTCTGCGCGCTCGCGCCACCCACGCCCTCCGTCAGCGTCAGAACTGGACGCAGCTGGCGAAGTTCTGCGTCGTCGGCGTCTCGGGGTACATCGTAAACCTCGCCGTCTACACGGCGCTGCTCGACGGCGCGAATGTCGACTACCGCCTCGCCGCGACCGGCTCATTCGTCGTCGCCGTGACGAACAACTATCTGTTGAACCGGCTCTGGACGTTCCGGCATGCCCGTGGCCACTTTGCGTTCCAGGGTCTGCGCTTCTTCACGGTCGCGCTGCTCGCGTATGCCGGGAACCTCGCGATCCTGACGATCCTGGTGGAGCTGGGCGCGGGGCAGATCGTCTCGCAGGCGATCGCCATCGTTCTCGTCACGCCCGCGAACTTCATCGGCAACAAGCTCTGGTCATTTCGAAAAGGGCAGTAATCGTCGCGGTCGCGGCGCTCGTCTTCGCGTCGACCGCGCACGCTGCCGCGCCGTTCACGAAGGCGAAGCAGCACCTGACCGAACAGCAGGCGACGGCGGTCTTCGTCTCGTACGACAAGGTCGCCGACTGGCTCGACCGCTATCCGGCCAAGCGGCGTTCGACGTCGGCGTCGTTCGAGTCGGATTCCTCGAAGTGCGGCCTCGCAGCGAGGGGCGGCTGCTGGGACGTCAGCGTCTTCGACACGAAGGCCGGAGAGATCGCGAAAGGCAAGGTCGACGACGTCACGAAAGTCGTCACCGAGGCGTGGACCGGTCCGCAGGTCGCGTGGACGATGGCGCGTGGCGGCACCGGCGCCTTCGGCGGCACGAAGATCAACAGCGGGCGCTACTGGCTGCCGTTCTGCGTGCTCTTCTTCTTCGGGCTCGCGGACCTGCGCCGATTGTTGTCCTGGCGGAACCTCGACCTGCTCGTCCTGCTGTCGTTCACCGTCTCGCTCTGGTACTTCAATCACGGGAACGTGTTCGCGAGCGCCCCGCTCGCCTATCCGCCGCTTGCCTATCTGCTCGCTCGCTGCATCTGGATCGGCACCCGCGGCCGGCCGAGCGCCGGCGCGCCGGTCTGGCCCGCGTGGCTGCTGATCGGCGCCGCGGTGTTCGTCGGCGGCTTCAAGATCGGGCTCGACTACCGCGGCGGCTCGAACGTGATCGACGTCGGCTACGCGGGCGTGATCGGCGCACAGCGGATCGCGTCCGGCGTGGTCCCCTATGGCAACTTCCCCGAGGAGGACAACCTGAAAGCCTGCGGCCCCGCCGACTCGAACGGGGAGATCCGCGACCGTGTCCAGCACAACGGCCGCTGCGAGTCGGCGAACCCACTCGGAGACACGTACGGTCCTGTCGCGTACGAGGCGTACCTGCCGGGCTACGGGATCTTCGGCTGGTCTGGGAAGTGGGACACGCTGCCGGGCGTGAAGTTCACCTCCGTGCTGTTCGACTTTCTCTGCCTGCTCGGGATGGCGCTCGTGGGCTTACGGTACGGCGGTGTGCAACTCGCAGGCGCGCTCGCGCTTGCGTGGTCGGCGTTCCCGTTCACCACCTATGTCCTCATGTCGAACACGAATGACGCGATCGTCCCCGTCTTCCTGATCTGGGGCTTCGTGTTCGCGAGCTCGGCGTGGGCGCGCGGCGTCGCAGTCGCGCTCTCCGGCTGGACGAAGTTCGCGACGCTCGTCGTCGCGCCGCTCTGGCTGACGTATCCGGGGCCGGTGCGGCGGCCACGGCCGGCGCTCGCGTTCGCCGCCGGCTTCGCGATCGCCACGGTCGCTGCGTTCTCGATCCTCCTGCTCGACGCGCATCCACTCCAGGCTGCGCACACGTTCTACGACCGCACCCTCAAGACGCAGGTGACGCGCCATTCGCCGTTCTCGCTCTGGGACTGGGCGCAGTACCACGCGCGCGGGCTCCCCGACCTCCATGTGGTGCAGCGCGTGCTCGAAGGGCTGCTCGTGCTCGGCTCGCTCGCCGCTGGGTTCTTCCCCTCGCGGAAGAGCCCGCTGCAGCTCGCGGCGCTCAGCGGTGCGCTGTTGATCGGGTTCGAGGTCGTGCTGACGCACTGGTTCTACCTCTACATCCCCTGGTTCTTCCCGTTCGTCGCCGTCGCCGTCATCGCCAGTGGACGTCAAGCGACGGCCTGACAGCGAGGTCGCGCTGGCGGCGCTCGCCGCGGTCCTCGTCTTCGCCGGGACCTGGACGGCGCTCCACCACGGCTTCTACACGCATCGTCAGATCATCGACACGCCCGTGTACCAGCACTACGGGAACGAGATCGCGCACGGGAAGGTGCCGTATCGGGACTTCGAGCTCGAGTACCCACCGGGCGCGCTGCCGATGTTCGCGCTGCCCGGCCTCGTCTCGCACGGGGGCCACGACCAGGACGTGAAGCCGGCGTTCAGCCGCACCTTCGAGGCATTGATGTGGATGTGCGGCGCGATTGCGCTGATCTCGATGGCGCTGACGCTTCGCGTCATCGGCGGAGCGCTCTGGGCTCCGCTCCTCTTCGCGGCACTTGCGCCACTCGCGCTCGGAACCGTGATCCTCAGCCGCTTCGACCTCTGGCCCGCGGCGCTCGCATCGGCCGGGCTGGCCGCGATCGTGTCCGCACGCCTACGGCTCGGCCACGTGCTGTTCGGCCTCGCGACGGCGGCGAAGTTCTATCCCGGCGTCCTCGTACCGCTCACGGTCGCCTATGTGTGGAAGCGGCGCGGACGACGCGAGGCGCTCCTCTGCGCCGGGCTCACTCTCGGCGTGTTCGCGCTGGTCGTCGTGCCGTTCCTCGCGATCGCGCCGCACGGCGTATGGCACAGCCTGACGGTGCAGCTCGGACGCCCGCTACAGGTCGAGAGCCTCGGCGCGGCATTCCTGCTCGTCGCGCACTACGTCTTCGGCTTCGCGCTCACCGGAGAGACAAGCCACGGCTCGCAAAACGTGGCCGGCGGCGCCGCGCACACACTCGCGGTCGTCTCGAGCGTCGTGCAGGCGGCGGTGCTCGTATGGATCTGGTGGGCGTTCGCGCGCAGGCCCGCGACCGCTGCAGCGCTGGTGCGCGCGAGCGCCGCGGCTGTCTGCGCCTTCGTCGCGTTCGGGAAGGTGCTCTCGCCGCAGTTCCTGATCTGGCTGATCCCGGTCGTGCCGCTCGTGCGTGGCCGCCGCGGACTGTGGGCGAGCCTCCTGCTGCTCGCCGCGCTCCTGCTGACGCAGATCTGGTTCCCCTTCCGCTACTTCCGGCTCGCGCTCGACTTCGAGGCCGGCCTGTCGTGGGTGCTGCTTGCGCGGAACCTCGTCCTCGTTTCGCTGGCGCTGCTCTTGCTGCCTCACAAATGGCGGCGCGGGACGGTTTCAGCCACAGCGTGAAGCTCTACGACTACGCGGCGTCGGCCAACTGTTACAAGGTGCGACTCCTGCTCGCCCAGCTGGGGCTCGAGTACGAGCGGGTGCCGGTCGACATCTTCGCCGGCGACACGCTGACGGACGAGTACGCACTGATCAACCCGGCGCGCACGACGCCGGTGCTCGAGGACCCGCCCGGCACGTTCCTGCAGGAGTCGAACGCGATCCTGCTCCGACTCGCACGTGCCACGCCGTTCCTGCCGGACGATCCGCAGGTCTACCGGTGGCTCCTCTACGAGCAGGCCGACGTGGTGCCGACGATGGGCGGGCTGCGGTTCAGGCTGATAACCGGTCGCCTCTCTTCGGACGACGAGGACGCGGTGCGCCGCCGCGAGGCGTCGTACGAGGTGCTCCAACTGCTCGACGCGCACCTCGCGATACGCGACTTCTTCGTCGGCCGCGGCTCGTATTCGGTTGCGGACATCGGCATCTACGGATACGTGCACGTCGCCGGCGAGGCCGGCCTCGACCTCGACGCGTATCCCGCTCTTCGGGCGTGGCTCGCCCGCGTACAGGCGCAGCCCCGGTACATGAACGATCTCGAGCCGTACCCGCCGAACGCGCGTGCCGGTGTGAG
>Ga0066903_100005909_pt1 | contig 10730 bp, 12 predicted proteins | sample PanSoiMetaGPlot1_FD_67491 | JGI IMG/M metagenome (GOLD analysis project Ga0066903, IMG submission 67491) | Tropical forest soil microbial communities from Panama analyzed to predict greenhouse gas emissions - Panama Soil - Plot 1 (version 2) | ecosystem: Environmental > Terrestrial > Soil >...
GATGCGACCAAGCATTGGTCGCGCGACGAGCTCGTAGACGCGCTATTCAAAGCTGTGAGCGTTGAGGTGATGTTGAGCCCACGCGAGATAGCCGCCATGCGTAACATTTCGAAATTCAAAATCTGGGAGTTCATTCGCCAGGGCGAATTCAAGCGGATGTATCGACACCTGAAAAACGGCGAGGTGCGGATCCCGGTCGCCGAAGTGCAAGCCTGGGATGAGCGAAATAAAATCAAAACTGCTGATGATCCAGATCCGCTTGCCTCTGAGCCGGCGGAAGAGCGCGACCAAGAACGCGCTGATTTTTTTTCCCTAACAAATCAGGAAACGCCTCACTGATGCATCGGAATTGATCGCATGCCCGCACCTCATTTGCCTCCGCCAGCGCTGCCCGAGCCGGCCGGCAGTTTTTTATTTTCGGATGAAATCATTCAAGAGTTAACGGACCAGGAAAGAAAGTTTGGCATCTACACGGCCGAGAGATGTCCGCCAGAGAAACGGCAAGCGATCATTGAATTGACCGTGCAAAATAGGAGTGCTCGCTGGATCGCAAGTACAATCGGCGTTCATCAATCGACCGTCACGGCCGTGCGTGATTCGCCCGAAGGCAGAAGCAAGCTCGCTGACATTCGGAGCGTGATGGCACGCAAGTTTCAACGTGTCGCTTTGGATCAAGCTGAGCGCCTCGAGCAATTCCCGGATCTGTTGCCGGCCTCGTCGATCCCGCTTGCGATCAAGATGCTTGTCGAGACGGCCGAGCTCCTGGATGGGAAAGCCACGAGTCGAGTCGAGCACGTTGAACGCGTCGACATCTTCGCCGACTTCCAGGCATTCTGCGCGACGCTTGAAATGGATGCAAAAAACGAGCGCCTGGGAATCGGTGATGGCGGCGAAAAAAGCGCGCTAATAGCCGGCGGCGCTGCGGATCCCGGCGCGATCATCGACGTGCCCGCGGACCTGGTCGAAGCGCCCGGATGCAATTCGAAGTTGCAAGGTTTCGAGCCGATTCACGAGGCTACAGCCGCGGATGCTACGAGTTTATGCTACGAATCGAAGGCCGATTTGCCGGCGCCTGTCCAGGCGACCACCCCCCCGGGGGGGGGATCGACTTTTGTAAGGCCGGGTGAGCCAGCGACGGATAACCACACTCAGAATTTTTGGCCTAATGGGTCCTTCGAGGATCCGATCGAAGAATGAGCCCAACCTGGTATTCGGAGATTCTTCTTGCTGAGCGTCTGGACGTTTCGCTTGGCGTGATGTTTCAGCTACGCACCTCGCTAAAAAAAAACGAGGTGAAAAAACACAATGGCGGCTTCTTCATTCATGAGCGCGCCGCCGAACGCCTGCTAAAGGACCTTGGCTCTCCGCACCTGGATATCTCGGCCTGCGCACTCGATAACGGCAGCGAGCCGCCGGCGCCGATCGTCATCGAACTAACGATCGATAGAGTCTATCTCAACCCGCGGTTGATCCGGGCCAGGCGCGATGACACTGGCGCACTGGTCGACGTCAAGGTGCCTAACAACACCAATTTTCAGCCGCGCATGAAGATCAAAGCGCGAGCTCCGGTCACAGCAGACGGACCGCAACTATACACTCTCGAGGGACGCTGTCCGCGGTTCCGCGGCAAATGGTAAAGCGATGGCATTCTTCAAACATTACGACCAGCAGTTTGAATCATCGATCGCCCGGGATCCGGTGTTGCGCTCAGTCTTCAACGATATGTGTTCACTGGCTGATAGAAACGGCATCGTCGACAAGAGTTATCAGACCGTCGCGAAGATCACGGGCTGGCCGATCGAAACTGTGATCACCAAAATCAGCGACCTGATGAAACCGGATCCGGACAGCCGCAGCAAAAAATGCGATGGCGCGCGCCTGGTCTTGATCCAGCCGACACGGCCCTGGGGCTGGCGGATCGTTAACTACATCGAGTACAGAAATCGACGCGACTCGGAGGCCCGCCGCACACAGAACAAAGAAGCTCAGCAGCGCTGGCGAGACAACCAAAAAGACCGTAAGCCAAACGTAAGCCAAGATTGCTTACGTAAGCAAACGTCAGCAAGCGTAAGCGAGCGTAATCACGCGTCAGCAAGCGTAAGCGAGCGTAAGCACGCGTCAGCAACGCCTGTCCCTGACGCTAGGGGAGGCGTAAGCCATAGTAAGCCAGCATCAGCCAACGTAAGCCATAGTAAGCCAGAATCAGCCCATGCAGATGCATATATAAGAGTACCCCCCTTACCCCCCACAGGGGGGAATGGTTCTTTGAATTCTTTTTTGCCGGTTCCTCAGGATCCTAACCCTTTGAGCGCTCTTCTTCTGGCGAAGGAAAAAAGAAAGCGCCGGCGCGATTACGTGGCCGAGGAAGAAGAGCAGGACGAGGAATTGAGCGGGTGGACCGACGAGCTCTTGGCCGCGGCCAAGGCGGAATTCCCGGCTGCGAATCTTCCGGAAAAATTTGATGCGTTGCCGGTTGATATTCGCCGGCGGATCACTGAACGACTGAAAAAAATGGCGGCATGAGTCTCGGCGTTTACAACCCATTGGAAGAGCGGCCGCGCGGCAAAATCGCGCCGCCAATAAATCTTCTTCAACGCACGCTGCCCGCGGCGCCAGAGGCTGAGATGGCTTTCCTAGGCTCAGTGATGCAGGCCGGCGTCCTCTCGGTGGATCTTACGCCGCAGCATTTCTCCGTCCCGCAAAACCGCACGATCTTTGAGTGCCTAACGAAAGCATTGCGCGAAAGAAAATCGACGGATCCGATCGCGTTCAGTGATTACTTGGAAAGCTGCAATGTCCTCGAAGCGGTAGGCGGCAGAGCGTATGTCACAGAGATTTTTACTCTCGTCCCGTCGCCGGTCCTGGCAGGCGATTATGCGCAGATATTGACCGACAAATATTTGCTGCGCGAAGTGATCGCCAAATGCACCGAGCTTGTCCGCGTCGCGCATGAAGAGCAGACGGAAGTGACAGACGTCCTGGAACAAACGCAGGCTACGCTGACCGAGATCATCCTTAACTCGCAACAGAAAGAAACCATCCGGCACATTAACGAAGGCGAGAAAGCGGCCATCAAACAACTCGAGCGCGCCTACAAGCATCGTGGCGATGATGTGATGGACGGGCTCGCAACCGGGTTCCGTGATTTCGATCGAATGACGACGGGGCTGAAGCCAGGACAGTTTCTTATCCTGGGCGCGCGGCCCTCACAGGGAAAGACTTCGCTCGCTCTCAATGTGGCGGCGAACATGTCGCTCAACCAGACGCCGGTAGCTTTGTTCTCGCTCGAGATGAGTTACGAACAAATCTGGCAGCGCTTGCTTTCGTATCATGCGCAGATCTCGCGCCAACGTTGGCGTGACGGATTCCTGGGCCCGGAGCATTTACCCATAGCCCGGCGAAGGGCAAGCGAAGTAAGCCAGGCCAGGCTCTGGATTGATGACACGCCTAACTTGTCAGTGCATCAATTCCGGTCGCGTGCGCGGCTGATGAAATTGCAATACGAGATCGAGGCGGTGGTGGTTGATTATGTGCAGATCATGACTGCGTCGCGAGTGCGCGGCGGCAAGGATCCTCGGATCGAGATCAACGAGATCTCGGCCACGCTAAAAGCTGTGGCGAAAGAATTGGGTGTGGTAGTGATTGCCTGCGCCCAGTTAAACCGACAGACCGAAGACCGTACATTTGCTAAGCCGCGGATGTCTGACCTTAAAGAGAGCGGCGCGCTCGAGCAGGACGGCGACATCGTTGCGATGTTATGGCGTCCGGTGATGGCCCTGGAAAGCAATAGGCAGCGCGCGCAGCTAGCGCGTGATCTTAAGCTGAAGGACAAAGACGGAAACAAGCTGTTTACCCTTGATGAGAAAGGCAAGATCGCCAGTAAACAGGACCTCACGGCGGATCAATTCAAGGATCGGGACACGCAGATTTCCGAGTATGCAGAGATCATCCTGGTCAAACAGCGTGACGGGCCGGTAGGTAACGTGCGGCTGCGTTTCATTAACGATCTTACCCGCTTTGAAAATGTAACGGACAAGATGTGGAGCAGCACGCCGGCGCATCAACAGCAGAATATCCAGGAAGAAAAAGAAACGCCCGCGCCTAACGAGAACGACGCGACGTTAGCCATGGCAAAGGAAGTGTTTCCGAATGCGACAATCATTGACTGAAATTCCCTCAGAACAGACAGCAAACAACAAACAAACGAAAGGAAAAAAACAAATGGCAGCTATTCCAGTAACAATCAGAGGCGTCATCCTCAAGAAAATGCCCAAACGCGGTGATGCCGGTCCGTCATCCGAAGAAGTCGTGATTAACGGCTTACTCACCATCGCGGGATTGATCGTCGATGGAGGGCCGATCATTAACCCTGATCCAGTCGAGCCACCAGTCGACGGTGGCCCGCCTGCTGAGGGTGATTGGATTAAACCGCCTCCTCCTGAGGGGGGTTGGGGGCTTCACGCGGGACCGCCTGTTACCTGGGTCTATGTGAAGATACCGGGTGCAGGTGAACCTGGCCCGAAGTAAAGGACTGAACACGGCATGCTGCTGGTAGGGTTGAATCCCCTGCCAGCGGTTAACTCGGAATTAATGTGAACGGACTCGAGCCGCATCCAATTTTGCAGCTTCCTACTGCAGATTTTTGCAGATCGATCGGCGTAGAGCGCACACAAAAACTTTTCGCTGAACGGGCCCGGCGGATGATGCAAGAGAAACAGGACCCGCTCAATTTCGGATTTGAACCGGAGATCTGGCACATAGTCGATGACTTGTTAGTCGACGGCAAGAAAGTAGTCTTGGACTTGTCGCGTTTGGAAAAGATCGGCGCCGGCGGCGTGGATGTGCCCAAGGAGATAGAAGGTCGCGCGGAGATTTATATTGCCGGCAGCAATCGCTCGAGTAAAAGCGAGTACGGAGCAAAGAAGATCATGAAGATTTTGGTCGAACGCGAGCGCGCGCGCACCTGGAGTTTTGCGGACACAGGCCCGATCTCCGCGGCCCGGCAACAACCGATCTTCGCCAGGTATCTCCCGCTCTCGGTGAAGCAGGCCATCGAGTCGACGGGCACCGGGAAAATTAAAAAGGGCGGGACACTGAATGTGTCTTACACACAGAAAGGCGGATTTACCGAGCAAACATTTGTGCTCGAGAACGGTTCGCAACATTGGTTTAAGAATTACGAGCAACACCTAACGAATGTAGAAGGGGATCAGCTCGATGCGATCTGGATGGATGAGCTCCGGAACATTGAGCTTCTGCGCACATTGCGCGGCCGCGTGATCGATCGTGCCGGGTTAATCATCGTCACGTTCACTGCGATCGATGAGAATTATTCCGCGATTGTGAACGAGTATGAACGAGGCGCGCGCACAATCCTGGAAGTGCCGGCCGAGCTCCTCCCGATTAAGCGACCAAAGAATTTCTCAGCCGGAGATAACTCGTCGTCTCCTGCCTGTAAAGGCGCACATGAAACCGGACAAAAGGATCCGGACGAACCCGGATCGCCGGCTGAGAATGAATTCGAAGTGATTGGTTACGAAAAGGTGCCGCGGATTAAGATTGCCGGCGCCGGGACCGACGGGAACCAGCGGGCGAACATTGTTTACTTTCACATTACCGACAATCCGTATTTCGGATTCGACGGCGCGATGAACCGCCGACGAGACGGCCGCGTGGCGTTGTTTGGAAAAGATCGATACTACAGGGCCTATCGCAACGCCACGCGAGCCAAGATTCTATCGCGCGTTTACGGGATTTTGACCGGGCAAAGCGCGCAGCAGTTTCCAAAGTTTCGCGATACGATCCACGTTGTATCGCCTAACCAAGTGCCTAACGAGGGTAGCAACTATCACCTGGTCGATCCCTGCAGCGGTCGTAACTGGTTTATGCACTGGGTAAGGATCGATCCCCGCGGCCGATGGTTTATCTATCGTGAATGGCCTAGCACCGGGCATGCCGGCGCGTATATCCCAGGGATCGGAGATCCGGGGCCGTGGACATTGCCAGGGCAACCGGCAGACGGCGTGCGCGGACCGGCACAGAGCCCATTCGGATTTGGCCTCGAACGTTACAAGCAGGAGATCCTGCGCGTCGAAGGTCACGCAGAAGCGCGAAGCGAAGCGGTGACGCCGGCGCCCGGGCAAACTGGCGCACCTGCTACGCAAACGGATCATATTTGGTGGAGGAGTGCGCGCGCGCCGCGGAACCCCATAGCATACCGAACCGAGACAGGTGCGCAGCGCACTCCCGAGCCAACAGCGGGCGTTGAGACAATTCTGGAACGTTGGATGGATTCGCGCTACGGCTCGAGCCCTACGGTGACCAAGGAAGGCACGCTGACGTTAATCGAGCAAATGAGCGAGCTCGAGATGGAATTTTTGGCAGCGAGCGGGAAAGAGATCGATGAAGGCACCACGCTCGTTAACGACTTGTTAGATTACGACGAAGACGTGGCGATCGGCGAGTTTAGCCCGCGCCTGGCCCGGGTGAATGAGCCGCGGCTTTTCATTTCCGAGAATTGTCCAAACACGATTTACGCGGTGCGGGAGTGGACCGGAAAGGATAAGCAACACGGCGCTTGCAAGGATCCGGTCGACCTGCTTCGCTACGCGTCCTTGGCCGGCCTGGAATATGTCGGCGCTGATTCTTATGCCTGGGTAGGGGGAGGCAGCTATTGAAACTTAAGAAAGACAGACCGCCCACGAGAAGCAAAGCGGAATCGATTCAACGAAGCCAGCAGAAATACCAAATGAAACAAGCGCTTTTAAAAGAGTGGGACGAACTGGGTGATGACCCCGAATACGTCGCGCAACTTGAACGTGACGTGCGCCGTTATCATAATCAACTTGTCAACAAAGGCGCATTATTGCCTAACGAGACATGACCATAAAACGATCGCAGCCAACCCTGGGAGAAGACCTCAGTCTGTTTCACTTGAACAAGGCGCGCGAATTCACGCGGCTACGCCGGGAAGTGCGCCGGCTGGAATGGCGGTCGCGTTGGATGCGAATTAAACGTTGGATGAAAAGATGAATGTGAGAGGCGGCGAGTCTGTGAAAGAGCAATGTCTCACTGATCCTGGTCGTTGCTCCGAAACGTCGCCGCCGACTCAATTTTCCACATGGAAGAACCCAAAAAACTGAGCCCACGGAACGTGGCACTCTTAATCGCGGGAGTGAGTTTCCTGTTGCTGGGGATTTTGCTGGCCGTCTTAAGGTGGTTCTCATGAGTCACATTGATAAGCAAGGCCGCTGGCATGACCCAGAAAATAGGGGGTGCGCCGACAGACGACCGGAGAAGCACCCATTCGATCCAGGCGACATTGACAGCCGGTTGTGCCGATGGTGCAATGAAGGTTTATCAGAGCATTTGAGCGGAGTTAGCCCGACTAACTCAGGTAATACTGGCGGGGATAAGCGAGATCGGGTCAGTGCCGATTCCCCGTCCGCTCAACCATCTCATGTCGCGGGCATCCCCGTGAAGTGGCATCCCGACGAGGCGAAAATTCGTGCTTTTGTCGAAGGGGCGAAATGGTGGGAATGGCACATGACAGGCGCGACTATGTGGCAAGCAGATCAGGAATTGGCAGAACAAGAAGCAAAGAATCGATATGAACGAGCAAACAATCAAAGTGTGGTTCAGTGATCCGGACGAGTTTAGCGACGAACTATGCAAGGATCCGCCGAACATCGTGAAGGTGCTACGCCTAACGAAGGTATTTGAGCATTCGCAGACGTTCCCGCTTCAAAACGTGAGCGTGAAAGCTACGTTCATGCGGCACAAATGGTTGTCGGACCAGGTCGCGGTGCTGGAACGCATAGAACTGAAATCGCCTTGCGGCCAGATTTATGATCATCACGAGGACGAAATAAGTAAACGGGTAATGGGCCTGGCTGAAGAGATGCAAGGGAACATTGAACGCACAGCGAAATCGTTAGGCGTAGAAGTAAGGGCGGGAATTTACGAATGATCGATCTATCCACAGCGCCGAAAAGAAACATGCGTTACCACGAGATGGTGAGATGGCTGACGGATAACGGGATCAGCGTCTTCGATATTCGGCGCTGGGTGAACAAAGAATTGATTGAACAACATTTTGTTGAAGGCAGCAGGCGCGCCTATTACAACGCGGCGCAGATTAGAAAAGCACTCGATGGCAATCGGCTTAAGGAGAACGGGACATGAAAGACGACAAACAAAACATCGAGATCTATAGCGATGAACCGAAGCTCGAGAGCATGGTGGATGAGCTCGAGCAGGCGAACACGGACACTTCATTTTACCTAACGAGACTGCGCCATGCCCATAACTGGTGGCGATCGATCTGGCCAGGACAAACTGTGGATGGTCGTAAGCACCGGCAATATATCGGGGAAGAAGCTTTCCCATGGGAAGGCGCCGCGGACGCGCGCTTACGGGTTGTCGGCACCTTGGTGAAAGATCATGTCACAATCTCTAAGATGGCGTTTCGCCGCGGCAAAATCCAGGTGCGTTCGATGCGGCCGCTACAGGAAGCCCGGCAAAGCGCGATCGGCACCAAGCTGTTAAACTGGCGAGTTTACAATCACATGGCGCTGGATGTGCAGCGGGAGCTCCCGCTAGCCTGGGCCTGGCGGTTTGCTTACGGGGTGAGCTTTCTGTCCGTGGAATGGGATCAACAACGCCGGGTTGAACGTCACGAAATTTCTCTTCCCATCCTGGCAGAAATCATGAACGCCCGCGGCGCCGGAACGGACGCGATTCTTTATCTCATGGACGCGATCGCGGATCCGGCCCAGGAAGACAGCCTAACGACTGCGGTGCAATCGATGTCGGCTATTCTTAGCCGGCCGAAAGCGCGTGCGATCGTGAAAGATTTACGGGACCTCCATGTGGCGCAGATTCCGGTCGCTTATCCCGTGAGCAACCGGCCGCGGTGGACGGCGCTGCGCCCATGCATCGACATTACTTTCCCGAGTGAAACGAGCGATCTCCAGGAAGCGCGATGGGTGGCCCGCCGGGAATGGGTGAGTGAAACGATCTTACAGGACCGGATCGAGACGGAGGATTACGATCCCGGTTTTGTTGAGGAAGCCAAAAAGCAAAAGGGCAAATCCTACCTGGTAAACGAGACGGCGGACCACGGCTATAACATCCTGGGCTCGAGCGCGCCGCAGGGAAGTTTCCGGGATCTGGTTGAGCTCTATCACTTTTACTACAAAGCGATCGATGAATACGACGTGCCTTGCCTTTACAAGGCGGTGTTCAACGCGTTCTGCTGCCGGGACAAGGCAGGGCGCCTGTGTTATGCGACGCACGGGCCCGCTGAATACGAGCACGGCCAATATCCATTTGTGGTGATGCGCCGGCAGTATGAGGACCGGAAGATCCTCTCGAGTATCGGTCTGGCTGAAGAAGCTTATACGGACGAGCAAGCGATCAAAGCGCAGCAGGATGGCCTAACTGATCGAACATCGATCGTGCATTCGCCGCCGATGATTGTGCCACAGAACAAGGTCGCAGCGATGAAAGGCCAACGGATGCCGGGTGCGATCCTTGGGGTGAGCCGGCCGAAAGAAGTGGAATGGATGCCGCTGCCGCCCACAGACGGGACCCCGATCGAAGTTATTCAGATGGTGCAGGAGCGCCTGGACCGGCGCTACGCGCTTTGGGGTATGGAAGGTTCACTCGATCCGCAACTTAAAAGCGCGCGCCAGCAGGAAGTGGCCGACGATATCTTGAGCGAGATGGAGCTCGCGCTCGAGCAGACGTTTCAACTGATGCAGCAATACGAAGTGGACGCCGAGGTCGCGAGAGTTGTTGGCGCGAATTTAGCGCGGCCGTTTCATATGAACCGCGAAGATATCCAGGGCAAATACGAGATCTCAGCGACGATCGACGTGCGGATGCTGGACGAGGAATACGCGAAAGAGAAACTGGGTTTGATTGGCCAGGCCATGCAATTCAACCAGGCCGGCACCGCGAACATGAGCGCGCTCTTCCGGATGGCCATGGAAGTGATCGAGCCCGACGCCGCGGACATTGGCCTGGTGATGGACGACCAGGCTGCGACGCAGAAGGAGCAGGCGGACGAGCTCAACGCGGTGAACCAGATCATGAGCGGGATCGAGCCGCCATTGCCCATGTATGGAAACCACCAGCTTCGCGCGCAAACGCTCGTAAACGCGACTTTCCAGAGCCCGAACCCCATGATGGCGCAGCGCCTGCAAGTGCTGCAGGACAGCGCGCAGATGCTCCAGAAACGGCTCGAATTCTTCCAAAACCAGATCCAGCAACACCAGCAGAACCCGCAGATCGGCCGTGCGCTCTCGACGCAAACGTTCCAGCCGAAGATGGCGCCCGAGCTCACCATGGGAGGAGCACCAGGATCTTGATGAGTGAAGGCGCGAAAACTTTGAGCGGCGGGCTGACCGACCGGACAGGCGAGAAAGCGAATCCGATAAATGCGGCAGGGGGTTCATGCTCTCGCCCCGCTCAAAACATTACGTCGGGAAATAATCAACTCCGCGAGATTGCGGAGAAGGTAGTAATTGAGCTACACGGAGTAGAGAAACGTCCGAATCCAGCGCGAGAGGCGTTACGGGAACACACACGGCAAAGTGTCACCCGTGCCCTGCAGGAGACTAGAACACTCTTGGGTTCCAAGCATTGCCCCGATACGGAGAACGAGCTTGGCGATTGCTCCGTAGCTTTCCGCGAGATTGCGGAGAAGGCGCTGCGCGACCTAGTTG
>Ga0066903_100005910_pt1 | contig 10730 bp, 12 predicted proteins | sample PanSoiMetaGPlot1_FD_67491 | JGI IMG/M metagenome (GOLD analysis project Ga0066903, IMG submission 67491) | Tropical forest soil microbial communities from Panama analyzed to predict greenhouse gas emissions - Panama Soil - Plot 1 (version 2) | ecosystem: Environmental > Terrestrial > Soil >...
CCTTGTGACCGGTCGTCGACCAGCTCCCTGCTCGGGAACCGGGTCGACGCGACACGGCGATGAAGATCGTCGAGCGCTTCTTTCGGAACCTCGACGCGGAACGGACGCAGATCGGTGTTCCCCATCGCTGCTACCTCCTCGCTGCTCAGCCGAGCGACCGGAACGCGCCGCTCACCTCTTCTTCGCCATGAGCTGCCTTGATGTCGGATGAGGTGATCGCGGCAGAAGCTGCCGGCCTCACCTGAGGGCTGTGGCACTCCCTCGCCCGGCGCACTTCATCGTTGCTCGACACGGCGCTCCCCTCTTTGCGCCTTGTGTTTCGACGCTACGCCCGCAAGCAGTGACGCGCAAACGCGATCGAGGTCCCCTCCGACGGAGTCGGAACCGACCCGCGATGGTTTCGTGGAGCGCGATGATGGGAACCGCCACCCCATGACCGACACCCCACTCGAAGACGCGCAAGACATGCTCGCACGGGCGCAGGCGATCGGCGGCAGGGTCCGGGAGAACGAGCCGGCGATCTCGGACATGTCCACGGAGGACCTCGAGGAGCTCCGGAAGGACCTCGCAGACTCCGTCGCGGTCGCCTCGGCCGCGATCGCGCAGATCAAGACCTTGCTTACGGCTCGGGAGAGCGCATAGACGCGGAGCGCGGGCGAGGGTGCAGCCAGATCTCGTGGGGTGAGGCCATGCTCCGCCTCGACCTCTGAGGGCTCGAAGCGTCGGGTGTCCCCAGACGCTCGTCGGAACGACGAGCGGTGGATGGCACCCTCCGGCCGGTTGGCCTGCCTCCACCCCTTCCGTGCCTGGCCCCCTGGCGGCATCATCAGGGGCGGTCATGAAGCTCCGGAACCCATCCAGCGTTGCCGTGTGGATCGGCGGCACGGCGATCGCGTTGATGACCGCCGGCCTCGTCCTGATGTTCGTCGACCGGGCGGCCACCGTGCCGCCATCCGCGAGTCAATACGATTGGAACTTCGCGAACGCGCTCTCCGTGTTCGTCAACATCATCGGCATCTCGATCGGCACCCTGGTCGCCGCCCGACGCCCTGAGAACCGCATCGGGTGGTTCTTCATGGCCGCGGGAGGCTTCCTTGGCATCAGTACGTTCGCCGGCGCCTATGCCGTCCACGGACTGATCGCAGATCCGGGTTCGTGGCCGGGGGGGAACTTCGCCGCCTGGGTCGCGGGGTGGACGACGTTCATCCCGATCTACATGCTCTGCTTCCTCTTCTTGTTGTTCCCGACGGGCGAGGTTCGAACGCCCCGGTGGAGGCCGGTCTGGTGGCTGCTCGTCGGCTCGACCGTGTCGGCGACGATCGCGGGGATCTCCCTCGCGACCATGAGCTGGCACGACCCCTACCTGCCGGCGAACGCGCGTGCGCCCTCGGGCGTGACCGTGGCCCTGTTCCTCCTCTCCTTCCTCCTGCCGTTGGTCGCTTCGCTGATCGCGTCCCTCGCCGCGGTCATCGTGCGGGCGATCTACTCGGTCGGTGACGAGCGACTCCAGATCAAGTGGTTCGCGAGCGGTGCGGCGATCGTCGTGGTGTCGTTCCTGATCACCATCACGTCCGGCGAGGTGACGCCCGCCTGGATCTCCTTCTTCCAGAGCCTGGCGTTCATCTTCCTGTTCTCCGCGATCGCGATCGCCGTGCTCAAGTACCGGCTCTACGAGATCGACGTGGTGATCAACCGCGCGGTCGTCTACGGGACGCTCGCGGTGTTCATCACGCTGATCTATGCGGGGATCGTGGTCGGCGTCGGCACGATCGTGGGCGGACAGAGCAGCAAGTTCCTGGCTGCGGTCGCTGCGGCGGTGATCGCGATCGCGTTCCAGCCGGTGCGCGAGCGGAGTCGCCGCCTCGCGAACCGGCTCGTGTACGGCAAACGCGCGACGCCCTACGAGGTGCTGTCGGACTTCGCGGAACGGGTCGCCGGCACGTACGCCGTCGACGACGCACTGCCACGGACCGCGCACATCCTGGCCGAGGGGATGGGCGCTCGCAGCGCAGATGTCTGGGTGCGGGTCGGCTCGGAGTTCCGCACGGCCGGCGCGTGGCCATCTGCATCGGCCTCAAGCGTGCCGGTCACCGAGGACGTGGTCGTGCCCGGGGCGACCGCGAGCGCGCCCGTCCGGTACCAGGGCGAGCTGCTCGGAGCCCTGTCGGTCACCAAGGCGCCGGGCGAGGCGCTGACCTCGGCCGACGAGAAGCTGCTGGCGGACGTCGCTTCCCAAGCTGGCCTGGTCCTCAGGAACTTCGGCCTGATCGAGGAGCTCCGTGCCTCCCGGCAACGGCTGGTGACTGCACAGGATGAGGAGCGCCGCAAGATCGAGCGCAACCTGCACGACGGGGTCCAGCAACAGCTGGTCGCACTGAACGTGCAGGCGGGATTGCTGGCGCGTGTGCGGAAGGCCGAGCCCTCGAAGGTAGCCGAGATGGCCGAGCAACTCCAGACACGAGCGTCAGAAGCGCTCGACGACCTGCGCGACCTGGCTCGCGGGATCTACCCGCCGCTACTCGCTGACAAGGGCCTCGGCGCGGCGCTCGAGGCGCAGGCGCGCAAGGCCGCCGTCCCGGTCTCGATCGAGGCCGACGGCGTCGAGCGGTACGACCAGCCCGTCGAAGCGGCGGTGTACTTCTGCACGCTCGAGGCGTTGAACAACATCGCGAAGTACGCGGACGCTTCCCGGGCGACCGTTTCGCTCCGTCGGAGCGACGGGCGTTTGTCGTTCACCGTGACCGACGACGGGATCGGGTTCGACACGACCGCGACGAGTTACGGCACCGGCTTGCAAGGTATGGCCGACCGGCTGGACGCGATCGGCGGCACGCTTCAGGTGACGAGCACGCCCGGCTCCGGCACCTCTGTGGTCGGCTCTATCCCAGTGGCGTGACGGCCTTGACCGCTGTGGTGGAGGCCAACTACGGTCTCGGCAACAGGGGATCCCCCCGATCCCCCTGGTGGGAGGGGCATATGCAGGGAATCAAGAGAGCAGTCTGCGTTGCTGTGGTCTGCGTGGCCGCAGTGGTGAGCGTCGGGTCGACCGCGCTCGCCGGTGAGGTCACCGGAAGCGGCAAGAACGTCGACCAGAACCAGGGTAGGTCCTGGTGCTCGTTCTCGGGACACAACGACGATCCGACGGCGCCTCTGGATGGCTCCGGCCCGAACGGGCCCGGTGGCCATTCGCAGTCCTTCGGACAGGACGTCAAGCTGGGTCTCGCCGATCCGCACGTGTTCAATCCGGGCGTGGCGTGCAACCCGAACAAGACGCCCCTCGGCCCACAGCCGAACCGGACCAAGTGAGCCGTTGGTGGCCCCGGCCGCGGAGCGGCCGGGGCCACCGGACGGCGGGCACCGCCGTAGGGCTGACGCACGGTGCCAGGGTGGTGGCATCCTGGACCGATGCGCCGACCGCTCGTGCTGCTGCTGTTCGCCGCGCTCTTCGTGGCAGAGCTCGGATGGTCCGCGGTCACGCCCCTGTTGCCCGACCTGCAAGATCGCTACGCGCTCTCGGACACGACGACGGGTTTCATCCTGAGCATCGCGGGCGTCGGCATCCTGATCGTGTCGCTGCCCGCGGGCGCGCTCAGCCGCCGGTACTCGGTGCGCGCGCTCACGCTCTGGGGTGTCGCCGGACTCACGGCGGGCAACCTCGTGACCGGGTCCGCGACCTCGTACGGGGTGCTGTTGCTCGGTCGCTGCCTGTTCGGGTGCGGCCTCGGGATGATGTGGGTCACAGGCACGGCGTGGCTCCACGACGCTGCGGGTGACCGCGGCCCGCAGGCGCTCGCGCTCACCACGACCGTGGTCGGGATCGGCAGCCTGATCGGCCCCGCGATGAGCGGCTTCCTCGCCGAGCGGTTCGGCATGGGAGTTCCGTTCGTCCTGCTCGGGTTCCTGTGCGGCGTGACCGGCCTCGCGTTGGCGATCGCTCCAGGCGACGCCGGGCGCGTCGCCGAGCCGAGTCCCCCGCTCCGCGACATGCTGCGCGCCGCGCGAGCCGACGACCTCCTGGTCACGAGCGTCCTCCTCTCGCTCGTCGTGTCGCTGATGTGGATGACGATCGAACTCCTGGTGCCGCTGCGGCTCAACGGCCTCGGGTACACGGCCGCGGGCATCGGCGTCGTCTTCTCCATCACTTCGATCGTCTTCGCGGGCTCGAGCGCGGTCGCCGCTCGCGGCGCCGACCGATACGCGACGATCCGCTTCTCGGCGACCTGGACCACCGCGATGGCGGTCGGGCTCGGCATCGGCGCCCTCGTGGCGACCGCGCCGGCGACGTTCGTGTTCCTGCTCGCGATGGGTGTCACGAGCGGCATGATGATCGCGGTCACCTATCCGCTCGGGGCGGTCGGCGCTCGGGAGGGCGGGTTCTCTGTTGCCGTGGTCGGTGCGCTGCTCAACATCGTATGGGCGGCCTCGGGGATCCTCGGCCCGAGCATCGGCGGTTCGGTATCGGGTGCGATCGGCGACACCGCGGTGTTCCTGCTGCTGGCCGCGGTGTCGCTCGTGTGCGCAGGATGGATGTGGGCCCGACGCGGCGCACGTGTCCCTTCGATCGAGGCCGGGACCTAGTCGCGGCATCCTCATGAGGGGCAGCCGAGCTTGGGCTACATCGACTCGAAGGGCGTGAAGAGTTGCGGGAGCTCGTTGCCGGCGAGCCTCGCTCTCAGTTCCGCACTCGGCTCCCCCAGGAGCTCGCCGTGAACCACGGTGACCGTCGCGAGGACCTCCGCCGAGACGTCGGCAAGGTTCGCGGCATGTTCCATGGCCGCCTCGGAGTCCCTGTAGCGCTCGATGACGATGCACTCGGACCGGTCGTCGTTGAAGTACGTGTCGTACTGCAGCGTTCCGGGCTCCTTCGTCCGCACGATCTCCATCGCTTCAGCGGACAAGCGCGTGAACTCGTCGAGCTTGCCTTCCTGGATCCTGAATCGAGCGATACCCAATAACTCACTCATGTCGGTCCCCCGATGTCTCGGTCTGTCATGCCCTGGCCGCCCGCTGCTGTGGGCGCCCGGCGAGCCGGTCACACTGGATCGGCTCTTGAGTCTGTAGGGTCTCCGCGCGGCCCGGGGACATCAGGAGCGAGGCCGGGAAGCTGGAAGGAGCGAGATGAGCTCATCGGGTATGAGGACGCTTGGCATCATCCTGCTCGTCCTGGGGCTCATCGCGCTCGTCATCGGGATCGTGTACCTGACCGTGCCGGTCAGCAGCCTGCCCTCCTTCCTGGGTCACGCGGCGAGCTCTCGGCACCACACGAAGAGAGGCTGGGCCGGCGTCTTCGGCGGGATCATCCTCCTCATCGTCGGCGGGTACACGCTGAGGAACGCCCGAACCTCTCCATCCTGAACCCCTCCTATCCCTCTCTCACCCCGTTGCGGTGCAGGTGGCCGCCCGCCGATCGTCAGGTTGCGCGGACCGGAAGCAGCTTGTACAAGGAAGCGGCCGGGTCTCGTGGTCTTCCTAGCGACCCGAAGGAGGAAGGATGCCGATCTATCAGACGGCTCGCTATCGCGTCGATGCGTCAGCCGTCGAGAACGTCAAGACGGCGATCGTCGAGTTCGTGGAATACGTCCGGAGCAACGAGGCGGGTACGAAGCTCTACGCGGCATGGCAAGAACAGGATGACCCCACCCGATTCATCCACCTGTTCATCTTCCAGGACGAGGCAGCGATGACGGCGCACTCCGAGTCCGACGCGGTCGCCAGGTTCGAGCAGGCGTACTCACCGCATCTCGTGGACGGCCCAGTCGTGTTCACCGATCACGTGAGGGTCGCGGACAACGCACCCGGCTGAATGACCTCGATGCGAGGCAAGCGGAACGAGGACGACGGACGAGGCGATCGATGTCGATAGGCACCCGGCCTTGGTCGTTCCGAAACCTGTCGCTGTAGCCCAAAGAAGCCACTCCCGCCAGGGGCCTCGGCGGCAGCAAGGTGTATCCAAGCGAACCCCCAAGGACCCTCATCACGATGAGCAGTTGTCGCTCACCTCCGCAACGACGTCCACCCTGCCTCATCAACTCGGGAGGGGAGCCACATGCGGAAACGTTCATCGTCGTACCGCCTGATCCGCGCCGCGGTCCCGGCCTTTGTCATCATGGCTATGGCGCTCGCAGCACCGGGCACCGCATCCGCTTCGACGAGTCTGAGGGCGAAGAACACCCTCGGATCGAGTACGAGCAAGACCGACCCTCCACTCTCGTTCGGTGTTTGGACCGATTTCAACATCGGAGGACCCGGGAGCAGGAACTTCGAGGGAGCGTTCACCTTCTACAGCAAGGACCCCGTGCTGCTGCGCGTCACCGATGGCCTCTGTCGGGGCGACTCCTTCCGCGTCTTCGATCGCGGTTTCGCGATCTTCAAGACGTCGAAGGTTGCGATCGACCCGTCCTGTGACGACGTCCCGTTCGTCTTCTGGCCTTCGGGAGCATGGCAGGACCAGACCTACAGCAAGGGCTCTTTCCTGCTGGAACCCGGTTGGCATTCGATCCGGATCCAGGCGGTGAACAGCCCATTCGGTGGTGGTACCGGCTGGCTCGAGGCGATGAGGCAACCGGTCGGCTGACGGGCTCGCCGAGGCTCGGGGCGTCGAGCCCCGAGCCTCGGCGATCCATCGCTGCCAGAGAGCAGCTCCGATCTCGGCGCGGATCTGCCGGGCAGCATCGATGAGGCGGTTGGTAGCGTGACCGCGTGAGCGCGCCTGCCGCCCCACGTGTCGATGTCCATCCAGCATCCGAAGAGCGATTCGGCGATGTGGCGGCGATCCTCGCACCGAAGAAGGTCGACGCGCCGGTCTGTTGGTGCTTGACCTATCGCGTTCCGAACGCCGAGAACAGCCGCCTCATCGGCTCCGGCCGGCCTGCGCGGCTTCGAGAGTTCTCGCGGAACGACCCCGTGCCGGGCGTCGTGGGCTACGTCGATGGCATCCCGGCCGGCTGGTGCGGTTTCGCGCCGCGGTCAAACCTTCCCCGGCTGATGAACTCTCGCACGATCCCGAGGCTCGACGACATGCCGGTATGGAGCGTGTTCTGCTTCGTGATCCGCCCGCCGTTCCGGCGGCAGGGACTTTCCGCGCGCTTGCTCGAAGGCACGATCTCGTACGCGCGCTCCCAACGAGTGCCGATGTTGGAAGCGTATCCGGTCGACCCGCTCGAACGCATGAGTCCCACGCTCGCCTACGTCGGAACCACTTCCCTATTCGAAGCCGCCGGGTTCCATCGTGTCCAGCCGACATCGGGCCACTCAGGAGGGGCGACGCGCTGGCTCATGCGACTGGAGTTGTGAACCGAGGTGGAGAAGGGGAACGGCTCCTGTCGTCCTGGCCGATGTCGGCCGAAACGTTCCCCCTTGTGACGTCCGTCACGTGCAGCGTGTGCTGTTCTCCGAGGGAACCAACCGCTCGACGATGTCACCCGTAGTCCCGCCAACGTGACCTCCGATCAGGACGGAACACAACGGGTGCGAGAGGTGGGAGCCGATGCACGGCCAATTCGGGCGTGAGCTGATGAGCGCGAACCGACAGGACCTGGATGTCTCGGTCGAGCGAGCCAGGAAGGCTCGCATGGCACGCGGGCGACCGACGCGACCCCGATCGACGGGTGGCTTCCGGATCACCGGAAGCGCCGTTCGGATCACCTTCGGGCTCGTCTGGCTGGTGGACGCCAGCCTGAAATGGCTCCCGGGGTTCCGTTCGAGCTTCGCCGACATGATCAGGGGTGCTGCCGACGGTCAGCCGACCTGGCTGCACGGGTGGTTCAGCTTCTGGATCGACCTGACGGCTCCCAGGGCGACACTGTTCGCGGACATGGTCGCCGTGATCGAAACCGGGATCGCGCTGGCCTTGATCTTCGGTTTCGCTCGGAAGCTCACGTACCTCCTCGCGATCGGGTTCACCCTGATGATCTGGTCCACGGCGGAAGGCTTCGGCGGCCCGTATGCAGCGGGATCATCGGATATCGGCACGGCGATCATCTATGCCGTCGTCTTCGTCGCTCTTCTCGTGATCGATGCCGGATCCGAGCCGAGCCGCTACACCGCCGACGCGTGGCTCGAGCGACGCTGGCCCTGGTGGCGTCGCGTGGCTGAGGTCGGCGGCTCAGCCATGGACCCGTGGACGCCGCTGGCAGCAGGAGGATCGACACCTGGAGCGCGATAGGCCGGCGACGTCACGGGTCTGTCCTGCGTCTACGGTCCTGGAGACACGCCCTCGAACGCGTAGATGTGCGCCGGATGGTTGGGGCAACGCACCTGCGAGAAGAAGTAGTCGTACATGTTCGTGCCCGTGTTCAACGCGAGCGATGCTCCATCGGCGAGGTCGATCCCCCGAGGAAGCGTGGCGACCTCCGTGGGCGTCACGCGCGGGGTGGCAACGGGGACCTCATCGATCTTGACCCCCTTGCCGCAACCGAACCCCGAGCGAGCGAAGAAGAGCAGACCGTTCGTCTCATCAACGACGGGGGCGTATTGGGGGAGCCCGCCCGCGCTCGGGATCTTCTCCGGGGTCCTCGTCTTCATGTCGAACAGGTACACCGAGCAGGTCTGCTTCCCGCATACGTCCCAGGTCGCGTAGCGCTCACCCACCGAGCCGTTCCGCGGCCGACCTGCAGGGTATCCAGCCCCGGGGATCTCCCTCGTCCGATCGGTCACCCGGTCATAGATGAACACGTGTGTGTACCACTTGCCTGAGTAGCTGTCGTAGGCGTCACGGAAGAAGGAGATGAACGACGTGGAGATGCGGGGATCCCACTCCCACTTCGGCGTGTTCACCTTCTTCTTCGGAAGCTTGTGTCGGGTGCGGGTGTCCAGGTTGTAGGTGTAGATGTCGGAAGTGCGGCGCTGGATCTGCTGGTAGACCGCCGTATCGGTGCCTGGGTCGAAACCTCCATCGAACCCCTCGGTGTTCGGCTCGTTGATCCTGAACGTCTTCCCGTCCGAGTCGCGGCGGGCGTACGCGTTGTAGTGCTTCGGCTTGGCCTTCGAGTTCGATGTGTACGCGAGGTACGTCCCGTTCGAGAACGGGAAGTACTGCGAGCCGGGAAGAAGCAACACCTTGGTCGGGGTGATCAGCGCCCACGCCGTCGTCGTGACGAGAACCAACGTCGCGGCGGCACATATCAGGGGGACGACGATCCTGCGCATCGGTGCCCTCACTGTCCGCATCGCTCGACCTCCATCCGTTCGCCGTTCCTTGCCGACCGGCAAGCCCGGTTCGGCAGGAACCCATCCGCCGACCCATCAGGCCTGAGTGTTGCGGCGAACGGCTCCCGTACGGAATGGCCCTGGGGTGAGGATCGCGTTCCCGTGAGGTCAGGTGTTGCCTCCCCAAGGGTCTCGAGGAGCGGCACCGCCTGAACGAGTCGTCGACGTGCGAGGACGCAGCCGTGGGCTGAGCGTCAGCAGCGACTCGCGGAGGTCGCCTTCCGAACGAGGTGCTTCACGCACCTTCTTTCTCGATCAGTCGATCGACCTGACGCTCGGTGAGTCGGCGCGTCCCTTCCGCGCGGCGGAGTCCGACCATCCCGACCTTTCCCTCCTGCCAGGCCGCCTCCCGCCAAACGTCGGCCCTCAGATGCCCGTCGTCGTTCGTCGTGACTCGGAAGATCGAGCCCGTTGCCGTTCGATAGAACTCAACCTGACTCATCGGCCTGGGCGGAACGAGCGCATGGCGCATCCTCTCACGCCGCGGATAGACTCGGGTAGTTGGCGAACCGGGGAGGGCCAGCCGCATGCAGCTCACGGACGTGATCGATCGCCTGTCGGTCGAGTTCCAGGGCGAGTTCTCACAGGACGCCGTGGAGGTCGTGGTGAAGCAGGCAGCCGCCAAGTGGGAGGGTGCTCCCGTTCAGGTCTTCATCCCTCTGCTCGCGGAGAACGCCGCCAGGCGACGCCTAAAGAGCGTCCCGGGAGCACGGCGAAGCTCGAAGCCCTGAACACGTCACACTTCCTCCGCCACACTCGAAGTCCGGATCCCCCTGCTGAAGATCGATCCGCCGAACATCTGTCGGATCTCCCATATCGGCGCGTCACTCGACCACGGATGATCGCCACCTGATGCCGATCGGCTTGGTGATCCCGGTCGCCCTGGTGGGCTGGGGGACCGTATGCGCTCTGACCCGTTGGCGGCGACTCGGGACCGTCGCGCGGATCCCGGCGGAGGTGACGAACGAGCTTCCGTTCCTCGGCGGCTATCTGCTGATCGCATCGACGGCTGGTGCGTTGGCACAGGGTGACCTCGACTCGGTCGGCGGCATCATCATCGGAGCGGCGGCGGTCGCGGTCCTCATCGGGCTCCTCGTGATCGTTCGGCGAGCGCTTCTGGCGGACGCAGCGCTTCAAGACCCGCAACCCGCGCGCAGGCCGTGGCGTCGGATCCTCATCGCGCCCTTGCCGGCGTTCCGGCGTCACGTCGTCCGGCTCCGCGATCTTCCGTACGGCGATGGACCGCATCGGAACCTCGACGTGTACCACCGCCGCGATCGGCCGGTCGGGGTTCCGGTGGTCGTGCACCTCCACGGTGGTGGCTTCTCTTCGGGCAACAAGAACCGCGAGGCCCGACCGTTGATCGGGCATCTCGCCGGTCGCGGCATGGTCTGCATCAGCGCCAACTATCGGCTACAGCCACACGTGCGATATGACGACCAGCTCGCCGACGCGCGCGCCGCGATCGAGTGGGCGCGGTCGCGAGCACACGACTACGGCGGCGATCCGGAGCGGATCTTCCT
>Ga0066903_100005911_pt1 | contig 10730 bp, 8 predicted proteins | sample PanSoiMetaGPlot1_FD_67491 | JGI IMG/M metagenome (GOLD analysis project Ga0066903, IMG submission 67491) | Tropical forest soil microbial communities from Panama analyzed to predict greenhouse gas emissions - Panama Soil - Plot 1 (version 2) | ecosystem: Environmental > Terrestrial > Soil >...
CCGCCGAGGCGGCGGAGGGCCTGCGCACTATCGTGCGTGCCGTCGCGCGCGAGGCGGGCGATCGAGCCACCCTGGTGTTCGATCCAAGCCTCGTGCGAGGTATGGGGTATTACACGGGTCCGATCTTCGAGGCCCTCCACGGAGCCGGCACGTCGGCGATCGCGGGAGGCGGCCGATACGACCGGATGGTCGGCCGGCTGCTCGGCCACGACGTGCCGGCCTGCGGCTTCTCGATCGGGTTCGAGCGCGTGATATCGATCCTCGAGGAGCGACAGGGCAAGACCGCGGCGGAGCGTGACCGGATCGCGTTCCTCGTCGATCGCGACGACCCGATCAGCGACGTGGTCGCCTCCGCGAGCCGGCTGCGAGACGGAGAGCGCGTCGTCTCGCTGACGCTCAAGCGCAAGAATCTCGCCAAGCAGCTCGACGATCTGGCCGATGAGGGGTTCGGAGCGTACGCGGTACTGCGGCGCGGGGCCGAGGCGGCGGAGGTCAAGCCGCTGACCCGCCGGTCCGCCGACGGGAGCGACGCCGATGGCTAGCTTGAGGACTCACACGTGCGGCGAGCTGCGTCGCGAGCACGCCGGTCTCACAGTCCGGCTCTCCGGCTGGATCCATCGCAAGCGCGATCACGGCAATCTGCTGTTCCTCGATCTGCGCGACCACTACGGGATGACCCAGTGCGTGCTCGACAGCTCGAGCCCCATCTTCAAGATTGCCGAGCCGCTGCGCCTGGAGAGCGTGATCACCGTGGGCGGCCAGGTCGTTCCGCGGGCGCCGGCGGCCATCAATCCGAAGCTGCTGACCGGCGAAATCGAGCTGGCGGTAAGCGAGCTGGTCGTGCAGTCGTCGGCCGATCCGCTGCCGCTCCAGGTCAACAGCGACGTCGAGTTTCCCGAGGAGACGCGTCTCCGCTACCGGTTTCTCGACCTCAGGCGCGAGAAGCTCCATCGCAACATCGTGCTGCGAAGCCGGGTCATCTCGTCCATTCGCCGCCGCATGATCGAGGCCGGGTTCACCGAGTTCCAGACGCCCATCCTCACCTCGAGCTCGCCGGAGGGCGCGCGCGACTATCTGGTGCCGAGCCGCGTACACCCGGGGGAATTCTACGCGCTGCCGCAAGCGCCACAGCAGTTCAAGCAGCTCTTGATGACCGCGGGGTTCGACCGCTACTTCCAGATCGCGCCGTGCTTCCGCGATGAGGACGGCCGCGCCGATCGCTCGCCGGGCGAGTTCTACCAGCTCGATTTCGAGATGGCCTTCGTCACGCAGGAGGACGTGTTCGCGACGATCGAGCCGGTCCTGCGCGGCGTGTTCGAAGAGTTCGGCGGCGGTGCCGCGGTGACGCCGGCCCCGTTTCCGCGCATCGCGTACGACGAGGCGATCACGAGGTACGGGAGCGACAAGCCCGACCTCCGCAATCCCATCCTCATTGCCGACGTGACCGACGTCTTCCGTGACTCGGGCTTCTCGGCGTTCGCGACGGCGATCGCGGCCGGTGCCGTGGTTCGGGCCGTGCCGGCGCCTGGCGCGTCGACGCAGCCGCGGAGCTTCTTCGACAAGCTCGGGCAGTGGGCGCGCGAGCAGGGCGCGCCGGGGCTCGGGTACGTCGTGCTCGGAGATGGCGGCGCGAAGGGCCCCATCGCGAGGTTCCTCGACGCAGACCGGCTGACCCGATTGCGCACCGCGACGGGCGCCCGAGACGGCGATGCCGTGTTCTTCGTCTGCGACAAGAAGGCGATCGCCGAGAAGCTCGCGGGTCGTGTCCGCCTTCGCCTGGGTGACGAGCTCGGTCTCGTCGAGCCGAACGCATTCCGCTTCTGCTGGGTGACGGATTTCCCGATGTACGAGCTCAATGAGGACACGAAGAAGATCGAGTTCAGCCACAACCCGTTCTCGATGCCGCAGGGCGGGCTCGAGGCACTGGAGCGCGCTGATCCGCTCACCATCAAGGCGTTTCAGTATGACATCGTCTGCAACGGTGTCGAGCTATCGAGCGGCGCGATCCGCAACCACCGCCCGGATATCATGTACAAGGCGTTCGCGATCGCCGGGTATGGGCGCGGCGAGGTGGAGGCCCGCTTCGGCGGCATGCTGAACGCGTTCCGGTACGGAGCGCCGCCGCACGGCGGCTCCGCGCCCGGGATCGACCGGATCGTGATGCTGCTCGCCGGTGAGACCAACATCCGCGAGGTCATCGCGTTCCCGATGAACCAGCAGGCCCAGGACCTCCTGATGGGAGCGCCGGGGCCGGTGCCGCCCGAGCGGCTCAAGGAACTGCACCTCAAGCTCGATTTGCCGAGTGAAGACTCGGGGAAGGGTTCCAGGAGTTGAACGAAACTGCAGCGATCACGCGCCGGATCACGCTGGCCCCCGATCTCGACCTGCTTCCGCTCCTCGGTCGTAACGACGATCACCTCCGGACCCTGGAGTCGGAGCTCGACATCCGGATCGTCGCGCGAGGCCACGACATTATGCTGAAGGGTGACGAGCGCCAGGTGAAGAAAGCCGAGCGCGCTCTGGTCCAGCTCGCCGAGCTGGTCCGGGCCGGCACGCCGCTGCGGGCGGGTGAGGTGCGTGCGGCGCTCCGGATGCTCTCGGACGACGAGCAGGCGGATCTCAAGAGCGTCTTTGCCGACTCGATCGCAGTGCCGTCGCGCAAGAAGTGGGTCGCGCCGAAGTCGGTCAACCAGAAGCGTTACGTCGACGCGATCCGAAATCACGACATGGTCTTCGCCATCGGTCCGGCCGGCACCGGCAAGTCGTTCCTGGCGGTGGCCATGGCGGTGGCCGCGCTCATGAAGCGCGAAGTCGCGCGGATCGTGCTGACGCGGCCGGCGGTCGAGGCCGGCGAGCGGCTGGGCTTCTTGCCCGGAGACCTCTACGAGAAGGTTCACCCGTACCTGCGGCCGCTCTACGACGCGCTCTACGACATGCTCGAGACGGAGCGGGTGACGAGCTTCATGGAGAAGGGCGCCATCGAGATCGCGCCGCTCGCGTACATGCGCGGCCGAACCTTGAACGACTCCTTCATCATCCTCGACGAGGCGCAGAACAGCACCGCCGAGCAGATGAAGATGTTCCTCACGCGGCTGGGCTTCAACTCGAAGATGGTGATCACCGGAGACGTGACGCAGGTCGATCTGCCGGCGTCGCGCGGATCGGGACTGATCGAGGTGCAGTCGGTGCTGCACAACGTCCCCGGCATCCGCTTCGTGTTCTTCGACGACGGCGACGTCGTCCGGCACCAGCTCGTGTCGGCGATCGTCCGCGCCTACGACGCACACGACGCCCGCAAGGCCGAGCGCGGATCCGCGCCGCCCCAGGCTTGATGTCGGCGGCGGTCACCAATCGCCAGCGTCGAGTCGCGGTGTTGCCGGCTCGTATGGCGCGGTCTGCCGACCGCGCGCTCGCCGCGGTCGGCCGCGCCGCGGGTGACGTCGACATCCTCGTCGTGGACGATCGGGCCATCAAGCATCTCAACCGCATGCACCGTGGCGTCGACCGTCGAACCGACGTTCTGGCGTTTCCGCTCGAGACGCCGGGACCGAGCCGGCTCGTCGGCCAGATCGTGATCTCCGCCGAGACCGCCCGGCGCCAGGCGCGCCGGCTCGCGCTGCCTCTGGCAACCGAGCTCGATTTGCTGGTGACTCATGGCGTGCTGCACCTGGTCGGCTACGACGATCGCGATCCGGTCGAGGCGCGGCTGATGCACGAGCGCGAGCGCCAGATTCTCTCGGCCGGGCGCCGCCGCCCTCCCGCACGACTCTGGCGCGGTCTCCTGGACGCGCCGCTTCTCAAGACATGACACATCGCGCGGGATTCGTGTCCCTCATCGGTCGGCCCAACGCCGGCAAATCGACGCTGCTGAACCGGCTGGTCGGCGAGAAGCTTTCGATCGTCTCGCCGCGGCCGCAGACGACCCGCAATCGCATCACGGGCATCAAGAATCTCCCGGGCTCGCAGGTCGTATTCGTGGACACACCGGGGCTCTACCCGGCCGACGGCAAGCTGGGAGACTTCATGCTGAAGACGGCGCATCGCGCCGTGGAGGACGTCGATCTCGTCTGCCTCGTCGTGGATGCGTCGACGGGCGACGGCCCAGACGCGATCGTGCTCGATCCGCTGCGCGCCTATGCCGGGCCGGTCTTCTGCGTGTTGAACAAGACCGACCGCGTGCGACCCAAGAGCCGGATGCTGCCGCTCATCGAGCGGTGGCGCCGCGCGCACTCGTTCGCCGAGATCATCCCGGTCTCGGCCATGGCTGGGACGTACTGCGAACGGCTCCTCGCGCTGATCGTGGCCGCGCTGCCCGAGCATCCGCCGTTCTTTCCGGCCGACGCGACCAGCGATCAGCCGGAGACGTTCTATGTCGCCGAGATGATCCGCGAGAAGGTGTTCCTTCTGACACGCCAGGAGGTCCCGTACGCCGTCGCGGTGCGGGTCGAGGAGCTCACGGAACGAGAGAATCCGGCGTGTCTCTACATCCGGGCGACCGTGTTCGTGGAACAGGAATCGCAGAAGGGGATCCTCATCGGCAAGCACGGCGCGATGTTGAAGCAGATCGGCACGGCCGCCCGGCGTGACCTGGAATCGTTCTTCGGCATCAAGGTGTTCCTGCAGTCGACCGTGGAAGTGCGCCGCCACTGGCGTCGAGACGAGCGGGCGCTCCGCGAGTTCGGGTTCCTGCTGACGTCCTGATGCTCGGGAAAACATCCGCCGTCGTGATCGGCTCGTTTCCGCTGGGGGAGAGCGACCGGCTCGTCACCTTCTTCTCGCGCGACTACGGCAAGATCCGCGGGGTGGCGAAGTCGGCCCGACGCATGCGCTCCCGGTTCGGAAGCGCACTCGAGCTGTGCACGCTCGGCGAGCTCGTCTTCTTCGACGGCGGTCGCAGCGAGCTGGTTCGGGTCGACCACTTCGACATCTCACGCCCGTTCGATCGCGTGCGGGACGACCTCGATCGGCTGGCGCACGCGGCGTGGATCGTCGAGTGCGTGGCCCGGCTCACCGCCGAGCGTGACCGGCACGTCGCGCTCTTCGGGCTGCTCGTACGAGGTCTGCGGGCGCTCGACACTTCACGCGAGCCCGCCCGAGCGTCGATCGCGTTCGGCGTGCGATGTATCGATGCCCTCGGCCACCGGCCGAGGCTCGACGCGTGCGTCTCGTGCGGGCGGGCCTATCCGTTTCCGCGGCCGTCGCTCGGCGACGGCGGCCTGAGCTGCGAGGCCTGTGCGCGTCCGGGTGCCGACGCGCTGCCGATCTCACCCGCGACGATCGTGGCCTTCGAGCGCCTGCGCTCGGTGTCCTGGGAGGAGGCGTTGACCTTGCCGCTCGGTCGAGCGGGGTCGGAGCTCCCGGCGCTGCTGGAGGCGCAGGTGGCGCGCCTGATCGGCCACCCGACGCGATCGACCAAGTTTCAGCGAGCCGTTGAACGACTCTCCCCGGAGTCAGCGAAACGCGCGGTTGCCGACGAGGCTAGGCTATGACTATGGGCGCCCCCAACATGGACGTGCTCGTCTCACTGTCGAAGCGGCGAGGCTTCGTCTTCCAGTCGAGCGAGATCTACGGCGGAACGGGCTCGGTCTGGGACTACGGCCCGCTCGGCGTCGAGCTCAAGAACAACATCAAGCGGGTGTGGTGGCGTGACTTCGTGCAGCAGCGCGCCGACATGGTCGGGATCGATGCGTCGATCTTGATGCATCCGACCGTGTGGAAGGCGAGCGGCCACCTGGATCACTTCACGGATCCGATGGTCGATTGTCGCGAGTGCAAGCGAAGGTTCCGCGCCGACCACGTCGATACGCTGCCCTGGACCCACTACTGCCCGGCGACCAAGGGCAACAAGTTCTCGATCCCCGCGGGCGAGCCGTGCGGCCATTGCGGCCAGCGACGGACGCTGTGTCCCGAGTGCGGCAAGGGAGAGCTGACGGCGCCCCGGCAGTTCAATCTGATGTTCAAGACGTTCATGGGCCCCGTCGAAGACGAGGCGGCGGTGACCTACCTGCGCCCCGAGACCGCCCAGGCGATGTTCGTCAACTTCGACAACGTGCTGCAGTCGATGCGGCTCAAGCTGCCGTTCGGCATCGCCCAGGCCGGCCGCTCGTTCCGGAACGAGATCACGCCCGGTAATTTCATCTTTCGGACGCGCGAATTCGAGCAGATGGAGATCGAGTTCTTCGTCAACCCGAACGATCGCGTCGACGGGCGCCCGGCCGACGAATTCTGGCACGACCGCTGGATCGAGGACTGCATGGCATGGTTTCTGCGCTACGGCCTCACCGCCGACAATCTCCGGCTGCGCGAGCACGAGCGGGACGAGCTGGCGCACTACGCCAAGCGGACGGTCGACATCGAGTACAAGTTCCCGATCGGCTGGAGCGAGCTCATGGGCATCGCCAACCGGACCGACTTCGACCTCAAGCAGCACGCGAAGTGGAGCGGCAAGTCACTCACGTACTTCGACGAGGAGCGCAAGGAGCACGTGGTGCCCTTCGTGGTCGAGCCAGCCGCGGGCGTGGATCGCGCATTGCTCGCCTTCATGGCCGACGCCTATCGCGAGGACGAAGTGCGCGGCGAGAAGCGGGTCGTGCTCAAGCTCCATCCCGAGCTGGCGCCGATCAAGGTGGCGGTGCTGCCACTTCTCAAGAAGCGTGACGACATCGTGCGCACCGCGCACGCGATTCGCGCCGATCTCGCCAGGCAGTGGCGCGTGGTGTACGACGACACGGCCGCCATCGGGCGGCTCTATCGACGCCAGGACGAGATCGGCACGCCGTACTGCGTGACGGTCGACGTTCAGACCGTGGGCGACACTGAGCGCGGCGAGGCAGGCGACGGGCGCGTGACGATTCGCGACAGGGACTCGATGGAACAGATCCGGGTGCCGACCGCGGAGCTCGCTACCGTCTTCCGGGAGTTGCTCGACGCCGCGGCATGGACGCAGGTCGCCGCGCGCTACCCCTCACCGCCCCGCAGCTAGGGCGTCTGCCCCTTCGGCAGGGGATTCGCGGGCGGCGTTATCTGGACGGGCGCCGGAGCCGGCGTCGCCGCGGGGGGTGTTGGGAGGCCAGGTGTGACGGTCGGCGGCGTGGCGGTCGGCGTCTGCGGCGGTGTCGAGGCGGGCGGCAACGCGGCGGCTTTTGGCTGGCCCACCCCGTTGCAGGCCATCCCGGACTCAGTACCTTTGACGAACGCCATCGTCACGGGCCTCAGACATTCGCCCGATGGATCCTCGTCGACGAGCATCGACACGACGTGTTCGGGCACCGGGAAGTCTTCTTTGGGGCTGTCGCCGAGAACCTTGCCCATGTAGGTGACCCAGATCGGAACAGCGACGCGTGAGCCGGTCTCGTCCTTGCCGAGGCTGCGCGGCCGGTCGTAACCGACCCACACACCGGTGGCGAGCCGCGGCGTAAACCCGACGAACCACGCGTTCGAATAGTCGTTCGTCGTGCCCGTCTTCGCGGCCACCGGCCGACCGAGGCCCTTCGCGGCCTGACCGGTTCCGCGCTCCACGACGCCGCGAAGCATCTGCGTGATCACATACGCCGTCTCCGGCGCGAGCGCCTCCCGACCTTCTGGCACGTGCTCCTCGAGGAGCTTGCCCTGCGCGTCTGTCACGTAGCGAATCGCCACCGGAGGCATCCAGACGCCCTGGTTGGCGATCGTGCCATACGCGGAGGTCATCTCGAGCAGCGAGACGTCCGAGGTGCCGAGCGCCAGGCTCAGGTTGACGTCGAGGGGGCTCGAGATGCCGAGACGCCGCGCGACCTGGATGGTCTTGGCCAGTCCGACGCGCTCCTGCAGCTTGACCGTCACCACGTTCACGGATTCCTCGAGGGCTTGCTGTAGCGTGGTGGAGCCGCGGAACTTCCGGTCGTAGTTCTCGGGCTTCCAGACCTGGTTGTTCTTGCCGCCGACGGCGAAGGACACCGGTGAGTCTTCGATCTGCGAGGCCGGCGTGAACCCCGCCTCGAGCGCGGCGATATAGATGAACGGCTTGAACGCGGAGCCCGGCTGCCGCTTGGCCTGCACCGCGCGGTTGAACTCACTGCGGAAAAAGTCGGAGCCCCCTACCATCGCCTTCACATACCCGGTCTGCGGCTCGACGGTCACCACTGCGCCCTCGGGAGATTCGCCGGGGCGTGTCCCAGTGGCCGCCACGGGCTGGGTCTGGGCCGCGCGGCCCGCGAGGGCCTTGAGCCCTTCGCGAAGCGATTGCTCGGCCGCCAGCTGCATCGTCGGGTTGATCGTCGTGTAGACGTTGAGTCCGCCCTTGAGAACGAGGTCCGGACCGTATTTCGCTTCGAGCGTCTGCTGGACGTAGTCGATGAAGTACTGGCCCGTCGTCCGGCGCCGCTCCGGCGGAATCAGACCGAGATCGGTCTTCGCCAGACGCTTCGCCTCTTCATCTTTGATGGTCCCGAACTCGACCAGGCGTCGAAGCACGACCTCTCGACGGCGCTTGGCCGCTTCGGGACGATCGAAGGGCGAATAGTTCGTCGGCGCGCGCGGAAGACCGGCGATCAGCGCCGACTCCCGAACGGTCAGCTCGGAGACGGACTTGCCGAAGTACGTTCTGGCAGCCGCCTCGACGCCGTACGAGCCCTGCCCGAAATAGACCTGATTCAAGTACATCTCGAGAATCCGGTCCTTCGAGTAGCGGCGCTCGAGCTCCAGGGCGAGCACGGCTTCCTTCAGCTTCCGCTCGAGGCTTTTATCAGGAGTGAGAAAGAGGACCTTTGTGAGCTGCTGCGTGATGGTGCTGCCGCCCTCGACGATCCGGCCGCGCCGGTAGTTCTGGACGATCGCGCGGGCGACGCCGATCGGATCGATTCCCCAGTGAGAGTAGAAGCGCCGATCCTCGGTCGCCAGAATGGCGTCGCGAAGCGACTGCGGGATCTGGGTCAGCGGCACCAGGATGCGCCGCTCGACGTGCAGCTCGGTGATCGGCTCGTCGTTGTCGTCGTAGATCTTGGTGCCCTGGATGGGCTGGAGGGTTTCGAGCGCGCTGACCGAGGGGAGCGAGCGAGGAAGAATCGTGAACGCCCACAGCGCAGCAGCGCCCACGATCAACAGGAAGACCAGGGTGAGGCCGCCGATGCCGATGAGAACACGCCGCAACCAACGGCGGCGCCACAGCGGAAGCTTCGAGGGGCTCGACGAACGGTCCGAGGCACCAGCCATGACCCAGACATTATAGGCCTCAGAGGCTCCGGAACCGTCCGTTGCCTTGCACCCCTAGAATCGGTGTGATACAACCCCGGTGCTTTGAGCCTCGCGGAGTTCCGCCCCGTCGACGAGCAGCTTCAGATCATCAGGCGCGGCGCCGCCGACATCATCGTGGAGGCCGAGCTCGTCCAGAAGCTCGAGCGCTCGCGGCGGTCCCATACTCCCTTGCGGGTCAAGCTCGGACTCGACCCTACCGCGCCCGATCTCCACCTTGGCCACACTGTGGTGTTGAGGAAGCTGCGCGACTTCCAGGATCTCGGTCACCAGATCATCGTCATCATCGGCGACTTCACCGGGCTGATCGGCGATCCCACCGGACGCTCGGAGACCCGCAAGCCGCTCACGCGCGACGAGATTCTCGCGAACGCCGAGACGTACCGCGCGCAGCTCGGCCGTGTCATCGACATGTCGCGTACGCGCGTCGAGTTCAATTCGACGTGGCTCGCTCCGCTGACCTTCGAGAACATCATTCGCGAAACGGCCAGCTTGACGGTGGCGCGCATGCTCCAGCGCGAGGATTTCGCCGCGCGCTACGCCGCGGAGCGCCCGATCAGTCTGCACGAGTTCCTCTATCCGATCGCACAGGCGTACGACTCGGTCGCGCTGAAGGCCGACGTCGAAATGGGCGGCACCGATCAGACGTTCAATCTGCTCGTCGGCCGTGACCTGCAGCGTGCGCACGGTCAGGAGCCGCAGATCGCGCTGACGGTGCCGTTGCTCGAGGGACTCGACGGCGTCCAGAAGATGTCCAAGAGCTACGGCAACTACGTCGGCATCAACGAAAAGCCCGAAGACATCTTCGGCAAGCTCATGTCCGTGTCGGACGTCATGATGTGGCGCTACTTCGAATTGCTGACGCGTATTCCGGAGGCCGAGATCGCCGCGATGCGCTCGGGGCACCCCATGGACGCCAAGAAGCGCCTCGCGCGGACGATCACCGCGCAGTACTACGGCGATCGCGCCGCCGCGGACGCCGAAGAGCATTTTGCGCGGGTGCACCAACAGCGGGACGTGCCGGACGAGATCGAAACGGTCCGTGTGTCCGCGAACAGAACTGCCGGAATGAATTCACCCTCGAAGGGCGCGCCCTGGCCGATCTGGCTGGTGCTCAAAGAAGCCGGCCTCGTGCAGTCGACGTCGGAAGCGCGGCGGATGATCCAGCAGGGGGCCGTCGAAGTCGACCGGCAGCGTGTCACGAGTACAGAAAAGACGCTGGCGACGGGCAGCGAGTATCTGATTCAGGTCGGCAAGCGGCGCTTCAAGAAGGTCATTCTCGAAGCGTCGCATGTTTGATTTTCGCCCGGTAAAGAACTTGACAAGGCTCGGGTCGATCCGTATAGTCAGTCGTTGCCTCGCGGAGACGTGAGGAGCTCAGTCGTAAGCCCGGTCACTTCCAAGCTGACCGTTGTGCTCTTTGAAAGCAGGATATGCTACTGGCTCACCGAAAAGGTGTGAGCACCATCCGTTCTAACGAGTACCTTGCGCTCGGCCGAGTG
>Ga0066903_100005912_pt1 | contig 10729 bp, 7 predicted proteins | sample PanSoiMetaGPlot1_FD_67491 | JGI IMG/M metagenome (GOLD analysis project Ga0066903, IMG submission 67491) | Tropical forest soil microbial communities from Panama analyzed to predict greenhouse gas emissions - Panama Soil - Plot 1 (version 2) | ecosystem: Environmental > Terrestrial > Soil >...
GACCCGCGCAAACGGCGCGCAGCGCTGTACGCATGGCTGCATTGCTACACCGCTGTGAGACGCTAGAGTGCCGCCATGTTCGAGGCACGCTTCCAGTCATTCGACGATTCAAGCGAACGCGCGCAAAGCGCCGCGCGTGTCACCGAGTTGCGGACCGAGCTCAAGCGCCAAGGGCTCGACGGTTTCATGGTACCGCGTTCCGACCGGCAGCAAAATGAATATCTCCCCGCCAGCGAAGAAAGGCTCGCCTGGCTCACCGGCTTCACCGGCTCGGCCGGCACGGCAGTGGTCCTGGACGATCGTGCGGCACTTTTTATCGATGGCCGCTACACCGTGCAGGCGGGTACCCAGGTCGACAGCAGTATTTTCTCACTGGAGCACATGGTGGAGCATCCACCGGAGCAGTGGCTTGAGCAGAATCTCAAAAATGGCGCCAAGCTCGGGTACGACCCTTGGCTACATACGAGCGAACAAGCGGAGAAATTAAAAAAGGCCTGCGTCGGGGCGGGCGCAGAACTGGTGGCGGTCGACCGTAATCCCATTGACGTACTTTGGCGGGACCGCCCCGCACCGCCATCCGGCGCCGTCAGCCTGCGAGAGTTTAAGCTCGCCGGCGAAACCGCGCCCGACAAGCTTAAGCGCGTCTGCGCTGAGTTGCAGAAACTCCGTGCCGACGCGCTTCTGGTGTCCGATCCTCAGAACGTCGCCTGGGCATTCAACATCCGCGGGACGGACGTAACGCATACGCCGTTGGCGCTTGCTTTTGCCGTGATCCCGCGAGAGGGCCGGCCATCCCTTTATGTCGAATCCGCCAAGCTGGACAACACAGTGCGCCACGCTTTGGAAGAGTTCGCCGATGTACGCGCGCCGGACGATCTCGCCGATGACCTCGGCAAACTGAAGGACAAAGCCGTACGCCTCGATCAGGCCAGTGCCGCCGACGCGTTCACCCGTCTGCTATCAGGCTATGGCGCCAAGGCGCAACGCGGTCGTGATCCGATTGCCTTGTTGAAGGCGACGAAGAACCACGCCGAGATCATCGGCAGCCGCGCCGCGCACAGGCGCGATGGGGCGGCAGTCGCGCGCTTTCTGGCCTGGTTCGACAGGGAAGCACCGTCAGGCAAACTCACGGAAATCGACGCAGTGGCGGCACTGGAAACGTTCCGCCGCGAGACTGGGACCCTCAAGGATATCTCGTTTCCAACAATTGCAGGCGCCGGCCCGAACGCCGCGATTGTGCACTATCGCGTGACGCGAACCTCCAATCGGCGCATCGGTAAGAATGAATTGTTCCTGATCGATTCCGGCGCGCAATACGAGGACGGGACCACTGATATCACCCGAACCGTTATCGTCGGCGAGCCGAGCGAGCAAATGCGCGATCGATTCACTCGCGTGCTCAAAGGTCATATTGCAATCGCCACCGTCGTATTTCCCGAGAACACCAGCGGTGCACAGCTTGACCCGCTGGCGCGTACCGCGCTTTGGCAAGCCGGCCTCGATTTCGACCACGGGACCGGACACGGTGTCGGGAGCTATTTGTCAGTGCACGAGGGCCCGGCGCGCATTTCAAAGCTGGGCACGGTTGCCCTTCGCCGTGGCATGATCCTCTCGAACGAGCCTGGCTATTACAAAACCGCTTCTTACGGAATCCGCATCGAGAACCTGGTGCTTGTGATTGCAGCACCGGAGCCGATTGGGGCAGAGAAGCCTCTCAATGCGTTCGAGACGCTGACCCTTGCTCCGATCGATCGACGACTGATCGATGGTCAAATGCTGACATCCAAGGAACGGAGTTGGCTCGACAGCTACCACAGGCGTGTCCACGAAGTACTCGGTCCTCTCGTCGATGCCCGAACGCTCAAGTGGCTGGAACAGGTGACAAAGCCGCTGTAGGCCAATGTTTTGCCTCGACATGATCGGCCTAGCACTCAAAGGTCGCCCGCATATTTGACCAATCTCGCACTGAGCACGCAAAACAACTCAGGCCGGTGCAACTGGCCTGAGTTTCGTCATGCCATACGCACCAACGCCTACTCACTGATTATCGACACCTCAGGAAGCAACGATTCAGCCTGCTCGGTGAGCTTCTCAGGTTGTGTGGGCGGCGCAAAATTCAACCGTCGGAGATCAATTATCAGATCGCGAAAGCACTCAACCGGAACGGAGTATTTTCGTTCATTGTTCGAATATTTCGTTCGCAATGAAATGACGATGTTGTCGCCATCCTCTGAGTAGCGGTCTGCTCGCAACTCGGTGACAGTCACCGGAAGATTTTGTTTCTCGTCTTGGCTCACAGCAACCAACATTGTCCGAAGCCCCCAACGGGAATATTGGCTGCGATTTTATTCCCAACCACCTTATGGTTGTCAATTGGAGCCACGGATTGAGGTGGTAATCCAAGGCTTCTATGCCGCCCGGGCGTGGGTTACTTGTCATTTCATTGACATGATCAGCCCAGCGCTCAAGGGTGCTTCGCGAGTGCGAAATTGCGATTGTAAATCCGAAACTTTAGGACTTTTTACCTAGAGATGAGTTCTAGCCACTCGTCCTCGGTTAGAACCTTCACGCCAAGTTTTTTCGCATCAGAAAGTTTGGAGCCTGCCCCTGGGCCGGCGACAACATAGTCGGTTTTCTTCGACACCGACCCAGCCGCCTTCGCGCCCAGGCGCTCGGCTTGTGCCTTGGCCTCTTCGCGCGTCATCCGTTCGAGCGCGCCGGTGAAAACCACCGTCTTGCCCGCAATAATCGTGTCCTTTTTCGGCTTTTCGGCGTCAAGGATTCTCACCTGCTTGGTCAGGCGTTCGACAATGCCGCGGTTATGACTCTCGCCAAAATAGGCGGCCACAGCCCTAATAACCGTGTCGCCGATCTGATCAAGAGCGTCCATCTCGGCGATCGCCTCTTCGTCACCCTTGGCAACCTTGAGGCCTGCGTCGTGGAACCCTTTCCATGAACCGTACCCGCGCGCGAGCGCCACCGCGGTCGTTTCACCGACATGTCTGATGCCAAGCGCGTATATGAATCGGTCGAGCGAAATCTCACGGCGCTGCTCGATGGCGTCAAATAGGTTTCGGACCGAGGTTTCACCGTAACCCTCTTCCTTCTCGAGCTTGATCTTCTTATTACGCTCCGGGAGGGTAAAGATATCGGCCGGCTCCTTGATCCAATCTTTCTCGAAGAAAAACTCGATCTGCTTCTCACCGAGCCCCTCGATATCGAAGGCGCGGCGCGAACAGAACAACTTTAAGTGCTCAATTCTTTGGAATGGACAGGCGAATTCACCGCTGCACCGGGCGCGGGCGCCCTCTTCGCCGGTCGCGGTTTCCTCGCGCACCACGTTGGTCTTCAAGGGACAAGGACATTTTGTCGGAAAATGATATTTCTCCTTGCCGCGCGGTTTGTCCGCCACGACATCGACGATCTGCGGGATAACGTCGCCTGCGCGCTGCACCACAACGGTATCGCCGATGCGGATATCGCGACCTTCGCGCAATTGCTCGCCATCGCCGCCGATTCCCCTGATGTAATCCTCATTGTGCAAAGTGACGTTCTGCACGATTACGCCGCCCACGCTCACCGGCTCGAGCTTGCCTACGGGCGTAAAGGCGCCGGTACGCCCAACCTGAATCTCGATGCCCTTGAGCACCGTAATGGCACGTTCGGCGGGAAACTTGTGCGCGATCGCCCAACGCGGAGTGCGCGAGACAAAGCCGAGCCGGTCCTGCCAGTCGATTCGATCGATCTTGTAGACAACACCATCGATGTCGTAGTTAAGCTTCGACCGCTTTTCTTCAATCTCGCGATGGAAATCGATCAACTGCTCGGTGGAGCGGCAAAGCTCTGTCAGTGGATTTGTCTTGAAGCCGCAGGATTCGAACCACTTGATCATGCCGGTCTGGGTATCCGCCGGCATTTCGCTCAATTCACCCCACGAATAAGCAAAGAATCCAAGCGGCCGCGAAGCCGTAATGGCGGGATCTTTCTGCCGTAGAGAACCGGCCGCGGAATTGCGCGGGTTGGCGAAGATCTGTCCGCCTGAAGCCTTCTGCCGTTCGTTGAGCGCAAGGAAGGCACCTTTCGTCATATAGACCTCGCCGCGCACCTCGCATATCGGTGGTACGTTCCTGCCTTTCAGTCTTTGCGGCACGTCGTTAAGAGTGCGGATATTGGCGGTGACATCCTCGCCCTCCGTGCCATCGCCGCGGGTAGCAGCGGTGACAAGCTCACCCTCTTCATAGCGCAGCGACATCGAAAGGCCATCGATCTTCGGCTCGGCGCTGAATGCGATCTTTTCGTCGTCATCCAATTTCAAAAAGCGGCGAATGCGCGTTACGAAGTCGACGACGTCCTGCTCAGAGAACGCGTTATCGAGAGAAAGCATTGGCACCGCGTGCCGCACTTTCTTGAACTTTCCAGTCGGCGCCGCCCCCACGCGGCGCGATGGCGAGTCCGAACGGATCAATTCAGGGAATCGCGCCTCGATCGCGGCATTGCGCTGGCGCAGGGCATCATACTCGGCGTCGGTTACGGTCGGCGCATCCTGTTGATAGTAGCGCTTGTCATGTGCGGTAATCTCAGCGGCGAGACGCTTTAGTTCACCCTTGGCCTGCGCCTCGGTCAGATCCGAAAGTTTGACTTTTGACGTATCTTGGCTCGCCATGCATGCACTATATCAACTCGCCGCCTTGATCAGGCGCTCGGCTGCGGCGCGGGCTTCATTGGTGATCTCAGCACCAGCCAACATGCGGGCGATCTCCTCACGGCGGCGCTCTGATGCCAGCTCGGTAACGCGGGTCGCCACCCGTTTTCCTTTCTCGAGCGCGTCCTTGGCAATGAGATAGTGGCGATCAGCGCGCGCCGCCACCTGCGGCGCGTGCGTTACAGCGAGGACCTGGACGCCGCGCGCCAGTTTGCCGAGACGCATTCCAATGGCATCCGCAACTGCGCCGCCTACACCGGTATCGATCTCGTCGAACACAAGAGTCGGCGCCGAGCCGCGATCGGCCAACACCACTTTCAGCGCGAGCAGGAAACGCGCCAGCTCGCCTCCGGACGCAACCTTCATTAACGGGCCCGGCCGGGTGCCCGGATTGGTTTGAACCCAAAACTCAACCCGGTCGAACCCGTTCGGCCCTGCGGCCCCGGGATCACTTTCGATCTGGCTGGAGAACTTCGCTCTCTCAAGCTTGAGAGGCTTGAGTTCCCCGTTCACAGCCTTGTCGAGAGCAGACGCGGTTTTGCCGCGTGCCTGTGAGAGCGCCTGCGCCGCCTTGCGATATACAGCCTCGGCTTCCGCAGCTGTTGCCTCAAGCGTTTTGAGCTTGTCTTCGCCCGCATCGATCAGTGCGATGTCTGCGTGGTACCTGGACGCGAGCGCGGCAAGGTTATCGACGGGAACATTGTATTTGCGGCCTGCGGCGCGAAGGGCAAATAGTCTTTCTTCGATGCGCTCCAGTTCTGCCGGGTCGAAATCCGCAGTGCGCAAGGCCGCTTCAAGGTGGCCTCGGGTCTCGTCCAATGCCGTGAGCGCCGCATCTAGTGCTTTGACCGTTGGCTCGACCAAACCCGGTGCCTGCGCCGCCCTTCGCTCGAGCCGGCGGATCACTGTCGCCAGTGCGGGCACACTCGAGCTCGTCCCCGCGATCACTTCGTGTGCCTGGCGCAGATCTTCCGCCACCTTTTCCGCCTGCATCATCGAGGCACGCCGTTCGGCAAGCGCCGTTTCCTCGCCGGCTTGCGGCGCAAGCTTGTTGAGCTCATCGACGGCGTGGCGCAACCAGTCTCCCTCGCGCTTGGCGCGCTCGACCTCGGCGCGGTGGGCATCGGCGGCAGCCTGTGCCTCGCGCCGCGCATCCCAAAGCGCTTCCAGTACCGATGCCTGCTCCTCGAGGTCTCCGAATGCGTCGAGAAGCCGGCGATGTGTAGCGGCATCGATCAAAGCACGTTCATCGTGCTGACCGTGAATTTCGACCAGGACGCTGCCGACCTGTTTGAGTACCTGCACACTGACCGGCTGATCATTGACGAAAGCCCGGGTGCGTCCATCGGCGAACTGCACACGGCGAAGGATCAATTCATCCTCTGCGGGAATATCGTTGGTTGCGAGAAGAGCGCGCGCCGCATGATCGCGTGCAACCTCAAACACGGCCGTTACCTGGCCCTGTTCCACGCCCTGCCGGACCAATGCCTGGTCGCCGCGCCCGCCCAGAGCCAAGGCGAAAGCGTCGAGCAGGATCGACTTTCCAGCACCCGTTTCGCCAGTGAGAACGGCGAGGCCATCGGCAAAGTCGATATCGAGCCGATCGATCAAAACGATATCGCGAATTGAAAGTCGGGATAGCATTATGAGTACCGTGTCCCTGCCCCTGTCATGCACAGCCTTGTGCCGGACATCCACTTCCGGCGGATTTGCATCATCAAAAAAGCGGATAGGAGTGGAAGTCGAGTTTACTGGACTTTCCACAGCTTAATAAATCGAACCGTATCCCGCGGTTGATCTGATTTGAGGCCACGGCGATGTGGGTAATCAAACTTGCGGGGTCAGCCCAGGCCGATACCCTTGAATGCCTTGCTAATCCAGGATCCCTGGTTTTCTTTCGGCTCGACGCCGCCGTTTTTCACTAGCGTGTAGGCGTGCTTGTACCAGCTGCTGTCGGGGAAATTGTGCCCAAGCACGGCTGCCGCCGTCTGCGCCTCGTCAACGATGCCGAGCGCCATGTAAGACTCGGTTAGCCGCATCAATGCTTCTTCGACGTGCCGAGTTGTCTGGTATTTCGTGACGACGACTTTGAAGCGATTGATTGCACCAGTGTAATCCTTCTTCTTAAGATAGTAGCGCCCAATCTCCATTTCCTTGCCTGCGAGTTGATCGCGCGCGACTTCAATCTTCTGCTTGGCGCTGTTAGCGTATTCGCTGCCCGGATATTTGCGTATGACTTCGTCAAGTGCGGCAAGCGCCTTTTCAGTGCGCGCCTGGTCCCGGGTGATGTCGGGAATTTCGTCGAAGTAAGAAGAGCCGATCAGGAACTGCGCATAGGCAGCATCCGCACCGCCCGGATGCAGCGTGATGTAACGCTTAGCTGAGTTGACGCAGTCATCGTATTCGCCGGCCTGGTAATAGGCATACGATGACATGATAAGGGACTTACGCGCCCACTCCGAATAGGGATGTTGGCGATCAACTTCCTCGAATTTCTTGACCGCCTCCTTGGGATCCTTCTTCTGGTTCAGAAGATAGAGTCCCTCGTTGTAAAGCTTGTCGGCGGGCGCGTCCGGGGGAGTGTCATCCTTCTTGGAGAAGAAATCGAAACTGCTGCAGGCGCCGAGACTGCCGACCAGGAGCGCTATGGTCAAAGCACGCGCGAGGCGCACCCAGGGTCCCGGTAGGGACGGCACAGCCATGTCTCTGAACATATACACGCGAAGTTGTTTCCCCGAAGGCGGCTTCGCAAAGCCCGCTGCACTGCTATCAGCGCCGGTTTATCGGAAAATTGCCAATTTCGCTATGCGACTAAGCCGACATTCGGCCCGGATTAAGGCGAAGGCTAAGGCAAAATCACCTGGTTTTCAGGATACTTCCGGTCCATAGGCCGGCGCCACCAGGCCGCTGAGGACGTCGGCATAACCGCGTGGGCGGCGTGCCGGCTCCGTCGCTTCGACGACCCGCCAAGCCTTCCGATCGGCCATCAGTGCGGACAGAACGGCGTGATTGAGTTTGTGGCCACCGCGAACGGTTTTGTAGGCGGCGAGCAGCGGTTGGCCTGCGAGCGCGAGATCCCCAATGGCATCCAGCACTTTGTGTCGGACAAACTCGTCCCCGAAGCGAAGGCCTTCCGGATTGAGTATGCGGTCTTCGCTTACAACAAGCGTGTTTTCGAATGATGCGCCCAGCGCATAGCCGGCGCTCCACAACTTCGCGACGTCGCGCATGAACCCGAACGTGCGAGCCCGCGCAATTTCGCGGCGGAAGCTGTCAGGCTCAATGTCGAGTGACAGTCCCTGTCGTCCGATTAGCGGATGGTCGAAGTCGATCTCAGCCTCAACGCGGAACCCGTGCTGGTATGGCCGCAGTTCGCCATAGGCGCCGTCCTTGGTCACCGAAATTGGCTTGATCACCTCGATGTAGCGGCGGGGCAAAGCGCGCGCCGTGAGGCCGGCCTGGTCGATCGCATCAACAAATGCGGCGGCGCTTCCGTCCATGATTGGAACTTCAGGACCATCCACTTCGACAACGACGTTGTCGACGTAGAGGCCACGAAGGGCAGCAAGCAGGTGTTCGGCGGTCGAGCAGAGCGGACCTTTTGCATCGCCGAGCACGGTGGCAAATTCAGTTGCGGTAACCGCGCGCACGTCTGCAAGGATCTCCCGCTCAATGGAGCCATCTTTTGCGATGCGCTGAAAAACGATGCCGCTGTCATCATCCGCCGGATGCAGCGTAAGCGTAGCCGGCAGCCCGGAATGCACGCCGATGCCGGAAACGGCAACCTGGTGGCGTAGCGTTGTCTGCTTAGCGCCTTTCATCGACCCCAACTTCCGCTGGCCCGTGTAAAAGCCCGCGGCCCCGTCCCCGGCCCAACGTGGGCCATATTTCCGCCTTCACTCATCACCGCCCTGCAGCCGGGGCGGTTATCCCCTGGGACTCGAAAAGTCCCTTTCGCCGCTGAAACTTAGGCCATTAACCATGCGGTCTCCAACTCACGCTTTCTTACCGACTGTTACTCTTTTTCGCCGTAATTCCGACCGCAGCACGGCTTCCGGCTCAAAATTCCGCCGACCACAACAGCGCTACGATTCGCGGACTTAGAGCTCTCGCATTCTGTAACCAGGCGAAAGCCGAACAAAAAACAAAAGTTTTTCAACTACTTATAAAGTACAGGACCTAGCATCAGGCGGCCCCGCCCCTTACTGGGATGCGGGGTCCGTTTGCTTTGCGTCGGCTATCAGTTCGCTTGACGGCGGAGGAAAGCGGGAATGTCGAGTTGGTCGTCCTCGGCCGAATTATTCACAGGCGCTGAACGACCATGCGGGTCAAGACCCTGCGGGGACGCCCGGCGCGCATACTCCGATACCGGTTCAGCTGGCCGTCCTTCGGGGTGTCGAGCCGTTGGGCGTTGCGCCGTGCGCTCGAATTGCTGCGCGGGTGCAACCCGTGCCGGACGCGGGATGGGAGCCGGCGTGGAAGCTTCGCCTTCCGTTCGCCGGCCAAGGCCAACCGAAGCTAGCCTTTGCATCAGCGTCATGCGGCGTTTCTCGGGATGATCACCGTCGTCGATCTCGCCACGTTGAGCCCGAATTTCGTTTTGCGCCGGGATCGGCAGTTCGTCGATTCGGGGCATGCGAGGCGTCCGTGCGTAGCGTTCGGGCGCCGGCGGAATAAATGCTGACGGCATATGCGGTTCCGCCGCCGGCGCTTCGGCCTGAGTAGGCTCGAAGAGTGATGGTTTGATCGGCATTGGTCGAATCGATACGTCCTCGATCGAGGTCGATGGCGACGCGGGCGTCGGCAGAATGGCCGCGGCAACCGCTGCATGAGCAGCTGATTCAAGCGAAGGCGCCGCATAAGCTGTCGTCGGCGTGGTTCGCTCGATCCGGTCGGCGATCCGGCGACTGTCGCTGCGGATTTTGCCGGCGAGCTCCCTGAGCGCGCTTTCCGCCGGCGCCGCCTGGCGGACCATGCCAATATTGTCGATGCCGGTCGCCACTACCGAAACGCGGATAATGCCCTCAAGGCTTTCATCGAACGTAGCGCCGACAATGATATTGGCGTCTTGATCGACCTCCTCGCGGATACGGGTCGCCGCCTCATCGACCTCATAAAGGGTGAGGTCCTTGCCGCCGGTGATCGAGATAAGAAGACCCTTGGCGCCCTTCATCGACGCATCGTCGATGAGCGGGTTGGAGATCGCAGCTTCGGCGGCGGTAAGAGCCCGCTTTTCTCCCGAGGCTTCGCCTGTACCCATCATGGCCTTGCCCATCTCGCGCATAACCGCGCGGACGTCGGCGAAGTCAAGATTGATGAGGCCTTCCTTGACCATCAGGTCGGTGATGCACGCAACACCCGAGTAGAGCACCTGGTCAGCCATCGCGAATGCATCAGCGAAAGTGGTTTTCTCATTGGCCACGCGGAACAGGTTTTGATTCGGGATGATCAGCAGAGTGTCGACAACCTTTTGCAGCTCAACGATGCCAGCTTCGGCAAAGCGCATGCGACGCTGACCTTCGAAATGAAACGGCTTGGTGATCACGCCGACCGTCAGTATGCCAAGCTCCCGCGCGGTCTTTGCGATGATTGGGGCTGCACCTGTCCCGGTGCCGCCGCCCATGCCGGCGGTGACAAATACCATGTGTGCGCCGGTCAAATGGTCGCGGATTTCATCGATCACTTCTTCTGCCGCCGCGCGACCCACCTCGGGCTGCGAGCCGGCGCCAAGACCCTCAGTCACCTGAGTGCCCATCTGAATGATGCGCTCGGCCTTGGACAACGTGAGCGCCTGTGCGTCGGTATTGGCAACGACGAAGTCGACGCCCTGCAAGCCGGCCGCGATCATGTTGTTCACGGCATTGCCGCCGGCGCCGCCGACGCCGAATACAGTGATGCGTGGTTTCATTTCCCGGATGTCGGGGATTGTCAGGTTGATGGTCATGTTTGCCTCATGATTGCACGGGCAGTGGGCTGCGTCGCGCCGAAGGCGTCGACGCAATTTTCACGCCGCCGAACTGGGCCGGG
>Ga0066903_100005913_pt1 | contig 10726 bp, 9 predicted proteins | sample PanSoiMetaGPlot1_FD_67491 | JGI IMG/M metagenome (GOLD analysis project Ga0066903, IMG submission 67491) | Tropical forest soil microbial communities from Panama analyzed to predict greenhouse gas emissions - Panama Soil - Plot 1 (version 2) | ecosystem: Environmental > Terrestrial > Soil >...
TGTGCGATGACGCTGTCGGCGGCGTCGTAAATCGCGCTTGGCTGCAACGTCTTGGACGTGAGCGCTAGTATTAGAATCGGTGCTGCCGACGGGTTGGCCTTACGAAATGTCGGCAGCTGCGGCATGTCGGTGGGCAGATCGCTGAGCGCGGCGTTGAGCGCGGCCTGCACGTCCCGGGCGGCGCCCTCGATGCTGCGGCTCAAATCGAACTGGACTGTTATGCGCGACTGGCCAAGTGAAGTGACCGAGGTCAGTTCGGTTACGCCCGAGATTTCTCCCACACGACGTTCAATTGGGGCGGCGACCGTCGCAGCCATAATGTTGGGATCGGCGCCCGGCAGGCTGGCGGTAATATTGATAGTCGGAAATTCTACCGTCGGCAGGCTCGCAACCGGCAGAAACACGTAGGCCACGGCACCAATCAAGAACAACCCGATCGCCATCAGCGTGGTGCCGATCGGCCGGCGGATGAACGGATAGGAGAAATTCATGATCGGCCTCGAGCCGGACGGATGATCCGGCGCGGCGGCGCGGGTGCAAGCCGTGCCCGCAAACGCTCCATGTAGAGGTAGATCACCGGGGTGGTGTAGAGCGTCAGCAATTGCGAGAGCAGCAGGCCGCCGATGATCGTGATGCCAAGCGGGTTGCGCAGCTCCGAACCGGTGCCGCTCTCAAGGGCCAGCGGCAGTGCGCCGAAAAGCGCCGCCAGGGTCGTCATCATGATCGGCCGGAAACGCAACATTGCCGCCTGCACGATCGATTGCTCGGGCGAAAGTCCCTGATGACGCTCGGCATCAATCGCGAAGTCAATCATCAAAATCGCGTTCTTCTTCACGATACCCATCAGCAGCACGATGCCGATCAGCGCGATCACGGAGAGGTCATAGCCAAACAGCATCAGCGCGAGCAGCGCGCCGACGCCTGCGGAGGGTAGGGTGGAGAGAATCGTGAGCGGATGAATGAAACTTTCGTATAGAACGCCAAGAACAATGTAGATGGCGATGGCCGCCGCAAGGATCAGCCAGGGCTCGCCGGCCAGTGATTTGGCGAATTCGGCGGCATCGCCGGAATAAATGCCGGTTACCGAGTTCGGCATACCGATCTCCCGCTCGGCCGTGCGGATAAGAGTGACCGCATCGGACAGCGCGTAACCCGTCGCAAGATCGAAACTGATGGTGACGGAGGGGAACTGCTCCTGGTGCGCGATGGCAAGCGGTGCCGATGTCGGCACGAATCGGGCAAAGGCGGACAGCGGAACCTGAGCGCTGCTGGTGATGGCGTTGGGTGTGGCCGTGATATTGGTGTTGGTATTTCCCGTCGCAGTATTGCCGACGGTCGCCGCCGTGCCGGTCGAGGTGCTGGCGCCGGTGACGTAGAGCTTGTTGAGAGCGTTGGGATCCTGCTGATAATGGGGCTGCGCTTCGAGTATGACGCGGTACTGGTTCGCCTGCCCGTAAATTGTTGAGATCTGACGCTGGCCGAAAGCATCATTTAAGGTGTCGGTGACACTTTGCATCGAAACGCCAAGCCGCCCGGCCTGTTCGCGATCAACCTCGACCTGCACGCGCGGACCGCCTTCCTGCGCCTCAGAAGCGACTTCACGGAAAGCCGGGTTGCCACGAAGGGTGCGCACCAGCTTGTCAGCCCACTCGATCAGCTCGGCACGGTCAGTGGAGATCAAAGTGTACTGATACTGCGCGCGGCTCACGCGGGTGGAAATCTGGATGTCCTGTGTGGCCTGGAAATACACCACCATTCCGGCGACACCGGCGACCGCACGTTTGAGCCGTTCAACGATTTCATCGACTGTCGCACGGCGATCGTCGCGTGGCTTGAGCGTGATGGCGAGCCGCCCGGCGTTGGGCGTCGGATTGATCGGGCTGACACCGATAACGGAAACGACGCCGGTGACGTCCGGGTCGGCGCGGATTGCGTCCTCCACCAGACGCTGGCGTCGCTGCATTTCGGTGAATGAGACGTCGGTGCTTGCCTCGGTGACCGCGGTAATCAGGCCCGTGTCCTGCAGCGGCAAAAACCCTTTCGGCACGAGCACATAGAGAAGGATGGTGGCGACCAGCGTTGCCAGAGTGACGAGCAGGGTTTCGCGCTGGCGACGTAGCACCCATTCGAGGCTTTGCCGGTAACCCTCGACCGTGCGCTCAATGAGCTCGTGAAAACGGATGGTGAATGCGTTGCCAGTGCTACCATCGGACTCCGGAACGTGCCGCAGCAGCCGGGAGCACATCATCGGCGTCAGCGTCAGCGAAACAATGGCCGAAGCCACAACCGCGATTGTGAGCGTGAGCGCGAATTCGCGAAACATGCGGCCCACCAGGCCAGTCATGAACAGCAGCGGGATGAACACCGCGATCAGCGACATTGTCAGGGAGATCACCGTGAAGCTGATTTCGCGCGCGCCACGCAACGCGGCATCGAGCGCGTTTTCACCGTCTTCCATGTGCCGGACAATGTTCTCGATCATCACAATGGCGTCGTCGACAACAAATCCGGTCCCGATAGTGAGCGCCATCAGCGACAGGTTGTCGAGCGAGAAGCCGCAGAACCACATCACGCCGAACGTCGCGATCAGCGAGAGCGGCAGCGCAACGCCCGCAATGATCGTTGCGCGTATTGTGCGTAGGAATATCAGAACGACCAAAACCACCAATGCAACGCTCAAAACCAGCGTAAACTGCACATCGTGAATAGAAGCGCGAATCGTTGTGGTGCGGTCGTTGACGACAGTCAGATTTGCGCCTGCCGGCAGCGCGCGCCGCAAGCGTGGCAATTCAGCGAACACTCGCTGCACCGTTTCGATGACGTTGGCTCCGGGCTGGCGTTGCACATCGATGACGATCGAGGGCTTCCCCCGGTACCAGGCCCCGACTTTCGTATTTTCCAGCCCGTCAACGACGTCGGCGAGATCGCTGATCTTGACCGGCGCGCCGTTGCGGAACGCCACGACGATATCCTTGTAGGTATCGACGGCGGTGATCTGGTCGTTGGCCGCGATGGTGTAAGACTGATGGGCGCCGTCGAGCGAGCCCTTTGGGCCAGCCACATTGGCACCGACAATGGCCGTGCGCATATCCTCGAGCGCAAGGCCATAGGCGGCAAGTCGTGACAGGTTGGCCTGAATGCGGATCGCCGGCCGGATGCCGCCCTGCACCGAGACGTGGCCGACCCCGGTCACCTCCGAAAGCCGCGGGGCCATGATGGTGTCGGCCATGTCGCTGAGCGTGCGTAAATTGATTGTGTCCGAGGTCAATGCGAGCGTGATGATTGGCGCGTCGGCGGGATTCACCTTCGAATAAAGGGGCGGGTAAGGCAGGCTGCGCGGCAGCGTAGAGGCGGCGGCATTGATCGCCGACTGAACGTCTTGAGCAGCGGCGTCGATGTCGCGGTTCAAGTCGAATTGCAGCGTGACCTGGCTGATGCCGAAGGAACTCGACGACGTCATGGTCTGGAGCGCTGGAATCTGGCCGAATTGTCGCTCCAGCGGCGCAGTCACAAGAGCGGCGATAGTGTCCGGATTGGCGCCGGGAAGCTGAGTGGTGACCTGGATAGTTGGGAAATCGACCTGCGGCAGCGCGGAAACCGGCAACCACCAATAACCAAGAAATCCCCCCAGCATGACCGCGACGCCGAGCAGCGACGTGGCGATGGGTCGATGAATAAATGGCGACGAGACACTCATTGCCGCTAGTTCGGCCTTGTATTGCCGCCCCGCTGACGCCGCTCGCTGCCTTGTCTGTCAGGGCGCTGGCCATGCGGCTGTGCGCCTTGCGTCGGAGCTGCTGCGTCTGCGGAGCCGATCGAAATCCTGCTGCCGTCCGTCAGTCGCACGAAACCGGTGGTAACCACGCGCTCGTTGGAGTCGATGCCGCTCTTGATCACCGTTTGCGTTTCATCCTGCTTCTGCACCACGACGGGCCGCACCGCCACCGTGTCATCGTTCTTGACCGCATAGACGAAGGTGCCGTTGGGTCCACGCTGTACGGCACTGGTTGGAACCACCAGCACTTGCTTGAGCGTGTCGATCAGCAGGCGAACATTGACAAACTGTCCGGGCCAAAGCTGCAGATCGGCATTGGGAAATTCGGCCTTCAGCTTCACTGTTCCGGTGGTCTGGTCGACCTGATTGTCGACGACCTTGAGCAAGCCATGATCGATCACGGTGTCGTCGTCCGAGCGTAGGGCATCGACCGCGAGCGCGCCCTTTGCAAAAGCCGAGTTCACCTGCGGCAAATCCTGTTGCGGCAGGTTGAACGTCACCGAAATCGGCTTGAGTTGAGTGATGACAACGATCGCCTGCCCGGTAGCGGCGCGGACGATATTGCCTTCATCGACCTGGCGGATGCCGGTGCGACCGTCGAGCGGAGCTGTGATGGTGGTGTAGCCGAGCAACGCCTGTGCATTCTCGATCGCCGCCTGATCGGCCTGCACGATTGCGGTGTTTTGTGCCACCAGGGCCCGCTGGGTATCGGCCTGCTGCTTGTTGATCGCGTTCGTCGCCGCGAGCTTTTCATAGCGCTCGAGGTCGAGCTTCGAATTGGCAAGCTGTGCTTCGTCCTGCGCCTTTTTCGCTACCGCCTGGTCGAGTTGGGCCTGGTACGTAACAGGATCGATGCGCGCCAGGACGTCGCCCTTCTTGACGTCCTGACCTTCCTTGTAATTGACGCTGATAAGTTTCCCATCGACCTGTGGGCTGACAGTAACGGTGTTTAGCGCCTTGATAGTCCCGACGGCATCCAGATACACCGGCACGTCCGCACGTGCGACGGCAGCCGCAAGCACCGGGACCGGGCCCTCCGCGATGAAACGATTTCCGCGCCGCTGCGCGGTCGGTCCGAATACGTAATAAAGCGCGGCAATAATTGCCAGCAGAACAATGCCGACCGCAAACGTGCGACGTGTGCTTCCGCGCGCCTTGGCCAGGAGTTGCTTGGGAAACTCACCGTGCATTGGCAGCTTCCACCGGTTTCGGCAGCCAACCACCCCCAAGCGCCTGATAAAGGCTGACAATGGCCTGCAACCGTGCGAGCCGCGCCTGCGCCAGCGCATCCTCGGCCTGGAACAGCGTCTGCTGCACCTGAAGCAGCGCGATGAGGTTAACAGTTCCGGCGCGCAGCTGCTGATCCGACAGTTCGAATGCCCGGCGTGAACTGGCGACCACCTTGCGCTGCAGCTGCTCGGCCAATGCTGTTTCTCTGACGGCAATCAGAGCCTTGTCGACGTCGGTGAAGCCAGAAATGACGGCCTTCCGGTAATTCTGCAGGAGCTGATCCTGAACGCCCTTTTGCAAATCGAGATTTCCGAGCAGCGCGCCACCGTGGAAAATCGGCTGGGTCAAGCTGGCGGCCACCGTATAGATCACCGATTCCGGCCGCAGGAGTAATTTCAGGAAGGCGCTCTCATAGCCGGCATCACCGGTGAGCTTGATGCTCGGCAAGAATTGCGCACGCGCGTTCTCGACGTTGGCGTTGGCGGAGGCAAGTTGCGCCTCGGCCAGCCGGATGTCGGGACGCTGTGCGATGAGTTCCGAGGGCAAGCCGGGTGTGACGCGTGGGATGGCGAGTGTACCCATTCCGCCACCGCGGATGGTGACCCTCTCGTACGGCCGCGCGAGCAGCAACGCCAGAACAGCTTTGTTCTGTTGAAGCGCTTGCTCCAGGGGCGGGATCGTCGCTCGCTGTGTGTCGACGAGACTTTCCTGCTGGGCGACATTGAGATCGGAAGCGGTGCCAGCTGAAAATTGCTGGCGGATCAGATTGAGAATGCGATCCGCGCTCGCCACGTTTTGACGCGCGATGCGCAAACGGTCCTGCGCCGCGAGAACCAGAAAATATGCGTTGGCGACGCTGGCTACGGTGGTCAGTCCGACAACCTCGCGGTTATAGCGGCTGGCGACAGCACTCTCCTCGGCCGCTCGTAGTGCCGCACGGTTCTTGCCCCAAAAGTCGATCTCGTAGCTGGCGCTGAGCACGGCTTGCAGGTTGTTTTGAATGATCGCTACGCTGGCGCCCGATGGTGAAACATTGACGACGCTCGAACTGCCGGTCGTCTTGGACAATTGATTGCGTACGGCATTGCCATTGAGATCGACGGTCGGCAGCAATGCTGCGCCAACGATGCGCGCTTGCGCGTCGGCCTGCACGATTTGCGCAACAGCGACGGCAATGTCGAGATTGGCCGCGCTCGCCTCTTCGATGAGTGCGGTTAGCTCGCGCGAACGGAATGCACGCCACCAATCAAGCGGTGGAACCGCGGCTTCAGCCGCGGCGGGATTGCGCGGACCTGCGCTGTAAGTCGCGGGAATATCAAGTCCCGGCTCCGGCTTCCCGCCGGTCAGCAGACAGCCGCCAAGAGGCAACGTTACGCATAAACTCTGGAGCATGATCCAAACCGGGCGCTCGCGCGCTTTCTTTCCCGCCTCTCTTGCCTCCCCAGCCCCTTGCATTCCAATAGCTTTCACTCACCGGCCCCAGAACCGACTCGAGTAGCGATGATAGCACTACCTCTTGTCGCTCGTGGGCTTGCGCCCGGGGGGCCAATTGGCCAGGGCCTGCCGCCCCGCCGGTGAGATTTTCGCTGCGATATCGGCGAAAACGCCCTGAACGGTCTGGTCGAACGTCAACCGGGCCGCGCGCGTCTGGGCCATGGCCGCGCGCATTGCCTCGACGTCGAAGGGCTCTTGGCGCAGCAGATCGTGAATCTGCTGGCGGGTGGAATGATATCTTGTCTGTGTGTCGTCGATGGCCGCGTGGTTGGCCTTGATCTGCATGCGCAGGATATCGGCATCGGCCGGCGGCAGGGTCGCAGCCAGCCGTTCGACGCGCACGAACACATTGGGATCCCAGTAGGACGGCGCCGGCGTGCGGACCGCGATCGCCGCCGCAACGCCGACAAAGAACAGATTCAAGGCGAGCGAGCCAAGCAGCAGCCAGCGCGGCGAGCCTTGCGTCGCGGCGGGAAAGGCTTGAGCGACACTCATGGCCGCGCTCCGGTTAACGCGTCGGGCTCGAACGTTATGGTGCCGAGGCCGCCACCGCCGGGCGCTACCGCCGACCCATCGAAGCTCCGGTCGACTCCGGCGATGCCCACGAAAAAACCGAGCACCGCGCAGCATGCAAGCGCTGCCATGCGCGGCCAGGCTGGCGCGAACTGCCAGTCGAGCAGCACAGGAGGCAGGCGCCATAGCGGCTGTTTCTGGCGCGGCAGCGGCCCGCTCAGCCGCCTAAGCACGCGGTCGACAGCCGCTTCATCGGCTGGCGGTGTCTGCCTATGACGCTTCAACGCACTCTCAAGAAACTTTTCGAACTGCTCATCGGTCATTTCACTCATCCTCGTCGATCATACCGCTGAGCGCGCGGCGTAAATTTCTTTTGCCACGAACCAGCAAGGTCTCGACCGCCGATACCGACGTGTCGAGAATTTCCGCTACCTGCGCGTTGCTCATGCCCTCGCTATAGGTGAGCATGATCGCGCTGCGCTGACGCGCAGGCAGTTTGTCAATGGCCGCGGCGACCATCCTCTCGCGCGCATCGGCCTCCGCCGTCTCGGCGGCGCCGGGAGTCGTGTCGACAATGTCTCCGGCCGCTTCCAGCTCGAGCCAGGGCGCACGGCGCTTGCGATCAAGGCAGAGATTGACGACCACACGCGTGAGCCATGTTCGGAACAGGGCCAGAGGCTGCCAACGTGGCGCATGGGTCCAGACCCGCATAAGGGCCTCCTGCGCGACATCCTCCGCCTCAGCCGCATTTCCCAGAATGCGGCGGGCAAGCCCGAGCGTGGCCGGCAAGTGGCGCCGGGCGAGCAGTTGAAACGCCCGCTCATCGCCGCGCGCGACCCGGACCATGAGCGCTTCGTCGCTGTCATCCATCGCTTTGTGCTGGCTGCCATAGCAGATGCCCGTTCATTCTCGTCTTTGGCCTATTCGATAAACGGGCGATGGGAGCGAATCCTGTGCTGCCGGTATAGCGGAGAAATCGCGGAAAGTCCGGCGATTAACGCCTAACTTATTGAATTATCGAGGTTTCGCAATTCGTTTTTGGGCTGCGAGTTCAAGGCCTTTGACCAGCCGATAGACCGCTTTGCAGTTGGGGACCGGTATCTTCAGCCGCTCGCCCTCCCGCACGATGAAGCCCGTCAATTCGTCGATTTCGGTGGGCGCGCCGCGCGCGATATCGAGCGCCATCGAGCCCGCATGGGTGGACACCGGGATCTGTCCGGCGCGGATCTTTTCGACGAATTCCATGGGTGGAAAGGCGAACGTGCCGCCCAACGCCTGCACGACCGCCATACATTCTGCCGCCATATCGTCCTCCAGCGCGCGCATCTCCCCGGATCCGTGACGGGCTGCATTGTCGCCCATCATCAGTGCGCCCAGCGGGTTCATGACGCAATTGAATACGAACTTCGACCAGACCGCTCCCATCGGATCGGCGACAATCTCGGTTTCCATGCCCCCCGCGTTGAGAAGGCCGGCGAGCGTCCGCACGTCGTCAGCGCTGCCGCGCGCCGGGCCAAGCCAGGTTTTGCCCTCCATCAGATTCTCGATACAGCCGGGCTCGACATAGCGACCGGAATTCATCGTCACGCCGCGGATAATGATCGCGTCGCGCATTTTCAGCAGCACTTCCGCATTGCCCATGCCGTTCTGCAGCGTGGCCAACGCCGGATTTCCGGCAAGCACCGGCCGCAATTGCGCCAGCGCGGCGGCGGTCATCTTCGATTTGGTGAGAAAGATGATGGCGTCGAAGGCGGTACCTTTGAGCAAGGCTGGATCGGCGGTCGCGTCGATGCGCACAGTTCGCCGCCTTTTTCCGGTGATGCGCAGGCCTTGCGCATTGATCGCGGCAGCATGCTCGGCATTGGCGTCGAAAGCGGTAACTCTCGCGACGGACGAGAGCGCGGCGGCGAACACTCCACCGATCGCGCCGCAGCCAACGATCAGAATGTGAGGGCTCATGCCGTCTCCCGCTTGGCCTTTAGCTCGCTGGCGGCGCGAATGGACGAAATCGCCCAAACTCTGTCAACATAAGGCCATCGCGAGGAGAACGGACGACATTTTGGGAGTTTCAATCATGGACAAGACACTCTACGACCGCGGAATGGCCATGCGCCGGAAGGTGCTCGGAGACGAATATGTCGACCGCGCCATTGCCAATACCGACGACTTCAACCGCAAATTCCAGGATCTGCTCAATGAGTTCTGCTGGGGAGCGGTTTGGACCGACGAGGACCTCAAACCACGCGACCGCAGCCTCCTTAATCTCGGGATTATTGCGTCTCTCGGCCGTATGCATGAGTTCGAAGCGCACTTCCGTGGCGCCCTGCGCAATGGGCTTACTCCTAAGGAATTGTCGGCGGTCCTGCGGCAAGTTGCCATTTACTGCGGATTTCCGGCCGCTGTCGATGCACACAGGGTGGCCAAGCAGGTTCTGGCGGCAGAGGCCAAAAGACCCTGAGACCTCATGGCAAAGTCGCGTTAACAAGATAGTCGTATTCTGGTCTTGAATGCGCCTTCATCCCGGAGCAATCAGGGCGCGCTTTGACGGCGGCTCCGCCGCCTAGGGTGGGATAATGATTCGGTTCTCGGCTGCCTTTCTGCTGGCTCTGCCGGTCGCAATGCCCTTTACGGCCACGCCAGCCCTGTCACAGCAAAATCTACCGCCGCCGGGGGTCTATCAGGAGCGGCTCCCGCCGGTCATGGGGACCTATGACGACGAGGATGACCTTCCTCCGCGTGGCGGGCGGTGGATTGTTCCACCCCGTGCCCTTCCTTATCCGGATGACGATGCGCCGGTTGCGCCCCCGTTCTTCCGTCCGCCGCCAGAGCGTCCCGCCGGCTATGGGCACCAGTTCGAATCACAACAACCTCCGCAACCGCCTCCGGCTGCCGGCCCAGCCTCCCGCGCCACCAACGATCCGGACGTCCTGCGTCCCCCGGCTGCCATAGGTGCTTCGCCTCGAGGACAGGCGCCTGCGGCGACCGCCGCGTTGCCCCCCGAGGATCAGCCGGAAACCGGTCAGCCGAAAGAGCTTGCGCCTAACCTGAAAAAGCAATTGGTCGACTTCGGCACCAAGGAGCCGGCCGGAACCATCATCATCGATACGCCGAACACCTACCTTTATCTCGTGCTCGGTGGCGGCAAGGCATTGCGCTACGGCATCGGGGTCGGTCGCGAGGGCTTCACGTGGACCGGGACCGAACGCATCTCCAAGATGAAAGAGTGGCCGGATTGGTTCCCGCCAACGGAAATGATCGAGCGCCAGCCTTATCTGCCGCGCATGATGGCAGGCGGGCCGGGCAATCCGCTCGGCGCACGAGCCCTCTATCTCGGTAACACGCTGTATCGCATCCACGGTACCAACCAGCCTTCGACAATCGGTTCGTTTGTATCGTCGGGATGCATCCGCCTGCTCAATGAGGATATCGAGGATCTTTTCAGCCGCGTGCAGGTCGGCACCCGCGTCGTGGTCTGGCCGGGCAAACCGCCCGAGCATGTCGCCAATACCGGAGCGCAGCCTGTTGCGAATGGTCTGGCCCCTGCAAGTGTCCCGGCCAATGTCGCGCCAAGCAGCACTGGTAGCGTCCCGCCGCGAAATAACAGCAGCGCGATTTCATCCTCACCATTGCCACCGGTGCGCTAGATCGCACGCAGCAAGCCCCCGTAGCGCCTCTCGCGAGGCTGAACTAACATCGTCATCTGCCTGGTCCGGG
>Ga0066903_100005914_pt1 | contig 10725 bp, 10 predicted proteins | sample PanSoiMetaGPlot1_FD_67491 | JGI IMG/M metagenome (GOLD analysis project Ga0066903, IMG submission 67491) | Tropical forest soil microbial communities from Panama analyzed to predict greenhouse gas emissions - Panama Soil - Plot 1 (version 2) | ecosystem: Environmental > Terrestrial > Soil >...
GTCGGCGTTTCGATCTCGTTCGGGATGCTTGACATCGTCAATATCGCGCATCCCGCCTTCATCATTCTCGGCTCCTACACCGCCTATATCGCGAGCAGGCTCACCGGCATCGATCCGATCCTGGCCAGCATCGTGCTGCTGCCAGCGTTCTATGCGCTCGGCGCCCTCGTCTATCAGGTCTATTACGCCTCGTTCGAGCGCTATGGACAGGAAGCGCTGCGCGGGCTGGCTTTCTTCTTCGGGCTCCTGTTCGTTACCCAAGTCTCGCTCGTCCTCCTGTTCGGGGTCGACTACCGCTACGTCGAGGCGGCCTACATCGGGCCGAACCTGTGCTCGAGCGAGATCGGCAAGTTCGCCGTCATCCAGGCGGTCTGCTCGCTCGGCATCGACATGCCGCTGCGCATGCTGGTGCCGGCCCTGGTGGCGCTGGCGCTGTTCGCCGCGCTGCAGCTGTTCCTCTCGGGCACGTTCCTTGGGCGCGCCATCATGGCGGTGGCGCAGGACCAGCTTGCGCTGCGGCTGATGGCCGCCTCGCCGACACGCATCAAGCGCATCGCGTTCGCGATCTCGATTGCGACCGCATCGATCGCCGGCGCGCTGCTGATCGTGATCCAGCCGGTCGAGCCCTCGATCGCCCCCGACTATATCGGCCGCGTGTTCGCGATCTGCGTGCTTGGCGGTCTCGGCAGCCTGACCGGCACGCTGATCGGGGCGCTGCTGCTCGGCATCGTCGAGAGCTTCACCGCGACGTTCTACGGGCCATCGTGGGCGCCGGCGGTGGCGTTCGGATTCCTGCTGCTCACGCTGGCAGTCCGGCCAGCCGGCTTGTTCGGACGCTAGCTTATGGTGTTCAGGGCACAGGCGGGCGGCAATCTGGGTCTGCTCCCTCTCCCATCGGGAGAGGGGTGGGGTGAGGGGTTCAGGTCTATCGAGAGAGCCAAACCCGCTCACGCCCGTCCTCTCCCCGCCGAAGTCGGATATATCCGACTTCGGCCACTTCTTAAGTGCCGAACTCGGGTAAACCCGAGTTCGGATGGGGAGAGGGAGTCCCGCCCTGCCGCGTGGCGAGGTCGTGCTCAACACCAACGCGTCGGACGATAGCGTGCGCTCCTCCATCGTCTTCTTCCTCGTCTGCGCGGCGATCGGCGCGACCGTGTTCGGCGTCGCGCGCCTAATCGGCAACGAATACCTATTCTTTGCCGGCTACGTCGTGCTGCAGTACATCGTGCTGGCGACCGCCTGGAACATCCTCGGCGGCTATACCGGTTACGTGAATTTCGGCTCGCCGGCGTTCTTCGCGCTCGGCGCCTATGCCTCGGTGTTCCTGTACAAGGTCTATCCGCCGCTGCCGATCCCAGCACTGATCCTGATCGGCGCAGTCATTTCCGGCATTGTCGGGCTCGGAATGGGCTATTTGACACTCCGGCTGCGCGGCGCGTTCTTCGCCATCGCGACGCTGGCCCTGGCGGTTGTGCTGCAGACGCTGATCACCAACTGGACCTATCTCGGCGGCGCCCGTGGCGCTTACGTGATCCGGCCGACTGAAGTGGCGCTGATCGGGCCTTATATGCATTATCTGTGTCTGCTGATGCTCGGCCTCGCGGTGATCGCGCTGACGGTCGCCCGCAGCATCGAGCACTCGCGGCTGGGGCTGGGCCTGGCGGCGATCCGCGACGACGAGCTCGCGGCCGAGGCCTCGGGCGTGCCGACGCTCAAGCTCAAGCTCATCGCCACGACGATCTCGGGCGCGCTGATGGGCATGGCGGGCACTCCATTCCCTTACTACCTCGGCTACGTGCAGCCGCAATCGGCGTTCGCGTTCGACTACGCGGTCAACTCGATCGCGATGCCAATGATCGGGGGCACCACGAGCTGGGTTGGGCCGCTGATCGGGGCAATCCTGCTCGGTTCGCTTCAGGAGGTCGCGAGGGTCACCCCGCTCGCGCAGGTCAATCTCCTGATCGTGGGTCTGCTCATCATCGACTGCGTCATCATCGCGCCGAACGGCATTCTCGGTCTGGTGCAGCGCCGGCGCATGGCGCAGCCGTTCGCGGCCGATCCGGCGGTTTTCGCGCTGCTGTTCGCCGTCAACGTGATCCCGATCTATTTCATGCATGAGCTAGAGCTCTCGCAGCGATCGCTCGAGGTGATTTTCTGGGCGGTCCTCATCTACCTCGCTTTCGCGCGCGGGCGCCTCATCGGCCACCCCTGGCTCGTCGCGCTGCCGATCGCCGCCGCGCTGCTCAGCGTCGTGCCCGGGCCGCCCTGGCTCTGGCTCGTCGCCGCGTTCGTCCTTACCGTTGCCCTCATCCTTGGTCTGGTGCTCAAACCGGGCGCGCCCGAGCCGCTCGCACAAGGCAAGGTCCGATGACCGCGTTGCTCACAATCAAGAACCTGGGCAAGCGGTTCGGCGGCTTCGTCGCGCTCGACGGCATCGCGCTCGAGGTTTCCGCCGGCGAGCGGATCGGGCTGATCGGCCCGAACGGCTCCGGCAAGTCGACGCTCGTCAATTGCATCTGCGGCACGCTCGTCAACGAGACCGGCACGGTCCGCTTCGACGGCGCGGTCATGGACGGGCTCACTGCGCATCAGCGCACGCGCGCCGGGCTTGCCCGCAGCTTCCAGCTGCCGCGCCCGTTCGCCAGCATGACCGTTGCCGACAACCTGCGCGTTCCCCTGCTCTACACCGTGAATGCACGACCGGGCACGCATCTGTCGGCCGCCGAACTCGACGCCCGTTGCGCCGAACTGCTCGCGCTTGTCGGGCTCGCCGACAAGTCGGCCGAGCACCCGCGCGATCTCACCCAGGTGGAGATGCGCAAGCTCGAGCTTGCGCGTGCACTTGCGGCCGAGCCCAAGCTCCTGATCGCCGACGAGGCGATGGCGGGGCTGTCGCATTCCGAGGTCGCCGACATCGTCGCGCTGCTCGTTCGCCTCAACGAGCGCGGCATCACCATCATCCTGATCGAGCACATCATGCGCGCGGTGATGAGCTTTTCGCAGCGCCTCGTCGTGCTCGTCTCTGGCAAGAAGATCGCCGACGGCGCGCCTGAAACGGTGATCCGCGACGCCGACGTGGAGAGGGCTTATCTTGGGCAATAGCCTCACCATCGAGAAGCTCGACGCGGCCTACGGCGCGGTGCGCGTGATCGAGGACGTATCGATGGAGGTGCGCTCGGGCGAGACTGTGGTGCTGCTCGGCACCAACGGCAACGGCAAGTCGACGCTGATGAAATGTGTGATGGGGATCGTGCCGCCGCGCGCCGGCCGGATCGTTGCGGAGATCGACGGCGAGAGCATCGATCTCGTCGGCCGCTCGACCGAGGAGATCGTCGACCTCGGCATCGCGCTGGTGCCCGAGGGCCGGCGCCTGTTCCCGCGCCTCACGGTTGCGGAGAACCTCCTGCTCGGCGCCTTTCGCCGCAAGGCGCGCGCCGAGATCAAGACGAACCTCGCGTTCTGCATGGAATGCTTCCCGCGGCTCGCCGAGCGGCGCACGCAGCTCGCCGGCTCGATGAGCGGCGGCGAGCAGCAGATGCTGGCGCTCGCGCGCGCGCTGATGCTGGCGCCGCGCATCCTCCTCATCGACGAGCCGTCGGTGGGCCTCGCGCCGGTGCTGGTCAGCCGGACGATCGACAAGATCAAAGAGCTCAAGGACCGCTACCAGCTCACCGTGCTGATGGCGGAGCAGAACTTTCCGCAGGCACTGCGCATCGCCGACCGCGGCTACGTGATCGTGCATGGGCAGATCGCCTTCGAGGGGCGCTCGGCGGATGAACTCAACAATAACGACCTGATCAAACAGTTCTACCTGGGGCTGTGATTCTTCTTCGCCAAAGGCTTCGCGGCTTCGCGGGCCCATTCGGTAAAGAGTTGCGCGACCGGATTGAGCGCTCGATTCTTCAATGTGACCAGAGCCAGCGGCCTGAATGTCGTCGGCAAATCGATCGGCAAGCACCGGAGCGATGGATTCCTGGTCGGGAATTGCAGCACGACCCGGGGAACCATGGACAAAAAGCGTCCCGTTGCGAGCAGAGCGCTGCGAACCGGGAGCGTCGATGCGACAACCGTCCGCGGAAGCTCAAGGCCGTGCGCCCGAAAAGCCTCCGAGACCACGGCGCCATATGGCGAATTGGGCGGCGGCAAGGTCCAAGGCTCATTCGTCACATCGCGCAATGCCACTCGGCGGCGTCGGATCAAAGGGTTTTGCAGCCCGGCGACGACCACGTGCGGATCCCGGAACAGCGGCTCGGCCTGCAGCTCGTCGCCGGCGATGGGCTCGATGAGATGTACGACCGCCAAATCCACTTGGCGCTCCAGCAACGCGCGGTAGGCCGTTGCCGTATCAGTTGCCAGCACATGGAAGTCGAGCCTGGAATATCGCTGGCACAGACGGTCGATCACACCGCAGACGAACCCCGCGGCGACCGCGATTGAAGCTCCGATCGCCAATTGTCCAACGGATGGGTCGGCGAGGAAGCGAATGTCCTTTATGCCTTGCGCGAGCTCGTCGAAAACCGAGATGCTGCGCTTAAGAAGGGCACGCCCGTAGGGTGTCGGCTCGATCCCCTGCGGGGTACGATCAAGCAGACGTACACCGATCGTGCTCTCAAGGTCCGAAATCGATCTTGAAATCGCCGGCTGTGACGTCGCGAGTTGCTTGGCGGCCTTGCCCATGCTGCCGGCCTGAACCACCGCCATGAGAACGCGCAGATCGTGCAGGCTGATTCGGCGTTCGATGCGCTCGATATCGCTCATGCCGGCCTCATATCGCAGCCGATATGACCTGCTCAAACAATAGCATTACGAACCCGCCGTTGAAATCCGTATGGTGACAATCATCGGCCTGACGATCGAACGCGCATTGCGCGGCAACGCATGGGAGACAATTATGAGGCCTCCGCGTCGCAGATTCCTGAAGGTGGCAGCGGCTGCGGCCATAGTGCCGGTCGTCTCCGGCATCGGCTCGGCGCAGACCTATCCGGCGCGGCCGGTGCGCATCCTGGTCGGCTTCGCCGCGGGCGGGACGCAGGACATCGTCACCCGCCTGATCGCACAAAGCCTCTCAGAACGCCTGGGCCAGCAATTCGTCACCGAGAACCGGCCCGGGGCTAACTCGAACGTCGCTATCGAGGCGCTGATTCGAGCTCCAGCTGACGGATATGCGCTTGGCATCGTCGGCATTGCCAACGTGCTCAACGCCACGCTGTACGACAAGCTTAGCTTCGATGTGCGCGGCGATCTCGCGAGTGTGGCCGGCCTCAGCTCGTCCCCCCTCGTGCTGGAGGTGCATCCCTCGCTTCCGGTCCGCACTGTCCCCGAGTTCATCGCGCACGCGAAGGCCCATCCGGGAAAAATGACCGTCGCCTCCTATGGCGCTGGATCGATCTCTCACGTCGCCGCCGAGCTGTTCAAGACCGCGACCGGCGTCAATACGCTGCACGTGCCATATCGAGGCTCGGGCCCTATGCTCATCGATCTGGTCGGCGGACAGGTCGAGGCGGCGTTCGACAACCTGCCGGCATCGGTCGAGCACATCAAAGCGGGCAGGCTGCGGGCGCTCGCGGTCACGACCGCCGCCCGCTCCGAGGCGCTGCCCAACATCCCAAGCTTGAGCGAGCTGTTGCCCGGGTATGAAGCGAGCGCCTTTTTCGGCATCAGCGCACCCAAGAACACGCCGCCCGCAGTCGTCAGCAAGCTGAACGAGGCCGTCAACGCAAGCCTTGCCGATCCCACAATAGTGACGCGCCTGGCGGAGCTGGGTGGCACCCCGCTGGTCCTCTCGCCTGCCGCATTTGCCAAACTGATCGTTGACCAAACCGAAAAATGGGAGAAGGTGATCAGGGCGGCCAATATCAAGCCCGAATAGGGCGTGTCCGGGTCCCGCTTGCGCGGCGACGAGGGAGGGAAGCTGCTGACCCATGCCGCGTGCGGACATCAACGGCGTTTCGATCAACTACGAGATCCTCGGCGAGCGCGGATCGGCGATGGCGCTCTCGCCGGGCGGTCGGAACCCGCTGGCGAACGTCAAGCCGTTCGCTGAGCGCATGGCCGCCGCCGGCTATCGCGTGCTGCTGCACGACCGGCGCAACTGCGGCGCCTCCGATGTCGCGTTCGATCCACGCAAATCGGAATACGAGGTGTGGGCCGACGACCTCAACGCGCTCGCGGGCGAGCTCGACATGCTGCCGGCGATCGTCGGCGGCACATCGTCGGGCGCGCGGCTCGCGCTGCTGTTCGCGCTGCGCTACCCGCAGGCGGTACGCGCGCTGCTGTTGTGGCGGGTCACGGGCGGGGCTTTCGCGGTGCGCCGGCTCGCCGAGAAGTATTACAACCAATACATCAGGCTCGCGCAGGAAGGCGGCATGGCGGCAGTCTGCGCCGAGGAGCATTTCGCAACCCTCATCCGCAACCGGCCGTCGAACCGGAAGCGGCTGATGGCGATCGAGCCGGGCGCGTTCATCGCGATCATGCGCGCGTGGCGGGAACCCTTCGTGGCCGGCGCCGAGCTGCCGCTGATCGGCACCAGCGCCGACGACCTGCGCAGGATCGAGGCGCCCGCCTGCATCATTCCCGGCGACGATCTCACTCACCCGAGCGCGACCGGCATCGCCGCCGCGCGACTGATGCGCGATTGCGAGGTGCACCGCGTGACCGATGCCGACCAGAACGTCGACGTCACCCCGGTCGAGGACTGGTACGCCCGGGCCGGCGACATGGGCGCGATCTTCGCGGATTTTCTCAAACGGAAGCTTGATGTGAAGGCGCCCGCGGCAAGCCTGTAGCTATCGAGGAATCCTCGGTTCGTGTGTTGAGACGGCTCGTGCCGCAGCCCACCTCGCCCCGCTTGCGGGGGCGAGGATCGTGCGCGGACAGTCCCGCGAAATGCTCCCTGTTCGGAGCAGAAAGGCTACTTCGCCTGCTCGTAGGGGTAGATCAGCTTGCCGGACTCGTAGTCGGACGGATCGACCACGGCCTGGGTCTCGATCCCCTTGAACTGGGCCGGGTCGTTGCCCTTCACATTCCGGAACTGCACCTGCAGCACGCGCGACTCGGCCCATTCGCCCTTGGCGCCGAAGCGTATGTCGCCATACACGGTCTTGAACGTGTTGGCGCGGATATAGTCCGCGAGCTTGCCGTCGTCGAAGCCCTTGGTGGCCTCGACCGCCTGCTGCAGTACTTGCATCTGCGCGTAGGCCGGCGGCGCCATGTAGTAGCCGTAGGTATCGACGCGTTCGGCGTCGGCGCGCGCCTGATACTTGGTCATCAGGTCGGCGACGCCGGGGAAGTTCATCTTCGGCACCGGCAGCCAGAAGTCGTAGTTGGTCCAGCCGTTGAGCAGCGGCCCGAGTTGCGCCTTGATCGCGGTGTTCTGCAGCCCGACCATGCCGCCGCCGATCATCTTCGGCTTGAAGCCGATCTCGTTGACGGCGCGGACCATGCCGACCGAATCGGGCGGATAGGAGCAGACCACCACGACATCGGGGTTGGTCGCCGCAATGGCGCGCACGATCGGAGCAAAGTCGGTGGTGTTGGGCGGATAGCGCCGGTTGTAGACGACGTTGAGGCTGTGCTTCTTGGCGTTCTCGAGCGCGCCGTCGGAGGCATTGACCGAGAACTCGGCGTCGGCGGCGACGATGGCGACCGACCGCGGCTTCGGGTTCTGCGCCATCGCCATGTCAAGGAAGCCTTTGGTGAACGAAGGCTTTGGATCGGGCCCGGAGGGAATAATCACGAAATAACGCGGATAGTTGAACTCGCTGTTCACGCCGAGGCCGAGCAGCCCGATGAACACCTTGTTCTTCTGCATGATCACCGGCATCGCTGGTGCCAGGACATTGGTGCCGTACCCACCGATAACCAGGTCGACTTTGTCGACGTCGATCAGCTTGGTGTAGATGCCTGGCACGGCGGCCGGGTTGGTCTGATCATCGTAGTACACGAGCTTGACCGGCCGGCCGAGCAGTCCGCCCTTGGCGTTGACATCCTCCTCCCAGATCTTCTGCGCCAGCAGCGCCGACTTGCCGTTGGGGGCAAGCCCGCCGGTCAGCGCCATGCCGTAGCCGATCCGGATCGGCGCGCCCGACTGCGCCGTGGCAGGCACCGCGTAGGACAGCGCGGCCGCGCCTCCGAGCAGCACGGCGTCACGGCGATTGACTTTATGGGTCATGGATCGGTTCCTCCCGTTGCGTGATATTTACGGCATTCTAGGCACTTTCGGCCGCAACCCGCTAGGGCTCATGTGGTCGCGTCTCCGCCCTGCACGATGATGGTCTCGACCTCGCCGGCGCCGCTGCGCCGGAAGGCGGCGGCACGGTCGTATTCGGCCGAGGTGAAGCAGGCGACGCCCTGCTCGAAGCTCGGAAACTCGATCACCACGAAGCGGTGGAACTTGTGCGGGCCTTCCATGATCTGGTGGCGGCCGCCCCGCGCCAGGACCTTGCCGCCGTATTTGGCGATGATCGCGGGGACGAGGTCGGTGTACTTCTTGTATTCGGCCGGATCGTTGATCTTGGCGCGCGCAACCCAATAGGCCGGCATGGTCATCCTCCGGTGTGCGGCAACCCGTGTGGTTGCCCGCTGTGACCCCACTCGCTAGCATCATCGCGATCACGCGACCAACCCCGGAAAGCCCAGGCGAGGAGAACTGCCATGGACAGACGCCGCTTCATGCTCGGCTCGGCCGCCGCCGCGCTCGCGGTCCGCACCGCGGCCGCGCAGGGCGCCTACCCGTCCCGGCCGGTGACCATCATCAGCCCGTTTCCGCCCGGCGGGGCCACCGAGGTTGTCACCCGGCCGCTCGCCTCCGCGATGGAGCCGATCCTCAAGCAGCCGCTGGTGATCGAGACCAAGGCCGGTGCGGCCGGCCAGGTCGGCGCACAGTTCGCCGCCAACGCCAAGCCCGACGGCTATACGATCCTCTCCCACATCACCTCGATCTCGGGGTTTGCCGAGGTTGACCGGCTGTTCGGACGGCCGGTCAAGTTCACCAACGCCGATTTCATCCCGATCGCGCGCGTGGTGGCCGACCCATGCGTGCTGCTGGTCAACGACAAGCAGCCCTACAAGACCCTCAAGGAATTCATTGACGACACAAGCAAGCGCCCGAACGAGCTGATCTTCAGTTCCTCGGGTCTCTACGGCGCGCTGCATATTCCGATGGCGCTGTTCGCAAAGTCGGCGGGCGGACTCAAGCTCCGGCATCTGCCGACCGCAGGCGGCGGCCCGGCGCTGACCGCGCTCCTCGGCAACAATTCCCAAGTGCTGGTGTCGTCGATCTCCGCCTCGCTCGCGCAGATCAAGGCCGGCAAGGCGCGGCCGTTGGCGATGTTCGGCGCCGAGCGCTCCAAGGTGCTGCCCGACGTGCCGACAATGAAGGAGTCCGGCCACGACATCGAATATTATCTCTGGGTCGGATTCTTCGCGCCCAAGGGCACATCCGACAATGTTATCACGACGCTGCGCGCCGCCATCAAGCAGGCCGCACACAGCGCGCCGTTCGCGACCGCGCTCACCAATCTGGGTCAGGACCTGGCCTATCTCGATCAGCCCGAATTCAAGGCGTTCTGGGACGCCGACGCCAAGCGGATCGAGGAGGCCGTACGCCAGATCGGCAAGGTGGAGGGGTAGTCACCTGCCTCCATCCGGCGAGCGGACGCGCTTCCATTTCCGCCAATTGATCCAGGGCCGGATTGCGCTTCGCTTCATCCGGCCTACGGATTACGCTCCCGTGCCTGAGGGCTGTCCATGATCCTGCGTCGTGACCATATCGCCGGCGGCATTTTCGTCGTCGCCGGCACGCTCGTCTACGCGCTGAGCGGCGATCTGCCGTGGGGCTCGCTGGCGATGCCGGGCGCCGGCATGATGCCGAAGCTCGCGATCGGCCTGATGATCGTGTTCGGCCTCATCCTCATCGCGCGTGCCGGCGAAAGTCCGCCGTTCGCGGAGATCGAATGGAGCGACCTCGGGCACGCCGCCAGCATCGTGGCGATCGCGGCGCTGGCGGTCGCCTTCTACACCTGGCTCGGATTCGTGATCACGATGGCGTCGATGATGTTCATCCTCCTTGTTGCCGTCGAGCGCAAGCACCCGCTGCGGGCAGCGGCGTTCAGCGTCGGCGTCACCGTGCTTGCTTATGTCTTGTTCACCGCGCTGCTGAAGTCACCAATGCCGCAAGGCACCCCGTACGGATTCTAGGGCATGATGCGGAAAAGTGGGTACCGGTTTTCCGATAAGATCATGCCCAAATGCAAAAAAGGCGGGCCGCGCATGATTCAACCTCAACGAATTGGACTCTAGAGCGCGGCAGTGGGAACGACCCTCGACAGCCTTGTGCTCGGCTTCTCGGTGGCGCTGCAGCCCGACATGCTGCTCTATGCCTTCCTGGGCTGCCTCGTCGGCACGCTGGTCGGCATCCTGCCCGGCATCGGCCCGCTTGCCGGGATCAGCATCCTGCTGCCGGTGACCTACGGGCTCGACGCCACCAAGGCGATCGTGATGCTCGCCGGCATCTATTACGGCTCGCAATACGGCGGCTCCACCACCTCGATCCTGATGCGCATCCCCGGCGAGGCCGCCTCGGTGATGACCTGCATCGACGGCTATGCGATGGCGCAGAAAGGCCGCGCCGGCGCCGCGCTCTGCATCGCCGCGGTGGGCTCGTTCATCGCCGGCACCTTCGGCGTGGTCATGCTCACCGTGGTGGCGCCGCCGCTCGCCAACCTC
>Ga0066903_100005915_pt1 | contig 10723 bp, 12 predicted proteins | sample PanSoiMetaGPlot1_FD_67491 | JGI IMG/M metagenome (GOLD analysis project Ga0066903, IMG submission 67491) | Tropical forest soil microbial communities from Panama analyzed to predict greenhouse gas emissions - Panama Soil - Plot 1 (version 2) | ecosystem: Environmental > Terrestrial > Soil >...
GCCGGCGACTCGAACACCTCGTCGGTCACCTCGAGCGCCTCGAGTCCGTACTTCTCGTAGAGCTCCTTGCCGACCTGCGTGTCGGTGTTGTGGAAGGCAGGCAGGCAGTGCATGAACTTGACGTCCGGGTTGCCCGTGAGGGCCATCGTCTCGGCGTTGACCTGATACGGCGTCAGCAGCTCGATGCGTTCCTTCCAGGCCTCGGCCGGCTCGCCCATCGAGACCCATACGTCCGTGAAGAGCACGTCACAGCCCTTCACCGCCTCGGCGACATCCTCGGTGATCGTGATGCTCGCCGCGGTCTCCTCGGCGAACGTGCGCGCCAGCGAGGTGAACTCCTGGGAGGGCAGAGCGACTGCGGCGCTGCGATCCGGACGTCCATGCCGAGCTTCGCGGCACCGACGAGGTAGGTGTCGGCCATGTTGAAGCGCGCGTCGCCGAGGTAGCAGAAGACCATCTCCTCGTACGGTTTGTCGATGTGCTCGCGCATCGTCAGGAAGTCGGCGAGGATCTGGGTGGGGTGCCATTCGTCGGTGAGGCCGTTGTAGACGGGGACGCCGGCCCACTCCGCGAGCTCGTCGGCCACGTTCTCGCCGAAGCCGCGATACTCGAGCGCGTCGTACATGCGGCCGAGCACGCGGGCCGTGTCCTTCACGGTCTCCTTGTGGCCCATGTGCGAGCCGGTCGGGCCGATGAAAGTCACGTGCGCGCCCTGGTCGTAGGCCGCGACCTCGAACGCGCAGCGCGTGCGGGTCGAGTCCTTCTCGAAGATCAGCGCGATCTCCTTGCCCACGAGCATCTGCTCTTCTCGGTTCTCCTTCTTCGCCGCTTTGAGCTCCGCGGCGAGGTCGATCAGGTAGCGGATCTCGTCCGCGGAGTAGTCGGCCAGCGTCAGGAAGTGCCGGCCGTGCAGGTCGATGACGGTGCTCATTCCGAATCCACTCCTTTCACGCGTCCCGAGAGATCGGGCAGGTCATGCAGTGGCCTCCGCCACGACCGCGGCCGAGCTCCTGGCCCGCGATCGCGTGCACCTCGATCCCTGCTTTCTCCAGCTTGAAGTTCGTCGCCTCGTTGCGTTCGTACGCGACGATTACGCCCGGCGCGAGCGCGACGACGTTGTTGCCGTCGTCCCACTGGTTCCGCTCCGCCTCGAACTCGTCGCCGCCGGTCGTCACGACCTGCAGCTTCTCGAGCCCGAGCGCGTCCTGCACCTCTGCCAGGAACGGCCGCTCGGCGATCTCTCCCGTGACGCCGCCGTCGCCGTCCGGCTTGTACAGGACGGGCAGGATCTGCGATACGACCGGCTCGTAGATCGTCACGACGTCGCGGTTGCAGAACGTGAACACCGTGTCGAGGTGCATCGCGGCTTGCTCGCGCGGCATGAGCGCCCCGATCACGACCCTCGCCGCGCCCGCGGCGAAGAGGTTCTGCGCGAGGATGCTCACCGACCGCGCGTTCGACCGCTCACCCTGGCCGACGAGGAGAACTCCGTCGCCGACAGGCATCACGTCGCCGCCCTCGAGTGTCGCGCCGCCCCAGTCGTGGTCGACGCCGCCGAACCAGATCGGGAACTCCGCGCTGCGGAAACGCGGGTGGAAGCGGTAAACCGCCTCGACGTTCAGGGTCTCGTGCTGGCGGGCCGGCCAGTACATCGGGTTCAGCGAGACGCCGCCGTAGATCCACGCGCTCGTGTCGCGGGTGAACAGGTGGTTCGGCAGCGGCGCGATGATGAAGTCGTTCGGCCGCATCGCCCGTAGCACGGTCCTTCCGATCTCCTCCGGCAGCTCGGCGGCCGTGACGCCGCCCGTGAGCCGGGTCGCGACTTCGTCCGCGGGCATCTCCGTCATCCAGGCGGTCAGTTCGCGCGAGAAGACCGCCGTGACCTCCTCGGGACGGAGGCGGCGCGAAAGCAGCCATTCGCGCGCGCCGGTGTCCGCGAGCGTCTCCGTGAGGAGATCGTGCAGCAGCAACACCTCGACGCCACGCTCGCGCATCACGTCGACGAAGGCATCGAACTCCTGCCGGGCGCGCCGGACCCAGATCACGTCGTCGAAGAGCAGCTCGTGGCAGTTCGTGGGCGAGAGCCGCTCGTGCGCGAGGTCGGGGCGGTGGACCATCACGGTCCGCAGGACTCCCACCTCGGAGTTCGCCCCGACTACCGGCTCGGTGGCGGTGCTCATGTTGGTGCTCCTTTCATGTTCAAGAGGTCGCCGCGGAGATTCCGAGGAAGGCGCAGACGACCGCAAAGACGACGAGGAGGAAGGGCCAGACGAAGCGCAGGTACCTGTCGTAGCCGACCCTCGACAGGGCGAGGCCGCGCTTGATCACGGCGGAGGTCGGGGTGACGAGGTTCACGAACCCGGACGCCGATTGGAAGGGCTCCGTCCCTCGGCTCTCACCGGGCATGCCGCGATGGTCGATTCGTACGGTCCAAGAGGCATCACCCCGACCGGACGATGTTCCCGGTTTGCGGGGCATAGATGCTCTCGCCGGCGATGGGGGCGACCGAATCCGATCGGACGCAACGCGTCTCGCGCGCGGCTACACACCTCGTCGTCGGCATTGACGAGGGGATCGCGGGCACGGTCTTCGGAACGATGACGACCATGGCCACGATCACGGCATACGGGAAGGCGTTCCCGGACAGCGCCTGGAAGCTCGAGGAGCTCGTCGTGACGACCGCGATCGTGCTCTGGGTCGCGCACATCTATGCCCACGGGATCTCGGAGAGCATCTCCGAGCGACGACCACTGCGCTCCCACGCCTTCCTGACGATCGCGCGACGGGAGCGCGGAATTCTTCTCGCGGCCGTCCCGCCGACCGTCGTACTCACCCTCGGCACGGTCGGTCTGTTCGCCGAGAACACCTCGATCTGGCTTGCGATCGGGGTCGGCCTTCTGACTCTCGCCCTGGAGGGCTGGCGCTATGCGCGACTTGAACGCCTAGGCCCTGCGGGGACGCTCGTCGCGATGGCGGCGAACGTCGGGCTCGGGCTCCTCGTCGTCCTCCTCAAGGTGACGGTCCTGCACTGAGGCCGGCGCTCAGCGCGCCGCGCCGAACCGCTCGACGAGAAGACCGTGCCGTAGGCCGCGGTCGCTGACCGTGAGCTCCTCGCACTGCAGCTTGTCGAGCACCGTTCCGACGATGCAGGCGCCCGCGAGGATCACCTCGGCCCTGGCCGGCTGGAGACCGACGATCTCGCGTCGCTCGTCCGCGGTGCGCGTTCTGAAGAGGTCGATCATGCGGTCGACCTCGGCCCGGTCGAGAACCGTCCCGTGGACGACGGCGGAGTCGTACCTGGCGAGGCGATGCCGGACGGCGGCGAGGTTGGTCAGGGTGCCGCCCATGCCGACGAGCGCGTCCGGCCGCGGGTGCCCGTCCAGCCGCGTCAGCTCGGCCGCGATCGCGCCGAGGGCCTGCCCGAGTCGCTCCTCCGAGGCTGCGCCGTCCAGACCGAAGCGCTCGGTGAATCGCGCGGCTCCGACGTCGACGCTGAACCGCTCGTCGACCCGACCGGGTCGACCGAACGTGAACTGGGAGCTCCCGCCGCCCGTGTCGAAGACGGCGAGGGATCCATGGCCGACGTCGAGCTCCGACGTCGCGGCGACGTAGGCAAGGCGAGCCTCCTCCTCACCGGAAATCACCTCGATGCCGACGCCGCAGCGCTCGCGCACCGCGTCGATGAGCTCCGCGGAGTTCCTCGCGATCCGCATCCCGGCGGTCGCAACCGCAGCTACCTCGGCTGCTCCCTCGCGCCGTGCCTCGTCGACCATGCCGACGACCGCGTCCGCGGTGCGCCGGATCGGCTCCGGTTGGAGCGCACCGCTCTCATCCAGGCCCTCGCCCAGCCTCGTGACCTCGGCGCGGTCGATCACCGTCTGCCAGCCCTCGCCTGCCCGGCGCTCTCCGACATGGAGCTTGACGGAGTTCGTGCCGACGTCGATGACCGCGAACCGGACGGACTCGAAGCCGACGAGCGTCTTCAGCCCCCGGGCTACGCAGACGTTCGGCCGCTCGGTGAGCTGAAGTTCTCGCACGGCCGCCGCTACGGCCACGGGATCCTCGGCCTCGAGTGCGAGCGTGCGAGCCATCCCGGCCGGGACGGTCAGCTCGGAACGCTCGGCCATGCAGCCGCCCAGGAGGTAGTGGACACGCCGCTTGTGGACGGCGACCGAGGTGAGGGCCGCGTCCGTCTGCACGACCTCGGCGAGGAGCTGCTCGAGCGTGTACGTCTCACGCGCGAGGTCCGGCCCGGGGACGCCCAGCGCCCTGAGCACATTCGAGACGTCGCCGGCGGAGAGGGGGAAGGTCCCTTTCAGCACGGGGCGCCATTGCTCGAGCCCGTCGTGGACGGCCTCGAGCCGCTTCACGTCCATGAGTTCGTCGCGAATCTTCACCGACGCGTCGCTCTCCAGCGAGAGCAGGTAGACCTCGTCGCTCTCCTGCACGCGCTCGGGCTGCAGGTCCGCGAGCCGGTCGTCCGCGGCGCCGAAGCTTTCACCGAAGGTGCGCCACTCCCAGCGCGGCACGATTCCAGAGGGGGCGCCGGTCGTGTCGGCCGGATGCGCTCCGGCGCTCATGACTTCGTCGTCTTCTTCAAATCCCGCGCAAAGTACTGGAGCGCCTTCTTCGTCTTCGTCTCCTGCTCGCCCGAGAGGTCGATCCCCCGCTCGACGAGGAAGGCGCGGGCCTCGGCAGCCACCTGGAACGCTTCGCCCGTCTCGGCGCGCGTCGACAGCTCGAGGATGCGCGAGCCATCCGGGTAGAACCACATCTCCGCGACGAGCCTGCGTCCGAGCTGCGGCGGGAAGAGTCGCAGCTTGAGGACGAAGATCGGCCCGAGGACGGTGAGGGCATCGAGATCGATCCCGTCGCGGGCGTGCGCCGCGAAGAGCTGCCGCTGCTCCTTCGAGAAGAGCTTGCGTAAGGGCAGCTCGCCGGTAGCCGCCCGGAGCACGTCGGCCTGGTCCGGCGACCCCTTCAGCGTCCCCGAGCAGACGAACCCACCGGGGAGCGCGTCCACCTCGACCCGGAACGCACCCGAACGTCGTAGCTCGGCGGGCAGCTCGCCCGGGACGACCGGGCGCAGCTTGACGATCGAGTCGGCGCCCTTGCCCTGGATCCTCCGCGCGCGCACGACGACGCCCTGGGCGTCGAGCGCGAGCTCGGGGGTGTCGAAGAAGAAGACCTGGCGAATCTGCGCCTCGAGCGGATCGAGCTCGAGCGCCGCCACGGTCGATCGCTGGTGGGATTCCGGGACGGTGAGCTTCAGCTCGATGCTGTCGGCGTCCTCGAGCGTCTTGACCAGCTGCACGAATTGCTCGTTGGAGAGAGTGGGCGGCGCGCTCGTGTCGGGAGACATCTGCTCTTCCTCTTTTCCGGCAGCCTCTTCCCTTGGGAAGCCTGGCGCCGCGGCGCGGGGCGGTCGTCGTCACAAGTGGGTGAAGTGACATGCCGAGGACGTGCGCGCACCCGCGCCCATGTGACACGGGCTTCCCGGTGATTCCACGAGGGAGATGCCAAGGTCACGGCGAAAGGTCACGGCGACCTGTCCCCAAGGAGGAAAGCAGTGGCTACTTCGGTATACGAGGAAGAGGACCGGGGCGCCGGCTGGCTCGTCTTCGCAGCGACGATGCTCGGACTCGCCGGCATCCTGAGCATCATCGACGGCATCGTGGCGCTCTCGAAGTCGAAGTTCTACGCCGCTAACAACGCCTATGTGTTCAGCGACCTACGCACGTGGGCGTGGATCACGCTCATCATCGGCGTGCTCGCGATCATCGCTGCCATGGGCGTGCTGAGCGGCTCGCAGTTCGCGCGCTGGTTCGGGATCATCGGCGGCGTCCTCGTCGCGATCGAGCAGTTCGCCTTCATGCGGGCATATCCGTTCTGGTCGCTGACCATCTTCGCCTGCGCCCTGCTCGTGATCTACGCGCTCGCGGCGTACGGCGGCAGGCCCTCGTCGGCCTGACCCGCGACCGCCTCGCCGATTCATCGTGGAGTGTCCCGGACGCTGACGCGTCCGGGATGCTCGTACCGCCCTTGTCGTCAGGCGGCTTCGTGCGCGATCGCGACGGCCTCGAGGCGCGAATGAACGCCCAAGGTCTGGAAGAGGCGCCTGATGTGATTCCGGACGGTCTCGGTACTCAGGTGCAACTCGTCGGCGATCTGCCTCGTCGTGCGGCCTCGCTCGAGTAGCGCGAGCACCTCTGCCTGCCTGGGCGTCAGATTGAGCTCCACGTGCTCGTGAGGCTCCTCGATCAGGTCGGAGACCTGGCCGAAGACGCCCACGAGGTGGTCTCCCTGGAAGACCGGGACCGAGCTGATCTCGACCGTGGCGCGCGCGCCGTCCTGGGTGACCACATCGACGACTGCGTCCGTTACCGTCGCCGCGCCGATCACCTTGCGCGCGAAGAGCTCCTTCGCCCGACGTGTGTCCTCGGGAGCGACGACCGACGTGAACTGGCGCCCGCGCACGTCTCCGACGATGTTGCGCGCGGCGGCATTCAGCCAGCGAACGACCCCGTTCGGATCGATGTGGTAGCTCGGGACGTTGACGTGCTCGAGCACCTCTTCGAGATGGGCGGCATCGAGCGTGGGTGGGACCGCGCTAACCATCGGGCAACGCCCCCGGTGGCCCGCCGCGGCGACTGCGACTGATGGAAGCGTTCAGCTCCGCGGCGATCACGATGACCCGACCGACGAGGACGAGCGAGAACAGCAGCGCTGCGGCGACACCGAGTACACCGTAGGTGTTCGCGCGGTTCTCGACCAGTCGCGTCGTCACGTAGACATTGAACACGTTGACCAGCAGCAGTCCTGCGCCGAAGAGGAGCGAACCGGGCACCAGCGCCCGCCAGCCGGCCTCCCGGCCCGGAAGCTGCAGCGAAACGAGGAGCCACACGCCGCCGACGAGCGCGAGGTAGACGACCAGCGCCGCAAGGCCGCCGAGCTCGCTGTGGCGGCGGATCGTGCCGACCACTCCGGCGGTGGCGACATCGACGAGGACCGCAAGGCCGAGCAGCGCTACGCCGGACCTGGTGACCTTGACCCCGCGCGCGGACCGGTACCAGGCCAGCGCGTGCACGATCGCCACGGCCCGATAGAGCTTCGTGAGGGCATAGAGGACAGCCGGGACCATCAAGAGGAAGACGAGCCAGCGAGCGCCACCCGTTGCCGTCTGCGCGACCTGCGATGCGATGAGCCCGTGGAGCCCTGCCTCGTTGGCGACCTGGCGCGGGCTCTGGTCGGCAGCGCCGGCGTATAGCCCGAGCCCGGACACCAGCAGCAGCGCCAACGGCAGCAGGAGGACGAAGAGTCGATATGCCAGTGCGCCGGCGAGCAGCCCTCCGCCGATCGAGGAGTCGCTCTCGAAGAGGCTGAGCCCGACCTCGAGGGATGCGTGGCTCGAGCGCCCGCGCTCGGCACGGGCGCGCAGCCGCCGTCCTCGTTCGCTCCACCGGGCGAGCCGGCCGCCGCGCGGCGGATCCAGCCCGGGGCCGGAGGGCTCTTCAGGCCGGTCGGTGTCGGGGTCGGCCACCGCGATCAGACCGAAAGCTCGATCTCCGCCGGCAACCGGTCACCGGCCTCCACCGTGCGGAGCTCGTCCTGGACGCGGCAATCGAAGTACACGTAGGCGGTCGTGAGCGCGACGATCGGCATCGTCACCGCATAGATCACTCCCGCGATGACGTTCACGAGCCAGAAGGGCGTATTCGTCGCGAGGATGAGCAGCGCACCGACGAGTGGCCCGAGCACGAGCACGAGACCTCCCCCGGCTACCACCAGAGATGTGACCTTCAGCCAGCGCCCGCGGACGAGGAGTCGGCTGCGGCGGAGGGCGGCGCGGGCGCCGCAGTCTTCCAGCTCGACCACGGGGACGACGAGTGCCCAGCGGCCGGCGAGCCAGATCGCGATCGGCAGCAGGTAGAGCGAGCTCGCCAGCAGCGACACGGCGACCACTGCGAGGAGCAGCGCTCCGAAGAGGCGTCCCGCCCGCTCCAGGGCCCGCCGGTACGCCTGGACCGGCCCCACGTGGCGGCCGGCATCGAGCTCGAGCAGTGCTCTGGCGGTCGCCGCCTGCACGAGCCCGAGGCCGAGCAGCGTGAGCGTCGTCCCCAACGCGAGCGCCGCGAACGCCGCCACGCCGCCGCTGCCGTGTCCCACCTCGACTCCGAGCACGCTCGTCGAGTGGAGAAGGAGCCACTGCAGAAGCGAGATGACCAGTCCGATCGGCACGAACAGGAGGCCGAGGCCGACGAAGAGCGGCCATCGTGCGACATACATGCGCCCGGAAGCGGCGAGCGTCTGCCCCCAGGAGCGCCGCCGGGCGAGGCGGAGCGGCGCCGTCGGATGCCACGCGGTCCGCGTCAGCAGGAAGATGACCACGACGACCAGCCCTGCGAGCACCAGGCTGAAGGCGACCGGGTCTGCGACGAGTTGCACGAGGGCTCGCGAACCGTGAGCCATTGCGCCGCAGAAGAAGCCGGTCGCCCCCGGTCCGAAGACGGTGCTGCCGGGCACGGCGTAGCTCCGGCTCCGCCAGTCCGCCGCCCACGTGATCGGGTGCGTCCACTGGTCCTTGAGGTTCGGGCCCTCCGGCCCGTTGAAGAAGGCGGGGTGTAGCTCGCCCCAGCGCCCCTCGAACGCGATCCACGGATAGTGCGAGCGCGCGGCAGCCTTACCGCTCGGGATGGTCACGACGGTCGGCCGTTCGTCGACTGTCGGTCCGCGGGTGTCGTCGCAGCCCACGCCCTCCTGGGCGGAGCTGCCGAGGTAGAGCGCCTCGCCGTAGAAGTTCGCGTGGGAGCCCTCGGCCGGGTGGACGACCGGATGGGTACCGTCGACGCGCTCGAGCTTCGGGTCGTCCCAGGCGGCCCGCTCCGCACCCTCGTGCTGGCTGTAGCCGACCTCGACCGGCGACGTGCGAAGGGCCGCCGCCGCGTTGGGTGCGTCGAAGACGAGCTGGATCATCTCCCAGTCGCCCTCGTGCAGGTTGTTCCATTTGTTGAAGACGTAGAAGAACCAGTACTGAAGGGCGACCTTGCCGGGGTGCGCGGGATCGGTCACAACGTGCGCGTAGGCGGTCGGCGTCCGCTCGGCTCCGAGGTGCTCCTGCCAATGCAGGTAGTCGCAGCCGGGCTGGAGCGCGTTCCCGGGGAAGTCGAGGTGGTAGCCCCACAAACCACGGCCCAGCCCTTTCGCCTTCGGGCCGATCTCGACCAGGTCGTTCCCCCACGGCCCTCGCAGTGCCACCGTCGGCTCTCCGAAGACCCGGTCGACGTCGATCGGCACGTAGCGCAGGTCGGGGCCGCAGTCCTCACCGCCCTTGACCAGGCGCACGACGGGCGCGTACCGCTCGGCCAAGGCCCGTTCAGTCCCAAGGTCCGCGCGGGCGGGCCCCACGAGTGCGAGCGCCGCAGCGACCGTTCCGATCAAAGGCACGAGAGCCTTCAGAGAAACGCCACCTCCGCGGGCTTTCGTGGGAGCCGGTACGCCCGCGGCGTCAGTCGCGAGGGCAGGTGCCCGTGCGGTGGAGACCACCGCAGGTGCGGCAACGGACCGTCCGCCGCTCGAGCAGATGCACCGAGATGCCCTTCACGAACATCAGTGCGCCGACGAGCGAGGTGAGCGCGAACACCGCGGCGAGCTGGACCGAGCTGGGCTCCATGCCGCCCGCAATTCTGCTCGTCGGCATCTCCGGCTGACAGCAGGCACTCACGTCCGCTGCCGTGAAGCCCGCACGTCGCTGCGTGGGGGCCGACCTCATGGCCGCTGCAGCGCGCGGGTGGAAGGCTCGCGACCGTGCCCGGCTCGAACCGCCTCGTCGTGGTCTCCTGCTCCTCCCGCGAGGAGGCGGAGCGGGCGCTACGCGTGATCCAGGAACTCGACGTCGAGCTCGTCGACGCGGCGGTTGTCACGCAGACCGAGAACGGCAGCGTGGAGCTGCGCCAGACTCGCCAGATCGCGGCCGGCGAGGGGGTCGTCGCCGGCGGGACGGTCGGCTTCGTCGCCGGAATGCTTCTTGGCGGCCCCGTGGGGGGCGCCCTTCTCGGCATGCTCGGCGGGGGCATCTGGGGCGCCCTGGACACCGGCGTCCCGGATTCGCGCCTGCGCGAGCTCGGCGAGTCGCTCACCCCGGGCCGGGCGCTCCTGTGCGCGCTCATCGGTGCCGACGACGCGGAGGCTGTGTGCATGGCGCTCGCACCTTACGGCGACGTCGCCGACGCGGACGCGCCCGTCGTCCCGTAGCGGCGCCGGTTGAGGAGGTACGCGATGCCGCCGAGCGGTAGCGGAAGCCAGAACACCATCAGTCGGTAGGCGAGTGTCGCCACGACGGCCTGGTGCGCGGTGGTCCCGGCGAGTGTCAGCAACCCTGTGAGTCCGGCCTCCACGAAACCGAGACCGCCGGGCGTCAAGGGGATCAGCGCGAGCAGCATCGAGGCCGAATAGGCGAGCACCACGAGCGACGGGTCCGGCCGCGCGCCGACTGCGGCGAGGCAGCAGAGAAGGCCGAGATAGTCGAAGGTCGGCTTGCCGATGACTGCGCAGAGGGCGAAGGGCCAGCGTGCGCCGAAGGCCTTGCGCAACGCGTCGCGCTGATGCAGGAGTCGGTCGCCGGTGCCGCTCGATTCGTGCTTGCCCGGCAGCAGGCGGAGGACGGCGTCGATCGCGCGGCCGACCTCTCGAAGCGGACGATCCCAGAGGAAGGCGGCCGATCCCC
>Ga0066903_100005916_pt1 | contig 10723 bp, 3 predicted proteins | sample PanSoiMetaGPlot1_FD_67491 | JGI IMG/M metagenome (GOLD analysis project Ga0066903, IMG submission 67491) | Tropical forest soil microbial communities from Panama analyzed to predict greenhouse gas emissions - Panama Soil - Plot 1 (version 2) | ecosystem: Environmental > Terrestrial > Soil >...
AAAAGGCGACCGACCCATCGAACCAGCCGGTGGTCGCCACCCCGTTGTCGCTCTTTCAGTGCCCCTCGTCACCCCAACAGAATCGCTTCATGACAACCTCGCCTTTTAATTACCCGGGCGGCAAGGCGGCATGCGGCGATTATGCTCCGACCTGGTTTGTCGATCCGCCACTTGCGACGGGACGGGAGATAATTCGGGGGTCCTGGTGCCAAACTACATGACGAGTCTAAACAAAATATCGGATGGCACCTCGAACACCATCATGCTCACCGAAGTTGCCGGCTGGCCGACATGGTGGCAAGGAACTGCCCCAATTAGCGGAGGGGTGATCCAGGGCGGGCCGTGGGCCGGTTTCAATAGTTACCCTGAAAGCTCCACCTTCGACGGCAAGAACCGGCCGGGACCTTGTGCCCTCAACTGCACCAACGACCACGCAGTTTACAGCTTTCATACCGGCGGAGCCTACGCGGTCTTCGCCGACGGTCATGTCCAGTTCCTTAGCGCCGGAACGAGCGTCAAGACGCTGGCGGCCCTCATCACCCGGGGCCGGTGGAGAGATGGTTAGAGGAGTAGTACTAAAAGTCTGCGCCAGCTCGTGAGCCAGGTGATGCTGAGTGTGCATCGGGAGCGCGGACGAGTGTCAAATCTCAACTGGCTGCTTCGGAACCCAGAAACAGATTGAAATCAGGGAGTTTTTCCACTTGATCGTGAAACTCGGTCCACAGAGAGAGCCGGCCGGGATCCAAACTGCTGTCGGCGGGCGGGCGAATCAGCGTCGGCGTCCTGAACATTGGCGCCGAGGTCGTGGGACCGAAAAGCGGCGGGCCAGATCGAGCAGCTGGCGGCGGATTTCCAGCGCGGCGAGTCGGCTGAACAATCGTCGGGTGCGATGATAATGCTGGGCCAGATGCGATGCATTTTCTTCCACAGGGCAAATTTGCAACGAATCTGAAGACACTGCATTCGCAAAAAGGCAGGAAAAACGAAGTCCCGCCCCTTGGATATTGCCCGTGGAAGGGTTGAATTTGAAGAGGGTTACGAAAAAAACTCCATCTGCGCGGGTTTAGTTGAATTGCAAATTGTACTTGCGCGCGGAAATCGTTAGAATATTCTGACTTTCGTCGAATCCTACACGCTTCCGCAAGGTCGAACATGAATCTCCGCACTGTCGCCACAACGTTCGTTGTCGTTACCGGATTTTTCAGTTCCGCGCCGGCCCAGGAACTGCGCTGGTGGAACAATAATGTCGATTCGGCCCTCATCCAGGCGAAGGGCAACCGCGCCGAGCTGCAGAAAGCGCTCCACGCCGCTCCGAAGGAACAGCGGCCTGGCATCGCGTTCCTCATTGCCAACATGCCTGACAAAGATCTCAAGGCGCTCAAAGCCGATTTCCTGCTCAAGAATCTCGACCTGGCGTATCAGGCTCGTGCGAAGATGCCGTGGGGCAAGTTCGTGCCCGAGGCGATTTTCCTCAACGATGTCCTCCCCTATGCCAGCGTCACCGAGACGCGTGAGCCATGGCGGCAGGAGATGATGGACCTCTGCGTGCCCATGGTCAAAGACTGCAAGAACCTCACGGATGCGGCACAGGCGCTCAACGCGGCTCTCTTCACCAAGCTGAAGGTCAAATACTCCACGCAACGCGTTCGCCCCGACCAAAGCCCCGGCGAGAGCATCAAGACCGGCATGGCGTCGTGCACAGGCTTATCGATTCTCTTGATCGACGCTTGCCGCAGCGTCGGGGTGCCAGCGCGCATCGTCGGTATTCCGAAGTGGACCAACAAGCCGGGCAATCACATGTGGGTTGAAATCTGGGACGGCGATTGGCATTTCACCGGCGCCTGCGAGCATGACAAGAACGGCCTGGACCGTGCCTGGTTTACCGGAGAAGCCTCTCTTGCCAAAAAAGACTCTGTCATGAACGCGATTTACGCTTCCAGCTTCAAGCGCACCAGGACCACGTTTCCGCTCGTTTGGCAGCCCAACGGCGAGGACGTCTTTGCGGAAAACGTGACCGATCGCTACACGCAAGGCAAGCAATCTGCGAAGGCTCGCCTACTTTCTAACGAGGAAGAGACGCGCATCTTCGAAGCGGCCCGCGCCTACTTCGAAAGTGGGAAGAAAATTGACTCGGCCCTCGACGGCGCTGTGCGCGCCAATGAGAAAGCCGTGCGGCAAGTGGTATGGAAGGCGTATGCCGGCGCCAAGGTGCACGCCGATTTGAAAGCCGACTTCGACAAAGACCAGGTGCGCAACGATAAACACCTTAGCCCCTACGCGGTCAAGCGAGTCGGCAAAAAGCCGGCCGGTGGCTGGCCGATCTTTATCGCCATGCACGGCGGCGGCGGCGTGCCCAAAACGGTCAACGACAGCCAGTGGGAGGTCATGAAAAAATACTACACCGACCAGAACGCCGTTGAAGGCTATCTTTACATCGCCCTGCGAGCACCCAATGACCTCTGGAACGGGTTCTACGACGATTACTGCTGCCGACTGGTGATCAACCTCATCCGCCAGTTCACCCTGTTCGGCGAGGCCGACGCCAACAAGGCCTATCTCATGGGCTATTCGCACGGCGGCTACGGCGCGTTTTTCATCGGCCCGAAGATCCCCGACCGCTTTGCCGCCATTCATGCCAGCGCGGCAGCGCCGACGGACGGTACGATCTCCGCCAAGAGCTTGCGCAACACGCGCTTCACCTTCATGATCGGCGAGAAGGATACCGCCTACGGCCGACGCGAACGCTGCGAAAAGTTCGCGGCGGAAATCGACAAGCTGAAGAAGGACAACCTTGGCGATTACCCGGTTGCCATGGAGTTCCAAAAAGGTTTCGGCCACGGTGGCTTGCCGGATCGCGACAAGATCAAGCACATGTACAGCTTCAGTCGCAATCCGGTTCCCAAGCATCTGACATGGGACCTGACCGACGCAAATCTGAAGGACTTCTTTTGGCTATCGATCGACAAACCGGAACGCGGGCAAGCGATCGATCTCAAGATTGACGGCAACACACTGGTTGTTCGAGCGGACAAAGTTGGCGCGTTCTCGCTTTGGCTCGACAGCCGGCTGGCGAATGTGGGGAGGCCGCTGGAAGTCACAGTCAACGGAAAGACATCACGCCACAAGTTGATGCCGACACTGGCGGCGTTGTGCGAATCGCTCCAGCGCCGCGGTGACATCAACCTGGCAGGCTGTTGCCGATTGGATCTAAACACGGCGCCGATGCCATGATTCAAACGCTGAGATAGAAAGACCCAGAAGCCGAGTGTTTTACGAGCGCGGCCCCAACATGGCAGACTCTTTCAGGAACGGTCAAATCTCCCACAAACGGGCATACACGATCGACGGCCAACAAACCCCTGAAGAATTTCTGTCGCAGATTCCTGAGTTCGCCGATCTTTGATGGCTTGCGCCACTGCAGATGAACCCCTGCGCGGGGCCGCCGAGAAGGAGAAAAATGCGGATGTCCGAATCGGAAGCAAGATGTGAACGTGTTAAGCAACTGGGGGAGGAATTCCTCGACCGTTATCGCCGGGGGGAACGGCCTTCGCTTCGGGAGTACAGCAAGCGCCATCCGGAACTCGCTGCCGAGATCATGAAGGTTTTTCCCGAAATGGCGCGGATGGAAAAAATCGACCTGTCGGATGAGGCCCTGGAAAAAAGAGACCAGAAGGGGCAGGAGAGGCAAGGGCTGCAGCAGCTCGGCGATTATCGCATCATCCGCAAAATCGGGCACGGCGGCATGGGGGTCGTGTACGAAGCCGAACAGGTGTCGCTGGGCCGTCATGTGGCGCTCAAGGTGCTGCCCCACCAGGCGCTGGCCAATGAAAAGACGAAGAAGCGCTTCGAGCGCGAGGCCAGGGCGGCAGCCAAGCTGCACCACACCAATATCGTGCCGGTATTCGGCGTCGGCGAACACGACGGACTGCCCTACTACGCCATGCAGTTCATACAGGGAATGGGCCTGGACGTCGTGATCGAAGAACTGGCGCGGATCCAAGGTCAACCGCCAAATTCTGCCGATGCCGCACTGTCAGCGGATCCGGTTTCCAGCCCGCCACCAGACGCCCCGGCTCCGGCACGGGACATCGCCCGGTCGCTGATGACCGGCATGTTTCACTCGGGCAGCGACGGAATCGCGCTCCGGCCCGCACTTTCCGAACGCGAGGACCTCACGATCGATGCCTCCCCGGCGGCTAACCCGCAGTCCGGCTTGCCGTCGCACTCGGCTGTCAACGCGGGTGGCGCCAGTGTCGCTTCCAGGCTGGAATCGTCGTCGGTCTCGTCGCTGATACTCGGTAGTCGCGACAGCTCCGTTGTCCGAAGGGGCAAACCAGGCTACTGGCACAGCGTGGCCCGGCTCGGCTTGCAGGTTGCCGAAGCGCTGGAGTACGCCCACGGCCAGGGCATTGTGCACCGCGACATCAAACCGTCCAACTTGCTCCTTGACACGGGTGGCACGGTCTGGGTGACGGACTTCGGCCTGGCCAAGGCAGCTGCGGGGTCCGGCGAGGCCGGTGAAAACCTGACCCACACCGGCGATATCGTCGGCACGCTGCGCTACATGCCTCCCGAAGTCTTCGATGGCACCAGCGATGCACGCGGCGATATTTACTCCCTTGGATTGACGCTGTACGAACTGGTGGCGGCCCAGCCGGCCTTCGCGGAAACGGACCGCAACAAGCTTATCAAACACGTGACCACCGGGGAGCCGGCGCGGCTGGATCGTTTGTGCCCCGCGGCCCCACGTGATCTGGTTACCGTGATCCATAAAGCAATTGAGCGCGAGCCAGGCCGGCGCTACCAGAAGGCCCAGGACCTGGCCGAGGACTTGCGCCGCTTCGTGGAGGATCGCCCGGTGCGGGCGCGGCGGATATCGAACTTCGAGCGTATGCTCCGCTGGGCACGGCGAAACCAGGGGACCGCGGCGGCGCTGGCGGCGATCGCCATGCTTTTGATCACCGTGACCGTTGTCGCCGCGCTGGCGGCAATGCGTTTCCGCGAGCTGGCAGACCAGAATGATTTGGCCCGCCGCGCCGCGGACGAAGAGCGCCGCAACGCCGTTGTGGCCGGAGATGAGGCCCTGCGGCGCGGCGACGCCGAACGCTGGGAGCGCTACCGAGCGAACATTGCCGGCGCCGCCAGCGCCCTGCAACTGAACAACGTTGGCGCTGCGCGAGAATCCCTCGCTGCCGCTCCTATCGACCATCGAGCCTGGGAGTGGTTGTACTTCTCCAACCAGCTGGACGACGCCCGCTCGGTTCTGCGTGGGCATCAGAGGGGGGTGAGCGTGGTGGCCTTCAGTCCAGATGGCCGCCACATCGCCTCCGGCTCCGATGACCGGACCGTGCGCTTGTGGGACTCAGCCACGGGACGAGAACAGCTTGTACTCCGTGGCAGCCAGGACGCTGTCATCGCCCTTGCCTTCAGTTCGGACGGAACGCGCATCGGTTCCGGGACAAATGCCGGCGCTTTTTGCTGGAACGCAGCCACTGGCAAGCAGATAGGCGTCTTGGGCGGCAAAGAATCCGGCGGTACGGGGTTCCCGTTCAGCCCGGCAGGCATTCGCCTCTTGCCGGGAACATTGTTCGCGAAGATCCGGCTCTGGGATGTAATGACCGGCAAAGAGGTCGCCCCAGCGGTGCATGGCGCGGGCGACATACACGATGTCGCCATTGCGCCGGACGGTCGGCGGATTGCGACGGCTGGAGCCGATCGCACGGTCCGCTTGTGGGACGCCAGCTCCGGTGCGCTCGTGGCAACGCTGCGCGGGCATGAAGAGCGGATTCGCTCGCTCTGTTTCAGCCCCGACGGCCGACGGCTCGCTTCGGGCGGGGATTATCCCGACGATACCCTGCGCTTGTGGAATGTGACTCCGGGCGAACCAATTCCGGCGAAGCCGATCGCCGTCATGCGTGGCCACGGTAATATCATCGAGTCCATAGCGTTCAGCCCCGACGGCACACGGATCGCCTCCGCATCCTGGGACCAGACCGTGCGCATTTGGGATGGGAATTCCGGGAAGCCGCTTGCTACCTTGCGGGGACACTCGGGTCGAGTTGAACACGTCGCCTTCAGCCCGGATGGCAAGCGTCTCGTCTCCGCATCCCAGGACCGCACCCTCCGGCTGTGGGACGTGGACACGGGAAACCTTATTGTTGTCGCGCGTGGACACACGGACGAAGTGCGAACCGTGGCGTTTAGCCCTGATGGAAGGCTGTTCGCCTCAGGATCGGTTGACGGAACCGTGCGCGTTTGGGAAGTGGAACGCCTGGCGCTGAGGAGCGTGTTCCGCGGTCATTCCAGCTTTGTCTACGACGTAGCTTTCAGCCCGGACGGAGCACGGCTGGCGTCCGCGGCCTGGGACGGAACGGTGCGGCTTTGGGACGCCACGAGCGGGCGTCAGACCGGTCTGGTACGAAGTGAAGAGAAGGTTGTCACCTCCGTGGCCTTCAGCGCCGAAAACGACCAGCTCCTGTTCTTGGCCCGAGATGACGCCGTTCATTGGTGGGACCTGGCCAGCGGGCGGCACGTTCGCAAAGTCGGGGTGCCGAACAACAATCCGAACGACACGCGCATAGCTGTCAGTGCGAAGTGTGGCCTGGTTGCCGCAGGTAGTCATGATGGCCGCGTGCGGCTATGGGACGCGGCTACGGGCGAATCGGTCGCAGTTCTGTCTGGACACACCGCGCCCGTTAGGGATGTAGCGTTTGACTTAGCGGGCAGGCGCATCGCCTCCGCAAGCCATGACCAGACTGTGCGCGTCTGGGACGTGGTGAAAAAGACGTCGATCCAGATCCTGCACGGGCATTCCGGCTGGGTCTACACGGTCGCATTCAGCGGCGATGGCCGATTTCTTGCCTCCGGCGCCATGGACGGCACGGCACGCCTCTGGGATGCCGCCACCTACAAGTTGCTCCGGGTTCTCCCCCACGGTGGCAACGTCTACAAGGTGGCCTTCAGCCCCGACGGCAGCCGGCTCGCAACCGGCTGTGCCGACAACACTATCCGCCTGTGGGACTTGACCACTTATCAGGAAGTCGCCGAACTGCGCGGCCATGATAGCTACGTTCACTCCGTGGCCTGGAGTCCCGATGGCACCCGGCTCGCCTCGGCGTCGGGCGACCATACGGTACGTATCTGGGACACCGTTTCGGCCGCCGTTCGTGCCCGCTCCAAGAACGCGTATCTGCCGCCCAAGGGTTACGTCGCCTGTCGTGCCGCCGCCGCCATCGTCATGGATGGCAAGCTCGATGACGAACCCTGGCAAACCGCCCCCTGGACTGATGATTTCGTGGACATCGAAGGCGATCTGCGCATCAAGCCCCGTTTCCGCACGCGTGCGAAAATGCTCTGGGACGACGATTATCTCTACATCGGCGCCGAGCTCGAGGAACCGCACGTCCAGGGCACCTTCACCAAGCGCGACTCCTACGTCTTCCACGAAGACAACGACTTCGAGGTCTTCATCAATCCCGATGGCAACAACCACAACTACGCCGAGCTGGAAATGAACGCGCTTAACACCGTCTGGGACCTGCGCCTGAAAAAACCATACCGCGACCGCGGCAAGCCGGAGGACGACTGGGATATCCCTGGCCTCAAGACTGCGGTGCACGTGAACGGCACGATCAACAATCCTCGGGATATTGACAAGAGCTGGACCATCGAGATCGCAATTCCCTGGCAAATCACCGATGCGCTCAACGGCAAGCCGGCGCGGCCGCCACGCGACGGCGAACAATGGCGCATCAACTTTTCTCGCGTCCAGTGGCGCTTTGACATCGTGGACGGCAAATACGTCCGCCGCAAGGATCGCAAAGAAGATAACTGGGTCTGGTCCCCGCAAGGCGCCGTGGATATGCATCGACCCGAGCATTGGGGTTACGTTCAGTTTTCGACGGCGCCGCCCGGCAAAGCGAAGTTCCGCCGCGATCCTGCCGGCCCGGCCAAGCACGTGTTGCACCAGATTTACTATGCCCAGAACGCGTTCAAGAACAAAAACAAACGCTTCGCAAAAGCGCTGGCAGAACTGAATCTGGCTGGCCTCAATCACGACGCCCTGCTGGCGCCGCCGATTATGCGGCTTCAGGGCAACGGCTATCAGGCCACAGTCGAGCTGCGGCACCCGAACGGCAGCGCCCGCAAGTGGCGCATTCGCCAGGATTCGCTTACGGAACCGGTCGAAGAATAGGCCAGGACTTGTAACACCGAAACCACGATCTATTACCAGGAAGAAAAAGTATCCGACGTGATGGTGCGGGAGGAAGGACTAATGCACTAGCTGGCCAACAACTTGCACCACCATATTGTGGTGCGCCCTGGCATTGCAAAGCAGGAAGAGCGACAACTCAATTGAAAGTCAGCCTGCAATTTCTCTTGCATTTCCCCACAACAGCATCACAATAAAACCATTCACCCTATTGTTCGGAAATCGTCATGACGTTTCACCGTATGGCTCTGTTGCCTGCCTTGGTGCTGCTTTCGTTCACTGTTCCATCGACCGGGCAGCCCAAGATGAAATTGTACACCGAAGGAAAGCACAATCAGGGTGAATTGAAGTACATCAACCAGATCCCGGTGTTAATCGTTGCTGGCTCCCCGAAGGAGATGGGAGAACAGGCTGGCGCTCTGACAGCAGGACCGATTAAACACCTGCTCACCTTGGCTGACAAATTCAAAAAGCAATTCGGTGTGGACAAGGTCTGGCCCGTCCTGGCGCCCTTGTGCCGCGGCATGACCAAACAGTTTCCCCCAAATCACCTGGAGGAATTGGAAGCGTTTGTCAAGAAAAACGGCATGGACCGCGACCTCGCCATCATCGCCCAGGTAATCGGCGACGCCAAGCACCTGGGTGGCTGTTCCACGCTGGTGGTAGGTCCTACTCGCAGTTTGAATGGTCCTCTTTTCGGCCGCAATACGGATTTGCCAAGCGTCGGCGTCCTGGACAAGTACGTTTTGGTGACGGTTTACAAGCCGCGGGGTAAACGTTCTTTTGCGGTAGTTGGCTATCCCGGTTTACTTGGCGCCACCGTGGGCATGAATGATGCCGGCCTGGCGCTGACCATCAACGATTCCTATTCGTCCAAGGACGATGCGCCCCGGTTCAATGTCCGGGGCGTGCCCACCGGCTTTCTGTATCGCCGGGTTCTGGCAGAATGTGCCACGGTTGCCGAGGCGGAGAAATTGGTCCGGGCCACTCAACGAGCAGGCTTGCATATTGCTACCCTTTGCGACCCGAAGCACTCGGCCATTCTTGAAGTGACCACCAAGACTGTCGTGGTTTGCCTGATGAAAGACGGCATCATCGCACGGACCAATCACTTCCGCTCCGATGAGCTGTGCACCGACAAGAACTGCCGTCGTTACAACATCATGGAAAAATGCCTCGACAATAAAAAATTCACGTTGTCCGATGTGCACAAACAAATGGACGCTGTGAACCAGGGCCCCTTCACTGTGCAAACGGTAATCTTTGAACCAAGATCACGGACTTTGCATTTGGCGTTCGGCGACACACCTGCATCGAAATTGCCTTTGCGGACTCTCCAACTCGATGCGCTATTCAAGGAGTGAATTCGAAACCCCGCAAACTTGAGATAGGTAAATGGCCTCGATGGGGCGATTAATTATGGGTCGGGTTTTTGTTTTCATCGCAGCATCTTTCCTCGTTGCCTCCGACTCCGTGGCGCGGGCCGATGAGCGTGTCGATTATCTCAAAGAAATCAAGCCGCTGCTACGGGAGAAATGTTTTGCTTGCCACGGCGGTCTCGACCAGAAAGCGAAACTGCGCCTGGACACGGCAAAGCTGATGATCAAAGGCGGGAAAAGAGGCCCAGCCATCCAGCCCGGCAGTCCTGAGAGAAGTTTGCTGATCGAGCGGATCACGGCCAAATACGAAACGGAGCGGATGCCTCCGGAGGGTCCGCCGCTTTCGGCCGTCCAGATCGCCAAGCTCAAGGCTTGGATTGCCCAGGGAGCCACGGCTCCAGCAAATGAAACGCCAGAGAGCAATCCACGCGATCACTGGGCATTTCGGCTTCCCAGGCGCCCCGTAGTTCCTGTCACGAAGAATAGGCTCTGGGTCAATAACCCAATCGACGCCTTCATCGCCGCCGGCCATGAACGGCATGGCCTGATGCCGCGTCCCCAAGCCGACAAGGCACATTGGCTTCGCCGGGTCAATATCGACCTGATCGGTCTTCCGCCCACGCGCGCGGAACTTAGAGCTTTTCTCGACAACAAATCGTCGGACGCTTACGAAAAAATCGTGGACCGACTTCTGGCCGACCCACGGTATGGCGAACGCTGGGGCCGCCACTGGATGGACGTGTGGCGCTACAGCGACTGGTACGGCCGGCGCATGGTTCCGGATGTCTGGAACAGTGCTCCACAAATCTGGCGCTGGCGCGACTGGATCGTCAAGTCGCTCAATGAAGACCGGGGTTATGGCCGCATGATCCAGGAAATGCTTGCGGCGGACGAAATATCGCCGGAAGACGACCAGACAGCGGTGGCCACCGGCTTTCTCGTCCGCAACTGGTATGCCTTGAACCCGAACGACTGGATGCGGCAAAATGTCGAGCACACGGCCAAGGCCTTTCTGGGCCTGACGTTTAATTGCGCGCATTGCCACGATCACAAGTACGACCCGATCACGCAAATCGATTACTTCCGCTTGCGGGCTTTTTTCGAACCGATCGGCATTCGTCAGGAGCGTGTG
>Ga0066903_100005917_pt1 | contig 10723 bp, 7 predicted proteins | sample PanSoiMetaGPlot1_FD_67491 | JGI IMG/M metagenome (GOLD analysis project Ga0066903, IMG submission 67491) | Tropical forest soil microbial communities from Panama analyzed to predict greenhouse gas emissions - Panama Soil - Plot 1 (version 2) | ecosystem: Environmental > Terrestrial > Soil >...
CCTCGCGACTTCCTGGGCATCACGACCGGTGTTCCGGAGAAAGCTACTGACCCATCGCGTCGTTCAACTCAGCAGCCTTGGGCATGTGTGGACGGCGGTTGGCTGATGCTTGCACACGTAAGGCCGGGCGGCGAGGATCATGTTAAGGGCATTTTCCGCGGGGCGACGAATCCCGCTGAATCCCCCGCCTTGATCACTTCGGGTGAGTTTCCTTTGCCCGGCTGTAGTCAAAGCCCAGTAGTGAAAAGCTTCACATCGTCTTCTAAGAGCAACCGATCCTGTACGAGCTGTTTTGCGGCCCTCGCAATTGCAGCTGCGCGATCTTCTTCGTTCGGGTAGCGTTCGGCGATCGATAAGCGTGGATCGTTGTTATTGAGCCGTTCCTCCCGGCTCGCCGCGAACGGCAGCATCGATCCGTTGATTCCGCACAGCTCGCCTTCGGCAAATCCTGCTTTGCGGAAATTCCAACCCATATGGGTCGCGACCGGAGCGTCCAGGGTCGGCAGGTGCACTCCGGCGACATCCCGGCCGTCGGCGTCGGTCTTGGGAACAAACACCGGATACGCTGCCGCTTTTACTGGCGGCGTCGCATCGAAATCGATAACGGTTGGTTTAGCCATCTGGCCGGTGTAACGGATGCCTGGAACTTGCGGAAAACCTACCGTCTCGGCCGTCGCCGGCACCAGCGTGCCGTCCTTGCGGCTGGGATAGCGGCTCGCAGGAGGCGGTACCCCTTCGCTGATCCAGGCGTCGAGCGCGACCAATAACGCCCGCGCCAACGGACCGGCGTTGAGCGGATTGGTCGGGAACATGCAGGTCCTTGTGAGCGCGGAGCGCTCATGCGCCAGCGCAAAATGTTGCAGGTTCGAAAACAGGAACAGCCGAACATTGTCCGGCATGTCGAGCGCATTACCTTGTGTGTCGGTCGCAACCAAGGATGCCCGATGCTGGTAGAACTCACTTTCGTTGTCGGTCTTGATGATTTTTGGGCAGTTTCCGGTCGCGAGGCACCGCGCTAGCAGCCCGTCGGTGCGTCCGGTCAGCGCGTCCGTAATGATCGGATAGGTGAACGGAAATTCCGAGCCAGGGTACACAGTATCGTTATGCTGGGCGGGCGACCGACCCGGCTGGCTGAATCGGTAATTAATGAATGCCTTCTTGCCGCCCGCGATATGTGGCATCAGCCCGTCGAAGACAGCCCGGCCGGCCTCATCAGCGTTAAAGCCAGAATAAAGGAAGTCGTGCAGGTAGCGGCCGCTTTGCGAAGCGCCGAAGCCGATAACATAATCGATCTGGCCAGCCAGAATGTTCGGGGTGCCCTCTGCATCCGTCCCTTCGTTGCGCAGGAACGAGACCACGTCGCGTGTTGCCGCGAAACCAAGACCCATCACCTTGGGGTCTCTCGCAAGATAAATGAATTCGTAAATGGCACCGGCATCAAAGCCTGCCGGTCGCGTGATGGCGATCCGATTCGGCCCCTCAAATCTGACGGAAAGATCATTTGGCATAGCTCGCGAGTCGGCCTCGCGTTCTCGCACCGTTACCTTCGCGTGGGTGGGGTCAAGGTCGGCAGAGGGATAGCTTAGCGTGGCGAGCGCTGGATTTTCCAAATGATCGAAGACGAATTCCTCGCGTGCGAAACCCGTGACCTGCGGCACGATCGGTGGCGAAAACGTAAGGCGCGCGCCGCCTGGAGCCCTATCACCCTGCCAACCACTCCACACCACCGTATACCCGCGACTCATCAGGAAGCCGTTGCCTGCGTCGGCATCCCTGGTCAGATCATTGACAAGGCCGCCATCATTGAACAGCGTAAGCGCGAGCTTGTCGCCACGATTCAGCACGTCGTAGAACAGGCGACGATTTCCCCTCGCCGCCACGGTAGGGCGCAGGATTTCAATATCGCTCACCGCTTCGACGAGGCCCCGGGCATTTTGTGGCGCGCGATCTATATCGACGATGATCGAATTATGGGGGTCGCGCGGCGCTACCGCGATGGTGGCGCGGGCTATAATTCGATCGTAGGTTCCGACCGCGTCGAACATGCGCCCCTCAAAGGCCGGCGACTCTGTGCGGAGAACTTCGAATTTGACGACCTTCGCCGCCGCCGTTTTGGCGAGGCCAATGATACCGATTACCAATGCGATTTGTGGCAGCGGATGTCTCATTTTTTCCTCTCAAGCGCCTGCGCGTGAATTGTGACATTGCCTACGAGGCAGGCGATCGTCACGCACCGGCGAGCGCGGTCAATGTCGAGCCTTGTCCAAGGAACACCTTTCAAACCCTGCTTCCACCTGGTCTTAGCTTGGCTCCATAACCTCGGCCGGCCAGACGCGGTCGAACCGTGCCTGAGCAGTATTTTGTACCTCGCGGACGCTTTGCGCATCTGGCGCGTCGTATTCGCAGACCATGCGTCGACGGTCGGCAGACAAATAGCTGCGGATCCAATTCACGCGATAGAGCTCGAGGCAGTCGCTGACCCTCCGGGCGACCGAATCGAGGTCTTCTTGGGTGAGGGGCGGATCGAAACTGCGTTCAACGATTATGTGAGGCATTGCGCCCTCCGTCACAGACAGATATTAATCTAATAGCGTTTGATTCACCGTTGGAATGCCCCGTCCCAGAGCCTCGACAGCCCGCTGCACGGCGGAACGCGCGCGAACGCTCAGGTCGTCGCACTTGTCCAGGCGAGCCAGTGTGGGATCGAGCCAGCGTCTTGCCCCTGGGAGATCACCCTGCGCAGCAAGGGCGAGCGCCAGCAACGCGCGCGAGGTAGTTGCTTCGCACACGCGACGAGTGGCTTCCGCCGCGCCGAGCGCATCTTGGGCGGCTTCGCACGTGTCGGAGAAATTCCCTTTCTCAAAAGCGATCTCGGCCGCAGCGTTCAGGACATAGGCAAGCTGCGCTTTGCTGTCAAAAGCCCGAAGCTGCTCGACTGCAAACTCAAGAGTGCGTGCTGCGTTGGGAAGGCGCATGGCTAGGCCCGCCAAAGCCTCTAGCGCTTGCACAAAGGGCAGTCCGCCGCTCTCTCCCATCTTGGCGGCCAATGGCCGGAGCTCCTCGCAGCAGGCTAGCGACATTTCGGGTTTGCCAAGCTCAAAATTGAGCACGGCTAGCCAGGCGTGACATCTGCATTCGCGCCACCGATCTTTCTCTTCGCGGGCGAGCCCCAATGCCTGCTCCATGAGCTGCACTGCGGCATCGAGCACTCCGTCCCATCGTTTCAACAAGGCCTCGCCCCAGAATAGCTCGACAGATTTTGAGCCGGACCGATCCAATATGGCACCCGCGTCTACAAGGAGCGTGCGCGACCGGCCGACACCTAATTCGAGTTCCACGAGGCAGCGTGCCACATTTGCGAGCGCAGCCGCAGTGGCGGCATCCGCATTTCGTCCTGTTTCGGCAGCACGCAAGAGAGTGGCGTGAGCTTCGGCAATATCGCCTTTGTCTTCCTCATGCAATAGCGACAAACAACAATAGCCCATCGCAGCCTCAGCCTTTAGATCGGCTGACTCCGCTGCGGCAACAGCATTCGACAGGTCGCTTAGCAGGTTCGGCCAGCGCAGGAGTCGGCTGCCGGACGAAGCCAGAATTTGAATTCTCAGAAGCCAGATATGCAGTCGCGCCCGATCCGATCCTGGCTCCATCCGCGCCAGGTGATGCAAGCCACGCATGGCAAAATCGATTGCTTCGTCATTGGCGAAGACTCGCATGCTGTACTCTCCAGCGAGGAGGCATCCTCGTGCCGCCAAGGCGCTGTTGCCGCCCAGCTCGGCATGCCGGGCCAGCTCACTCGTAAGAGTCTCCCCTGCTTCGCGTGTATCGAGTGCGGCAGCGATGGATTGCGCAACCTGACCGTGAATAAGACGACGCCGGGGCTGCGATATTCGACCATAGGCAGAGCTGCGGATCAGGTCGTGGGAGAAATCGTAGCGAGCGTCGCCAATGCAGCGGACGATGCCGCGGCGCTCCAACTCTTCGAGTGCGTCGTCCCACTCCGATGGAGAAAGCTTTACACAACGTGTCAGAACTGCGATGTCGAATTCCCGTCCCAATGCGGCAGCCCATGGCAACAGCGTACGCGCGGGGCCTTCGAGCCGCGAAAGGTGCTGCCCCAGGACACTTTCGATATTCTCCGGCACGGCCTTGTCGCCACTGGCACAGGCGCGCGCAAGCTCAAGCGTAAACAGCGGATTGCCTTCGCCCGCGGCGACCACCGATGCGACGTTCTTTTTCGGTGCCATCGACGTGGCGAGCGCCAGGCTGGCATGCGCGTCCAGTGGACCAAGCGGCATCTCGTTGAGCCGCCGTTCGCGAGCCAGGCTGCGAACGAAGCGCTGCGCTGGCGCGTTGTCTGAGAGCTCGCCAGGCCGCACCGTGGCTGCAAGCAAAACGCGGAAAGGGGAATCGAAGGCCCTTATCACGTAGTGAAGGAGTGATACTGACGGCTCGTCGAGCCATTGAAGGTCATCCATAAGAATTGCAATCGGTGCGCGCGATGCTAGTTCGGCGAGTAGAGACACGATGGCTGCGAACAATCGGATGCGGTCGCCGTCTTGGGGCGCCGCGGCATCGGACGGTTCAAACATAAGGGGTTGCAGTTTGACTCGCGTTGCGGCGGAAATTGTACTGTCCCGAACACCCTTGACTATGTCGAACCAGATGCCGAAGGGACGTGTCATCTCGGCCTCGAAGGCGCGAGCTGCCAGAACCTCTCCTCCCACCTTGGCAATCGATTGCTGGAAGTAACGCAGCAGCCGCGTCTTGCCTATTCCGGGTTCTCCAGTCAGCAGCACGAGCTTAGGCTCTGCGCTTGATACTGCGGCGGCGGCCGCGATATCGTTGAGGATCGAGCATTCCTTGTACCGACCGACGAGCTCCGGCTCACGCGGCGGAGCGTGGGTTGAAGCCACACGCGGCTTAGCAGCGACACGAACGAAATCCGGCGGCTTGATCGCTCCAAGAGCACGTTCGAGCTCCAGACCCGGCTTCGTGCCCAGCTCGGCCTCCAAGACCTGACGACAATAGTCATATTGACGTAGCGCCTCCCGCTGACGACCCAGCGCAGCGAGCAACCGGATCACCACGATGTGACCGGTCTCGTCGAGCGGATCGATACCGACCCGGCTTCGGGCATATACGAGCGCTTCTTCCGGCATATCGCGCAGCCGTTCCACCAACATCGCTAAAATGGCCAGGCGCAGTGCAGCCCACCTCTCTCGCTCCGCCGTGCACCACTCGTGAAATCGAAAGCACGCTGGAAGGTCCAGACCGTCCGCGAACTCGCCGGAAAAAAGCGCCACTGCGCCCTTGAGTTCGTCATTTGTCGCCCTCGAAATGCCGGCGGACGCTAACGTGGCTAGCCGGTTGACGTCGACATCTGCCCCATGTGGTGCGAACGCAACGCGTTCTCGGTCGGCGACCAGCCGCGCAGTCTCTTCCACGTCAAGCAGCGGCCGGAGCTTCGCTAAGCTCCAACGCAATGCGCCCCGGGGGTCGTCTGGACCCTCCCACAACAGCTCGCACAAGCGTTCCCGCAAATGCGGACATCCGGTTGCCACAAGGTAGGCGAGAAGAGCACGAGTCTTCTTGGATGGCGGCAGGGTCAGAGCCCGTCCTCGACTGACGAGTCTCAGGTCGCCCAAGAGGCGGATTTGCAGACCGTCTCCGCGTTTCATACCGTGGCCAACTCCGCTGAAATACCACATTCGCTACAACGGTCGCGCAAACGCCGCAGGCAGAATATTATCAGCGGTGAGCAAGGCAAATAATGCCGTCGCGACCCGATTTCGAATGGGGAGGCTTGCCAATGACTTTAAGCTCACGTTTCCATCGTCGCAAGCATCGGAAGATCGGTCGCCAGCGTCGGGGGGGCCCCACTCCGGCCCATGCTTTTGGGCACGCGTCACGCCACCGCCGGACAACAGGGCAATAGTCAAAATCCGGAATAAGGGGAATAGACGGATACGACCTGATCAATGCAGCAAGCTCACTGACGATCGCTCAGCCAGAGGAGACAGTCGATGAACAAGCAATTATTTGCCGTCGGCATGATCACCGCGACGTTTGCCGGCGGTGCGGTTGCCCAGGAAGACCAAAAGCTCGGCAAGGTCAGTTTCCCCACCTCCTGCGATTCGAGTGTGCAGGCGGAGTTCGACCGCGGCGTCGCCATGCTGCATTCATACTGGTTCATTTACGCCCGCCGGACGTTCGAAGGGATTCTCCAGAAGGATCCCGGCTGCGCGATGGCCTATTGGGGCGTGGCGATGGACTATCTCGGGAACACATTGGCGGTCGCGCCGACGCGGGCCGAGGCGCAGTCGGCTTGGGAGGCCCTCGAAAAGGCGCGGGCGGTCGGAGCAAAGACGCAGCGCGAGGGCGACTGGATCGAGGCGCTGAGCGCCTATTTCCGCGACCACGACAAGGTTGCGGTGGATGCCCGTCTGGTCGCTTACAATGCCGCGATGGAGCAGATGGTGCGGCGCTATCCCGACGACTACGAGGTGCAGGCCCAATATGCGTTGACCCTGCAAGCCTCGGCGTCGAAAACCGACCTCACCTATGCCAACCAGCTCAAATCCGCGGCGATCCTGGAGAAACTCTTCGACCAGGACCCGCAGCATCCCGGCGTGACCCACTACCTTATTCACACTTTCGACTTTGCGCCGCTTGCCGAAAAGGGAGTTGCGCCGGCGCGGCGTTATGCCGGCATCGCACCGGCGGTGCCGCACGCGCGGCATATGCCCTCGCACATCTACTCAATGGTTGGACTGTGGGAAGAATCCATCGCCGCGAATGCATCGGCGCTTGAGATACAGCCAGACTACTACCACGCGTCGGATTTTACGGTCTACGCACATCTGCAGCTCGCGCAGGATGCCAAAGCTGCTGCGATGACCCAAAAGTCGCTCGCGACCGCAGACCGCGGCGACCGCCCGATCAATTTCGGCAACTTCACCGCCAAAGTCGCAATGCCGGCGCGCTATGTCTTGGAACGCGCGGACTGGGCCGGCGCTGCTGCGCTGCCGATGATTCCCACTCAATATCCCATGGCGGATTCGTTGACCCGCTTCACGCGCGGTCTGGGCATGGCGCGCATCGGCAATCTCGCCGGCGCCAAAGACGAGATCGAAGGCATGAAGGCGTTGCGGACGACTCTGCAGCGCGCCGACCAATCCTATTGGGCTGACCGCACCGAAGAGCAGATGCTCGCCGTCTCGGCGTGGATATTGCTCAAGGAAGGCTCGCGCGAGCAGGCGGTGCGGTTCATGCGGGCAGCCGCCGACGGCGAAGACGGCAGCCTCAAGCATATTGCGATGGAGAACCGCCTCTATCCGTTCCGCGAGCTGTTCGCGGAATTGCTGTTTGAGATCGGGCAACCCGCGGCTGCCCTGCAGGAATACGAGACCGCGCTCAAGCAGACCCCCAACCGCTTCCGCGCCTACTGGGGAGCCGCGCGCGCCGCCGATGGCGCAGGCAACCGCCAGAAGGCATCGGAGTACTTCGGTAGGCTCGTCGACCTCGCCAAGAACGCGGATACCGAGAGACAGGAAATCCGCGAGGCCAAGGCATTCCTGGCGAGGCAATGATTAATATCGCAGGTGCAAGTGATCCGTTGCCGGCGCATCGGCAGTCTGGGGAGGTTTCTTAAATTAAGAGCAGCAGTGACGGAGGACCGCATGTCAAACTGTCGATGCCCTTTTGCAATGATCATTGCCATTATCGTGTTCGCATTATCCGGCGGCCGCGCCGACGCGCAGGGCGTCGCCAGGATCGAGCTTCAACCGATCCAGACAGTCACGCTCAAAACCCAGCAGATACTGACTGGCGACTCAAAGGGGGCACCGGCAACCTTGGCTGGCGAGTTACGCATTCCCAAGCCCGGGTCGGATCGGCTGCCCGCAGTCATTCTCATCCACGGCGCCGCCGGGGTCACCTTCAATGTAGATGCCTGGGCCAAGGAGATAACTTCGCTCGGCGTCGCCGCCTTCATTCTCGATTCATTTTCCGGACGCGCGATCAGCGATGGACCGCAACTCGACTCACTGGCAATGATGATCGACGCCTACCGGGCGCTGTCACTGCTCGCTCAGCATCCCCGGATCGATCCCGAACGTATCGCGGTGATGGGCTTCTCCAAGGGAGCGGCCGCCGCCGTCTATTCGAGCAACGAGCGGTTCCGCAAGCTCTACGATCCGGCTACGGTCTCCTTTGCAGCGCACATTGGGCTCTATTCGCCCTGTAATGTGCAATACCGCGACGATGACAAAGTGACCGGGGCGCCTATCCGTCTATTCCACGGCACTGCAGACGACTATCTTCCGATCGCTCCGTGCCGCAGCTATGTCGAGCGCCTGAAACGCGCGGGCGCAAACGTCGCGCTGACCGAATATCCCGATGCTCATCACGCCTACGACATGACGGAATTCTCTCCGCCAATTCAGCTTGGTCAGGCGCAAACGGCCCGCAACTGCGCGCTGCGGGAGGGCGACAACGGCCAAGTGCTCAACGCCAAGACGGGCGCCACTTATACGCTGCAAGATTCATGCATCGAGCGGGGCCCCCATGTCGGCTTCAATCAAGCTGCGTACCAGGCGACTGTGAAAGCCGTGCGGGAATTCCTGGCCGCAACGTTCAAACTGAGCAGCTGACGCTCTGTCCACCGTCCCAGCCGCAATGGTAATATGCCCGTGTATGAAAGAGACTTCTCAGCTGTCGGGCACGAGACCCGGCAGCCGCCAGCGGAGAGGCAGCGATGATTCGTGCGATCGCATCGGCCGCAATCATTGGCGCTCTGCTCGCCGGCGGGGCCGCGTACACGATCAACCCACCTGGGAGATGGCAGGATACGATTGTACGGTGGTTCGGCGGACCTGACCGCCGCGCTCAAACCGCAATCGCGCTCGAAGAATTGCCGATCTGCACCACCATGGCATCAGTTGCTTCGGATGCCGACTGGGCGCAGCTCGAACCGGATTTCAAGGATGGCAAAAAGGCGCTGGGTGCGCAGGATTGGAATGGCGCGATCGCAGCGTTCCAGCAGGCCGCGCTGCGGGACCCCTCCAATGCCGATATCCAGAACTACATCGGCTATGCATATCGACGATTGCGTCAGTTGGAGCCGGCCATGGGCCACTATCAGCGGGCGCTGTCCCTCAATCCCCGCCACCGCGGCGCCCGCGAGCATCTTGGCGAGGCCTATCTGGTGCTTGGCGAGCCCGCCAGGGCCGAGCAAATGCTCACCGAACTGGAAAACCTCTGCCTTATTCCGTGCGAGGAATATGACGACCTCAAGCAGGCCATCGCGGTGTACAAGAGGCTTGCGGCGCGCTGAGGCTGAGCTGCTGAAAGACATCGTGCGGCCGCCAACAACTCCAAACGGGTCGACGACGGAACGCGGCGCAAACGCTGGCCGCATGCCCGCCCGACGTTTTGCTGCACGAGTGAGGCTCAGCATCGCCGCCCGACAGAAAAATCTTGCGCGAGACTGTTCTGACTACTTAGCCCCAGCGTGGCATTTCTTCGAGGCCAATACCAAGTGTCGTCTTGCCCACAATCTCGTGCACCAATGCGGAATTTGCCGGGTGGAAGCCGCCGGCCCGCACATCGCGATATAGGCGTTCAAGCTCATTCGTCTTGTACATACCGGCACCGCCCGACATGTCCATTGCTATATCGACGACGCGCTTGGCGGACTCGACGACATGGTACTTCATGGCGACGATCTTAGCGCCCCACTCGTGGCTGTGATCAACGCCGTTGCTCCAGTCGTTGGCGATCCGGTCAAGGTGAGGTTCCATCGACTCGATCGCAATCGTCATCTCCGCGGCACTATGCTGGAACTCCGGGTGGTAGGCCATTGAGCGGGTAACTGCGAGCGACTTTTTCTTCTTGGTCGCCTCGACGGCGAGATCGCGCGCCCTTAGCGCTATGCCATAGTAGACGTTGGCAGTCCCGACCAGCGCGTTTGCGAATAGTGCACCTATGAAGGGGTCTAGAGCGCCGGCGGGCAGCACACGGGCGATGTACTTGTCCGAAACGAAGGCGCCGTCGAGGATTGTGTCATCGCTGGCGGTCGCTCGCATCCCAAGCGTGTCCCACGTTTGCTTGATCTCGACATTGGGCGTGCCCTTGGGCAAGAAAGCGTGCACGACCTTCGGCGCGCGAGGGTCGGAGGTCTCCATGCCGTGTAGGCCAAATCGTGTCCACACCGGGGTCAGGCTGCCAAACATCTTGCGGCCCGTGAAATTGTAACCGCCATCCACGCGCTCGGCACGCGTCGTGGAAAACAACGCAGGCAGGTCGTTGCCAACCTCCGCGTGGCCGGCCGCGAAAACTTCGCCGGCAGCGCCTTCCTTGAGCATCCATTCGAGCGACGGATCGCCGAGCTTGCGCAGGTCTGCGGCGATGCCCATCCAGTACAAATGCATGTTCATCGCCAGAGCCGTGGCCGGCGCTCGATAGGCTAAGTAGCGCAACTCTTTTCCTGTGTCGGCGAGAGACAGACCGTGGCCGCCGAATTCTTCGGGGATGTTGAGCTTAAGGAAACCGACATTCTTCAGCTCCTCAAAGTCATCAGTAAAGAAATTGTTGTCTCTGTCGTAGGCAGAGGCTCTCTGCCCACACCGTTCGATCAAATCATCTGACAGGAACCTATTCCGTACGGCCATTGTCATGTCTACACTCTTTCTCGTCGCTATTACCAATTAGTGACGGCATAGGG
>Ga0066903_100005918_pt1 | contig 10722 bp, 5 predicted proteins | sample PanSoiMetaGPlot1_FD_67491 | JGI IMG/M metagenome (GOLD analysis project Ga0066903, IMG submission 67491) | Tropical forest soil microbial communities from Panama analyzed to predict greenhouse gas emissions - Panama Soil - Plot 1 (version 2) | ecosystem: Environmental > Terrestrial > Soil >...
GTGCTGATCGAAGGCAAGGCGATCCAGCTGCACCCGCTCGTTTGCGCGGCGTTCAACGCCGACTTCGACGGCGACCAGATGGCCGTGCACGTGCCGCTGTCGCTTGAGGCGCAGCTCGAGGCCCGCGTGCTGATGATGTCAACCAACAACATCCTGCACCCGGCCAACGGCTCGCCCATCATCGTGCCCTCGCAGGACATCGTGCTTGGACTCTACTACCTCTCGATCATGCGCGACGGCGATCCCGGCGAGTGGAAGCTCGAACTGTTCACCGAAGAGCAGATCAAGCGCGACTCCAAGAAGAAGAACGTCGTGCGCGGCTTCTACCATGACCTCAGCGAGGTCGAGCATGCGCTGCAGGAGAAGGCGATCGGCCTCCACACCAAGATCAAATACCGGTGGGAGGGGGTCGACGAGAGCGGCGCAACGGTCCGTCAATGGTACGAGACTACGCCCGGCCGGGTGATCCTCGGCAGCGTGCTGCCGAAGCATGTCAAGGTTCCCTTCGACGTCGTGAACAAGCTCATGACGAAGCGGGAAATCTCCAACATGATCGATCAGGTCTACCGCCACTGCGGGCAGAAGGAGACGGTGATCTTCTGCGACCGAATCATGGCGCTCGGATTCCACAACGCGTTCAAGGCCGGGATCTCGTTCGGCAAGGACGACATGGTGGTGCCGGCCTCGAAATGGCGGATCATCGAGAAGACGCGCGAGCTCGCCAAGGAATTCGAGCAGCAGTACAACGACGGCCTGATCACCCAGGGTGAGAAGTACAACAAGGTGGTCGACGCCTGGTCGAAGTGCACCGAGCAAATCGCCGAGGAGATGATGCGCGAAATCTCCTCGGTGGGGAAGGACGCTCACGGCGCCCAGGTCAACTCGATCTACATGATGGCGCATTCCGGCGCGCGCGGCTCGCCCGCGCAGATGCGCCAGCTTGCCGGCATGCGCGGTCTGATGGCGAAGCCGTCGGGCGAAATCATCGAGAGCCCCATCATCTCGAACTTCAAGGAAGGCCTCTCGGTGCTCGAGTACTTCAACTCGACGCACGGCGCCCGCAAGGGTCTCGCCGACACCGCGCTCAAGACGGCGAACTCCGGCTACCTCACGCGCCGGCTCGTCGACGTCGCGCAGGACTGCATCGTCACGTCCGAGGATTGCGGCACGTCGGCCGGCATCAACGTGCGCGCCATCATCGACGCCGGACAGGTCGTGGCTTCGCTCGGCAGCCGGATCCTCGGCCGCACCACGGCCGAGGACGTGCGCGATCCTTCGACCCACAAGGTCCTGGTCACGAACGGCACGCTGCTGGAGGAACCGCAGGTCGAAATGCTGGTCGCGGCCGGCGTGCAGGAGCTGCGGATCCGCTCGGTCCTCACCTGCGAGACCACGTCCGGGGTTTGTGCCAAATGCTATGGGCGCGATCTCGCCCGCGGGACGCCAGTCAACATGGGTGAGGCGGTGGGCGTCATCGCCGCGCAGTCGATCGGCGAGCCCGGCACCCAGCTCACCATGCGCACGTTCCACATCGGCGGCGCTGCCCAGATTTCCGAACAGTCGTTCGTGGAATCGAACTTCGAGGGCAAGATCAAGATCAAGAACAAGAACGTGGTCAAGAACTCGGATGGGCAGAACGTCGCGATGGCTCGCAACATGGTCGTCGCGGTGCTCGATCCGGACGGGACCGAGCGGGCGACGCACCGTATCCAGTATGGCGCGCGGCTCCTGGTCGAGGACGACGACCAGATCAAGCGCGGTCAGCGCATCGCCGAATGGGACCCGTACACGCGGCCGATCCTCACCGAGGTCGAGGGCACGGTCGGTTTCGAGGACCTGGTCGAGGGACAGTCGATGTCGGAGACGCTCGACGAGTCGACCGGCATCGCCAAACGCGTGGTGACCGACTGGCGCACCGGCTCAGGCCGCAACCAGCAGGACCTGCGCCCGGCGATCGTGATCAAGAAGGACAACAAGATCCTCAAGCTCGGTCGCGGCGCCGAGGCGCGCTATCAGCTTGCGGTCGACGCAATCATCTCGGTCGAGCCGGGCTCCAAGATTCGGGCCGGCGACGTGATTGCGCGCATCCCGACCGAGAGTGCCAAGACCCGCGACATCACCGGCGGCTTGCCGCGGGTGGCCGAGCTGTTCGAGGCGCGTCGGCCGAAGGAGGCCGCGATCATCGCCGAGACGTCGGGTACCGTTCGCTTCGGTAAGGACTACAAGAACAAGCACCGCGTCATCATCGAGCCGGCCAACAAGGATGAGGAGCCGAAGGAGTACCTGATCCCGAAGGGCAAGCACATCCACCTGCAAGATGGCGACCTGATCGAGAAGGGTGACTTCATCGTCGAAGGCAACCCGGCGCCGCATGACATCCTGGCGATCAAGGGGGTCGAGGAGCTTGCCGGCTACCTCGTCAACGAGATCCAGGAGGTCTACCGGCTGCAGGGCGTGGCAATCAACGACAAGCACATCGAGGTGATCGTCCGCCAGATGCTGCAGAAGGTGGAGATCGACGATGCCGGCGAGACCGATCTGATCCAGGGCGAGCAGATCGACAAGATCGAGCTCGACGAGGTCAATGCCCGCGCCGTCGCCGAGGGCAAGAAGCCCGCGGTCGGGCACCCGGTGTTGCTCGGCATCACGAAGGCGTCCCTGCAGACCCGCTCGTTCATCTCGGCGGCGTCTTTCCAGGAGACCACCCGCGTGCTCACCGAAGCCGCCGTCAATGGCAAGGTCGACACGCTCGAAGGCCTCAAGGAGAACGTCATCGTCGGTCGTCTCATTCCGGCAGGCACGGGTGCCATGATGAACACTCTCCGCGAGGTCGCGGGCAAGCGCGACGCGCTCATTCTGGAGGAGCGCGAGAAGGAGCAGGCCGCCAAGGAGGAAGCTGCCAAGGCGGCAGCCCAGGTGGCCCCGCCGGAGCCATTGCCGGCAGCCGAGTAGCGATTTGCCGGCCAGTGCGCGAATCGAGCGCCGCCGTCAACAACCGCCTTGAACTACCATAAGGCCGCCCGGATCGATCCGGGCGGCCTTGTTTTTATATGAATCATGGCTGCCGGCAGGCACGGGATCTGGGCTCGCGGCCTCCGGGTGCTCCCAGATAGGTCGATCTGACGTGGTTTGGAGAGGGTTTCCGTCGCACGATTAAATTTGCCTCCATCGGGAACCGGTTTTGACAAAAAGCCGTATTATAAGGACGTGAGATCATCGCCGGAGGCCGCCGTCCCCGATGGACACCCTGCTCGTCAAGATTTTTGCCACCGCGCTGGCCTTCAGTCAGGTCGCGGTCGCTCCCGAGAAGGTGAAGACGGCCTTCGATCCGACCCAGGATCAGCAGCAGGTCGTCCAGATTCTGCGCGCGGGCTGTGCGCAGATGCGCAAGGCCTTCGATATCGAGGATGTGAACGTCGATGACCTGATCGCGACCGCCATGGACGATGCGGATGCGATTGCGGCGGGCCACGCCGCCTTTCGCGGGATCAACATCGGTCACCTGCATATTGCGTACCGGCAGTTCTGCAAGAACGAGGCGGTGACGAATTCTCCGGTCGACATTGCCGAGGTCATCTCGTTTTACAATCGCACACTGGCCGATTTGCCGGACCATACCCGCCTCAAAGGTCTACGGCTGCCAGGCGAGACCGCGGTCCTTGACATCAAGGGCGAACGCTTCGCCGAGATCTATGAACCTGACCAACGCAGGATCTGGGTCGACCTTGCCGACGTGCCCACGCATGTCCAGAAGGCTTTCATCGCCGCGGAGGATAAGCGCTTCTTCCAGCACAAGGGCATCGATCCGCGCGCGCTGATCCGCGCTTTCATCGGCAATCTTGCGCAATCGGGCCGGCCGCAGGGCGGGTCCACAATCACCCAGCAAGTGGTGAAGAACCTGCTGGTCGGCGAAGACGTTACTTACGAGCGCAAGATGCGCGAGATGATCCTGGCCGCCCGGGTGGAGCAGACGCTGACCAAGTCGGAGATCCTCGAACTCTACTTGAACTCGGCCTATCTCGGTCGTGCCTCATGGGGCGTGGGGATGGCCGCGCGCAACTATTTCGGCAAGTCCATTCAGGCGGTGACGGTGGGCGAGGGCGCGTTGCTCGCGGCGCTCACCAAGGGTCCGAGCTACTTCAACCCGGATCGCTATCCGGATCGGGCCAAGGAGCGCTTCGCCTACGTTATCGGGAGGATGCAGGAAGACCGAATGATTGCTGCCGACCAGGCGAAGGAGCTCAACGGCTTGCCGCGGCTGGTAGCGGTCGACCGGACGCGACGCGACAGCGGCTTCCACTTTGTCGACCAGATCGGGCGCGAGGCCAAGACCATTGCCGGTGTTGAAGGGCTGACCGCCAATTCATACACGGTGCGCTCGACCATCAATCCGGCATTGCAGCGAGCAGTCGAGACATCATTGCAGGACGGGCTCGCGCTCTATGAGCTTAATTCGGGTCGCACGCAATTTCAGGCTGCCGAAGCAAACCTCGCGGATGCGGTCAGTCGCATCCAAGCCGAGCGGAAAGCGGGCGACAAACCGGCGTGGCAACAGGCGCTCGAGGGTGCTCGGCTGCCGCTCTATGACGTACATTGGCTCACGGCGATCGTGGTCGAGAAGTCGGCTGTGCGCGGCGGCGGCGAGACGATCAAGGTCGGCCTTGCCGATGGCCGCGTCGTTCCGCTCTCGGTCGGCCGCTCCTCGGCTCAACGCATCCTCAAGCTGCACGACGTCATTTTCGTGCGCGTGGTGGATGCCAAGGGCAAGAATGCGCGGGCGGAGCTGCGCGTGCGGCCGAGCGTGCAGGGCGCCGCAGTCGTGCTCGAGAATAAGACCGGCCGCATCCTGGCAATGGCCGGCGGTTTCTCCTACCCGTTGAGTCAGCTCAATCGCGCGACCCAGTCGCAGCGTCAGCCGGGGTCTGCGCTCAAGCCGTTGACCTATCTCGCCGCCCTGCAGAGCGGCTTGCAGCCGAATACCTACGTGCGCGACGAGTCGATCACGTTGCCGCCGATCGGCGAGCTCGGCCGCGCGCGGGCCGAGGACTATTGGACGCCGAAGAACTACGACGGCGGCGCTTCCGGCATCATCACGCTCCGCCAGGCGCTCGAGTACTCGAAGAACCTCGCGACCGTCAATCTGCTCGAAGGCGGGATCGAGCCGACGCCGGAACGGAGCCTCGACCGTGTCTGCTCGCTGGCGATGGAAGCACAGATTTATAAAGAGTGTGTCCGCTACTATCCGTTCGTGCTTGGCGCACAGCCGGTGCGGCCGATCGACCTCGCGGCCTTCTATGCTGCAATCGCCAACGAGGGCATGCGGCCGACCCCATATACGATCGAATCGATCGAGCAGCGCGGGCGCAAAGTCTATCAGCACACCCCGGCGTTGACCGAGATCGGGTCGGCCGACCGGGTTTCCTTCTACCAGCTCAAGACCATGCTGCAAGGCGTGCTGCAACGTGGCACCGCCAGCAGCATCGCAGCGCTGGCGCCCTATGTGGCGGGGAAGACGGGCACGTCCGACAACGAGAATGACGTCTGGTTCGTTGGGTTTACCAATGACGTCACGGTGGCGGTGTGGATTGGCTACGACAATGCCGACGGCAAGCGCCGCACGCTCGGTTCCGGCCAAACCGGCGGCAGCACCGCCGTTCCGATCTTCCAGTCCATCATCCAGGCGGTGTGGGCGCAGCACGCGCCCAAGGTCGCACTCAGCCCGCCCTCGCCCGAGGCCAGACGCAATCTCGTGGCCCTTCAGGTCGACAGCGACGACCAAGGCGGCAAGGGCCAGGTCGAGTATTTTCGTCGGGATCGGAGCGGCGGTGTGAGCGACACCCAATTCCGCCTGGTTTCGCGCGAGGAAGCCTCGACATCCTTCGAGCCACGCGAGGAGCGAGTGCCGACCATATTCGAACGGTGGAGATGGCCCTGGGAGGCACAACCGCAGCCGGCCCGGCCGCAAACGGGGGGCGGCTTCTTCGGGGGGTGGCAGCAGCAGCAACCGCAACCGCAGCCGGCTCCGCGCTATGCCGATCCGCGCTACGGGGACCCACGCTATAGCGACCCACGCTACCAGCAGCGGTATCGCAACGACTATTACCAAAGGTACTGAAGACAATGACGCGTACGTTCTATTCGATCGCCTTGCTCGCGAGCCTGATCCTGTTCCCCGCCGGCTCCCGCGCGCAGGAATTCCATGTCGAAGAAATCGGCTCGGGCGCGAACCTTCCGATCTCCGACCTGAAGCTCAAGACCATCGCCTTCAGCGACCAGCCGAGCGACACAAAGGATGGCGTCTTCATCCCCTTTGAGGACTGGGCCAAGGCGAACCCGCTCCAGCAGCAGTTCCTGAGCCTTTATCCCGGCTACACGGAGCCCAATGTCGATATCGTCATCGATGGGACCAAGAAGCGGTACCGCGAAAAGCTCCACATGTATGTTGCGGAGGCCCGGTTCATCGTGGCGAAGCCGCCGGCCTCGATCGATCTTCGGCGGCTTGCGACGTTGCCCTTCGCGGAGCAGCTCGATCCGGCAATTAAGCATCGTGTCATCACCGCGGCGGATCTGGCGCGGCCGAAAGACCCCAAGCTCATTTACAACCAGAATCCGCAGCGTCGCTGGTGTGAAGGCAGGCCGATGACGATCTGCCTGCACTCAACCTACAAGCTTGAGGGACGACTCCCGGCCGGCATCGCGCTCGCCAATAAGATCAGAGAGAGCGGCCGCAAGATTTCCGACACGCTCGAATTCGACGGCGAACTCACGGTCCTGTCGGGGGCGGAGGTTGGCGAGCGGGGGCTTCCCAAACTGACCGGACTGAACACGCCAGCGGCGGGCGCGATCGAGCAGAGTATCTTCTACGTGAACGAGGTGATGCAGTTCGGCAAGCTCGTCGCCGTGTTCCAGCAGCACCCGAGCGATCCGAACAAGACCGTGGCGAGCGTGTTCATGTCGCTCGCGGTTGAGTCGAACATCCTGGGCAAGCGCAAGGAATACGCGCAGGTGCCGGTTTTGCGGAACTTGGTGCCGGTCCAGGTGCTGGCCGGTAAGAGCACCTTCAATTCCGGTAAATCGCTCAGTGCCGGGTTACCGGTCTATGCCCGCAACCAGGTCAAGGCGATTGCCGAGATCCTTGCGCGCGGCTGATCGGCGGCCCAGCGATGCTGGGGCCGAGCGCAAAGGCTTGGTCGGATGTCGTTGCGGCATCGCACTTTTTTGCGGTCCTGCGGCTTGACTTGACACCGCGCCACCGATACATGTCCCGCACTTTTCGGCAGGCGGTGAGCTTCGCCTCGTCGGAACGGCACGCCAACCTCCGGTAAGTCACTGAGATCGCGTTACTTTTTGACTGCCGGCGGGACCGCCCAAAGCCTCGATGGATGAAGCTCAAACGCTGCCTCTGACATAACGACTGTCAGACGAAAGGGATGATCACGCGGCGCTTTGCGCGGCGCGATCCTCTGTGAACGGAAAAGCGCCTTTCCGCGCCGGGAGCGGATGGCGCTCTTCCGTTTTGCGCGTTGGGCTCACCCCAAGTCCCCGGCGGGATTATGGGGCAACCAAGGATGAAGGCGAAGCGATGCCGACCATCAACCAGTTGATCCGCAAGCCGCGGATGCAGGAGCGGGCGCGCAATACTGTGCCGGCGCTGCAGCAGTCGCCGCAGAAGCGCGGTGTGTGCACGCGTGTCTACACGACGACGCCCAAGAAGCCGAATTCCGCGCTCCGCAAGGTCGCCAAGGTGCGCCTGACCAACGGCTTCGAAGTCATCGGGTACATTCCGGGCGAGGGCCATAACCTGCAGGAGCACTCGGTGGTCATGATCCGTGGTGGCCGCGTGAAGGACCTTCCGGGCGTGCGCTATCACATCCTGCGTGGCGTGCTCGACACCCAGGGCGTGAAGAACCGTAAACAGAGGCGCTCCAAGTACGGAGCAAAGCGACCCAAGTGACGGGTCGTTTTCATTGAGAGAACACCGATGTCCCGCCGTCACTCTGCCGAGAAGCGCGAGATCCTCCCCGATCCAAAATTCGGGAGCGTGGTCGTGTCCAAATTCATGAACTCGATCATGTACCAAGGCAAGAAGTCGGTCGCCGAGTCGATCGTCTACGGCGCCTTCGAGATGATCGAGAACAAGACCAAGCAAAGCCCGATCGGGGTGTTCGAGCAGGCGCTCGACAATGTGATGCCCTCGATTGAGGTGCGCTCGCGCCGCGTCGGCGGCGCCACCTACCAGGTGCCGGTCGAGGTGCGGATCTCGCGCCGTCAGGCGCTTGGAATCCGTTGGATCATCTCGGCCGCGCGCGAACGCAACGAAAAGACGATGACCGAGCGGCTTTCGGCCGAGCTGCTCGATGCATCCAACAATCGGGGAAGCGCCGTCAAGAAGCGCGAGGACACGCACAAGATGGCGGAGGCTAACCGCGCGTTCTCGCACTACCGCTGGTGACGGAAAGCCAACAAGAAAAGGACCTTTTCCCTCATGCCCCGCAGCCACCCGATCGAGGACTACCGCAATTTCGGCATCATGGCCCACATCGATGCCGGAAAGACGACGACGACTGAGCGGATCCTCTACTACACCGGCAAGAGCCACAAGATGGGCGAGGTGCATGAGGGCGCCGCGACCATGGACTGGATGGAGCAGGAGCAGGAGCGCGGCATCACCATCACGTCGGCTGCGACCACCGCCTTCTGGAAGAACAAGCGGCTCAACATCATCGACACGCCCGGCCATGTCGACTTTACCATCGAGGTGGAGCGCTCGCTGCGGGTGCTCGACGGCGCCGTCTGTGTGCTTGATTCGAACCAGGGCGTGGAGCCGCAGACCGAGACGGTTTGGCGCCAGGGCGACAAGTACAAGGTCCCGCGCATTGTCTTCTGCAACAAGATGGACAAGGTCGGCGCCGATTTCTTCCAGTGCCTCACGGACATCGTCGAGCGTCTGGGGGCCAAGCCGGTCGCCATTCAGCTTCCGATCGGCGCCGAGCAGCAGTTCAAGGGCATCGTCGACCTCGTGCGCATGAAGGGCGTGGTATGGGACGAGGAGACGCTCGGTGCGAAGTATCACGACGTCGACATCCCCGCTGACATGCTCGATCAGGCCAAGGAATATCGCCAGAAGCTGGTCGAGGCGGCGGTCGAGCTCGATGACGCGGCGATGAACGCCTACCTCGAGGAAAAGGAACCCGACGAGGCGACGCTCAGGCGTCTGATCCGCAAGGCCGTGATCACCGGCGCGTTCTTCCCGGTGCTCGCCGGCTCCGCCTTCAAGAACAAGGGCGTGCAGCCGCTGCTCGACGCCGTGGTCGACTACCTGCCATCGCCGCTCGACGTACCCCCGATCAAGGGTATCGACCTCAAGGGCAACGAGGTGGTGCGCAAGCCGTCTGACACCGAGCCGCTGGCGACGCTCGCCTTCAAGATCATGGACGATCCGTTCGTCGGCACGATCACGTTCTGCCGCATCTATTCCGGTCGGCTCGAGAGCGGCACCGGCGTGATCAACTCGACCAAAGACCGCAGGGAGCGCATCGGCCGCATGTTGCTGATGCATGCGAACGACCGCGAGGACATCAAGGACGCCTATGCCGGCGACATTGTCGCGCTGGCGGGCCTCAGGGAGGTGCGCACCGGCGACACGCTCTGCGATCCGCAGAAGACGGTGATCCTGGAGAAGATGGAATTCCCCGATCCGGTCATCGAGATCGCGATCGAGCCGAAGTCGAAAGCCGACCAGGAGAAGCTCGGCGTTGCGCTCGCGAAGCTCGTCGCCGAGGATCCGTCGTTCCGCGTCACCACCGATCCGGAGTCCGGCCAGACCATTCTCAAGGGCATGGGCGAACTCCATCTCGACATCAAGGTCGACATCCTCAAGCGCACCTACAAGGTCGACGCCAACATTGGCGCGCCGCAGGTTGCGTATCGTGAGAAGATCACCCGCCAGGCGACGGTCGACTACACGCACAAGAAGCAGACCGGCGGCCACGGCCAGTTCGCGCGCGTCAAGATCGTGGCCGGGCCGAACGAGCCCGGCAAGGGTTTCGAGTTCGAGAATGAAATCGTCGGCGGCGCTGTGCCGAAGGAGTTTGTTCCGGCGGTCGAGAAGGGGCTCGAGTCGGTCCTCGGCTCCGGCGTGCTCGCTGGCTTCCCGGTCGTCGATCTCAAGGTTTCGCTCGTCGACGGCGCTTCCCACGATGTCGATTCGTCGGCGATGGCGTTCGAGATCGCGGCGCGGATGGCGCTGCGCGAGGCGCTGCAGAAGGGCGGCTCGGTTCTGCTGGAGCCGATCATGAAGGTCGAGGTGGTCACGCCGGAGGACTATACGGGGTCGGTGATCGGCGATCTCAATTCACGGCGCGGCCAGATTCACGGCCAGGACATGCGTGGCAACGCCAACGTCATCAACGCGATGGTGCCGCTCGCCAACATGTTTGGTTACGTCAGCAACCTGCGTTCCATGTCACAGGGACGCGCAACCTTCACCATGCAATTCGATCACTACGAGCAGGTCCCCTCGGCGGTCGCCGCCGAGATTCAGGCGAAGTTCGCCTGATCGAGACTTTGAGACAGGCGACGAACGGAGAGTCCCATGGCCAAACAGAAGTTCGAACGGACGAAGCCGCATTGCAACGTGGGGACGATCGGTCACGTCGACCACGGCAAGACGACGTTGACTGCGGCGCTGACCAAGGTGTCGGCCGACAAGGGCTGGACCAA
>Ga0066903_100005919_pt1 | contig 10721 bp, 8 predicted proteins | sample PanSoiMetaGPlot1_FD_67491 | JGI IMG/M metagenome (GOLD analysis project Ga0066903, IMG submission 67491) | Tropical forest soil microbial communities from Panama analyzed to predict greenhouse gas emissions - Panama Soil - Plot 1 (version 2) | ecosystem: Environmental > Terrestrial > Soil >...
GCCGCTGCCGCTTCGGGCATCGGATGAAGCCGCAGCGTCACTTCGGTGATGACGCCGAGGGTTCCTTCGGAGCCGACGAACAGCCGCGTCAGATCGTAGCCGGCCGACGACTTTCGCGCGCGCGTCCCGGTTCTGATGATGCGGCCGTCGGCCAGAACGACGGTCAGGCCCAGGACGTTCTCGCGCATGGTCCCGTACCGAACCGCCGTCGTGCCGGAGGCGCGCGTGGCGGCCATTCCGCCGATGGTGCAGTCGGCGCCGGGATCGATCGGGAAAGTGAGTCCCGTATTGCGCAGCGCCTTGTTCAACTGCAATCGGGTGACGCCAGCCTCGACCGTCGTGTCGAGGTCGTCCACGCTGATGCGCACGACGGCGTTCATCTCCCGAAGATCGATCGTGATGCCGCCGCGCACCGCATGCACGTGTCCTTCGAGTGACGTGCCGGCCCCGAACGGGACAATTGGGATGCGGTGCTCTGCGCTGATGACAAGAATCCTGGCGACCTCTTCGGTGGATTGGGGGAGACACACGACGTCGGGAAGGGCCGGCGGATGATACGACTCACCGCGGCTGTGGTGATCGCGAACGGCATATGCGTCGCTGGCACGCGAGCCCAGCAGCGCTTTGAGGTCGGCGATGGCAGCTGCTGTGGAGCGGCCGATGGAGACGTCCGATTCCGTGCTCATCCATCCATCAGTGTACGGCAGAATTACCAGGATTACGGAGGGCCTGCGGCTCGCGCGAGGATAGCGAGTCTTCGAGCGCCGGAGTGCGAGCGCGCGGGGGTGGGGCCCCGCGCGCATTGAGAAAATGGCAGGATTGACTGACATTCAGAGCTCCGATTTCGTCCGTGCCGAACGCACCGTCTTCGAGGACGACTTTCACGGCGCCGGTGCAGGAAAGTTTCCTGCGCGCTGGAAGCTCGTCGCGGGACACGCTTCGATCGACACCCTGAACGGCGAGACTGTGTTCGCGCTGACCGAGGGCCACTACGTCCGGGTTGCTCCGCTCGTGAAAGCGGGCACGGGCGATTCGTACTTAACCGACTCCTTCACGGTCGAGCTCGACTCTTATCCGAAGCAGGGCTCCTTCGGCGGCGTCATCATCTTTTTGTCGGCTGGCGATGACGAGCGCCAGATCGCGTTCGGATCGATCGTGACGACCAACGGCTTCGAACACGATCGCAGCGGGACGAACCCGAACACCGCCGGCGGCTACCTGGATCAGTGGCATCACGTCGCGCTTCTCTTCAAGAACGGCCAGCTGAAATGCTACACGGACAATCTGTTGATGCTGGCCGTGCCCGACGTCGCGGGTTTCCAGCCTCGAACCGTCAGCTTCGGCGGTATCGGCCGTCCCGAGTCGCCCATCATCATCAAGAATGTGCGCATTGCCGTCGACGTCAGTCGCTAGAGGTGCGCAGGTGGAGGGTGCGCGAAGCGAACTAATCGTTGTATTTGAGTGCCCGCTCTTTACGCACGTACCGACCGTCGGCGAGCGGCTCGAAGACATGGCACATCGTCATTTCGCCGCCGTAAACGTGCAGCGTGATCGACGGCCGATCGAGGGCGTTGGCAAGGATGTGGTACTCGAAGGGCGGAATGAGGCAGCCGGTCGATCCGACGGCGGCGTGGACGCAGCCTTTTACTTCGAAGCGGTACCCGCCGTCTCGCTCCTCGAGGAGATCGTACTGCGTGACATCCATGCGTCCTTCGACCACTCCTTCGACGCACCAGATCCCGGCGTGGTCGTGGAGCGGCGTCCGCTGGCCGGCCGCCCAGGTCATGACGACGGCCGTGTAGCCGAGCTCCTCGCTTCGATATAGCAACCGGCGAGCGTAGCCCTCGGGCCGTGTTTGGAGAAAGCGTTCGGGCAGCACAACTTGCCCGTCATTGATGGCCGCTTCGAGGTCCAGCTTGACCTGTCGTGTTATGTCCTTCGGATTGTCAAGCCGCACGGCGGCGTCTAGACGTGCCACAAGATTCGATAAGCTGTTCACAAAGGCAGTATACGCTGGCAGAAATCGCAGCATGGCGCATAATTGCATTCTTAACTAGACAGAATGCGGTCGTCACGCGACAATAAGGACACCCGCCTGAAGGACACGCCAGCGTTCGGGGACCCGTTGCGGACTGTGCGGCGTCATTAGACTGTGCGATTCGTCTTACTCGCCCTCATTGCGTCTGCGTTGTCGCCGACACTCGCCCATGCCCAAGCGCGCGATACCGGCGTGATTCAGGGCGCTGTCACAACACAGGCAGGAACCGTCCGCCTGCCCGGCGCGCAGGTCGTGGTGAAAGACGACGCAGGCGCGCAAGTGGAAGCGGTGCTTTGCAGAGAAGACGGCTCCTTCACGATCGTCGATATCAAGGAAGGAAAGTACAGCGTCTCCGCGTCCCTGGCAGGTTTCGTCACGGCGACGGCGACAGCCGAGGTGGCGGCGGGTAAGACGACGGCGATCTCGATCGACCTTCCGATTGAGGGCATTTCACAGACGGTCGAGGTCGTGGCATCGGGCTCCGTCGTGTCCGACGTGAGTTCGCTCGCCCGCAACGACGCAATTGGCGGCAGAGAGCTCGACCAGCTCGCGCCGACGGGCGGGCTTGCGGCTTCGCTCCGTCTCCTCGCGAGCATCATCGAAGCACCGAGCGGCATGAGCATCCAGGGCGGACGTCCAAACCAGGCTGGCGTCCAGCTCGGACCAAGCACGCTCGTCGATCCGGCGACCGGGCTCGCGCCGATTTCGCTGCCGGACGATGCAATCGATTCGGTTGCGGTGTTGCCGAATCCGTACGCGGTCGAGTACGGGCGTTTCTCTTCGGGGCTTGTGGTGATCCAAACAAGAAGAGCGAGCGACGTCTGGAAGGTCCGCTTCAACAATCTCAACCCGGCGTTTCGCACGGAGCGCGGCTCGCCGTTGAAGCCGATCGGTCTCGGCGGCTGGGGACCGCGGGTCGAACTCGGCGGGCCGCTCATCAAAGATCGGCTTTTCATCGAGCAGACCGCGCAGTATCGGTATAGCGCGAGCGACGTACCATCCCTATCGCAGGATTTGCTGCGCACATCTCAGTCGCTGAGCTCATTTACGCGACTCGACGCGAACCTATCGCCGCGCCATTCCTTGGTCGCGACGGGCGGGATATTTCCGGGAGTCTCTGAGCAGGCCACGCTGGGCACGTTCACTCCGCCACCCGCGACCGTCGACCTCCATACGGGCGCAAACGAGATCGCCGTGACGGAGCGCGCCCTCTGGACCGACACGCTCTTCAGCGAAACGACGGTACACGCGCACGACTACGAAGTGAACGTCCTCCCGCAGGGGGCTGCACCAATGCACCTGCAGCCGGAGACGACCCTTGGCAATTTCTTCAACCAGCAGCACCGCCACACCGGCGTCTTCCAGGTAATTGAATCGCTCTCCGGCTCCCATGAGAGCGTCGGCGGCCTGCACATTTACAAGATTGGGTTCGATTTGCTGCGGAGCGAGTACGACGGGTCGAGTCAAAGCCGTGGTGTCCTGATCGAACGCACCGATGGATCGCTGGCCCGACGACTGGACTTTCCGTCGGGATCGACCGTGCAGTCGACTGCCAGCACGGATGTGGCCCTGTTCGCGCAGGATCGCTTTCAGCCAGTACCACGCTGGTATGTAGAGTTCGGCGGCCGGCTCGATCGCGATGGCATCGTCGATCGATTCAACGTGACGCCGCGGGTCGGCACCGCGTTGCAGCTGAATGCCTCAGGCACAGCCGTCCTGCGCGGCGGTTTTGGTGTCTTTTTCGAGCGGACTCCATCCGTAGCTGGTGCCTTCGACGAGTTCGCCAGCGCGCTCGAGACGCGGTTTAGCGGGGATGGCGTGACACGGCTCGGTTCGCCAGTGCTGTTTGTAAACACAACGGCAGATCTGCAGACGGCCCGCAGTCAGTCGTGGGATGTCAGTTACGAGCAACGGCTGAGCACGGAGTGGTCGTTTCACCTTACTGGAATCGATCGGCAGGGGAGCCACGAGCTCATCGTCAATCCCGTTCAGACGGGCACGAGGGGTGAGCTATTGCTCTCGAGCACCGGAGAATCTAGCTATCGTGGGATCGAAGTTGGCGTGCACTTCACCCGCGGATCCCTCGCAGACGTGAACGTGTCCTACTCGCGGTCGGCAGCCCGTGCCGACCTCAATGCGTTGATGAACTACTTCGGCCCGATCCTGTCGCCGGTGATCGGCACGAACGCCTACGCGCCTGCCAATGCCGATGCGCCGAATCGCCTGTTGACACGTGGTCGCCTGATGCCCACCTCGCGGTGGTTGCTGCTCGGCATCCTGGATTGGCGGAGCGGTCTGCCTTACTCCGTGGTCGATGACATGCTCGACTTCGTCGGTCCACGAAATGCGCTGCGCTTTCCAACTTATGCGCGGCTCGAGGTGGGCGCCGAGCACCGATTCAAGGTCTTCAAATTTCAGCCCTGGATTGGTGTGCGCGTCTTGAACGCGTTGAACGCGTTCCTGCCTACCGATGTGCAGGCGAACCTGGGCTCGCCCGCGTTCGGATCGTTCTACAATTCTGAGTATCGACAGCTTCGGATTCAGGTCCGATTCGAGCGTTAGCGCGTCGGTTTCGTCTTGTCCTGAAGGGATTCTTTCCGACCGGAAAGACTATGTCCCGAGCCGGGCCTTTGGTTCAAAGCGTACGAAATCGAGGAACACGGACGACTGTTCGCTCCGTGCTCGGCGCGATGTGGCTGTGGCAGGCACGGGCCGACCGGCGGCTCGTGAGCGCGCTTGACTGACACGATTCCGAGTGCTTCAGCCGCTGCGATCGTCGCGGCCATTGTGTTGGAAACGGGATCGAGCGTTCGGGGCGACCTCTTGTTCCTGCTGGGGCTGCCGCTCACGCTGGTCGCGTTCGCAATCGCGGCTCGCGGGGCGTGGACGATCGGCGATGCGACGGGACGGAGTTGGTTGCCAGGAACTGGCGCGTGTCTTTCGATGATGGCGACCGTCGGCCTCGTGACGTCGTTTCACGCCCCGGCGTGGTACGAGGTGTTGCGCTGCCTGGTTTATGCGGGTGGAATCGTCTCGGTCGGCATCTTGACGAGCGGCAATCGTCGCGCGCGACGTCACGCGGTTTCGGCCCTCATCGTATCGGCGACGGTCCTTCACCTGGTCACGCCGCTCGCTCTTCCACACCCCCTTATCGATGTCTGGAGCTGGACTCAGACGTCGGTACGAGCACTGTTGCATGGCGTCCATCCGTATCGCGCGCAAGCGCCCGACGAGCTTCAGGGTGCGTTCAATTACGGGTACGCCCTCACCGTGTATCCCTACATGCCCGCGACGCTCATTGTCTACGCGCCAGTTGTGGCGCTGATGGGCGACTTCAGATTCCTTCTTGCCGCGTGTGTGCCCTTGACGATCGCACTCGTTCGAGCGACGGGCCATCGTCTTCGCGCGAAGGAAATCGTGATCGACGCCATCACGCTCGCGATCCTCTTGCATCCGCGCGGCCTGTCATTGACCGCCTTCGGCTGGACCGAGCCTTTGCTGTTGCTCGTCGTCGCCGCCTTCGTGTATCTGGTCGTTCGAGCGCCCGAGGGACCCGGTCAGGCGACTGCGTTTTTTCTCCTGCCGGCGCTGAAGCAGTATGTGATCGCGCCGGTTGTGCTCTACCTGGTGATGAAGCCGCCGCGCCCCCCGCTGCGAGCCGCAGTCGTGGGGCTCACGGTTGCGGCTGCGACCATCGTGCCGTTGCTCTGGTGGGATTGGCGTCCGACGCTGGCAGGCATCGTGTTTCAGATGATCGAGCTGAAATCGCCGCGTCTCGACTCCGATTCACTCGTTGCGTTGTCGGGCGTGACGACAGGATACTATCCCGACCGGTGGTGGAGCGTGATCGTCCAGTTCGTCACGGGAGGATTCTGGTACTGGCGGCTGCGGCGGACGGGTGCGGCCGGGCTGCTGCTCGCGTCGGCGTTGACGCTCTTCGCGACGTTTCTGTTCGGTTGGCAGGCGTTCCCCAACTACTACTATTTCGTTGCCGGGTTGCTTCTGCTCGGCGCTTTGGTCCTCGCGGAGAAGACGGCGTGTTCAGAGAAATCCTGCGCTCGCTGACAATCGCTGTGGGGACGGTTGCCGTTGCCCTTGTCGGCGAAGGCGTGTACGTGGTTCGGTTCTGCTCGAGGCACCAAGCTTGGCTCCAAGCGCGTTCCGGACGGAACGTCGTCATCCTGAACCATCAATACGGAGTCCCCCGAGCGGGAGACGCGGTGTTTGCCTGCGAAACGACGCATCGTATCGGTTCGGTCGTGTTGCACGTCGACCTCAGGTATTTCTGCGCTCCGGCAACTACTGACGTCAGTACGGTGGCCTCGTCGATTGATGGAACGTGCACCGTCGTGTCGCTCGACCAGAGCGCGGAGCCGCACAATCAGCAGTCTTGCGACGACCACCTCGACTTCTGAATTGCAGCCGCAGATGACGCTGTCGAAGAGGGACAGCTGACCAGGGACCTGTGATGGATCCACCCACGTTGCGATGCGGCCTGCAGACCCTGTTGAGTGCTGCGAGTCACTGCAACGTTACGATGGAGAGCCGCTCATCCATATTGTCTAACCGCGCGACGGCCCTATTGCTTCCTGTCGTCCGGAGGAGTGGTCGTGAAGCCGTTCCTACCGGCGTCTTCGCGGTCGGCGTCCCCGCACGCGTCGCCAAGACGGGCGTCCGAGGCTCGTGAGTTGAACCGACGCCTCCCGACCTTCACCATCGTGGTGGTCGTGCTTGCGGTCGCCGCCGGTGCGTGGCTGCGTTTGAGCCATCCGAATGACATCGAGTACAAGGCCGACGAGCGCTACACGTTCAAGGCCGTACAGAGCGTCCTGCATGGCAGACCGTGGCCGGCGATCGGCATGCCGATGAGCGTCGGTGCGCCGAACCCGGGCATGAGCGTCTGGATCTTCGTCGCGCTCGGCGCGGTCGCGCGCGCCGTCACTCCGCCCGACCTGGCGCGCGGAGTGCAGGCGCTCAACGTCGCCGCGATCGGCGCGCTCATCGTCTTGGCGATGACCGCCATTCCGGCGGCCCGCCGTGAAGTCTGGCTGTGGGCGGCTGCGCTCTGGTCCGTCAACCCGCCGGCCATTATGCTCGAGCGCAAGATTTGGGCGCCAAGCGTGCTGCCCATCTTCGCGATCGCGATGGTCGCGTCATGGCTGTATCGGCGCAGGGGACTCGGATCGTTCTTGCTCGGCGTGTCGGTCGCCGCCGCGGGACAGATCCACATGACAGGCGCGCTGTTCGGCCTCGGCCTCATCGGTTGGACGGCCATCGGCGATCGCCGATCCTTCAAATGGATTCCTCTCGCAGCGGGTGTCGCCGTGGCGTTGGCGCCGGCGCTGCCGTGGGCCGCCGCGTTGCGGCATCAAAGACCTGCGCTGTACGCCTGGCGGTGGCCGTTCGGATCGTTCTACAAGTTCTGGTTCCTTCGCGCGGATGGGTTCGGCGCCGAGTTCTCGCTGGGTCCCGCCGACTACGGGCGATTTCTCGAATGGCCAATCGCCGGCGGCCGTGCGACGTCCGCGATGCTGGCGATTCACGCGTTGATGGCCGTCGTCGGGGGCCTCGTGCTGGCCATCGCCGTGCGTCGCGCATTGACCGACCGGCGCTGGTCGATCGCCGCTGCGCTCGCGGGTTCAACCGACGAAGGCCGGATCGTCCGCGGCGCGTTCTTCGGCTTTGGCGGATTGCTGACAGCACTCACGATTCGCGGAGCCGGACTGTTTAACCACTATCTCGAAGTGATCGCGCCGGTGCTTGGACTATGGGTGGCCGCGAGCGCAGCCTACGGCGATGGCGACGCGATGTCGGACCGTACGCGGCGCCCGCTGGCCGTACTCTGTCTCTGCGGCAGTCTGATTGCGGCGACGCTGCTGAGCTACGTGCACGTCACAGGCGACATTCAAGGTGAATTTGGCCGCTCCTGGGCGGCGCAGCAACGGAGTCCGGGCGGCTGACGCCGGAACGTGAGTCCGCACGCGGTTACGCGGGCGCAGCGGCGGAGGAGTGCGGACGCAGTAGGATCGATCTGACGTGCGCGCCGCTCGTGTGCTCTTGTCCAGCACCGCCTGCCCGGGCTGACGCTACCGTCTGTTGTCCGGCTCCCTTCGATGCGGCGCTGCGTCCTTACGCGACTTTCTCCCATTCCTTCTCGAGAAGCGCAGGCAGCTGGTAATAGCCATCGATCTTCCGCAGCTGAATCTGCCCGAATGCGACGATTCCATAAAACACGGGCAACGCCGCGTCCTCGGCACTGAACGAGGCTTGGGTCTTGGTGCGCCGACGACATTCACCCAGTGCGCGTCTCCACGGTTGCGCGTGTAAGGGTAGTCGACGAACTGCGCAAGGTCGCGCCGGTCCTGAGCGGGGTGAACATCCACCATGCCTGCGCCCGTCGGACGCCATGAGGTATCGTCTCGTGAGTGCGCGCATGGGAACGGCTCACGCTCGTGTACTTCGGCTGGCTCATGGTGGCGTCGCTCGTGCGGCGTTTGCCGGCGAGTCGCCGTCTGCAGATCACCGGGACGAGCGTCGTGATGATCCTGATCGTGTCGGTCGTCGCGCGGGGCGCCGACGGCGTCATACGGCAGTGGACGGCGCTGCTCTACATCCTCGTCGGGTACTTCGCCAGCGGGCGGTTCTTCGTCCATTCCTCGGAGACGGCTGAAGCGTGGTTGATGGCGTGGGATCGCCGTTGGTTCGGCGATCCGCCGGCAACGTTTGCCGCCTGGCCACGGTTGCTGCGCCTTTATCTCGAAATCGTCTATATGGGGTGCTTTCTGCTGCTGCCAGTCGGCTTCGCCGTCCTGCTACTGGCGGGGCGCGCGGACTTCGCGGACAAGTACTGGACGGTACTTACGGCCACCGAGTTTGGCGCGTTCGCACCGCTGGCCGTCTTCGAAACGCGGCCGCCGTGGGTGCTCGAGCGCCGCACCGCGCAGTCGTCGGGGGCGGTCGACCGCCTGGCCGCGTACGCCGTGCGGAACATCACGATTGGCGCCAGCACTTTCCCGAGCGGACACGCGGCCGCGTCGCTTGGGGTGGCCTTCGCCCTCACGAGCGCTGTCCCGACGACGGGCTGGATTGTCCTGCCCCTGGCGCTCAGCATCTGCGTGGCATGCGTCTCGGGTCGGTACCACTACGTCGTCGACGTGCTGGCGGGCGCCGCGCTCGCAATTGCCGTTGGGGTCTTGGTGCTGCTTTATTAGTGGGCCAGCGCCTTCATGCGACCGAGGTGACAACCTCTGAGCCGACTATGGTCGTGCCCACGTACAACGAATGCGACCAAATCGATACTCTGCTCTAACGGATCTTCGCCGCGTGCCGGCGACATCGGTTGACCGCCGAAGTCATCATCGTCGACGACAATTTGGGCGACAGAACGGGCCGCGTGCGCACGACTGGGCGAACCACACAAGTATTGCCGTCCGATAGCCTTCAACGATTACGCCGTGCAAGCGCCAGGACGTGGCGGTCATAACGACGGCGAAGCCGGCGATGCATGCCTATCGGGACTCGACGCGTATTCGGACAAACGGTCGCCGTGACGTGCCTCAGATCAGCTCGCCTTTCGGAGATAAACGCAGAATCCGTCGATCGTCCTCGCTGGTTCGTAGTACGTGTGAACGAACGTCGCTAGGATTGGGTAACGGTCGATGCTGAAGCCGGACCGATCTGGCGGATCGTCGAGGATGACGCGTGGCTTTTCGCGCTCAAGATCGCTGAGCAGCACGGGCCAGAGATCCACAATCGCAGCGGCTCGAGCGGACTCCGCAGTGGCGCCAGGCAGGCGATGCCTCGTACCGTGAAGACGCCCGGTCAGAAACTCGTTGGTGAGGAATCGCGTCGCGTAGGACCGGTCGAGCTCGAAGAGAATGCGCGACCGCTCGGTCCAAAGGAACACCGCGTCGGGCGGGCTTGTCTGGTCCCGGATGAAGCGAGCCAGGTTCGGGCTCGGCGGGTCAGTGCGAACGGTGGCGTAGTAGGCCGTGTTCGCAATCCAAAAAGCAACGACGTTCGTCAACATGTGTCGGCGTGCGTATCGCAACGCGGCAATCGCTCGTGGTGACGCGCTCGAAGCGGTCGCCAGCTCGGAGACCCGTTCTTCCGTCAACAGGACCAGGGCCGGGATGGCCTGGACTATGTAGTGCGGGAAGTAATGGCCGCCCACGAAGAATGGCAGGATGGACCATGCTAGAAACGAGAGAAGGAAGACGTCACGCCGCTCGAAGCCGCCTCGGCGACACATCACCGCCGCCTGCCAGCCCGAAAGGATCAGAAACGGCGCCTGGCTGAAAACAACGATGGTGATGCGGGCGAAGGCGAGAGGCCTGTAAACCTCGTGGGGCCGCAGATAAGAGGACTGGTAATTCAGAAAGAGGCCCAGATCCGCAAGCCCGTCGATCCGGGCATAGAAAGCGACCACCGCCGCGACTGGAATCAGCCACCCAATGGCCAAAAAACCCAGCCGACGCAGCGGCCGCGAGAACCGTCCGGGCATGACCGCCATCGTCGTCAGATATGCCGCTAGCGCCGCCCCTGCCTGATACCTGTACAGAAAGGCCACGCCGATCAGAGCCCCGGCCGTGAACAGTCGAGTCGGCCGTCCGCCGAAGTCGTCCGCCACCATGGACCACACACCACCCAGGACGAACAGATTCGACAGAACTTCGGTATTCGA
>Ga0066903_100005920_pt1 | contig 10721 bp, 11 predicted proteins | sample PanSoiMetaGPlot1_FD_67491 | JGI IMG/M metagenome (GOLD analysis project Ga0066903, IMG submission 67491) | Tropical forest soil microbial communities from Panama analyzed to predict greenhouse gas emissions - Panama Soil - Plot 1 (version 2) | ecosystem: Environmental > Terrestrial > Soil >...
CGTGCCGAGAAATCCGTTCACTGACGTCTGGCAGTTTCTCACCGCCGCGACCAGTGATTATCTGGCGCTCGGCGGCTGGCGATATCTGCTCGCGGCCCTGTTCCTCGCTCTGCTGGCGGGGGGCCTTTTCGTGGCGATCCGGAACTGGCGGGAAGACCCGTCGCAGCGCACCACGACTCACGTCGGAACCTGCGCCGTGCGCATGCTGGTCGGCTGCATGTGGTTCGAGGGCATGTTATGGAAGCTGCCGCTGCCGGCTTCGTCCGGGCTGCAGTACTGGACCGAACAAATGGGGATGCGGGCGGCGTTCGAGTTTCACCGCGAACTCGTGACCGGCTTCCTGATCCCGAACCTCCATTGGTTCGGCCCATTCGTTTTCCTCGCCGAATTGACTTTTGCGACGTCGCTCATCCTTGGGCTCGGAGTGCGCCTGGCCGGGGCGATCGGCATTGTCTTCGTGCTGCATTTGTGGCTCGGCATCTATCTGCCGGGCGACCCCGCCGAATGGTCATGGTCCTATATTTTCCTGGCGATGCTCATGTTCCTGTTCGCGCTCTATGCCGCAGGCCGAAGCCTGGGCCTGGATGCCTGGCTGCGGCGCAATGTTGCGGCGGTCCGCGAAGGTAGCGGCGTGCTGAGCAAATTCCTCAACGTCATCGGCTGAGCGGACGCCCGCCTGATCGGCGGTAGCCGGCGTCGTCTGTCACCGCCCGCGCCGCAGCCGTACATAGAGCGCGCCTTCGCCGCCATGGGCGGTGTGCGCACCTTCAACGCCGAGCACAAGCACGCGGAACTCGGGCAGCGCAAGCCAGAGCGGCACCTGACGCTTGAGCACGCCGCGGCCGCCTGCGGCTCCGCCGCCCTTGCCGGTGATCACCAACACAGTCCGCGCACCGTCACGCTGCGCCCGCTGGAGAAACCGCAGCAGCGCGGCATGCGCCTCGCCCTGCGTGCGTCCGTGCAGGTCGAGGCGCGCATCGATCTCGATGCGGCCGCGCGCAAGCGCCTGCTTCATCCGCCGATCGATCCGCATCAGCGGCGGCGCAGCCTTAGGTGGCGTCGGCGCCGGCGTCGCCACGACGCGAGCGGGGCGCACGGTCTTGCGCGTCTTGTCCGGGGTATGGGGGTTGAGCGGCTGCGCACGCTTGCGTTTGAGCGGCACGATCGATCGCGTGATGCTCCGCCAGAGCGCGTGGTCTTCCGCGGACAGGACCCGCGGTTTCTCGTCCGCGCTCATGACCGGGACTTGGATTTGCCTCGCTGTGCCTGCGACGGCGCCTTGGGCAGCGACTTCTTCGTGGCGTCGGACTTGTGGTTGTCGGTCTTGCCCTTGGTGGCACCAGTGGCGGCGACCTCGGCGGGCGGCTTGGGCAGCGGCAGCGGCATCTTCTTGCCCGCCTCGACGATGTCGAGTTCGCGCGGGAGCAGCATGACGAAACGGCCGGGGTTGCGGAGGCGGCCCGCGACCTTGCCGGCCTCGTCACCCGCGCCCCAATAGAAGTCGGCGCGCGCCGGCCCGGTGATGGCGGAGCCGGTGTCCTGTCCCACCATGAGCCGGCGAAATTTCGTATTCGGCCGCGCGCTGTCGATCGGCAGGTCGGCTTGGATGAAGAAAGGCGTGCCGTAGACGTGGGTCTTGTCGACCGCGATCGAGCGGCCGGGCGTGAGGCGCACGCCCTGCGCTCCCGCCGGCTCCTCCTCGCTGTTCAACCCGGTAACACGGAAGAACACATACGACTTGTTGGTGCCGCGCACCTCCTTGGCCTGATCGGGATTGGCGGCCATCCAGCGCTTGATGCGATCCATCGACATCTCTTCGCGCGGGACGAGATTGCGGTCGATGAGGACGCGCCCGACGGCAGTGTAGCCATGGCCGTTGTGGGCATCGTAGTTGAGCCGCAGCAAAGTGCCATCTTCGAGCCGCACCCGAACCGAGCCTTGGATCTGGATTGTCATGGCCTCCCACGGATCGCCGACGTAGCAGATCTCGAGCTTCTGGCCGTCGAGCGCCCCCTCCTCGATGGCGAGCCGATCATGATAGGGCTCCAGCTTCTTTTCGGCGTTGAGGCGCCCGACCGTGGCCCGGTTGGGAAAGGAGACGCCCTTGGGCAGTTTCTGACCCTGCACTACAAGATCGTGCGGCCGCCGATAGAGCGGCGTGTGGAACTCGGGATTGGGAATGCGCGAGCCGTCGACGATCGGCTCGTAGTAGCCGGTGATCAGCCCGGTCGTTTCGCCGAGCTTGGCGATCCGCACCGGCCGGAAATTCTCCTCGAAGAATGCGCGCGCCTTGTCGCCCTTGAGCGAGCCGGCACGCGAAAGGCGCCGGCAGACCTCCTTGAGCGCGGCTGCGACCGGCCGGCTGTCATGCAGCTGGCGCTGACGATTGAACGGCTCACAACTGGCCCGGAATACCGCAAGCGCGGCATCGTGATCATCGGCCGCCCAGCCGTCGAGGTCCGACCATCGCATCGGCTCGAGCTGCGTGTCGGGGATGTTCAGCGGATCGATGAGCTGTGGCTGAGCCGGGGCCGCCACGCTCGCGCCGGCGATAAAAATCGCGGCTGCCGCAAACCGTCCAACCGACGTGCGTGAACTCATCGCATCCGGCTCCGGCTATTGCCCGGCTTCGGTCGCGACGAGCTTCCAGTTGGGGTCACGCGAAGTCACGTCGCGCGCGAACGTCCAAACATCGGTGACGTCGGTGACTTTTTCGGGGCTGCCTTCGATCACATTTCCGCTGCGATCGCGCGTCACCGAAATGAGTTGTGATACGAAGCGTACCGTCACCTGAGCGACGCGCCCGCGCAGGTCGGCGCCGATGAGATCCGACTTGTCGATCGATACGAAGCGGGTTTCGGCCTTTTCACCCTTGCTCTCGCGGTCGCGGATCGCCTGGTCGAAGCCGTCATAGACCTCGCGCGAAAGCAGGTTCTTGAGCGAACGCCGGTCGCCTTCGGCAAACGCCGTCACGATCATTTCATAGGCGGCGCGCGCACCGCCGACGAATTGCTTGGCATCGAAGCTCTTGTCCTCGCGGGCGATCGCATCGAGGCCGCCCGCCACCGCGGAACCGGCCTCGGCGATCCCTTTCCAGCGCTCTCCCAGCTCGACCGCCTCGGCCGATTTCTGCACCGGTTCGGCGCCGCGGCCGGGCAACGCGACCACGTTGTCATTGGTCGAGGGGCGCACCGCATCCCGGGCGGAATAGGGGTCGTACGGAGGACGTTCGCGGCCGGTACGCTGGCCCAGGACGCTGCGCAGGCGGAGGAAGATGAACACCGCCAACGCCAGGAAGATGATGGTGTAAATATCGAACACGTCGTGGTTGCCCTTGGCAAGCCGTGATGATCGACACAGAAATCAGCGGGGGCAGCTCCCAGGGCCGAATCTGCGGAGCAAAAGCGCTTCCCGCGCTATTATGTAGGCACGGGACCTATCTGATCCAGTAGCTTGCGCCGACCTCGGCGCGACCATCGTTCGGGGCGGAACCATAGACGATCCCGGTCCCGACGCCAACCTCCGTTCCCGCGGGATTTCTGCCGATGTTCCTGGTGAAATGGGTCCTTATCGGTGCAATCTTGCTTCCGCTGGCGGAGGTCGTGGCCTTCATCGCAGTCGCGATGACGATCGGATGGTTTCCGGCCCTGGTTCTGTTCGTCGCCACCTCAGCGGCGGGCATACTGGTGCTCAAACGCGCCGGTCGCGGCGACCTCGATCGCTTCCGCGCGGCGGTCGGCGCCGGCGGGCTCCGCTCGATCCACCTCGACACCCCCGGCCTAGCCCCCATTTTGGCGGGGATTCTGCTTGTGTTGCCTGGCTTTATAACGGACCTCGCGGGCGCGGTTCTGCTCATTCCACCGGTGCGGCGCTGGGCCGGAGCGACCATCGGCCGCGCGTTGCGCCGCCGCCGCACGACGCGCGATCCATCGGTGATCGATCTTGCGCCCGACGAATGGCGCCACGTGTCCGACCGCATTGAGGACGGCCGCAGCCGCAAATCATCTCGCCCCCGTCCGCGCAGATGCTGAGAACACTCTTTCGTGATCCTTGTCCGCCCCGGGCCCCTGTGTTAGCCACGCCGCCGACAACGGCGCGGAATCCCGGCCGGCACGGAGGTAGCGTAGATGACCACGACCAATGGCGGCCCGCCGGAGCCGCAACCGCAGCCCCAACAGACGCTCCCCCAGCTCAACGTCCTGGGCCAATACATCAAGGATTTCTCATTCGAGAATCCGAATGCGCCGAAGTCGTTGGCACCGAGCCAGGCCCAGCCGACAATCAACGTCGCCATCAACCTCGGACTGCAGCAACTCGGTCAGGTTGAATACGAGGTGTCGCTGAGAGTCGAAGGCAAGGCGGATAATTCCGGAACCGTGATGTTTGCCTTCGACCTCACGTTTGCCGGAATATTCCGGCTCCAGAATGTGCCGCCGGAGCACTTGCAGCCGGTCCTGCTCATCGAATGCCCGCGGCTCCTGTTTCCGTTCGCGCGCGAAGTGATCGCGACCGCGGTACGCAACGGTGGCTTCGGGCCGTTCCTGCTCGATCCAGTCGATTTTGTCGCGCTCTACCAGCAGCGCATGGCGCAGGCCGGCACGCAACCCGCGGCGCCCGCGCCGACGACGTGACGGTCTTTCACCGGTAATCGAGCCAGATCGCCTTCTCGCCCAGGTTCGCGACGAAGAGCGCGTGCGCTTGGCGCTCATCGTCGGTCAGGCGCGGCGCGATCGGCTCCGGTCGGCGCAGCACGATCGGGGCCCCGTTGGCGGCACTCGCCGTCGCGCGGCTGGTGTCGACCAGGATCAGCGAGGCCTGCCGGCCGCCGATGAGTTCGATATAGACCTCGGCCAACAGCTCGGCATCGAGCAAAGCGCCGTGCTTGGTCCGGCGCGAATTGTCGACCCCGTAGCGGGCGCAGAGATGATCGAGACTGTTCGGACCGGCCGGGTGTCGGCGCCGGGCGAGCATCAGAGTGTCGACCAGGCGATCGCGCGCGATCGTCGCCTTCGCGCAGCGGTCGAGTTCCGCATTGAGAAACGAGAGGTCGAACAGGGCGTTGTGGGCCACCAGCGAGGCGTCGTCGATAAAGGCGATGAGGTCGTCGGCAACCTCGGAGAAGAACGGCTTGTCCCGCAGAAAGTCGTTGGACAGGCCGTGCACCGCGTAGGCCTCAGCGGGCACGTCGCGCTCGGGATTGAGATAGCGGTGGAAGACGCGCCCACTCGGGAAACGGTTGACGAGCTCGATGCAGCCAATCTCGATTAGGCGATGGCCCTGCAGGGGGTCGAGGCCAGTCGTCTCGGTATCGAACACGATCTCGCGCATTGGCACCCTGGATCCGAATCACGTCCGCCGCTTCGCCATTGTAGCAACGGCGTCCAGGATCGCACGCACCTGAGCGCGCGCCGACTCGAAACCCTGCGAAGTGTCCACGACAAAATCCGCCCGCCGGCGCTTCTCAGCGTCCGGCATCTGCCTCGCCAGGATCGATTCGAGCTTTTCGACACTCATGCCCGGCCGTTCGAGGACGCGCGAGCGTTGCACCTCCGGCGGGGCTGAGACCACCACGATGGCGTCGACCCGTCGGTCGCCGCCGGTCTCGAACAGCAACGGGATGTCGAGCAGGGCAACTTTTTCGCCGCGCGCCTCCGCCTCCTCCAGGAGCCGCCGCTCGGCCGCCTGCACGAGCGGATGCACGATGTCCTCGAGCTGCTTGAGCGCGGCCGGATCGCTCAGCACGCGGGCCGCGAGCTTGCCGCGGTCGACCGTGCGGCCATCGGTGGTGCCGGGGAACGCGCCCTCGATGGCGCGCACCGCCTCGCCCTCATAGAGCCGATGCACCACCGCATCGGCGTCATGGACCGGCACGCCCGCCTCGGCGAAGAAGCGCGCGGTTGTCGACTTTCCCATTCCGAGCGAACCGGTCAGGCCGAGGACGAACATGGTCAGCCAATGTCTTTGTCGCGCGGGCGTGACCCGCGTATCGATCTGCCTCGCATGCAATCGTTTGGCATAAGAGAATTGGTCAAGTCATGCCGCGAGATACCCTTCGGCACGCAGGAAGCGGAGTGCGCCCAAGAGTGGCAAGCCCAGGATCGTAAAGTGATCTGCATCAAACGTCTCGAACAGATGAATGCCCAGGCCCTCGACCTGGTAAGCGCCCACGCTGGCCGTCACAGCAGCCCCAGCTGCGTCGAGATATGCGTCGAGAAACGCGTCGCTGAACGACCTCATGGTCATGAGCGCGACCTGCAGTTCCTCATGCTGTAGTTGGCTGTCGCGAACAAAGGCGATTGCGGAATAGAGTTCATGCGTCTTGCCTGCGAGCGCACGCAGCTGCGCCCGGGCAGCGTCGTGATGCTCGGGCTTGTCGAAACGCCGGTCGCCGAGCGCGAGCGTCTGATCGGCGCCGAGCACCAGCCGACCGGGCATCTTGGCCGCGACTGCCAACGCTTTCTCCCGCGCCAAGAGCCTCGCCACCTCATTGGCAGCCCCGGGAGCGGCCGTCCATTCGACCGCGCGCTCGTTAAGATCGGCGGGGCAAACCTCGATTGGAATCCCGGCAGACTCCAGGATCGCCCGGCGCGTGGCGCTTTTCGACGCCAGCACCAGGGGCTTATCGGCACGCCAGAGCGGCATCACGCCACCGGCTGGCGCCGGCGCTCGACGAGTAGCTTGAGCACGGCAGCAGCGGTCTCCTCGATCGAGCGGCGGGTCACGTCGATCGACGGCCAATTGTGTTTGGCGCAAAGCTTGCGCGAATAGGCCACTTCCTCGGCAACGGCCTTACGGTCGATGTACTGGTCACTGTCATGGTGGGCCCTGAGGCCGAGGAGCCGGTTCTGGCGAATCTGCACGATCCGCTCGGGGCTGGCATAGAGCCCGACCACCAGGGGCCGCGACAGTTCCTCGACCACCGGGGCGACCGCAATGCCCGGCACCAGCGGGACATTGCCGGTCTTCACGCCGCGATTGGCCAAATAGATCGAGGTCGGCGTCTTCGACGTGCGCGAGACCCCGACCAGGACCACATCAGCCTCTTCGAGATCCTCGATGTGCTGCCCGTCGTCGTGCAGCATCGTGTAGTTGAGCGCGTCGATGCGCTTGAAGTATTCCGCGTTCAGCGTGTGCTGCGCCCCTACCCGGTGGCTGGTCTCGGTCCCCAGATAGGATTGCAGCAGCGCCAGCACCGGTCCGAGGATGGACAGGCACGGTATGCTCAGGTCACGGCAGTGATTTTCGAGCCGGGCGACCAGATCGTCCTCGAGCAGGGTGTAAAGCACGATGCCGGGTGATTCCTCGATCTCCGTCAAGACCCGATCGAGCTGCTTCTGGGTCCGCACCAGCGGATAGATATGCTCGACCGGCGTCATCTTGGTGTATTGCGCGGTCGCCGCGCGCGCCACGGTGGTGAGCGTCTCGCCCGTCGCGTCGGAGATCAGATGCAGGTGAAAGTAGCTGCCAGTCCGTGTCGGCATGTTATTACGCCGGGAGAGCCTGTGAACACATAGGGAGGAGGCCATGCCCGGCAGCCGGGTGCAAGCCGAACGCCGAACATCACCGCAAATATTTCCACATGCCTGCGGGTGGGAGAGCAATCGAACCTCGGACTGCGTGCTCTGGTGACATGTGAATTGATGGTGAACGATGGGCTGCGATTGGTTCGAAATACGCCCGCAATCCATCGCTGAAAACGCTCTCGTCTCGATCGGCGGGGATGCGGGATTATCCTTCGAACAGCACGGTTGAGCGTGTATAGGATGTGGACGGCGCTGCATGAGTCAAATCAACCGCCTAAAAACTAAAACAGTAAGATTCTTTAAGATTCAGATTGGAAGCGCCGCATCGGTGGTTCTACGGTGAACAAATCGATTCTCGATGTGCTCGGTCGCGTGCATCGCTCACCGCCGCCAGTGTGGCTGATGCGGCAGGCTGGTCGTTATCTGCCGGAATATCGTGCAATCCGCGAGAAAGCAGGAAGTTTCCTTGACCTGGTGTTTACGCCGGAGCTCGCCGCCGAGGTCACGCTGCAGCCGATTCGGCGGTTTGGATTTGATGCTGCGATCCTCTTTTCCGATATTTTGGTGGTACCGCACGCACTCGGGCAGACGGTGACTTTCTCAGTCGGCGAAGGACCCATGCTCGAGCCGATCGAAGATCGTCTCGGTTTCGAGCGGTTGGCCAGTGAGCTCGATCATGGAATGCTGGCGCCCATCTATGAGACGATCCGGCTGGTCAAGCAGGCGCTTGATCCATCCGTCACATTGCTGGGCTTCTGCGGCGCCCCGTGGACGCTAGCAACCTATATGATCGCCGGGCGTGGTACTCCGGACCAGGCTCCGGCGCGGTTGTTTGGCTACCGCGATCGGGTCGGATTGGACACCTTGATCGATGTGTTGGTCAACGCGTCGGCGTCCTACCTAGTCCGTCAAATTCAGGCCGGGGCGGATGCCGTGCAGATCTTTGACACCTGGGCGGGTGTCCTGGCCCCGGAGGAATTTGAACGCTGGTGCATCGGGCCGACGCGCCGGATCGCTGAACACGTGCGTCGCCAGACGCCAGGCGTAAAGATCATTGGCTTTCCGCGCGGAGCCGGCACGATGATTGCCCGCTATGTGGACAGTGCCGCAGTAGACGCCGTCGGCCTCGACTGGATGATCGATCGCAAATTTGCTCAGGATCGCGTTCAGGCGCGCCTGCCGGTCCAGGGCAATCTCGATCCGCTCGCGCTCGTCGTCGGTGGGACCGCGCTCGACCGTGCGGTCGATGTTGTGCTCGAAGCCTTTGCCGGCGGCCCATTCATCTTCAATCTCGGGCACGGCATCGTGCCGGAGACTCCAATCTCCCATGTCGAGCAGATGCTCAAGCGGGTCCGAGGCTAATGCTGGAGAGCCTGTATCCCTGGATCAAAGCGCTCCATGTGATCGCGGTCATCGCCTGGATGGCCGGGATGCTCTACCTGCCACGGCTGTTCGTTTATCACTGCGAGGCTGCGCCCGGCTCGAAGCAGTCCGAGACCTTCAAGGTGATGGAGCGCCGGCTCCTGAAGGCGATCATCAACCCCGCGATGGTGGCGACCTGGGTGCTCGGGTTGTGGCTTGTATGGGAGAGCGGTGCGTACAAGGCAGGCTGGTTTCACGCCAAGTTTGCCCTGGTTCTGGCTTTGTCAGGGTTACATGGTTTCTTTGTGCGTTGGGTACGCGACTTTACCACGGACCAAAACCAGCGGACACAGAAATTCTATCGGATTATCAATGAGGTACCAACAGCCTTAATGATCGGCATCGTGATCCTGGCGGTCGTTAAGCCGTTCTGACCGAGCAGCAAGTCTTGTCGACATCATGAAAGGACCACTTGCGAACGGAACTATCTTTTCATATCTTCGCTTTATCTCCCCGAACGCAGGCAGATGCTCCGTATACGGCCCGTTAGTGGGACCGGCGGCTGCATCGGGCCAAATGGCCTGAAAGCCTCGCCTCAAGACCTGCGACCCCCCTCCGTTCCGCGTCGACCGGCTGTTCAACTCCGTCGCCGCCCTTCCCAGGACGACCCGCATGCGGGAAATGAAACTCCAAGACCTCAAGTCCAAGACTCCGGGTGAACTTGTCACGTTCGCCGAGGAACTCGAGGTCGAAAATGCCAGCACCATGCGCAAGCAGGAGCTGATGTTCGGCATCCTCAAACAGCTCTCGGCGCGCGAGACCGATATCATTGGCGAAGGCGTGGTCGAGGTGCTCTCCGACGGCTTTGGCTTCCTGCGCTCGCCGGACGCCAACTACCTGCCAGGTCCGGACGATATCTACGTCTCGCCCTCGCAGATTCGCCGCTTCGGCCTGCGTACCGGCGATACCATCGACGGCCAGATCCGCGGACCGAAGGAAGGCGAACGCTACTTCGCGCTGCTCAAGGTCAACACCATCAATTTCGAGGACCCCGAGAAGGCGCGCCACAAGGTCAACTTCGACAACCTGACGCCGCTCTATCCCGACGAACGGCTCAAGATGGAGCACGATGACGCCACCAAGAAAGACCTCTCGGCGCGCGTCATCGACATCGTGGCTCCGATCGGCAAGGGCCAGCGTGCCTTGATCGTGTCACCGCCGCGCACTGGTAAGACCGTGCTGCTGCAGAACATTGCGCACTCGATCACCGCCAATCATCCGGAGTGCTTCCTCATCGTCCTGTTGATTGATGAGCGCCCCGAGGAAGTCACCGACATGCAGCGCTCGGTCAAAGGGGAGGTGGTGTCCTCGACCTTCGATGAGCCGGCCTCGCGCCACGTGCAGGTCGCCGAGATGGTGATCGAGAAGGCCAAGCGCCTGGTCGAACACGGTCGCGACGTGGTGATCCTCCTCGATTCGATCACTCGGCTCGGCCGCGCCTACAACACGGTCGTGCCTTCGTCCGGCAAGGTGCTCACCGGCGGTGTCGACGCCAACGCCTTGCAGCGGCCGAAGCGCTTCTTCGGTGCCGCCCGCAATATCGAGGAAGGCGGCTCGCTGACCATCATCGCCACTGCCCTGATCGATACCGGCAGCCGCATGGATGAAGTCATCTTCGAGGAGTTCAAGGGCACCGGCAATTCGGAGCTCATCCTCGACCGCAAGGTCGCGGACAAGCGCACCTTCCCGGCGATGGACATCACGCGCTCCGGCACGCGCAAGGAGGAGCTCCTGGTGGCGCCGGATCAGCTCAAGAAGATGTACGTGCTGCGCCGC
>Ga0066903_100005921_pt1 | contig 10720 bp, 7 predicted proteins | sample PanSoiMetaGPlot1_FD_67491 | JGI IMG/M metagenome (GOLD analysis project Ga0066903, IMG submission 67491) | Tropical forest soil microbial communities from Panama analyzed to predict greenhouse gas emissions - Panama Soil - Plot 1 (version 2) | ecosystem: Environmental > Terrestrial > Soil >...
ACGCGGGCAGACCTGCTCGGGAATCTTTCGCCGCCCTTCGATCTGGTGGTCTCCAATCCCCCCTACGTTGGGGAGTCGGAGGAAGACCAGGTGCAGTTGGAGGTTCGCAAGTTCGAGCCGCGAACGGCGGTATTCGCCGGTCACACCGGAACCGAGGTGATCGCACGCCTGATTCCCCAGGCCCGCGCCGCCTTGCGTCCATCCGGGTGGCTGGTTGTCGAGGTCAGCGAAACCATCGCCGAGCCGGTCCGGCAGCTGCTGCGGGGATGGGACTCGGTTCAGATCACCGCCGACCTGCAATCCCTGCCGCGGGTGGCGAGGGCACAGGCGCCGCCGGCGTAAAGCGGGTTAACGGCGGGCGGCGGCCGGCTGGATGTCTTCCACGTCCACGATGTCGGTCGGGTATTTCCCGGTGTAGCACGCGGAACAATAGGAAATCTGTTTGCCTTCGCCGCAGGCGGCTTTCAGGCCCTCGAGCGAAAGGTAAGCCAGGGAATCCGCGCCGATGTAATCGCGAATGTCTTCCACCGACTTGTTGGCGGCAATCAGCTGCTTTTTGGAAGGGGTATCCACCCCGTAGTAACAGGGGGAAATTGTGGGCGGACACGAAATGCGCATGTGCACTTCGCTGGCACCTGCATTGCGAATCATGCGCACGATCTTGCGGCTGGTCGTGCCGCGAACGATGGAATCATCGATCAAAACAACCCGCTTGCCTTCGAGCAGGGAGCGCACCGGATTCAACTTCAACTTCACTCCGAAGTCGCGCACACTCTGACTGGGCTCGATAAAGGTGCGGCCCACGTAGTGATTTCGGATCAATCCGAAGCGGAAAGGAATTCCGCTTTGGGCGGCGAAGCCAACCGCCGCGGTTACGCCGGAATCGGGCACGGGCACCACCAGGTCAGCATCGACCGGGGCCTCGCGCGCCAGCTGGCGGCCCAGCTCTTCGCGGCTGGTCTGAACCGAGCGCCCAAACACCAGGCTGTCGGGGCGGGAGAAATACACATGCTCAAAAATGCAGCTGGATTGCGGAGCGGCGGTCGAATAAAAGCGCGAACTCACTCCTTCCGGACCCACAACGACGAGTTCTCCCGGTCTCACGTCGCGGACATACTGGGCTCCGATCAGATCGAAGGCGCAGGTCTCGGAAGCAAAGACGATCGCGTCATGTTTTTGCCCTTCGAGGCCGGCGATGCGTCCCATGGCAAGGGGCCGGAAGCCGCGTGGATCACGCACGGCGAAGATGCGATCGTTACTCATCATCACCAGAGAGAACGCGCCTTCGACGCGGCGCAGCGCGTCGGCCATGGCTTCCGGGAGGGTATGTTCCTTGGAGAGCGCGATCAGGTGAACGATAACTTCGGTGTCGCTGTTGGTTTGAAAAATCGAGCCCTGGCTCTCCAGGCGGGCGCGGATCTGCGTGGCATTCACCAGGTTGCCGTTGTGCGCCACGCTGATGGAGCCTTTGTTGGATTGAACCAGGATGGGCTGGGCGTTCAGAAGTGCCGAATCCCCTGCCGTGGAGTAGCGGGTATGCCCGATGGCCAGCGAACCCCGCAGTTTTGCGAGCACGTCTTCGGTGAAGATGTCGGCCACCGACCCCATGGCTTTGTGGCTGCGCGAGGTCAACCCGTCCGAGGTGACGATCCCGGCCGACTCTTGCCCCCGATGCTGGAGTGCGTGCAGGCCCAGATAGGCCATTTTCTCCGCCTCCGGGTGCGCGAAGATGGCGACCACTCCGCACTCGTCGTGAAATTTGTCGGGAGCAAGCATGGAGCCTTTAGCCCTCACTGGTCTTTCAAATCTCGAATTCGAACTCAAGCCGTTACCAACTCCGGATCTGTTCTCAGAGCCGATTCCAGGGCGTCCTCATAGGCAAACTTCAACTCGGAGATGGCAGCCGATATTACCGTTCGGCCGTCGAGTGCAATTTCCAACCGGTCAGGAATCGTTTCTCCGATCACCTCGGCATCGATCTGGTGATCAGCCCCTATGGATTGGATTCGTCCGGTGTTCCCCGGGTCGCAAGAGAGCACGATGCGGCCGGCGTCTTCGCCCCAGAACACGAACTCGGGGAAAAGCCCGCCCGAAGCCAGGTGCACTCGAGCGCCCACATTCTTCGGGAACGCCTTCTCCGCCAGAGCCACCGCGATTCCGCCGTCGGAGCAATCATGCGCGGAATCCACCAACCCCTCTCGAATCAGCTGGATCACGGTCTTTTGCAGCGCGGCTTCTGGCTCCAAGTCAAGTTCGGGCGGGTACCCCCAGAGCGAGAGCAGGATCTCCTTGGAGTACTCCGAGGATCCGAATTCCGTTCGGGCGTCGATGGCGTCGCCCGGATCGCCGGCGCGCAGCAGCACAATCGCCCGTCCGGGAGCGGAGAAATGCATGGGCGCGGCTTTGTGAACATCCTCGAGAGTGCCGACGACGCCAACCACCGGCGTCGGATAAATGCCTTCGCCGAGCGTCTCGTTGTAAAAGCTGACGTTGCCTCCGGTGATAGGGATCTCCAGCTCCTCGCACGCCTTGGTGATTCCGTCGATGGTCTGGGAGAACTGCCACATGGTGTGCGGCTTTTCGGGATTGCCAAAATTAAGGCAGTTGGTGGCTCCGATGGGAGTTGCTCCCGAGCAAGCCACCTTGCGGGCCGCTTCGGCCACGGCGTGTGTCGCTCCCAGTCGCGGGTCGAGGTAACACCAGCGGCCATTGCCATCGAGAGCCATCGCCAGACCGCGGCGGGAACCCTTGATGCGGATTACGCCCGCGTCGGCGGCGCCGGGGGCTTCCACGGTGTTGGTTTGCACCATGTGATCGTACTGCTGCCAGACCCAGCGCTTGCTGCAGATGTTGGGGCTGGCGAGAAGACGTTTGAGGTCCGCGGTGAAATCGGCGCGTGTTCCCAAATCAATCTGCTCCGGCTTCTCCCGCGGGACCGGAGGCTCCCAGCGGGCCAGCGGGCGCCGATACAGCGGGGCTTCGTCGGTGAGCGCGGGATTGGGGATTTCGGCCACGATTTCGCCGTGCTCGAGCACCCGCAGCTTGTTGTCGGAGGTAACCTTACCGACTTCGACCGCGTCCAGCCCCCATTTTTCAAACACCCGAAGCACTTCCTGCTCGCGGCCTTTTTGCGCCACCAGCAGCATGCGCTCCTGCGACTCGCTGAGCATGATTTCGTACGGCGTCATGCTCATTTCGCGCTGGGGAACGCGGTCGAGCTCGATCTCGATGCCGACGCCGCCACGCCCACCCATCTCGCACGTCGAGCACGTCAGGCCGGCCGCACCCATATCCTGAATCCCGACGATGGCGCCGGTCCGCATGGCTTCAAGGCAGGCTTCCAGCAGCAGCTTTTCGAGGAACGGATCGCCCACCTGGACGTTGGGCCGTTTGGCCTCGGAGGCCTGGCTGAATTCCTCGCTGGCCATGGTCGCGCCGTGGATACCGTCGCGGCCGGTCTTGGCGCCAACGTAGATGACCGGGTTGCCTTGGCCTGCTGCGCGGGCGTAGAAAATCTCGTCCTTTCGGACCAGGCCCAGCGCGAACGCGTTGACCAGGGGATTGGAGGAGTAGCAGGGCTCGAACTTCGTCTCTCCCCCAAGGTTGGGAACGCCGAAACAGTTTCCGTAAGAGGCGACTCCGCTGACCACGCCTTCGAGGATGGAATGATTCTTGTGCAATTCCGGTTGCGAGACGTTGCTCGCTCGAGTAATCGGCCCAAAGCGCAGCGAGTCCATCACGGCAACCGGCCGGGCGCCCATGGTAAAAATGTCGCGCAGGATTCCCCCGACCCCGGTGGTGGCTCCCTGAAAGGGCTCAATGAAAGAAGGATGGTTGTGAGACTCGATCTTGAAGGCGCAGGCCCATCCATCGCCGACGTCGATGATGCCTGCATTCTCGCCCGGCCCCTGCAGCACCAGCTTGCTGCGCGTCGGCAGCCTCTTCAGATGCATGCGCGACGATTTGTAGGAGCAATGCTCGCTCCACATCACGCTGAAAATGCCCAGTTCCGTCAGGGTCGGCTCGCGGCCGCCGAGCAGCTGCTTGATTTTCTCGTACTCCTCGGGAGTCAGGCCGTGCTGCCGGATGGTCTCCGGCGAAAAGGCAGGAGTCGAGGATGTAACCATGGGGACGTTTCTATTGTCGCATTTTAAGGTCTCCTCGGATAGGGCCTGACGGGAGGGATTTTGAGTGCGCTCGGTCGACCGGGGTCGGGGATGTCTTGTCCAATGGTCCTGGCATTTTGTACCCGCCGGTGAAGCGTGGTAGCTATGTTCAAGAGGGCATGAATATCAGCTTTGTCACCGCTTCTATTTCCAGTTTGTGTTCTGCTGAGGAAAGGCAACCCTTGAAGGTCTTCGCACACCCCGGGGCACTGTGGACCCAAACGCAGGGCCGGGAATTTAGCTCTTGTCGGAGTGGTTCAAAATAATGATCGGGATTGATTTTGGTACGACCAACAGCGCGGTTGCCATGGCCGACGAATTCGGCGGTGTCATAACGGCGCGCTATCCGACCGGCGATGCCGAATCTGAGACGTTTCGATCGATTCTGTTCTTTGCGCCTCCGCAGAAGGGCCTGCGGCGGGAGCTGTCGGCGTACGCTGGGCCGGAGGCGATCGAGCGTTACTTACATGCAGAGGACGGCGGACGGCTGATCCAGTCGATCAAGTCATACTTGGCGAATTCTTCACTAAAGTCCACAAGCTTGTTTGGAAAAAGCTACCGCTTCGAAGAGTTGGTGGGTTGTCTGCTCCGTTCGTTGAAGACAGCAGCCGGCAGATCCGGAATTCCCATCGGGAGCAAGGCGGTGGTTGGCCGTCCTGTGCGATTTGTTGGTGCGACGAACCAGACTGATGATGCCTATGCGATGAAACGGCTAACCGAAGCCCTCGCAATGGCTGGCATTACGCAGGTACATTTCGAATTCGAGCCGGTGGCAGCGGCATATTCGTACGAAGCAAATCTGAGAAAAGACGAGTTGCTGCTGGTGGCCGACTTTGGAGGTGGTACGACGGACCTCACATTGGTGCGAGTGGGACCGGACGCACGCCGGATGAGAGATTCCCAGAAAAGGGTTTTGGCAAGTGCAGGCGTCGGAATCGCCGGCGACAGTTTCGATGCAAAGCTGGTCCGCCATCTGGTCGCGCCTTTGCTGGGACGCGGCTCACAATGGCGGCTTATAGGAAAGACCGGGACCGTACCGAACTGGCCTTTTGCAAAACTCGAACATTGGCATCATCTGTCTTTTCTCAAATCGAACGAAAACATGGAGGCGTTGCGCTCCCTGCGTGCCCGGGCGCTCGAACCTGACAAAATCGATCTGTTCATCATGCTGGTCACGGAAGATCTTGGATTTCAGCTTCACAGAGCCGTGCAAGATGCCAAGTATGAACTCTCCGTCAAGCAGGAGGCGACTTTCTCCTTCCGCATTCCAGGAGTTCACGTCTCGCAAAAGGTCACCCGCGCAGAGTTCGAAGAGTGGATTTCGGACGAGCTTCACGCAATTGCGACGTGTGTGGATCACATGCTGCAAAGCGGCGCGGTGAAGCCGTCGGAGATCGACAGGGTGTTCCTAACCGGAGGTAGTTCTTTCGTACCCGCGGTGCGCGACATCTTCGAACACCGCTTCGGGCGCGAGCGGATTGTTGGCGGTTCCGAGTTCACCTCAGTTGCGAAGGGTCTGGCTCTGCGATCGCGCGACTTGTCGAATCGGAAACCGACGTAAGCCAATCACCTGGTTCGTGCGCAGTCCTGGAGAGCCCGTAAAGGGAGCGGGACTAGAGCCCGAACACCCAATGCGCCTGGGCCGTGACGAGACAGAGGCCGCGTAGAACCGGGCCGGCAGCATTAAGCAGCTGGAAAAAATCCTTCGCAGGGATTTTATTTCCAAGGTCCGTCCCCTGCGGGGCTCTCCTGCTACGATTCTCTGAGCGTATGAAATCCATCATCGTGGGAACCGCGGGCCACATCGATCATGGGAAAACGGCCCTGGTGAAGGCTCTTACGGGCATTGATGCCGACCGCCTGGAAGAGGAAAAGCGCCGCGGGATCACCATTGACCTGGGATTTGCCCACCTGGATTTGCCGGCGCCGGGCGCTGAGGTGCTCCACCTCGGATTCGTGGACGTTCCCGGGCACGAGCGCTTTGTCCGCAACATGCTGGCCGGGGTGGGAGGCATCGACCTGGTTCTTCTGGTGATCGCCGCAGACGAATCGATCAAGCCGCAGACGCGGGAGCACTTCGACATCCTGCAATTAATCGGCGTCAAGCGCGGGATCACGGTTCTCACCAAATCCGATGCCGTCGACCGGGAGACTCTCGAGGTTGTGCGGCTGGAAGTCGAGGAATTTCTGTTGGGTACCTTCCTGGAGGCGCCGGCGGCCCCGGTCGTTCCCGTGAGTTCGTTGACCGGCGCGGGATTGGAAGATCTGAAACGGGCGATCATTTCCCAATCTGCCGAGGTTCGGCCGCGGGATTCGAATGCCCTTGCGCGTTTGCCGATCGATCGCGTGTTCACCATGAAGGGTTTCGGCACGGTGGTCACCGGAACCTTGCTTTCGGGCAGAATCGGCAAAGATGAGGAGTTGGAGGTCTTTCCCACCGGCAGGCGCGTCCGGGTGCGCGGCGTGCAGGTTCACGGACATTCCGCCGACCTGGCCGTCGCCGGGCAACGCACGGCGCTGAATCTGACCGGAGCCGGCACGGTAGATTTGACCAGAGGCATGACCCTGGCTCCTCCCGGCACCTTTGCCGCCACCCGGCACATCGACGTGCAGATGCGATTGCTGCCGTCTGCGCCGCGGCAGTTGAGGTCGCGAGCGCGGGTCCACTTTCATTCCAACACCATGGAATCGGCTGCCGAAGTGAGATTCCATGGAAAGGCGGCCATGGCGCCGGGCGAGAGCCAGGCCGCAGGCATAACGCTGCCCGAAGCTGCGCTGCTGTTGCCCGGGGATCGTTTCATCGTGCGGCAGTTTTCTCCGGTGGTTACGATCGGGGGCGGAGTTGTGCTGGATGCAACCCCGACGAAGCGGGCCGCGGTGCCGAATTTCTTGAGCGTGCTGGCCAGCGGAAGCCCGGCAGAAATCTTGCAGGCGCGAATTGCACGGCGAGGGACGGGGGGAATCTCCGTCGCCGCGCTGGTCGCCGAGACCGGAATGTCGTCCGAACGTATCGACGAGCTGCAAGCGGGCGCACTTCGCCAGGGAGAAGTCCTCCGCATCGGCGACCTCTGGGTTCAGGGCCAATCGTTTGCGGCTCTGAAATTGGAGTTGATCGAGAAAGTGGGGCAATTCCACACGCAGAATCCGCTGGTCGCGGGAATCAGCCGGGAACAATTGCGGGGACAGCGAGGCATCCGAGCGGAGATATTCGACGCGGCGCTCGCCGCTGGTGTGCTCGACAAGAAACTCGAGTTGACCGGAGACCTGGTGCGTCTGCCCGGGCACGGCGTGGTGATGAAGGACGATGAGGCGGAATCGAGAAACCGGATCGAGGAAGCGTTTGCCACGGCTGGATTGAAGGTTCCGGCGCTGCACGAGGTTATCGCCAGCCTCAAGGTCGACAAAATTCGAGCCCAGAAGATTGTGACTCTGCTTTTGCGAGAGAAAACTCTGGTGAAGATTTCTGACGAATTGGTATTCCATCGCACCGCGCTCGACCAGCTGCGGCGGCAGATCGTGGCGCAGAAAGCCAAGTCTCCCACCATAGACGTGGCAGGATTCAAACAACTCACTGGAGTCAGCCGCAAGTACGCGATCCCCCTGCTGGAGTACCTGGACCGCGAGCGCCTGACCAAGCGAGTGGGGGATGCGCGCCAGATCCTGTAGTCGGCCTGGGTGGGGTTGGAACTTCCCCCTAAACCTTCTGTTCCGCGAATTCCACTTCGAGCCCCAAGGGATCGGTAAATCGGTTGGTAAGGTTCGCCAGCCCGGTGAGCAGGTGAATGTCAACGATCTCGGGCTCTGAGAAATGGGCCGTCAGCGGAGCGAAATCGATGTCGCCGATTGCGTGCGGTTCGCGGGTGAGCTTTTCGACGTAGGTGAGGGCGGCGTGTTCCTTTTCGGTGTAGCGGGAATAGTTGCCGGTCTTGAGCGCCTGCCAATCCTCGGCCGTCAGGCCAACCCGCGTCGAGGGGACAACGTGGTGCTGGGTGCAATAGTGGCATCGGTTAATCAGCGCCACGCGGAGATAGATCAGTTCGTAGAGCTTGCGATCCAGAGACCGTCCCACGCTGCCATAAAAGCCCAGAAAGTTTTTGAGCATCTCGGGGCGATGGGCCAACGCTTTCTGGCCATTGCCGGGCTTCCCGCGCAGCGTCTTGTCGTAGATCTCTTTAACTTCCGGGGTTGCCGATTCCGGCTCGACTAATCGGATGCGGGCCATCGAGTTCTCCTCACCTTGGAGTGGAGCGGGGCTCCCATGATCGCAGATCAGGAGAAACTATGCACCGGGGGTGAATCCCGCGCATTTTGGCGCCCGGCGTTTCTTGGGGAAGGGCGCAACCAGAAAAATGGCACGGGCGGGGCGGAAAGCGCTCCCCGGCCGGCCAGGACACGGCGGAGCTGTCACCACCTTGCGCCGCCGGCAGCCACGCGCTCAAAACTATCCCACGCTTCGCGAGCGCGCCACTTGACCGAAGTGCCGATCCTCGTCGGCATGAGAATGAAGGCTGGCCACGCGCGAGAAGTTGGCGACGGATTCCGCACGTTCGGGCAAGTATTCGTATTCTTCCAGCCGCGCCGCAACGCCGACCTTGCCTTCCGCCGTCGACGCCGCAGGTGCGATGACCGAGGGCGCAACCGGCCGGACGATCCGCAACACCCTGCCCTTGCAGCGGACGGGCATGCTCTCGCCCAAAGTGATCTCGGAGGGCATTCGCAGGGTAAGTTCGATCAGGGAACCGACGGCAAGCGAGGCGTCGCAGAAGAAGAAAACCCCACGGGAACTGAGGTCCTGGGTAAACCCGACGCTGGCGGTGCAATCGGCGGGCTGGCGCAGCGATACAGGAATCAGAAAAGGAAATCTTTGTCCCACCCGGCGTTCAAGTCGCAGTGGAGGAGTGTTCATGGTTCACGTCCTTTGCGGAATCGCCGAAAAACGCAAGACCGTAACTTTACCTCATATGTGTACGCTAAGCCAGCATCTTTTCATCCCAAGGATATACTGGTGCATAAGGTCGAGCAGGATCATCCAATCCAGACTGTGGCTGAAGCAAACGTCCCCCCTCGACAAAATGCAGGAGCAAGCGGCGAGCCAGGCACGCGCAAGGGTTGGCAGGCGGCGGGGCGAGCGCTGCGGCATCGGAATTTTCAGCTTTTCTTCAGCGGACAACTGATTTCCCTGATCGGCACGTGGATGCAAACGGTGGCACAGTCTTGGCTTGTGTACCGGCTCACGGGATCAGGACTGCAGCTGGGAGCCGTCGGTTTCGCCAGCCAGATTCCGGTTTTCCTGATCGCGCCGCTCGGGGGAATCGTTGCCGATCGCAACAACCGGCAATACGTGGTCATTGCGACGCAGACCGCGTCGATGCTGCTGGCGTTTGCCCTGGCGGCGCTCACACTGCTGCACCTGGTGAAGGTGTGGCAGGTATTCGTGCTGGCGGCGCTGCTCGGCGTGGTGAACGCCTTCGATATTCCCGGCCGACAATCGTTCCTGGTGGACATGGTCGGCAAAGAAGACCTGATGAACGCCATCGCCTTGAACTCGTCCATGTTCAACGGCGCGCGCGTCATCGGGCCGGCCGTGGCGGGCATATTGGTGGCCAGACTCGGCGAGGGATGGTGCTTCTTCGCGAACGGAGTAAGTTACATCGCCGTCATCGCGGGGCTGCTGCTGATGCACGTGCACGCGCCGGCTCGCATCTCGGCGCAGGCTTCCCCGTGGGAGCACCTGGTCGAGGGATTTCAATTCGTGAACCGAACCGCGCCCATTCGAGCCCTGCTGATGCTGCTCGGCGTGGTGAGCGTGACGGGGATGCCATATGTCGTGCTGATGCCGATTTTCGCCGACAAGGTCTTGCACAGCGGCGGCCAGGAATTCGCCTCGCTGATCGGATCCCACGACCTTGGGGTGGTGCGCCTGGGGATACTGATGGGAGCCGCGGGCGTGGGTGCCCTGCTGGGCGCCCTGACCCTGGCGGTTCGCTCCGGCGTGAAAGGGCTCGGAACCTGGGTGACGGTTTGCTGCGCCGGGTTTGGCGTCAGCCTGATGTTATTCTCGCTCTCGCAGTCGTTCTGGATCTCGGTGCTTTTGCTGCTGCCCGTCGGGTATTTCATCATGCTGCAGATGGCGTCATCGAACACCTTGATCCAGGTGATGGTTCCGGATGCATTGCGCGGACGAGTGATGGCGCTCTACTCGATGATGTTCATGGGGATGGCGCCGCTCGGAGCGCTGCTGGGAGGGGCCCTGTCCGACAGATTGGGGGCGGGCATGACCGTGAGGATCGGCGGGCTGGCCGCCGTGGCCGGAGCCTGGTGGTTTGGCGTGCAATTGCCCAAAATCCGGGGCGAGGCGCGGAGACTGATTCTGGCGCAGGCCATGACCGGGGGCGAACCCGCCGAGGAGATGTCCACTCCGGTGGTGGAGGAGTAGCCCGGGGCTGCGCCTTACCCGCGGCGGATCGCGCTGCGGCCGAGCGCGACCAGAAAAATCGCGCTTTTCCCGCGAGCATGCGGGGAGAAGAAGCCGACGACATCGTCGTCATAGAAGG
>Ga0066903_100005922_pt1 | contig 10720 bp, 5 predicted proteins | sample PanSoiMetaGPlot1_FD_67491 | JGI IMG/M metagenome (GOLD analysis project Ga0066903, IMG submission 67491) | Tropical forest soil microbial communities from Panama analyzed to predict greenhouse gas emissions - Panama Soil - Plot 1 (version 2) | ecosystem: Environmental > Terrestrial > Soil >...
ATGCTGTTCTCGATCATCGTCGGGCCGGTTCTGGCGAGCCTGGTCTTTCCGAACGGCGCACGCGAGTGGCACAACCCGCTCATGGAGTGGCTGACGCGGGGCTATGCACGGGCCCTCAGCCTGTCCATTCGGTGGCGCTGGGTGACGATCGGTGCGGCCATTGTCATGCTGGCGGCGACGTACGGACTGGGCCAAAGGATCGGATCTGAGTTTCTTCCGCATCTGGACGAGGGCGCGATTTGGGTCCGCGGCACGCTCGCGCCAAGCACGGGACCGAGCGAGGGGATCCGCGTCGCGGACCGCGTGCGGGTCTTGCTCGCGTCGTTCCCTGAGGTCACCACTGTCACGAGTCAGGTCGGAAGACCGGATGACGGCAGCGACACGACTGGATTTTTCAACACCGAATACTTCGTCGACCTCAAACGGAAAGAAGACTGGCGCCCGGTCTTCCATCAGGACAAGGAAGCGCTCATCGCGGCCATGGACCGCGAACTTCAGAAGATCCCCGGCGCGATCTGGAACTTCTCGCAGCCGATCGCCGACAACATGGAAGAAGCCGTCAGCGGGGTCAAGGGCGAGCTCGCCATCAAGGTGTACGGTGACGATCTGAAAACGCTCGAGACGAAGGGCGACGAGATCGTCGCCGCGATGCGAACGGTTCGCGGAGTCGAGGATCTCGGATTGTTCCGCGTCCTCGGACAGCCGAGCCTGAACTTCACGGTCGATCGCGGCGCGGCCGCCCGGTACCAGATCAACTCCGCCGATGTTCAAGATGCCATTCAGACGGCCATCGGCGGCACGGCGTTGACTCAGGTGCTCGAGGGCGAGCAGCGGTACGACCTGGTGCTGCGATACCTCCCGATGTTCCGCAACTCGAAGGAAGCCATCGAGCAGACTCGGCTCGTTTCACCCTCCGGTGAACGCGTGCCGCTCGCGCTGCTCTGCACGGTGGACACGGCCGACGGCGCCTCCGAGGTGTACAGGGAAGGCAATCAGCGCTACATCGCGATCAAGTACGGCATTCGCGGCAGAGACCTGGGCAGCGCCGTCGAGGAAGCGATGCGGAAGGTCGATCAGCAGGTAAAGCTGCCGTCCGGATATCACATTGACTGGGCCGGTGAATATGCGAGCCAGCAGCGTGCGCAGCGTCGGCTCGCCGTGGTCATCCCGCTCACGCTCGGGGTCATTTTTCTGATCCTGTACTCGATGTTCGGCTCGATGAAGTGGGCCAGCCTCATTCTCGTCACGGTGGCGACGGCACCGGTCGGCGGCGTGGGCGCTCTCTACCTCACGGGGACGAATTTCAGCGTGTCCTCTGGAATCGGGTTCCTGGCCCTGTTCGGTGTCTCGGTGCAGACCGGCGTAATCATGGTCGAATACATCAACCAGCTTCGTGCACGCGGACACTCGGTGATTGAAGCCGCGACGACGGGTTGTGTCCAGCGTTTCCGGCCGATTTTCATGACGATGCTGGTGGCGTCGCTGGGACTGGTACCGGCAGCGATGTCCCACGGCATCGGTTCAGACTCTCAGCGTCCCTTTGCCATTGTGATCGTCGGCGGTCTGCTTGCGGTCCTGGCGATCAGCACGTTCCTCGTGCCGTGCGTCTACGTCTGGATCGCGCGCGAGGGCGACGTTCTGCCTGCGTCCGACGCCCGAATGTAGTGCGGACCTTTAGGTCCGCCCGTGATACGCGAACTTCTCAGGCGAACCTAAAGGTTCGCACTACACGGGACGCGGGAGCCGCGGGATCTGAACGGGCCCGACCATGCTCCAGATGCGACGCGAAACCGCATCCGCCTCTTGCAGAATCGCCGTCTCGTCCATCGTCAGCACCTTGTTGTTTCGGACGATGAACTCGCCATCGACCATCACTGACTCGATATCCGAGGGATGTCCGCCATGGATCACGGCGGACACCAGTCGGCCAGCCGGAACCAGATACGGCTTCAGGGTGTCGAGCACGAACAAGTCGGCCTTCTTCCCCACCTCCAATGATCCAATCGTCTTCCGCTGATTGACCGCACGCGATCCGCCTTCGGTCACGTCCGCAAGGATGTCTTCCGGCTGCGGCCGCACACCAGGAAACGCATCGGTCCGGCGGATTCGCTCGGTCAACAGCGCGATGCGCATGACCTCGAACACATCGTTGGTGTTGTTGTCGGTCCCGAGGGCGATCGGACAGCCGGCTTCTCGCAGCGCGGGAATCGGCGGAATCACCCCACGGTTCGCCGCCATGTTGGCCTGGTGCGAAATGATGGTGCGCGATTTTCCCAGAAGCGCAATCTCACCCTCATCCACGTAACGCGCGTGCGCCGCGAAGAGCCGGGGACCGAGGAACTCATGCTTGTCGAGGTACGCGGCGGGTCGCAATCCATGGAACTTCTGCATGAATTCGTATTCGGCAATGCTTTGGTTCAGATGGATCGTGTACCCGAGATCGTGCTTCTCAGCGAACGCGCGCACCGCTTTTAGGAGCTCGGGCGACGATGTTTCGGTCAGGTTGGCGGCTGGAAACACGCTGATGCGTCCCTGATTCTTGCCGTGCCACGCCGTGAACAAGTCGTCGATCTGCTGCAATCCCTGATCGCGCAGCCTCGGCGAGAATCGCGGCGTCTCGCTCCTCGCGAGTCCTTCAGGCGACATCGGTCCCGGCACGTTTTCACTGTCGCGGACGGACTCCGCAAACACCCATCGCAAGCCCGTCCTGGCTAATGCACCAGCGTAGCGTCCGATCCCTCCCGCGTTCTCGACCATCGTGGTCGTGCCGGTTCGAATGGCTTCGAGCGCACCGACGACCACCATGAGCGTCGCTTCTTCGCCTTGCAGCAGACTCGCCGGTTGGACGGGCAGCCGGGCCGAGTTCGGGAAACCGAAGTCTTCGTTGAATCCGCGCTGCAGCGTCGCGCTGAGATGCGCATGACAGTTGATCAATCCAGGAAACAGCGCTTTGCCGCGCCCGTCGTAGACGTCTGCGCCTGGATAACTTCTGAGGAGCTCGTCTGTTGGCCCGATCGCGGCGATCTTGTCGCCAACCACCGCGAGCGAGACATCGTTCTGAATGACATCAGGATTGACGACGGTCGTGTGGCTGAACACGATCGGGCGCCCCGCAACGCCGGACTGCGCCTGGAGATTCGACTGATCGAGGAGGAGAGCTGCGGTGCCAACACCTGCCCCCGCCAGCAACTCACGTCGAGTGAACCTGGTTCCCATTGAAAGCCTCTACTTTTGCGTCGCTTCGGCGAGTTTGCCGACAAAAAATGCAAAGCTCCAAAACTTTAATGATTTCCTGTTGCGTCTTCTCTGTACGATGTAGCGTCTATACCTAAAGATGGAGGCCTGACGCTACTCAACGGGCCCCGTCCTGGCCTGCTGACCCCATGTGGATTGTCCGGATCGCCCTCAAAAGACCTCTTACCTTCATCGTTCTCGCGCTGCTGATTTTCGGCATCGGACCGCTGACCATCTCGCGCACGCCAACCGACATTTTTCCTGACATCAACATCCCGGTCCTCGCGGTCATCTGGAACTACGGCGGCCTCTCGGCAGATGAGATGTCGAATCGCATCTCGTCGATCTTCGAGCGCCTCGTGACGACGGCGGTCAACGACGTCGAGCACGTCGAAGCGCAGTCGCTGCGCGGCACCGCCGTCGTCAAGATCTTCTTTCAACCAGGGGCGAAGATCGACCTGGCCGTGGCGCAAGTGGGCGCGGCGACGCAGGCCATCCTGCGGCAGCTGCCGCCGGGAATCACACCGCCCTTCATCCTGAACTACAACGCGTCGACCGTGCCGGTCCTGCAGCTCGCCCTCTCCGGTAAGCAACTTTCGGAACAGCAGCTCTTCGATCTCGCCGTCAATTTTCTGCGACCCCAGATGGCCGCTATCAACGGCGCCCAGATTCCGTATCCGTACGGCGGTAAGCAACCACAGATCCAGGTCGACCTCGATGCGGCGGCGCTGCAGGCCAAGCGCCTCTCGCCTGCCGACGTCGTGAACGCGATCAGCCTTCAGAATCTGATCTTGCCGACCGGCACGCAGAAGATTGGATCGTATGAGTACGACGTCGATATCAATGCCAGCACGAAGCGGGCCGAAGAGCTGAACGATCTGCCGATCCGGATGGAGAACGGCAGCCCGATCCACGTCCGTGATGTCGCGCACGTTCGCGAAGGGTTTCCGCCGCAAACCAACATCGTCCGCGTTGACGGACAGCGTTCGGTGCTGCTCTCGGTACAGAAGGTCGGAAACGCCTCGACGCTCGACATTATTTCGAGTGCAAAGGCGATGTTGCCGCAGGTGCAGGCCGGCATGCCGCCGCAGCTCGAAATCAAGCCGGTCAGCGATCAATCGGTGTTCGTGCGCGCGTCGATCGACGGTGTGCTCCGGGAAGCGGTGATTGCGGCCAGCCTGACGGCAATCATGATCCTGATCTTCCTCGGCAGCTGGCGCAGCCCGCTCATCATCGCGGTCTCGATTCCGCTGTCGATTCTGAGCTCGATCATCGCCCTCAGCGCCCTTGGCGAGACGATCAACGTGATGACGCTGGGCGGCCTCGCCCTCGCCGTCGGCGTCCTGGTCGACGATGCGACGGTGACGATCGAGAACATCAACGCGCATCTCGAAGCCGGCAAGGCGCTGGAACCGGCGATCCTGGAAGGCGCCGATCAAATCGCGCTGCCCGCGCTTGTTTCGACGATTTGCATCTGCATCGTCTTCGTGCCGATGTTTTTCCTTACCGGCGTCGCACGCTACCTGTTCGTGCCAATGGCCGAAGCGGTGGTGTTCGCCATGCTCGCCTCGTACGTGCTTTCGAGGACGCTCGTGCCGACACTCGCGAACTACTGGTTGAAGGCGCATCCGCCTGGCGGACACAGTGACACGACGCGCGCGGGCGTCTTCACGCGGTCCCAGCGCTGGATCGACGGACGCTTCGTCGCGCTCAGGAACGCCTATCGGGCCACGTTGTCGCAGGCGGTCGCCAATCGGCGCTTGTTCATCGCGATCTTTCTCGCCGGATGCGTGGCGTCGCTGGTTCTCGCGCGCTGGGTCGGCGAGGATTTCTTTCCCGAGGTCGACGGCGGCCAATTCAAGCTGCACCTGCGGGCCCCGAGCGGCACGCGGATCGAAGAAACCGCCGCGCTCGCCGACCGCGTCGAAGACGACGTGCGGCGGCTGATTCCTGCACGCGAGCTGTCGAGCATCATCGACAACATCGGCCTGCCGTACAGCGGAATCAACCTCTCCTACAGCACGTCCGCCCCGATTGGCGCCGGTGACGCTGACATCCTCGTCGCACTCAACTCGGGGCATCATCCGACCGCGGACTATATCCACGACCTGCGCGTCCAATTGCCGAAAGCCTTTCCGGGCACGCTCTTTTCATTCGTGCCATCCGATATCGTCACGCAGATTTTGAATTTCGGTCTGCCTGCGCCGATCGACGTCCAGGTCGTTGGCCGCGATCTCCAGGGCAACCGGCGGTTTGCCAACGCGCTCGTGGGACAGATGATGCACGTTCCCGGAATCACCGATCTGCGTGTACATCAGACGTTCAACCAGCCGGGCCTTCACCTCGATGTCGATCGGACGCGGGCCGAGGAACTCGGCATCACGCAGCGCGATGTGGCCACGAACCTCCTCATCTCGCTCAGCGGCAGTTCACAGACGGCGCCTTCGTTCTGGTTGAACCCATCGACCGGCGTCAGCTATCCGGTGGCGACGCAGATGCCGCAGTACCGGATCGACTCGCTCCAGAGTCTCGGCAACATCCCCGTAGCGGCGGGCGACGGAGCCCATCAGCAGGTGCTCCAGGGACTGGCGTCGATTTCGCGAGACGTCAATATGAGTGTCGTGTCGCACCGCGACGCCCAGCCCGTGCTCGACATCTTCGGCAGCGTGCAGCGGCGCGATCTCGGCAGCGTCGCCTCAGATCTGCAATCGATTCTCGATGCGAGCCGCAAGAGACTACCGCGCGGATCGCAGATCATGGTTCGCGGTCAGATCGAAACGATGACGTCATCGTTCCGGGGACTGATCGCCGGGTTGGCGCTGGCAATCGTGCTCGTCTACCTGCTCATCGTCGTGAACTTCCAGTCGTGGCTCGACCCGTTCATCATCGTGTCAGCGCTTCCTGCGGCACTGGCCGGGATCGTGTGGTTGCTGTTCCTGTCGCACACGACCTTCAATGTCCCGTCGCTCACCGGCGCCATCATGTGTATGGGTGTCGCCACGGCGAACAGTATTCTCGTTGTCAGCTTCGCGAAGGACGCACTGTCGCGCGGTCAGAACGCGGTGGAAGCGGCCATTGAAGCCGGTTTCACACGTTTCCGCCCGGTGCTGATGACGGCCCTCGCGATGATCATCGGCATGGTGCCGATGGCGCTCGGGATGGGTGAAGGCGGCGAGCAGAACGCACCACTCGGCCGTGCGGTCATCGGCGGTCTGACGCTGGCGACCATCGCTACGCTCTTTTTCGTTCCGTGTGTGTTTGCCTGGCTGCACGGAGGACGGACACCAACTGCTGATGCCAAACACTAGTCCCGTTCGCGACGTGAATCAGGATTCGACCAACCCGAACAACTTCGATCCGGCCAATCGTTCGATGGGGCCCGCTCGGCCAACTCGAGTGACGACCGGGACCAGGTCGTTGGGAACAGTGCTGGGCGCCGCGCTGTTGATTGCGGCGGTCGTATTCGGGGCGTGGGGAATTTCGGGGCGGACTCGTACGCTCGAAGCGGTTGCCAGAGAAACGAATGAACTGGCGGTCCCCAGCGTCGCCGTCATCACGCCGGAGCACGGCGCGCCTCAGCAAGAAGTGGTGTTGCCCGGTACGACGCAGGCTTTCCAGGATGCAGCGATCTATGCGCGCACCAACGGATACCTGCGCAAGTGGTACGTGGACATCGGCGCACACGTGCAAGCAGGGCAACTGCTTGCGGATATCGACACGCCGGAAGTCGATCGACAGCTCGAACAGGCCCGCGCCGATCTTGCGACGGCGGAAGCCAATGCCCGCCTCGCCCAAACCACTGCCGAACGGTACCGCGATTTGATGGCGACCGACTCGGTCTCGAAGCAGGATTTCGACAACGCCAACGGCAATCTCGAGTCGCGACAGACGAGCGTGCTGTCGGCCAAAGCCAACGTCAGCCGCCTGGAGCAACTGCACGCGTTCGGGAAAATTGAGGCGCCGTTTGGCGGCGTCATCACCGCCCGCAACATCGATACCGGTGCCCTCGTCGATTCCGGCGCCAACGCTCACGAGCTCTTTCATCTCGCGGCGATCGATCGTCTGCGCGTGTTCGTGAACGTCCCGCAGATTTACTCGCGCGTGGCCAGGCCGGGCATGACGGCGACCCTGTCGCTGGCCGAGTTTCCCGGCAGGAGCTTCGAGGGCAAGCTAACGCGGACGTCGGAGTCGATCGACGTCGCGTCGAGGACGCTCCTCACTGAAATCGATGTGGAGAACAAGAGGGGCGAGCTCCTCCCCGGTGCCTATGCCGAAGTGCATTTCAAGCTGCCCGCCGGCGCATCGACGTTCCGCCTCCCGGTAAACGCCGTCATCTTCGGTGGTGAGGGCGTTCAGGTGGCCGCGGTCAAGAACGGGCATGTGGTTCTCATGCCGGTCACGATTGGCCGCGACTACGGCAACAGCGTCGAAATCGTCACAGGGCTGACGGGGGACGAACAGCTGATCGTCAACCCACCGGACTCGCTGCAGGACAAGGCGGCCGTTCAGATCGTAGGAACGGCGCAGTGAACGGAGCGACTGTCAAGTTCGCCACGAAGATCTTCGTTGTAGCCGCTGCACTGAGCGCGATCCCCGCCTGTGCGCCGCACACACCGTACACGCCGCCGGCGGTCCCGCCGCCCGCCGACTATTTCAAGGAAAACCCCGACTGGAAACCGGCCGACCCGCAGGACACGCTCGATCGCGGCGCCTGGTGGACGATGTTTCACGACGCGGAATTGGACACGCTCGAGTCGCAAGTCGACGTGTCGAACCTGACGCTCAAGATGGCGGAAGCCGGTTTTCAACAGGCACGCGCCATCGTGCGACAGACGCGCTCAGCCCTCTACCCTGAAGTGAACGCGACCCCTGGGATCGCAGTCATCAGTCCGTCGGGCACGCGGACGACCGTGCCTCCGCACAATGCTTATGTGGACGTGCTGTTTCCCGCGGACGTCTCGTACGAGGTGGATGTCTGGCGCCGCGTGCGAAACGCTGTCAGCAGCAGTGTCGCGTCAGCGCAGGCGAGTGCCGCCGACATGGAAAGCGCTCGCCTGAGCGTTCACGCCGAGCTGGCGGATGACTACTTCGCGCTGCGGTCCCTGGACCGTGACAAGGCGCTGCTCGACGACACGGTCGCGGCGTACGAACGCGCGTTGCAACTCACGCAGAACCGTTACAACGGGGGACTCGCGTCGGCGTTGGACGTGGCTCAAGCGCAAACGCAACTCGAAACCACGCGTGCGGACGCGATCGACGTCGAATCGCAACGCGCCGCATTCGAGCACGCGATCGCGGTGCTCATTGGGCGGCAGCCATCGACGTTTTCGATCCAGCCGTCGACGAGCGGCAGCCCGGCGCCGCCCGACGTTCCTGGCATCGTCCCGTCCACGCTGCTCGAGCGGCGCCCGGACATCGCCGGCGCCGAACGCAGAGTGGCGGCGTCGGTCGCACAGATCGACGTGGCACGGGCCGCGCTCTATCCCTTGATTTCGTTGTCGGCGGCTGCGGGATTCGAAAGCGGTGCCTTCGGACGCATCCTGACCGCTGCGAGCGGTTTGTGGACGATCGCGCCGCTCGCCACCATCCCCGTGTTCGATGCAGGTCGACGCCGCGCGGTCGTCGCCCAACGGCGGGCGGAATTCGAAGAGAACGCGGCCGGGTATCAGCAAACCGTGCTCTCCGCATTTCGTGAGGTCGAGGATCAGCTCGCCGCACTGCGCGTGCTGGCTGACGAAGCCGAGGTGCAGGCGCGCGGTGTGGATGCCGCGCGGCGGTCGTTGACGCTCGCGACCAACCGCTACACAGGGGGCGTCGCCACCTACCTGGAAGTGATTTCTGCGCAAAGCGCGGAACTCGCCAGTGAGCGCGTGCAAATCGGCATTGAGACGCGGCGCATGATCGCCACGGTGCTGTTGCTGAAAGCCGTCGGCGGCGGCTGGAACGCCTCCTCACTCCCGTCGCCGGCAGCGATCCAGGCGAGATAAAGAAGTCGACAACCGCATCAGGACGGTGCAAGTGCAAGCGGACACTGTCTGTATTAACGGTCAGCGCTCGAGACGGCTGGACAAGAATTCATTGAAGATTGGCGGGAAATAATTCAATCTTAGTGGCACCCCCTTTGCGTTAGAGGTAAGGCAAATGGGCATTTCGGACAGAGGCCATTCCATGAAAATGTCAACCCGACTGGTTGCCACAGTGCTCGCATCGATCGCGGTTGCCGTTACACCGGCCTTCGCTCAGCATCGAAGCTCAGGCGGACGGTCACAGGGTGAACATCAAGCTGCCCAGCGATCTGAATCGCGCGCAGCGTCTTCAGGTGGACATGCGGCCCCCGCTGAGACGCGCGGCGGCGCTGTGGTGCGCGGACCGGTCGGCCGAACGGGCGCAGTCGCCGTCGGACGGCCGTTCTACTACGCGAGGACGGCGCCGATCCGGTTCTACCGTCCGTATTACGCATTCCGTCCGCGATTCAATGTCGGCTTCGGATTGTTTGTCGGATATCCAATCGCCTATTCGGCAGCGTTCTACAACCCTTATTTCTACGGACCGTACTACGACCCGTATTACTACGGCTCACCGTACCCGTACTATCCGTACGGATACCCCGCCCCTGGGTACCCTCCGGCGCCTGCGTATCCGCCGAGTGGATACCCGCCGGCGTATCCGAACACGCCGTCGTCGCCAGACCCCAATTACTCGCCCAGCGGATCCGGAAATTATCCGCCTAGCGGTTCGGGAAACATTGATGTTCAGACCGACATGGGCGGCCTCAGTTTCGAGGTGACGCCGAGCAACGCGCAAATCTACATCGACGGAAACTACGAGGGGACCGTCGGTCAGTTCACCCCGCAATCGCAACCGCTCGGCGTGAAGGCTGGCCACCACAAGTTGGAAATCCGCGCCGATGGATACAAGACGATGAGCGTCGACGCCGATGTCATCTCCGGCCAGGTCCTGCCCTTCCAGGGAGAGATGGAGCGCTAAGCCAGGCTTAGCGCTCGCGATTCCCTTTCGAGAGATTCAGCGCCGGACAGCCGCGGTTGACGCGGCCGCGGCTCGATGCTCGATCGTCGTGCCGAGCAGTGTCAGGAATTGCGCGATCCACGCCGGGTGTGCCGGCCACGCCGGCGCTGTTACCAGATTCCCATCCGTCACCGCGCCAGTGATCGCCAGCGAAGTGAAGGTCGCACCGGTCAGTTCAACTTCAGGCGCGCACGCGGGGTAGGAACTGACGCGTTTTCCACGCAGTACGTTCGCCGCGGCCAGCAGCTGCGGGCCATGACAGATCGCGGCAATCGGCTTCTCCTCGCGCGCAAAGTGCCTGACGATATCGAGCACACGGGCGTTCAGTCGGAGGTACTCAGGAGCGCGCCCGCCAGGAATCATGAGCGCGTCATATTTGTTCTCGTCCACTTCGCTGAACGTGGCGTTCAGCGTGAAGTTGTGCCCGCGCTTTTCGGTGTAGGTTTGATCGCCTTCGAAA
>Ga0066903_100005923_pt1 | contig 10719 bp, 4 predicted proteins | sample PanSoiMetaGPlot1_FD_67491 | JGI IMG/M metagenome (GOLD analysis project Ga0066903, IMG submission 67491) | Tropical forest soil microbial communities from Panama analyzed to predict greenhouse gas emissions - Panama Soil - Plot 1 (version 2) | ecosystem: Environmental > Terrestrial > Soil >...
CGCACGAAGCGCTCGACGTCAGCGGGCGTCAGGGAGCGATCGCCGCGCGGCACCTTAACGGCCACGATGCGATCCAGGTTCAGGTCGCGGGCGCGATACACGGTGCCAAACGCCCCCTGCCCCACTTGTTCCAGCAGCTCGAACTGGCCTACGCGTTGCGCCGACGAAGTTGGCGACGGCGCTGCCACGCGCTGGTGTGGACCAGGGAGGCGCTGGGCAAGATCGGCGCGATATTGGGGAAAGCGCTCGAAATACTCGTCCACGCGGAGACCCGGTTCGCGGCGGCGGCGCAGCTCGTACTCGTTGGCAATCAGTCCGAGCGCGACCCGTTGATCAGAGACCAGCTCGGCGAAGCGCGTGAAATAGCTTTCCACACGGGCCGCTTCGCCAGCTTTGAGCCGGCACTCCAGGTCTGCGTGGGCGAGCTCGACCAGCAATCGCTCGGGGTCGACGTGGCTGGCCTTCAGGAAGGTTTCGATGGCCGGCGGCTGCCCGCTCTGCCAAGCACGTTCGAATTGCTCGACGACCTCATCTAGCCGGCCCCAGGACTGCTGAAACCAGCGGTCGTCTTCTGGGGTGGCCTCGGCCATGTGCGCGTCTCGAGGGAAGTACGAGTCGGGGGGAATGGGGTCAGGCGTCCGTAAACAGAGCATCGTGCTCTGCTCCAGACGTAGCGTCTGCCCCGCCAAGGTAGCGCTGCCGGATATTCTCAATTCTCGTCGTTTTTCCGCGTCGCTTCAAGCCATTCCTTGACCCGCTCGAGGACGCGGTAAACGGTGCGCTCGGTGCATCGCTCTCGGGCGCTGATCTCGACGGGATCGAACCCTTGCAGGCTAAGCGCGACGATGTTGCGGTGCCGCGCAGGCAAGCTGTTCATCAGCTGTTCGATGGTTTCCGTTAGGATCGCTGCTTCGGAAGGCGTTGGCTCGTCTGCGGTGAGGCCCAGGTTGGCCGTCGAATCCTGGCCGGGAGAAGCATTGTCGATTTCCCGCCGAACGTCACGGCGCGCCGTGTGGAAATACTCGATGCGCCGCCCACACTTGCGCTGGGTCATGACGACGAGCATGGCCCACAGGTTGTCCCAGGTCTGAAATTCCGCGAAATGGCCGGCCGCATTCCGAACGAGGAAACTGCGGAAAACCGATTGCATTACGTCTTCCGGATCCACCTTCTGGAGCAACTTGGAATCGAGCTGATTACGGGCCAGCTCGATCAGGCGATTGGCATAACGCTGAAACAACTGCACTGCCGCCTCGTTCCGACCATTGCGCAACTGCGCCATCAGATTGGTGAACGACGAATCCCCCGACATAGCCGCATTCCTATTTCGCTCGTCGCCTTCAGGGGAAGAGGCCCAACCCCGATACTGCCTGAGTACGTCATCCGTGGGCGGCCCGCCCGTCCATCCAGGGGTTCTGGGCAATCTGGCGCGTTGACAGATGAGGTTGCGCTGCACCGGGCGCACCGCACCATTGCCCTGCAATTCGTGCGAGCGCAACGGCAAGAGTCCCAGCCCAAGGGAAAAGCTCGAGCGAGTCCGATCTTACCAGTCTGCGTGGCGGATGCAAGTGAATAAGGATTGGCAGTTTGCGTAGCTTGCCGGCCCAATCGCGATTTTCTTACAAGATTATTCCGCATCCCTGTCAGTAAACGCCCTCATTTCCGCACTCAATAGATGAGGCAGTAGAGCTAACCGGAACTCAGCCGGAAACCTCGATCCCTCGGCTCTCGCGTAAAGCGTGTTCCGGGGAGGTGCTAACATGCGAATCCTGAGCAGATGCCTTCGAAGCCGTAAGTCGCAACCCCGTCAATCCTTGCGAGCTCGCCCCCGCGTTGAGCAATTGGAAACGCGACTCGTACCTTATTCGACTTCCGGGAATGTCTGGCCTCACGGCAACTTAGTGACGATCAGCTTCGTCCCGGATGGGACCAATCTCGGCGGTGTAACGAGCAACTTGTTGGCGACGTTCAACGCCCGGTGGGCCACCAACGTGTGGCAGAACCAAATTCTCCGCGCGGCTCAAGTCTGGGCTCAAGTCACCAACCTTAACTTCGCCATCGTCACCGACAACGGCGGCTCCATCGGGTCCGGCATCTACCAGCAGGGCGACCCGTGCATGGGCGACATCCGCATCGGCGGCTATAACTTCGGCACGAGCACCCTGGCCTCCGCCTACTTGCCGCCACCGGTCAACAACTACTCCATTGCCGGTGACATCCAGTTCAACACCGGCCAAGCGTTTAACATTGGCAGCACCTACGACCTCTTCACGGTAGCAGCGCACGAGATCGGCCACGCCCTAGGCCTGCTCCACAGCACCACTCCCACGGCCATCATGTACGGTTCGTACAACACGCGCAAGACGGGATTAACCAGCGACGACATCTCGGGCATTCAGAGCATCTACGGGGGCGCACGGGCTCAAGACGCTTACGATGCCGCGGCATCCAATGGCACGTTTGCCACCGCTTCGAGCTTCAACGCGGCGATCGATCCGACCACGTTGACGGCCCTGGTGAACAACCTGGACATCACCACGACTTCAGACGTCGATTACTACACGTTCAACGTGCCCACCCGGACATCCGGCACGTTGAACCTTACTGTTCAGAGCACGGGCCTGAGTCTCCTAGACCAGACCGTGACTGTGTACGCATCGGACCAGACCACGGTCCTGGCGTCGGCCTCGGCGCCGCTTTCAAGCCGAGTCGGAGCAACATTGAATCTAACGGTCAACAACGTAACGGCGGGGCAGCAACTCTACGTCAAGGCGGCTGCCGAGGACGCGACGGCGTTTGGCACGGGCGCTTACGCCCTCGTCTTGAACTTCGGACCGCTCCCGTCCCCGACGGTGACGCCGCCGAACACAGAAACGCTCGCCGGCAGTCCACCCAGCACGGGCGGCGGCCAGCCGGATAGCCCGCCGCCCGACGAGGACAGTCCCGGCAGGGACGTGTTTTCGTTCAACGAAGGTCACGCATCGCAGCACGGGATCGCGTCTTCCTCCCAGCAGACGAGGCAGATCCCCCCTGATCTTGCCTTCACTCTGGCCGCAGGAAGCGCGGTCCCTCTCTCTACGCAGCTCCCGTTCGTCGCTGTGGCGACACCGGCACCGGCCACGGGGACCGACCGGGTGTTCTCGACGACCGCCTCGATTCGCGGGCGGTTCGTCGAGAGCGCGGGGGTGCAGAACGACGAGACGAACGACGCGGAAACCCTGGACGGTTTGCCGTCCGCCGTGGCAGTTGATGATTTCTTCGCCTTGGTCAGTTGAGAAACCGTGCTGCGGCCGCGATCGCGGCGGCTGGAGGGCGATTCGTTCTTCTGCTGCCGCGTATTCTTCTTCCTACGCCCGGCATCGGTTTGGCTGGGAACTCCCGGAGGGGAAGGAAGACCTCGAGGGTCGTTCCTGCTTCCCGGTTGGCTCTCGACCGCCACTCCCCCCTGGTGGCGGCGAGCCACCGCGGACTCGTCGGCCAAAGCAACCACGACTTCCCCCGCTGGCTTTGCAAGTCTCGAGTTACTTCCCTCGCTCAATTCCCGCTTCGCGCCCGGCCTGAATTTGGCGGTGCCACGGCCTGGGGCATGTCAGTTTTTTCCCGCATGGTTCCAGAAAAGAGCTTATGGTTGATTTGACAGGCCGGATGTCGATTCATGCCGGTGCAGAATCGCCCGCCCTCCCGACGTCTGCGAGCCGCGACGCATGTCGAAAACACGCATTCTCTTGGCCGACGACCACGCGATCCTGCGGGCCGGCCTGCGTATTCTGGTCAACGCCCAGAGCGACATGGAGGTCGTGGCGGAAGCGGAAAACGGCGTCGAGGTGATTCGCGCGAGCCAGGCCAGCCGGCCGGACGTCGTGGTACTCGACATCTCGTTGCCCGACGTTCGCGGATTGAAAGTGATCGAGCAACTCCGTGGCGAGTTCCCCGAAACTCGCATCCTGGTCTTCACGGCCCAGGACCATCCCAGCTACATCCGCTCCGCGCTGGCGGCCGGAGCGACGGGCTACGTCGTGAAATCGGCCACGGAAACCGAACTCCTTACCGCTATCCGTGCAGTTCGCCTGGGCCGTACGTTCGTCGCCGCCCAGCTCAGTGGCAATCAGGTTCAAGCGGTTCTCGGCAATCGCCGCACTCGAACTCGCAGCGGCAACGATAGCAACGCCAACCCGCTGAGCGCTCGCGAATTGCAGGTGCTCGAACTCCTCGCCCAGGGCTTCACCAACCAGGAGATCGGCGAGCGCCTGCACCTGAGCGTCAAGACCATCGAAACGTACCGGCTGCGGGTCTCGGACAAGCTCGGACTGCGCGGTCGCGCTAGCCTTACTCGCTATGCCGCAGATATGGGCTTGCTCGCATTCAGCAAGTCGGGCGCTGGATAGCTGGATCGACGACAGCGTGGCGCGAACTCTGCCCATCCTTCCCCCGACAACAGCAATCTTTTGAGCGGTTTACCTTACAAGCTCGGGACAGGTCTTAACCTATTCTTTGGTGTTTGGCGGGGAGTCCTGACAAGTTACTTGCCCAGCGGGGCCGGATGAGCTAGGACGCCTCGTCGAAGGAAATTCGAGACTCGCGTTCGACGTTTCGTGATGCACGCTCCGGTGCCTTCATGTCGCAGCCCGGCGTCACAGAACTGCTGGATTCCTTGTACGACTTGGAGCTTCTCCCGGCCAAGCAACTGGAGGAAGCTGTTGGCCCCTTGCGGCAACAGTTTCCGCAAGCCCGCGACTTGGCCGCCGAGTGCGTCCGTCGAGGCTGGCTCACCGATTTCCAAGCCGAGCGGCTCCTCGCCGGCCAGGGCTCTAGCATCGCGTTCGGGCCTTACTTGCTGCTCCAACGTCTCGGCCAGGGCGGGATGGGCGAAGTATTCAAGGCACGCCACCGGCTCCTCAATCGGACGGTCGCCCTCAAGGTCACCCGCAAGGAGTTGTTGACCGATCCGACGAACGAGCGTCGCTTCGTCCGCGAAATCCAGGCCACGGCCCGGCTGGCTCATCCCAATATCGTCGCAGTCCTCGACGCCTCGCGCGTCGGCGAGACGCATTTCTTCGCCATGGAGTATATCGAGGGAGCGGACCTTGCCCGGGTCGTGAAGCAGCAGGGGCCGCTTCCCGTCGCGCGCGCCTGCGAGTACATCCGCCAGTCTGCCGACGGCCTCCAGCACGCGTTCGAGAACAATCTCGTACACCGCGACATCAAGCCTTCGAACCTCCTGGTCACTGCCGAGGGCTCGCAGGTCAAGATTCTCGACATGGGTGTGGCCCGTGTCGGCGACAACGAAGGCAGTGACCTGACGGCGACGGGCTCCGTGGTTGGAACGCCCGATTATCTCGCGCCAGAGCAGGCGACGAACTCCCGTGCCGTCGATATCCGGGCGGACATTTACAGCTTGGGCTGCACGTTCTACCACCTGCTGACCGGCCATCCCCCGTTTCCCGACGGCAGCGGGCTAGAAAAGGCCATCAAGCACCTCCACGAAGTGCCCCAGCCCATTCGCAAGGAGCGCCCCGACGTGCCCCCCGAGCTGGCGCTGGTGCTCGACAAGATGATGGCGAAGAAGCCCAACGATCGCTACCAGCAGCCCGTCGAGGTATCCAGAGCGTTGCAGCCGTTTGTTCAGGCGGCCCCAACTCTCTCGCAGGCAACACGCGTGGTTCCCAGCGCCCCCAAGCAGGCTCCCGTCGAGGAGCCCAAAACCCGTGCGCCGTGGTATCGCCGTCGCAATTTCGTGGCAGCCGTCGCGCTGCTCTTGGTGGCCGGCGTCGGCTTCGCTTGCTGGAAGCCGTGGGGTCGCGGCGGAAGCGGCGACCGCCGGCCGCCCTACATCAATACCATCGACATGGAGTTTGTCTGGATTCCTGCGGGCCACTTTTCCATGGGATCGCCCTCCGAGGAATACGGTCGCGGCGACGACGAAGGCCCGGTTCACGACGTGACGGTCTCTCGTCCGTTCTACTTGGCGGCGAAGGAGACAACCGTTCGGCAATTCCGGATCTTCGTCGACCAGTTCCGCTACAAGACCGATGCCGAAGAAACCAACGAAGGCGCTTTGGAGTGGGACCCGTACAAGCTAGCGTGGCAATTGAAGCGCGAATGCAACTTTAGGACCCCAGGCTTTGGCCAGGATCTCGACGACCCGGTTGTCTGCGTCAGTCGAAAGGATGCGGAAGCGTTTTGCTACTGGCTAAGTAAGAAGGAGAACCGGACTTACCGGCTGCCCACCGAAGCCGAATGGGAATACGCTTGCCGTGCCGGCACCAGCACGGCATACGCGACTGGGGTGGTTCTGAACCCGGACCAGGCGCGGTACGCCCTGCCGCTTGCGTCCCAAACCGATCGAGACACGCGCAGGCGCTTGGCTTCCCAGAACGTCGGATCGTTCGCGCCGAATGATTGGGGGCTCCACGACATGCACGGCAATGTTTGGGAGTGGTGCGCGGACTATTACAGTCCCACGGCTTATCGCGACGAGGTGACACGAGACCCAATCGGTCCTAAGGATACTGGAAAGTGCGTGGTCCGAGGCGGGTCTTGGCAGAGCGGCGTTTCGGATTGCCGATCCGCCGCGCGGTTGGCCTTACCCCCTCTGACCCGCCGGAACGACCTCGGCTTCCGGGTGCTACTGGAAGCGGGAGTGCGGTGACTCGCCCGAGGCTGCTCGCAAGCTGCTAGTTGTTTCATTTCTTTAGGCGCAAGCCTGATCGTGGAGCTCCTCCAGCAAATCCCTTACAGATCTCCGATCCGTTCGAATCGGCATTCAGATCTGGAATCACCCGAGGCATGACCCTACTGGGGAATCAACAACGTGGGCCTGACACGCGCCCTGACGGAAACAGCATTTCGGGGAGAAACCCTTACGAGCGCGCGTGCGGGATCGCACTATGTTTGATTAACTTCGAGACCGCTAAACCAGCCCCGCACCCTTCCAGTTCCCGGACGCCAATGCACCCGCGGCTGCGCCAACTCGTGATCCTGGTCTCGATGGCGGTGTGCATATTTTACCTGACATATCGTCTCCTCTTCACGTTTAACCTCACGACTTCCTACGCGATCTTTACCTCGTTGTTTCTCTACGTCGGCGAGTTCTATGGCGTATTCGTACTGGCATTGTTCTTCCTCCAGGTCTGGGACGCGCGCGATCCGCCCCAATTGCCCGTGCTCGAAGCGCGCAGCGTGGATGTCTTCGTGCCTACGTACAACGAAGATCCCCAGCTCCTCCGCGCCACGCTGGAAGCCTGTATCCGGATGGAGTATCCGCACGAAACGTACGTCTGCGACGACGGTAAACGTCCCGCAGTGAAGGCGCTCGCGGAAGAACTCGGGGTCAACTACGTGATCCGCCCCGACAACCGCCATGCCAAGGCCGGCAATCTCAATCACGCCTTCGAGAAGACCAGCGGCGAATTTATCATTATCCTGGACGCCGACCACGTCCCGGAGCCCCACTTCATCACGCGCCTCATCGGTTACTTCCGCGACGAGCAGTTAGGTTTCGTCCAAACGCCCCACGCTTTCTACAATTTCGATTCATTTCAGGCGCGACTCGATCAGAAGAATCGGCGCTACTGGGAGGAGGGCCACCTCTTTTACGAGGTGATTCAGCCGGGGCGCAACCGCTGGGGCTGCCCGATATTCGCCGGCAGCGCGGCCATGTTTCGCCGGCAGGCCCTCAAAGAGGTTGGCTACATCGCCGTCGAAACGATCACGGAAGACATGCACACGGGGATGCGCGTCAACGCCCGCGGCTGGAAGTCCCTCGCAATCAGCGAGCGGCTGGTGGCGGGACAGGCCGCCCCCGACGTGACGACCTTTCACTCGCAGCGCATCCGCTGGGGCGAAGGCAACCTGAGCATCATGGCCTACGACAATCCGTTGACCATGAAGGGCTTGGCGTGGCCGCAACGCCTGTGCTACCTGGGGTCGATGGTTCACTGGGCCGGCGGCTTGTTCAAGTTGGCGATTTACCTGACGCCGATCCTGATGATGTTTTCGGGTGTCGCGCCGGTGGCGGAGTTCACGTGGCCGCTGGCGATCTTGACCGTCGTGTACATTCTCGCCAGCGTGTGGGGCGTGCGCGTGGCGAGCAACGGCTTCGGCTCGTTCTTCAATGGCGAGCTGTTCTGCATGGTGAATTATTGGACGCAGATTCGGGGCACGATGCGTGCCTTGTTCTGGCGCAAGTTCCAGAAATTCGTGGTCACGGCCAAGCGCGGCCGGCAGGCTAAGTCGATCTGGCCCTACGTGCGGCCGCAATTGGTCCTCGCTGGACTCAGTGTCGCTGCACTCGTCTGGGGCTGGGGCCGATTGGTCTTCGGCATTTCCGACGACTACTTCAAGCCGATGATTCCGACCTTCTGGATCGTATTCCACCTGGCCCTGGCTTATCTCGTGCTTCGCCGAGCGCTGTGGCCCGAGGATCGCCGGTTCTCGACCCGCCACGTCGTGCAGCTGCCGATGGCTTACGAGTCCACGGGTGGGACGGGCGAGGAGACGGTCGTGGGTCAGGCCGGCAGCGTCGTGGCCCCCGGCATCCGGGGACTGGGCGTGACAGCGGATCTCAACGAGATGGGCGTGGGGCTCATTGCGTACGATCGCCTCTCGGTGGGTCAAACGATCAAGCTTACGCTTTGGGGCCGGGGCGAGAGCGTGCGCGTGCTTGGCGAAATCCGCTGGATGAAGGACTACACGCAGTCGAACGGAGATCCGGCCATCGGCCCGCGAGCTTACCGATACGGCGTTGCCTTCCGCGGCGTGGGCGCCCAACAGCTCGACGGGCTCAATCGAATTTGCCTTCACTACGCCGTGCCGCGTCTCTACGCCGAGTACGGAGAAGGCCGAGAGCGAACCGCGTGGCGGCGGCTCGGCGCCTGGGTAGGTAAGGGCGTGACGCAAAGGCGAGCGGCCATGCGCCGGGTGGCACGCTTTCCCCTGTTTCTCGAGTCCGAGAATCCCGGCGAGACGGCGCGATACACGGTCACTGAAGACGTTAGTCGGGCCGGCATGTCCGCGCTCCTGGCCGATCCCGTTGCGATCGGCTCGGAGCTGGATTTCACCCTGCCGACGCCATTGGGCGAAGTCAGAGGCCGAGTGCGGGCCGTTCGCGCGCAGACGCGCTACTACGCGGCACGCGGCTACCAGCTGTGCGTGCTGGAGTTTCTTAGCTTCCGTGGCCAGGGACGCACGACCCTGGAGATGGTTCTCAATCCGCGGGAGCATCCGCGCCTGGCGCCGGTGTTGAACCCCGACCGCCAGCCGCAGCCCGTACCGATGGCCCGGCCGCTGGCCGTGGGCACGCTGGCCGCCGCCGCGATAGTCCTCTTCGAAGCCCTTGCCTTCCCTCTCTATTACCGCGACGAGTTCTTTCTCCGCGACATCGCCGTGGCGGACCGGACGATAACCGAGGATGAGATTGCACGACTGGATCAAGTCTTCGCGTCAACGATGAGCGATCGCTATCCGAGCAACGACCGACTGGTGCTGCTCATGGGCGCTCTAACGCGCGTGAACCGGTCGAACGAGATCGACCAGGTCACGGTGCTCCTGGCGCCGCGGGACCGCAAGAACCTCGATCTCCAATTCGCCTTGGCCCAGACGCTCGACAACACTCGGGAGTTCGAGCGCGCCGAGTCGGAATACGTCCGGCTGCTGCGCGAGATCGACGATCAGCCGGTTGGTGCCACGCGCAAGCGCGACCTGCGACTGGCGGCAGCGCGGGCCAGTGTTCACGCCGGCAATCTCAAGCGCGCCGGCGAGCTGTTCCGCGATTTGCTCCAAGCTTATCCGCACGACGCGACCATCCGCAACGAGTTCGCCGGCGTGTTGACGAGTGTTCGCGAGCTGGAGGAAGCTGCCCGACTGTACGAGGGCGTCGAGCCGGACATCGACGGCCGGCTGCTCCTCGTCAACGTCTACGCTCAGCTCGACCGGATGGCCGAGGCCGAGCAGCAGTGCCGCGCCATTGCCGAGCTTCGGCCCGGCGATCCGCACGCCAAGCAGCTTCTCGCCGACGTCTTGAGCTGGAAGAAAGGCGGCCTCCGCCAGTCGCGGGCTATCTACGAGCAGTTGCTGCAAGTCAAGGGCAACGATCCCGATCTCCTTCTTCGCCTGGCCCAAACGGCGCTCTGGAGCAACAACTACAACGAGGCGCTGGACCGATTTCAAGCCATGATCGCCGGCCGACTGGATCAGTCCGACGTGGTCAAGGGCTACGTCGACGCCGCCAGCAGCGCCGATCAACTCGGTGATGCCCACCGTCGAATCGTGTTGAAGGTCTACGATCGAACACTCACCGGCACCGCCGACGACCCGCAGTTCCTGTCACGGCTGGCGTGGGTCTTGCAGCGGCTCAAGGAGGTGGAGAAGTGTACCGTCCTGCTCGAACGGGCCGTTGCCCTGAGTCCCAAGGACGCCGAGTTGCGGAAGCAATTGTTCGGCGCCTTCGCCGCCAACGGCCGCATGGCCGAGGCCCTCAAGCAGATGGAGGGCAAGGAACTCGATTACGACACGCGCCACCTGCTCGTCAGCGCTCACTTGAAGAACAACGACTTCGTGGCGGCCGCGACGGAATGTCGCCGCATTCTCGACATGCGGCCGGGCGACCGGCGCACGCTGCGGTTGCTGGCCGACGTCCTGAGCTGGAAAAAGGACTACAAGGAGTCGCTGACCCTCTTCGAGGACCTCGCTCGCCTGTCGCCGCCCGAGCCGGACGTGGCC
>Ga0066903_100005925_pt1 | contig 10718 bp, 5 predicted proteins | sample PanSoiMetaGPlot1_FD_67491 | JGI IMG/M metagenome (GOLD analysis project Ga0066903, IMG submission 67491) | Tropical forest soil microbial communities from Panama analyzed to predict greenhouse gas emissions - Panama Soil - Plot 1 (version 2) | ecosystem: Environmental > Terrestrial > Soil >...
GAGAGCGCCTCGCCGGCCCCGTTGACCAGGTTGCGGGCAGCGTCCACCTCGTCCTGAGTGACCGTCATGTTCTCGCCGTCCGACGTCGACAGCGCGTTGCTGACCTGGTCCATCCAGTTGCCGATGGTCTGGCCCACGCTGCTCAGCGTGCTGCTCCACCAGCTCACCTCCTGCTGAGTGACCTGGGGGCCGTCGGCGTTCGCCAGGGCGTCGGTCATCGTGGCCGGCTCCGCTGCGGCGCCCTGGTTCGGGTCGCCGCCGCCGTCGCCGGCGAACCCGCCGTTGTCGACCCCGCCGCCGCTGTCGAACCCGCCGCCAAAGTCCCCGCCGAAGTCGCCGCCGAAGTCGCCGCCGAAATCGCCTCCGAAGTCGCCTCCGAAATCACCTCCGAAGTCCCCGCCGAAGTCGTCGTGCCCGGTGGGGTCAGACCGCGACGTCGGATTGCCGCGCGTATAGGCGTACCTGGACAGGCCTTCCAGGTTGAACCCGCCGCCCGGCATCACGGTGTCCGCGCTGACGAACTGGCCCGCGACCGGATCGTAGTAGCGAGCGCCATAGTATGAGAGCCCGGTCGCCGCGTCGGCGCGCTGCCCCGTGAAGTCGTAGCTGGTCGGCGAGGTCCCGGTCGCGTAGCGCACGGTGCCGTACGGCGCGTACAGCCTGGCGGCCGTGGCGCTCCCGCCGGCCCCCAGGACCACGCTCACGCTCCCCAGCCCGTCCGACGCCAGGTAGCTGACCGTCCCGTTGACCGCCATCGCGATTCGCCGGCCGCCCGCGTAGTAGTACGTCTTCGTGGTCGTGGTGGCGCCCGAGGTCGCGACCTCAGCCAACCCGCCCACGTACACGTTGGTCGTGGTGACGCCGCCCTGGGTCACCTGCTGGGCGACCCGCTGGCCCTGGCAGTCGTAGAGGAACGCGGCGCTGCTGGTGGGGCTGGACGGCGCGTTCTGCCAGCCGACCAGCTGGCCCTCGTTGTTGTACGTGAGCTGGGCGCCGGTCTGGGAGCCGCCGGCGCACGTGCTGGACGACGTCGCCGCCCGGCACGTCATGTTCCCGGCGGCGTCGTAGCTCGCGGTGTACGACGTGCCTCCGGACGTGGCCGCGTGCACGTGTGCGGCGTTCCCGTACGTGTAGGCGCCGAGCGGGCCCGACGCCAGCCGGCCCATCGCGTCGTACGAGAAGCTCTGCGCGTACTGGGCCGACGTCAGCGTCCCGGCGCCGATGGCCGTCCCTGTGCATGGCGGGGTCCCCACCGAGCCGGCCCACGTCAGCCGGTTCTGCTCGTCGTAGCAGAAGCGCTGGTTGTCGGTGCCGGCCGGCAGGGTGGTGCCCCTGGTCGCGACGTTGCCGGGCGCGTCGTACGTCTGCGCCTCCTCGAAGAGCGTGGCGCCGCCGCTGCTCGCGGTCACCCTGCGGTCGGTGGCCCGGCCGAGCAGGTCGTCGGTGGCGCTGACCTGGTAGCCGCCGCCCAGGCTGGCGCCGGTCACGTCGCCGTAGGCGCCGCCGACGCCGGTGTACGTGGCGCCGCTCAGCAGCGTGGTGGTCGTGCCCGACCTCGTGGTGCTGACGCCGGACAGCCAGCCCTGGGCCGTGTAGGCGTTGGTGACGGTCTCCCCGGCCGGGTAGGTCTGCGTGAGCTGGTCGCCGCCGTCGTCGAACGTGGACTGCAGCGGATACGCGGTCCCGCCCACGGTGAGCGTGACGCCGACCTGCCGGCCGCGGCCGTCGTAGGTGAACGCGTAGCTGCCCGAGAGCGAGCCGTTGGCGAACGTCTCGCTGGTCAGGCGGCCGACCCCCGGGTTGCCGCCGGCCGTGCTGTCGTAGCCGTACGTGTAGTAGGCCCCGGTGGGGCTGTTCTGCGTGTTGTGCCACAGCGGCCGGTCGATCCCGTCGTATCCGAAGAAGACGGTACCAGCCGCGCCGCGCGCGTCCACCGACTGGACCAGATTGCCGTCGGCGTCGTAGACGTAGCTCTCCGCGCCCAGGTCGGGGTCCGCGGTCCCGGTCTTGCGGCCGGCCATGTCGTACGTCGCGGTGGTCTTCGTGGTCCCGTTCGGCTGCATGACCTGCGTCAGGTTGCCGTTGAAGTCGTAGGTGTACTTGATCGTCGCGTAGACGGCGTACGTGGCGGATGTGCTGCCCGTGAATCGCTGCTCGTAGTCGGTCCGGCCGAGCGCATCGAGCAGCGCGGCGCCGCGGTGGCCGCCGGCGTCCACGGTCGCCTTCTGCTCGTAGCACGCCGCGTCGCCGGTGCCGGCGGCGCCGCAGACCACGGAGTAGGCGGTGCCGATCGTGTGCGAAAGCGGGTCGGTCGTGCTGGTCAGGCGGCCGAGGCCGTCGTACGTCGCGGTGGTGCCCGCCTTCGTGCTGTCGGGGATGGAGTAGGCCCCCGCGCCCGGACCGCCGGTGTAGGCGGCGACCAGGTACGGGGCGCTGTGGAACGCCAGGCGCTGGGCGGCGTCGTAGAACGAGTAGCTGACCACGTCCTGGCCGCCGGGCGCCGGCGCCCTGGTCTCGACCAGGTGGCCGAGGCCGTCGTAGAAGGCGCGCGCCGTCACCGTCGTGGTGCCGTTCAGGCGCTGGGTGCGGTCGATCTCGACGCACGGGCTCTGGGCGCCCGTGCTCGCGCACCAGACCGTGTACGCCATCGCCTCCGTGGTCAGCCCGGCGCCCTCGCCCGGCAGGGTGGTGCTCGTGCGCCGGCCGAGCGCGTCGTAGCCGAACGTCGTCATCTGACCGTTGGTGTCGGTGGCGGACGTCGGCCAGAGGCCGAAGCCGCCGGCCGCGGTGCCCGCGGCGGGTGCCTGGTAGCCGGTCGCGATGCGCTGGTTGAGCGCGTTGGCGCTGGACGTGGGCAGCACGCCGAACGTGGCGTCATAGCTGGCGCAGGCGCTGAACGCGGTGCTGCCGACCGTGCAGCCGAGGTGCGCCGCGCCACCCGCCAGGGCGTCCGGGTCGTCGGTGGCCACCACGTTGCCGAAGACGTCGTACGTGGTCGTGGCGCTGATCTGGCCGCTGGGCGTGAACCCGTTGGCGGGCGTCCCGCAGCTCGCGTACGTGTCCGCCCGCGTCGGCTCGGCGAGCGTGAGCCCGGCGGTCTGGCCGAGCGCGTTGGCGTGGCCGTCGTAGCTCGCGGAGCGGCACTGATAGCGGTTGCCGGCGGCGTCCTCCACGTCCACGAACGCGGGCACGTCGATCAGGTACGTGCCGGTGGCGGAGGTGGCGGTCGCGCCGACGCCGTCGTTCCACACGTACGACGCCTTCGCCACGATCGTCGTGGGGCTGCCGGCGCCGGCTCCGTCGCTGCTCGTCTGCGATGTGCTGACCACGCGGCCGAAGGTGTCGTATGCGTACGTGGTCGTCGAGTGGGGCGCCGAGGCCTGGCTGCCGCCGTTGAGCTGGAAGCGGTCCACCTGGGAAGGGGCGAGATCGCAGGCGGCCACCGAGTTGCTGCCATCGTCCAGCTCGCTGAGCAGGTTGCCCTCGAGGTCGGCGGCGACGCCGGCCGGCGGGCAGACCAGCCGGTACTGCGTCTGCGCGATCGCCTGGAGCGTGCCGTCGGGGTTGTAGCGGTCGACCTCGGTCTCCTGCCCGTGCTCGGCGTTGGCGGGGTCCCACCATGGCGACCTCGGGCAGGGGTCCTGCGCGGTGCAGAAGCCGTTGAACATCGGATCGCCGGGGTTGAAGACGCCGAAGCCCTCTGAGCCGGGGTACTGATGGACCTCCCGCCCGCCGTCCGGGTTGGTGACCGTGACCGTCGCGAAGCCCATGAACTTGCCGTTGTAGAAGTCGACGACGTCGGCGTCGAACCAGTCGCCCCAGTAGTCGTCGGTGGCCATCAGCCGGTACCCGTACGTGTACGTGCCGGTGACCGGCGTGCTGGTCTGGGCGCCCCCCTGGCCGCTCTGGCTGAGGCGTGTGACGCCCTCGGTGCGCCCGACCAGGACCATCCGACTCCAGGCGCCGGCGTCGGCGAGGTCGCACGGCTTGGTGCTCTGGGCGGCGTCGCAGACGAACGGGTCGAGCGTGTCGCCGCTGGGCACGCCCCTGGCGTTGTCCCGAGCCAGCTTCCAGGTGAACGTCTGCTGCAGCGCGATGCCGTTCGAAGCCGTGCTGACGTAGTAGCTGTTGCCCTCGTAGCTCTGGCTCCAGAGGTTGCAGCCCTGGCCGGCCCCCGTGTTCCACGACGGCCCGCAGTTGGTGGCCGGGGCCGGGCCCCAGAACTCGTCCTCGTACCACTGGGTCTGCTTGGTGTAGGCGAAGCTCCGGCTCGGGAACGCCGTGCTGCCGTCGGCGCCCACCTCGGTCAGCCGGGTCAGGAGGAGCCGGCCGGCCGTGGACTGGGCCACGCCGCTGAACGGATCGTTGATCGTGGCCGGGCCGGACTGGTCGTAGGCGAACTGGTAGTCCCTGAGGGTGTTCCATGCCGCGGCGCCGCTGGCCCGGATCTGCACCTGGGCGTCGTTCAGCACGAACGTGCTCTGGACGCTGGGCGCGGCCAGCCCGCCGCCCGCCGACAGGTCCACGGGGTCGTCGCAGCGCAGGCTGCCGTTGGCCGCGCACGTGCTGCCGGCCGCGTGGGCGACCGCGTGCGACGCCTGGAAGCTGACCCGCATCAGCGGCGCCCACGCCGCGCCCGTGCAGGCGGTCTGGGCGTTGTGGCATGCGGGCGAGTCGTATTCCACGGTGGCCATCTGGGCATCACGCGGGTAGCTGATGCCGGCGGCGCCGGTCGTGACGTCGCGCTGGTACGTGACGTGGACCTGGTTGCCGCGCGGGTCGGTGATCAGGTCGAGCAGCCAGTTGGCGATGTAGTCGAAGCCGGTCATCGGCCCGCTCGACTGCGGATAGAACTGGAGGCTGTCGGGCGTGCAGCCGAACTCCTCCATGATCCCGCTGGGTAGGAAGACGCGGAAGCAGGGCGGCTTCGCCGCCATGCCGGGCAGCGGGTTGGGGCCGGTGTAGGAGATCACCCGGGCGTGCGACTCCGGCGTCGTGTGCCAGGCGAGCGGGCTGGGGGTGATCGCGGTGCCGTTGAAGTCTTCGTAGTAGGTGCTCGCGGTCATGCTGGGCGGGATCAGCTCGGCGTCGGTCCCGAAGCCGTCCACCAGGTGCCAGGTGTCGTCCCATTCCGGGTTGGGGCAGCAGCCGAGCGCGGCGTCGCGCTCGGCCCAGCTGATGCGGCCCAGCGACAGGCTCCAGCCCTCCCCCACCCACGGCGCCGCCGAGGCCGGGTTGTGCTGGTCGGAGACGGCCGCGCTGTCGTAGGTGAGGCCGAGCGGCGGGGTCAGTCCCCCGGGGCCGGCGGGCAGGCGCAGCGTCGACGGCAGCGTCAGCGACCCCGAGCTGAGGTTGGCCTGGGCCCGGTCGGGCCCCCCGAACGCGGCCACGGGCGCGACGGTGGCGAAGCTGACGGTGGTGCTGGCGAGGGGGGAGTCGGCGGTCGTCGCCAGCGTCTGGGCCTGGGCGTCGTTCGCGGGGATCCGGGTCCTCATGTGGCCCAGCGCCGGTGCCGGCGTGGCCGGCCCGGCCGGGAGTTGCGCGCCGGCGGCCCTGGCCAGCGCGCGGGCGGGGTCAGGGTCCACGCCGCGAGGCAGCGGCCGGTCGAGCACCGCCATCGCGTGGCCGACGTCGAACGCGCCGGCCCGGTTGGCGTAGTGCAGCGTGATCCCGAGGGGCTGGCGCAGGCCCTGCCGGGCCAGCCGGCCGCCCGCGTCCAGAGTCTGCACGAGGTAGGTCCCGAGCGTGAAAAGCCCCGAGCCACCGGCGCTGCCGCCGGACGGCGCCGCCACCCGGCGGACGAGCAGGCTCATCCGGCCGCCCGCGGCGGCGACGTCGGCCGCGCTGACCGAGCCGGCGGGGACGGCCAGCTCGAGCGCGCCGTCGGCGCTGGCCAGACGTGCCGGCTGCGCGGGATCGAGCGCCACGGTTGTGGGCTTGGCCGCGGTCTGGGCGTCGGGTGCCGGCCGGTGGGCGCCGGCCGTCCGGGAACTCGCGGGTGTCTGCGCGGGTGCCGCCGCGGGCGCGGCGGGCTTGACCGATGCGGCGCGAGACGCGGGGTCGAAGCGGTTGGCCGTCGTCGTGCCGGCGGCCGGCGCGACCGCGGCCAGTGCGGGCGCGGCCAGTGCGGGCGCGGCCCCGCCGATGGCGAAGGCCCAGAGCGCGAGGAGCGCTCCGGCCCCGAGCGCTGGCAGACGTCGACCAATGGTCGTCGAACTGGCTCGAGACATCGTTCCCTTCCCCCGTGCGCTGGTTACGCTCCCCCGGCTGCACGTAGCAGCGTACCAGTCAGTCGGGCCGCCGTCATCCGCCCCCAGCCGGGCTACCACCTGGCGATGGAGGTTCGATGCGGCGCTGGCAGGGATCATTGGGCAGCGCAGGCATCGTTCCTGGCTGCGCGCCTCGAGGACGGTGAGGAGGGGGGAGCGGGGGCTGCCCGGAGGTCAGCGCCAGGACCGCCGCCGCGCGGTCGGGCGTAGCGGACCCAGCGACGAGTTTGGGACCCACCAGTCCGCCGTCCCGATCCCGGCCGGACCGCACGATGTGCCGGACGAGTGGTACAACCGGTTACACTGAGAGCGTGGCGCCTGAGCGGACCGTCAAGATCACCGTCTCTATTCCGGCCTCCCTCTTCGACGGGGCGGATCGCCTGGCACGTCGGCGCGGCATGCCACGGAGCAGGCTCTATGCCGAGGCGCTCCAGCGGTACGTGGAGGAGGACAGCGAGAGCGAGGTCACGCGCCAGCTCGACGAGATGGCGGCCGAGATGGACACCAGCATGGATCCCGTCGTCAAGGAGCTGCAGCAGCGGGCGCTGGCAAGGAATGACGGCTGAGCATGCGCCATGGGCAGGTGTGGTGGGGTGACCTCGGCGAGGCGCGTGGATCGGCGCCGGCCGGCCGGCGTCCGTTGGTGATCGTCTCGGACGATGCATTCAACAGGTCCCGCATCGCCACGGTGACCGTGGTACCCGTGACCACGAACCTGCGCTGGGCCAAGGCCCCAGGCAACGTGTTCCTGCCCCGTGGTGCCGGCGGGCTGCTCGAGGACTCGGTCGCCAACGTCACCGAGGTGGCGACGGTGGACCGCACTGACCTCGGCGAGCAGCTCGGCAAGCTCGATGCCGCCCTGGTTCACCAGGTGGACGCGGGCCTGCGCCGGGCTCTGGGACTCTGAGCACGATCCTCAAGGCAGCCTGATCCCGGGCACTCGGACGGTATTGTGGTTGTCTGGCCGAATCCCGCCCGGGGCTACTTCTGTCATCTCTCAAGACAGTAGGAGTCGCGGAGGTCGTGCACGAGCATGATCACGGGGGTTCGGGCTTGGGTCCGGCCGACGCCGATCTGGCGACGGTCGCGCCCGACCTGGGGAGTGGACAGCGGACCATCATGAGCGCGATGCAGCCAGACAAGGCGGTGACGCTCGCCCAGCAGGATCTGCTCGCCGGTCGGTACCTTGCTGCCCGAGCCCGGCTTCTGGCCGCCGGCGGCGGCCATCGCCAAGATCTGTGGAACCTGTGGTTCTGGACGCTCCTCTCGATCGATCCGTGGGGGGAGGGCTGGGCCGTGGCCGCAGGGGAGCCCCAGGCTCCCGCCGACTCGCTGGTGAATGCCGAGCCGGACGGCCTGGCGGTCGTGGAGCAGCTGGCGATGGAGGCGATGGGGGCCGGCAGGGTCGTGGTCCTGATGGAGCGGCACGCGTTGCCTGAGAGCCGGTGGGCCGGTGTGCGCCTCATACCGGCGTTGCGGCAGGCGGGAGCCACTCACCTTGCATTCGAGTGCTCCGATCAAGGACGCCTCGATCGCGCCGCCGGTGAGGGAGTGGTGCGTAGGGACACGGCTCCGTACACCTATGAACCATCGCGGGCCGCCCTCCTCCGAGCGGCGATGCGGGCCGGTTTGACGCTGAGGGCCTTCGACTACCCGACGGACCCGGGCGTCCTGCGGGCGGCGCTCGGCCGCCAGATGATTCCCAGCATCAATGGCCTGCGTGAGCGATGGATGGCCGAGAACCTCCACGCCCTGATGGCCGCCCAGCCTGACGCCAGGATCGTGGTCTGGACCGGCGGCCAGCACGCATGGAAGGGCGTCCCTGAGTACTACTCGGTGCCGCTCTTCTCCGCGTGGGCCGAGGACCGCACGATGGCGATGGTCCTGACCGAGGTGGCGGGCCGTGAGCCCTGGTGCCTGGGCCAAGCGCTGGTACACGGGCCAGAGCGGCAGCCGGGTGCGGTTCGCGCTGATCATCCGTGGGCGGCCGCGCATGGGCTGGACGCCGTCCTCGTCCACTTCAGAGGAGCGCACAGGCAGTGTCCCTCGTGGATCCGCGACGGCCGGAGACCAGTCGAGCTCGCGGCCGGCTGCGCCCGCCTCGTGCAGGCGTTCGCGGGGTCGGAGGGCCAGGACGCCGTACCCGTGGACCAGGTCATCGCGAAGAACGCGGAGGTGACGCTGATGCTCACCCCGGATCGCTACCTCTGCCGCGGGGTGGACGACTCAGATGTCCCAGTCTGGCAGCGGCTCGTGGATGTCAGCCGCTGACGACGGCGAGCCAGAGCTTTCATCGAAAGTGGGAGTAGAGGGCGGCGGGAACGACGCCGACGGCGGCCAGCGGCGAGGCGGGGTGCGGGTCGGTGAAGACCGGTCATACGAGGCACTCCGATTTGGGGGATGGTTGGGGCGTGGGAGGGTTGGGCGGAGGCACTCAGCTGGAGTGGCGGCGAGCGGATCGCGCCGAGTACCGTTGACGACCCATGTGTGGAGGGTGTGGGCAGGTGCCCGGCGATAGCGATCGAACCATCGGCCGGCCCGAGTAGGCGTCGTTGAGGCCCGGCGGACCGTGAAGCGGCTACGGCAGCTTGCACTGCGCGGACGGGACACCACGGGTTGGAGTCTGCCGGTTCTCACTGCCGGTGCGCTCGTCCTCGTGGCCGTCCTGCTGGCTGTGATCGTCTTCCTGCCCCCGATGGCGATCGACTCCCGTGGCCTCACGCGGACCGACTGGTTGAAAGCCGTCCAGGACCTTCGTGCCACCATCCTCCAGGCGCTGGGCGGGCTGGCCCTGTTGAGTACCCTCTACTTCAGCGCCCGTACCCTCCGCCTCAACCGCCGAGGCCAGTTGACCGAACGGTTCGGCAGGGCGATCGAGCAGTTGGGATCGGGGACGCTAGCCATCCGCCTCGGCGGCATCTACGCTCTGGAGCAGATCGCGGTGGACTCCCGTGAACTCCACTGGCCTGTCATGGAGGTGCTGACGGCATTTCTGCGCGAGCACGCTCCCGTTGACACAACAACCGCGACAGGGACGGTCGAAAAGCGTTTGCCCGTCGACCATCAGGCGATCGCGACCGTGATCGGCCGTCGTCGGCGAGAGCACGATCTGCACCGGCTCGAATTGGCCGAGTTGGATCTCCCTGGCGTTCAATGGCGGGGGGCCTACCTGCAGAGAGCCAATCTATGGCGAACGAACCTCAAGGGAGCGTACCTGCGTTTCGCGCACTTGGAGAATGCGCGTCTGGATGCAGCCAACCTCGGTGACGCGCGCCTGGAGCGGGCCCATCTCGATGGTGCACGCCTCGTAGGGGCAAACCTGAGCTCAGCGTGGCTAGGTAACACTGATCTATCCACAGTGCAGGGCCTGACCTGGGAACAGTTGAGGTTGGTGTGCGATCTGGATGGAGCCGCTCTACCAAGCGACATCGAGCAGGGATCGGAACAGCTTGTTGACGACGTACCCACACCACCACCAACGGCGCAGGATCGGCCGTCGTCATCCTGATGCCATTCGACCTGGGCGCCGCGGTTGATGGCACACCGTGGACATGTGCGACGTTGCCAATCTACTCCACGCTCACCGCTCCCTCCCGTGCCGCGTGCGCCTTGGCCAGCGCAGCCCGGCGCCGCTCGATCTGCTCGGGATCGGTGATCGGCCGGTGATCTGGCCGACGACGGAGCAAGAGTGCTGGCCGCTCACTCGTGCCGGCGGCTACGCCGTGCCAGCGACGCCGATCAGGTTGCCCTCGGGATCGGTGAAGTGGCCCACCACGAGTCCCGTCGGGGCACTGGCCGGTCCCATCCGGCGCGTCCCGCCGAGGCGTTCGGCCTTCTGGAGCGCGGCCTCGACATCCGGAACCGCGACATAGAAGGTCACGCGGCCACGGTAGCCTTCGCCGCCGCCGACGCCGCCCGGGATTCCGACGTCGTCGCTGGTCGTGTTGCGGTCCACGAACCCGTAGTCACCAGGCCGTGAGACCGCCTCCGAAACCCGGGCGCTGGTGTCGAACTCCCACCCGAACAGGTCGGCGTAGTACCCACGGAGCTTCCCGGGATCGCTGCCGATGATCTCGAAGTGCACAACAGGCTGTCCCATGGTCGCTCACGCTACGCCGGCCCGGCCAGCGCATGCCACCCCTGGGGAGCGAGGCACGATCGGTCGGACCGTTCGCGCCGCGTTGGAGCCGGCGACGGCCTGGTGGAGCTCATCTCTCTCCTGCCGCTCGTCCGACTCGTCGTCTGCCGCGTCCGAACGCGACGGCGTGCTGCTGCGACCTCGGCGTCGAGCGTCCGCCAGCCCTCGACCATGCGGCTGAACCCGGCCGCCTGCGGCGCGGCGCCCGCCGCCGGCGGTCGAGCAGCGCCTGGGCCGTGTCGACCTCGGCCTGCCGCGCCTCGATGTCGCGCTCCTCGTCGGTGAACTGCCGCTCCGTGGCCGCGACGATC
>Ga0066903_100005926_pt1 | contig 10717 bp, 13 predicted proteins | sample PanSoiMetaGPlot1_FD_67491 | JGI IMG/M metagenome (GOLD analysis project Ga0066903, IMG submission 67491) | Tropical forest soil microbial communities from Panama analyzed to predict greenhouse gas emissions - Panama Soil - Plot 1 (version 2) | ecosystem: Environmental > Terrestrial > Soil >...
TTCTGCTGGCGTCACATTTTCCTTTTTCGGGAATAGTCGGCATCGAATATGCGCCGGCGCTGCACGCTACGGCCGTGAACAACATAAAGCAGTTCAAGTATAAAGCCGGGCGACCTGGCATCATGAGTGTCAATGCCAATGCGATGACGTGGGGGTTGCCAACTAAGCCCGCGGTGTATTTTTTGCACAATCCGTTTGATCTGAAGACCACTCAAGCTTTCTTTGCGAAGCTGGATGACCATGTTGCTCGCAGTGGTGTTCCGACATTTATGATCTACGGGAATCTGCGAGGAGTAGCGGAACGGGAGGCGGCCTTCGCATCAGCCCGATCGCTTGTTCTTAAAAAGAGGGCGCCTCGTTTCCTGGTTCACGCTGCCCATCAAGCGAGATTTTGTCGCTCGACGCCGAGCCCACCGCCAACATCTCGTGGTGAGGATGCTCAACAAGATTCATTCTGTATCACCGCTTCAGTAGAGGCGAGCTTAATGTCCGCTTACCCCCAAAAGCGGACATTTGCTTAAACTTTACGGCGCGTGGGCAAGCGCGACCGCGATCCTATGTATTTCGGGTCCAAGTCCGCTCGACGAAACGGCAACCGCCATACTAGCGCAAATCTTCGAGAAACATGGATTTGGCATCCAGGTTAAAAAACATCAAGTTGTGTCGCCCGGCAATGTCTTTCAGCTGGGTGGTGATGGGGTGGCGCTCGTCTGCGTCTCATACATTGACGTTGGCGACGCACGCTCGAGGGCGCGGGCTGCCATCAGACGAGTGCAAGCGCAGATCCCAAACGCAACTGTGCTGGCCGGATTGTGGGGACCGAACCAAGATGAATCAGGAACAATTCGGAATGAACTAAAAGCAAGCTACTATGCTAATTCATTCGGCAAAGCTGTCAGAACGTGTCTCACGGCTGCTCAAACACCGCGTTACTGGGCCGCTTAGCAGCTTGACAAATGGAGTGAGTTACAAAGAGCGGTAGTTATCGTAACGACGTGCACTTGCCGAGGCCACGAATGTCCACTTTAGGTCAAAAGCAGACATATGCAGTGCGAAACGGCATGTCCGCTTTATCCCCGAAAGCGGATATTTGCAGCGCACTAGCCCATGTCTGCCAAGGGCCAGTAGCGGAATTCCATGCATGTAGAACTTTTGTTTGTGAACGGAATGGGCCACCAGTCCAATATGCCGCAATCTTGAGATCCATAGAATTAGACGCCTGTTGAACCAAACGAACGCGCGTTGGCAGCATGTGTCTTGCCAACCCATCGCGCCACGCATGTAGAGGCATCTGGAGATTTTTAGGTGGCTACCGATCAAACGTTGAAAAAGGTAATGTTCGCAGCCCTCATCTGCATATTCACATGGTTGACAGCGCATGAGTCTTCTGCCGCGATCAGATTCAAGCGTTTCCCCCACTGCCCGGAGGGCTTGGTGAACAAAAAGACTTGTGAGTGTCACGCGGGATCGTCAGGACGATTCCATTTTTGTCATGCCGGCGAAAATTGCGATACGGCGCATGGTTTGTGCCACAAGGGCAACTAGCGACACTCTGCATGTCATTTTTAACAATAGTCGCCTGCTGAGCGAAGGCGGCTCCGCCGATAAGTACAGCAAGCAAAACGATGATTGATTTTTTCATATTGTCCCGCGCCACTCATTGATTTATCAAACCCCCTTCTGCTCGAATATTCCGGTGAGCAATCGCTTCGCGGCTTGTTTCAATTTGCGGACATTCCGGGACCATCGGCCGGTATCTGCTTTTCCGCCCGAAGCGATGCCGAACGAACACTTCACAGCATCAGGGTCGATATGCGTGGGCGCGGATATAGGTCCAAAGTGCCTCTACCTGCTCCGTGGTCAATACACCCTGCCACGACGGCATAGCATTTTTTCCGTGTTGCACCGAATTTACAAAGCGGGCGTGCTCATCTGCATTTAATCGGCGCAAGTCGAAAACGATTCCAGAATTGTTGTGCAACTCGTCGCCGTGACAGTTGGCACAGTACTTTTCATAAAGCTTTGCACCGGGGGTGGTTGAGTCTTCTTCGGCAACCGCAATCGTTAGTGTGACGATGATACACGACGTGACGAGAATGACGCGCGCTGGCCTCATTTCCAGGTTACTGCGGTCTCTACCGTCAGCGGTCAAAGAGCGCGAAGGTCCACAACGTGCCGCCAGGGGGCACATGCGCGATGTTCGGATCAGGCGTCCGCAAAACATAGACGCCGCCGGTTCCGCTGGTGATTGTCACATATTGTTTTCCGTCACGTTCCCACGTGATCGGCTGCCCGATGATTCCCGATGGCGTCTGAAACTGCCACAGGATCTTGCCGCTGTCGGTGTCGACAGCGATAAACTCTCCGGTGAGTTCGCCGGTGAACACCAGACCGCCCGCGGTCACCAGCGTGCCGGCCCAATTCGGGCTCTTGAACGGAATCGACCACTTCGATTGTCCGGTCATCGGGTCGATCGCGCGTAGGTGGCCACGCATGCCATCGGCGTTGAAAATGGGTGTAATCTTGACCGCGCGATGCGACTCGCCGGGTTTTAAGTTCCTGATATCATCAATCGGATTGGGCTTGTATTTCATGCCGTAATCATTTGTGTTGACATAGGCGAACCCGGAACGCGGATCGAACGAGGATGGATACCAGTTGGTGCCGCCGGAAATGTGCGGCCAGGTCTCGATCTCCTCGGTATAGGTGACAGCTTTCTTGGTTGTTTCGGCCCATTCCGGCCGACCTGTCTCCTTGTCGATTCCTGTCGCCCAGGTCACCTTGACGTAAGGATTGGCCGCGATCAGCTGGCCCGTCTTGCGGTCGAGCACGTAATAGAATCCGTTCCGCCCGGCCTGAAGCAGCACCTTGATCGGTTTGCCGTTGACGGTAAGCTCGGCAAGGATGATGGATGTGACGTTGTCGTGATCGAACGGATCGTTCGGCGACATCTGATAGTACCACATGACCTCACCGGTGTTCGGGCGCAGGGCGAGAATTGAATTGGTGAACAGATTGTCGCCCTTGCGCAGCAGCGCGTTCCAGGGCGCCGGATTGCCGATACCCCAATACACCAAGTCGAGTTCAGGATCGTACGAGCCTGTTGTCCACGAACTGCCGCCGCTAGCATTGGCCGCGTCGTCCGGCCAGGTGTTGGCGCCGGGCTCGCTCGGTTGCGGCACGTTATAGTGCCGCCATAGTCGCTTGCCGTCGTTGGGATCGTACCCTTCGATATAGCCGCGGCTGCCATATTCCGCGCCTGCCATCCCGGTGATCAGCACGCCGCTTGCTATCAGCGGTGCGCCGGTCATGGCGATGCCGTCCTTGGCCGCGCCCGACCTGACGCTCCAGATTTCCTTGCCGGTCTTCATGTCGAGCGCGATCACGCGCGCATCCAGCGTGGTGCGAAATACCTTCCCCTCGTAGATCGCCGCGCCGCGGTTGACGATGCCGCAGCAGACCACCCGTGTAGTATCTGGCGTGTACTCAACCGGCGTATTCCAGATCTCCTTGCCGGTTAGTGCGTCGATCGCAATTGTCTTGTTCTGGCTGGTGACATACATGACGCCGTTGTAGATCAGTGGCTGCGACTCCTCGCCGGTGTTATTGTTCATACTGTATGACCACACCGGGACTAACCGCTTGACGGTGTCGCGATTAATTTGACTAAGCGAGCTGAAGCGCTGTTGGCTGTAGGTCATGCCGTAGGTCAGAATATTCTGAGGCGTGTGCTGCGCATTCTTGATCTCATCAGCCGTCTGTCCGAGAGCCACGGCTGGGCACGCTGTCAACAACGCCGCATAGACCAGTGACCTCATGTGTGCCTCCAGCAAATTGTGTCCTTTCGCATCGGGCGGCCTCGCGATCTGTCGCCGACTGTCAGGCGGACATCGTACCCTAGCATACAGGGGTATTTGCAGGTGTTTTGCGACATACCGGATCAGGTGCCAAATGAGGTCAAAAGCAGACATTCCGCAGATTTATGGCGATGTTCGCTTTACCCCCGAAGCGGACAAGCGGGGCTATCGCCCGACATTTGCTCAAAGACCGCCGCGCGGCGATCTCTCCGAAATTTGCGCTAGCACTTTTTGTCACGAGTTCTCAAAGAGAGCATCCATCGACAACGAAAAATCAATCAACGGCGCACGAAATAGACCCGGCCCTCGACCGGCATGAAGTCGATGACGGACCGGTGCTGCGCCGCGAACGACTCGATGTTTCTTCTGCCGTCATGGTCCGTTTCTCCGAACGCGTATTGCGCGCCCTCGGTCGAGAACAAGATGCGTGCCTCGGCAAACGTGATCCATCCCCGCTCGTCCGCTGGCAATGCCGACAAGGAGCGGGCAAGCGTGGCCTCGGTTGTTCCGTCGAGTTTCATGGCATCCGACGGAGCGGCAGCGTCTCCCTTAAATAGCCAACTGATGAGGCTCATTATTATTCCCATCCTGGAAGTTTCCTGTTGCCCAAGCGCAGCGAGCGCCAGCAATATCCCGCGTCGCCGGGAGACATGATGAACTCGCCTCGCCTCACCGTCGCCCCGAGGCTGAAAAGCAGCATCGTAACGGCAAGATCGATTGCCGCGGAAGGGGCCGTCAATGTCCGCTTTGGGCCAATAGCGGAGATCGCGTCACCTATCGATGACTTCGTCGGCGCGGGCTAGCAGCGGCGCTGGCACGGTGAGCCCGAGCGCTTTGGCGGCCTTGAGGTTGATCGCCAGCTCGAATTTGGTCGGCTGCAGGAATGGCAAATCGGCTGGCTTTGCGCCCTTAAGAATACGACCAACATAAACGCCTGACTGGTAGTATTGATCGGCTATGCTGGCTCCGTAGCTAATCAAGCCCCCGGCCTCGGCGAAGTCGCGCCGGCCGTAGATCGCTGGTATGGCGTGGCGCGCAGCGAGTGCCACAAGGACTGAGCGTCGGTTCGCGAACAGCGCGTCGTCTGACACCACAAGCGCGCTGGCACTCTTTTGAGTCAGCGTTGCAAAAGCAGCTTCGAACTCGCCCTCGGTGCTGGCCTCCAGCACCACCACGTCCTGTCCGATCCTGCGAGTGGCATCATTCAACTCGCGTCTGGCGGCCGTGGCAGTGAGATTGTTCGGATTGACCAGAAGCGCAATTAACGGAGTGGGCGAAATCACCTCGCGCAAAAGCTCCAGACGTTTGAGCTCGAGCGCGACCGAGAATACCGTTACGCCGGTCAAATTCCCGCCTGGTCGATTGAAGCTGGCAACGAGGCCGGCAGCAACCGGATCGCTGCCAGTGGCAATGACTACCGGTACGGTTGCGGCTGCCACCCGCAATGCGCCGGACGCAATGTCGGAAGCACCTGCAAAGAGGACGGCCACTTTGCGCTCGATCAGTTCGGCCGCCAATTCCGGGAGTCGATTGAGCTGGCCGTCTGCCCAGCGAAATTCAATCGCAACGTTCTGGCCGTTAACGTAACCCGCTTCGTTCAGCGCCCGGCTGAACGTTGCTACCAAGCTGGAATCCGAAGCGAGCGAGCGACCACTCAAGAAACCGACCACCGGCACCGCCGACTGCTGCGCGCGGGCCATCAGCGGCCACGTGGCCGCTGAGCCCACAACCATCAGAAAATCTCGTCGCCTCATTGTCGCCCTCGAGGCTCAGACACGACATCGTAGCAATCCGCACTGTTGCTCCGGAAGGGGTCAAGTAAACCGGCGATGTCCGCTTTGGATCATAAGCGGACATTCGTCAATTGCCTATTCGATGACTTCATCGACAGTACGCTGAAGCGAGATGGGCACAGCGAGACCTAGTGTCTTTGCCGTCTTGAGGTTAATTACAAATTCAAATTTGGTTGCCTGTAAAACCGGCAAATCGGCCGGTTTATCGCCCTTCAAAATTCGTCCAGCGGTGCATTGTCTACGTTCGAAGTCACGCGCGCGACAATACTTCGCAAATTCGCTTGTCGCTTCGAGACGTGTGGCTGATCCGCTGCGGCGTCAGTCCGCCACTCCGCGTCAATCGAACATGCGGTTTCACAATTAATTCGGCAATTAAGCAAAAATTAACCTGATTTAAGCAATCTTTAACCCGGCCAATCAAACTGTTTGTAACCTAGCGTTCAGGAGGTCGCTCATGGCAGCCGATACTCAAACCGCCGCTTTTCCTGAATCCTATGTAGTCGAAATCGACGGAAAAATTGGCTCGGTATATCGAATTTATATTGAGGCGTTAAAGGCGGGCATGGAGTTGAAGCAAAGATTTCCGGGGAGCCAAATCAAAGTACACGATGCAGACAACAGATGAGCCTTCGTTAGCATACCCGCACGACCGGGTACTTAGCGAAGACGGCGGTAAAATGTTGCAGACGTGCCGCAGAATCCGTATGTATACTTCCGTTTGGGGACCGATTTGCGAAAAATAACGCCCTTACAGTTCGCCGTTCTTGTAGCCGCATTCACGACCGCGGCTTATCAAATTATTACTTGGAAGACGACGAGCGCCCCTTCACCCGAAGAGGCTGCCGAGGTGGAAGTCACTTCAGCATTGTCGAGCAACTTCGTGACCTCTGCATTGCCTGTCCCGCATGAGCCATTGCTCTTACCCAAAGAGGAAATTAGCTCCGACGCTCTTGAAAAAGAGCAAGCTCGATTAGAAGCGGCTTTCGATGCGCTGGTTAAGCAACAAGCAACAACGGATGTTCCACCCGAACAACAAACAAAACCGGAAGACTCAATTCAGGATCATTTTTCTGATCCGACGCCTCCCAAGCGGAACTTCTCAGATCTCGCTTATAACGTTTTTTCTGAGATTCCGCCTGACGAGAAGCCAGCCGATACTGTTTTGGGGGCGATGAAAAGCCTTCCAATTGGGACGCCTGTTGAGGAGATCAAACGCGCCTCCGATGCTTTCGGTCTGGATTTTAACTTTATGAAAGCCGTTGCTAAAATCGAGTCCGGCTTCAATCCGAAGCAACGTACCGGATCGTATATTGGGCTATTCCAGCTCAGTAATTATGAGTTCAAAGAATACGGTTCAGGAAAGATCACCGATCCGCGTGACAATGCTATTGCCGCTGCTTACAAATTTGCCACGGAGGCGCTACTGTTTGAGTTCGGGACCGGAAGAAAACCGACTTTCAGGGATCTGTACCTGATTCATCAACAAGGATGGCAGGGAGCCGCAGAACACGTTAGCCATCCGAAGCGCATTGCTTGGAAATCCATGTGTGCCACCGAAGAAGGTAAAGAAAAAGGCGAACGATGGTGCAAACGAGCTATTTGGGGCAATACACTTCCCGCTATCAAACATGTTTGGAAATCAGTTGGTAAGCTAACCTCCGGCGCGTTTGTGAGCATGTGGCAACAACGCGTTGACAACCTCTATTCGCACTATGCGGAAGCGACTACAAAGAATTGAGATATCGATAACCTCGCCCGCCCTACAGCTCACCCCCCAAAAAATGGGGTAATCGGCCGCCGACATATGCGGTTGCGCCGCAAAAAGCGATGTCCGCTTTATCCTCAATAGCGACATCCGCAATACGAGAGACATGTCCGCTGGGGGCCAAAAGCGGATATCCCGTCGATCCGCTTAGAACCTGCTGAGCCCACCATCAGAATTTTATTCTCAATTTACGTTTTCCGCGGCGTGACTAGACGTACAAGGTATTTTCAGGGGTGACCGCCGGCAACAGAGCCAAGCCAATGTGGATCATGGCGGTCTATGTCTTGATTGTCGGAATTTGTGAGCTAGTCGTAGTCGCAATCGGCCTGGTCTTAGATCGAATTTTCCCCGCAGCGAGCTTGCCGGTTTCGCTATCGCTTTTCTTTGCTGTGCTTTGGTTCGGGTGGGTTCTTGCAGTGCGTTGGACCGAACCTAAGCGTGCAAAGCACCTAAATCGCGCAACCTGAATACTGTCAGCGGCGTCCGAACTGGAGCCTTGAGCATGTCTTACACTATTTTCGGTGCGGTGTTGTTGGTCGTTACCTGCGCCTTTTACTGGTATTTACTGCCACGCAACGGGAGAGTGCATCCGTTTGTCAGAAATTCAAACGTCGGCTCGTGGACCACGGTCACTATCATGACAGTGCTCACCTTCGGCGTGGTTATGTTGCTTCGAGGGCTTTTCGGCTAGCGCATCAGCTAAATAGGAAAGGTCGTTCAGGTAAGTCGCCGCTTGTCACAATGCGGACAGATAGCGTGCCATGGCGTCCCGCTCGCTGTCTGTTAGCGCTCTCATGAATTTCGGCATATCGCCGTTGTTGGTCCTTTTATCGGCGGCGAAGCTGTCCATCACTGCAACCAGGTATTCATAACTCAGCCCGGCCAGCCGCGGCGCGGGCGGGCCACCCTCAAAATTTGGTTGATGGCATGGCTGGCACTGCGCGATTCCATTAGGCAGAGGCGCCGAAGTAGCGGTCACGTGTTGCTCTGGCCAGCTCTTGGCCGCGAAATAGGCCGCGATTTTGCGAAGATCTTCCTGTGCAATATCTTTGGCTATGGGCGACATGACTGCGTTGTCTCGATCGCCGCTTCGGTAATCGTGCAATTGCTTGACGAGGTAGCTCTGTTGCTGGCCCCAGATGATCGGAATCGTTTTTGGGTCGGTAGGTATACCATTCGCGCCGTGACAAGCGGCACATACCTGCACTTTCGCTTCGATATCGTCTGCGGCATACGCTGGTAGGCTGGCGACAGCAAAACTGACGGCGGCGCCCAAAATAATCGAAAATAGAAGTGTGAACACGGCCGGACCCCTCCCTCCCGCAACTGCTCGGTACTGGACAAATGCAAGTATCCAGAGGAACTGCGAGGGGCGCAACCCTGGGGCAACACACTCTATGAGCCAGAAGTTCAGCGAACCAGTGGATTAGGCTTGTACCGCCAGCGAAGCGGAGTCACGATACCTTATAGTTGACCGTCGAAAAGAACCGATCACGACCCCGAAGGCCGATGAAGCTTCACGCAAGCAAATATAAACATTTGGGAGAGCCCCATGCGAAGCAAACTGACGTTGTGCGTCACCGCCAGTGCAACGGCGCTGATTTTCTACGCAACAACTCAAACGGTTTGGGCGCAAGACCAGGCGGCTCTAACCGGCACGGTAAGCTCCGACGCCGAAGGCAGCATGGAAGGGGTCGTAGTTACCGCCAACAAGCCGAGCTCGATTGTTCAAGTCAGTGTGACCACGGACGCGCAAGGACGTTACACGTTCCCAGAGAACCGGCTGGACCCGGGCCAATATACGCTCAGCATCCGCGCGGTCGGTTACGAAATTAACACCCCGACCACGGCGATCGTAGAGTTCGAGAAGACCACTACGACCGACATCAAGCTCAAGAAGACCAAAAATCTTGCCGGCCAGCTTACTAACGCCGAGTGGATGATGAGCATCCCGGGAACCGAAGATCAAAAATCGGCACTGCTCAATTGTGTCGGCTGTCACACGTTGGAGCGCGTCATGCGCTCGACGCACGATTCCGACGAGTGGACGCAGGTGATCGCCCGCATGATGGGCTATGGCGCGGTTAGCCAGCCAATCAAGCCGCAGCGCATGTTGGATGCGACGCGCGCAGGAACACCGGAACAATACCGCAAGATCGCTGATTATCTCGCGACCATCAATCTGAGCTCGGTCGATCATTGGCAATACGAACTGAAGACGCTGCCACGCCCCAAGGGCCGGGACACTCACGCCATCGTCACCGAGTACGACATGCTTCGTCCAACGACCGAGCCACATGACGTCCTGGTCGATAAGGACGGCAACGTCTGGTACACAGACTTTGGCGAGATGTTCATCGGCAAGTTCGATCCTAAGACTCTCAAGCTCGCCGAATACCCGATCAAGAAGTTCAAGGACAAGGCGCCAACCGGACTTCTCAGCATCGAGTTCGATCACGCGGGCAAGATCTGGTTCGACACGATGTACCAGGGTTCGCTCGGCTGCTTAGACCCGAAGACCGGCGAGATTTCCTATTATCCGCTGCCGCCAGAATATAACGATGAGCGCGTGCAACTGAATTTCACGGGACTTCGTCACGACGTCGACGGCAGGGTGTGGACCAAAAGTGTTGGCACGCAACACATTTTCAGACTCGATTTGACAAGCGGCAGATGGGAGAGATTCCACCCGACCGACCAACTGCCGGGTGTGAAAAATGCCAGTATTTACCAGGTCATCGCGGACTCAAAGAACAACCTTTGGATGGCCGAATTCACTGAAGGGCATCTCGGCAAGATCGATGCGAAGACGACAGCAGTGACGTGGTACCCCATACCCACCGCGCACGCTCGTGCACGTCGCATGCAAATCGACGATCAAGACCGTATCTTGGTGACAGAATATCGAGCCAGCAAGGTTGCGCTGTTCGACACCAAGACGGAAAATTTCACCGAATATAGCGTGCCGGAATACACGTTCCCGTACCGGGCCAATTTCGACAAGAACGGTGAAATCTGGGCCTCCACAATGAGCACCGACCGCGTAGTGCGGCTCGATCCCAAGACCGGCCATGCGGTTCAGTATCTGATGCCTTCCGACACTAATATGCGCACGGTATTCGTTGACAATTCGACGACGCCGGTGACGTTCTGGGTCGGAAGCAATCACGACCACAGGATCGTGAAAGTGGAGCCGCTGGACTGAGCTTGGCGTTGGATTAATTGGCACGGACCTGACCAAGCTGCGTGCCGCTCAATGGCGCCATTCTGAGGCTTGACGAGAGTGTACAAGACCGAGGTCG
>Ga0066903_100005927_pt1 | contig 10716 bp, 9 predicted proteins | sample PanSoiMetaGPlot1_FD_67491 | JGI IMG/M metagenome (GOLD analysis project Ga0066903, IMG submission 67491) | Tropical forest soil microbial communities from Panama analyzed to predict greenhouse gas emissions - Panama Soil - Plot 1 (version 2) | ecosystem: Environmental > Terrestrial > Soil >...
GGCGGCGGCGGCCTGCCCTACGGGGAGCAGATGCTGTTCACGGTCGAGCGCCCACGAGGACAGCGCATCATGACGATGTCGATTGCGTGCGATCAGCTGCTCGATCCGGCGGAGCTCGAGGACGTGCCGGTGCTCTCGACGCGCCTGATCCCCAGCGCCGAGGCGGACCAGCCGCCGTCGGTTTGCGAGCTCGTGCGCCTCGATGTCAGCGCCCCGCTGCACGTGAGCGCCGACGGAACGCCAAAGTTGTGGACCGGGCGCGCCGCGCTTTCAATGCCGACGGTGTCCGACGTAGATCCCTGGCACCTGCTGGCGCCCCAGCGCATCGTGCAGGCGTGCTTCGGCGTCTTCGACTTTGACCTCCACCACGGCGTGGTCATTCACGACTACCTGACCGAGGGGGCAGCGGCGGGGAACGGAGCGGCGCTCAGCGGCGCAGCGCAAGGGTGACGCCGGCGCTGCTTGCGGTAATCGAGCGGCCGGCGGTGCTGGTGAGGACGTCGGTCAACCAAGTCATCCCCGTGATCCCCGACACCGGAAGGATCGGCTCGATCGGCTGATTGGCCGCATACATCGCGTCGACATCGGTCTCCGGCATGAGGTACCGCAGCAGCAGCTCCTCGTCAGACAAGCGCTCACCGTACTGGCGCCGGATGTCTGCCAGTGACGGCTGGTCGGGCTCTCCATCGAGGATCCGGCGGCCGCGGGCCACGGAAGCCGCCCGGTCCATCAGCTCGGCCGACACCGCGCCGGGCGGGGTGCCATACCAGCCGGCGAGATACATCAGGTTCTCGTCGGGAATCGTCAAGTAGCGCTCGCCCTGAACGACGTTGAGCAGCGCCTGAATGCCGACCAGCTGCGAGAACGGGGTAGCCATGATCGGATAGCCCATGTCGGCACGAACCTCGATCGCTTCCTCGAGCACGGCTGGCAAGCGGTCCTCCATCCCGTAGGTCGCGAGCTGGTTGCGCAGCGTGCCCGTCATGCCGCCCGGGAACTGCTGCATCACGGTGGCGAGGCGATACTCCGTCGGCTCCCCGAGGTGGTGTCCCTCCTGCCGGGCAATCGCGGCGAAGTGCTCAGAGACTTCCGACAGATGACTGTCGTCGAGCGTCACGTCATGGCCGAGCCGACGCATGTTGTCGAGGGCGACCGCCGTCGATGGCATGGACGGGCCATTGGCGAGCGAATCGACGGCCGTGTGGAGGATCGTCAGGCCCTCGTCGACGCCGATGATGTGGTTGAGCGCCCCCATCGCCGTCTTGTCGTGGAAGTGCATCTCGAGCGGCACTCCCTGGGCGTTCGCCTGCATCAGTGAGATCCAGCCGCGCGCTCGTTCCGGCGACAGCACGCCGGCCTCGTCGCCGATGATGATCGTCTTGGCGATGCCGCCGGCCGCCATGCGCTTCATCAAACCGCCGTAGTGCTCGTCGGTGTGGACCGGAGAGTGGCTGAAGTTGATCTGCGGCGCCGGATCCATGCCAGCGTCGCGCGCGATCTTGGCGACCTTGAGCATGTTGTCGATGTCGTGAAGACAGTCGAAGATCCAGAAGCTCCGGATCCCGTGTTTGGCCAGTGTTCGCACCCACAGGTCGACAATCGAATCCGGGGTGATCCCCATCCCGACGACGCCATTCGAACGAGATCCGGCGCGCAGCGGCGTGCGCGGGAATGCGCGGCGGATCGCGTCGAGCCCGCGCCACGGATCTTCCTGACGGAACCGCACGAGCACCTCGAAGATCGAGCTGCCGGTGAGGTCGACGACTCGGTAGCCCGCCGTGTCGATCGCCTCGGCGACCGGCAGGATGTGACCCGCTCGCATGCGCATGCCCCAAAGGCTCTGCTGTCCGTCACGCAGTGACTGATCGATGAACTCGATGTGGGCCATCAGACAGGCTCCTCAGGTGGGGTCCAGTGGGGCAGGAATTGCTCCTCGAGCCAACGCGTGTGAATGTCGCCGCTCACGAACGCAGGATCCGCAAGCACGTCGAGCGCGAAGGGAACGGTTGTGGACACCCCTTCCACGCGCAGATGTCGTAGCGCGTGGCGGGCGCGCGCGATAGCCGACGGGCGGTCCTCGCCACGAGCGACGACCTTCGCCAGCAGGGAGTCATAGTCGGGCCCGACCGTCCAGCCCGGGTAGCACGCGGTCTCGACCCGAATGTCGGTTCCAACCGGCGTGGCCCACTTCGTCAGCGTGCCGGGCGAGGGCATGAAATCGCGCTCCGGCCGCTCGGCGTTCACGCGAACCTCGATCGCGTGCCCTGCGTAGGTGACGTCCTCCTGCGCGAACGACAGCGCGTTGCCAGCCGCGATGCGCAGCTGCTCGCGCACGATGTCGCGGCCGGTGACCATCTCGGTCACGGGGTGCTCGACCTGCAACCGGGCGTTGATCTCGAGAAACGCATAGCTGTCACGCTCGCTGTCGACGAGAAACTCACAGGTCGCTGCCCCTTCGTACTCGAGAGCACCGATGATCCGGGTTGCTGCAGAAAGAATGTCCGCCGTCAGCTGGTCGGGCAGCCCGATCGCCGGGGCCTCCTCGACGAGCTTCTGATAGCGGCGCTGGAGGGTGCAGTCGCGGTGGCCGAGGTGCACGACATTCCCGTGGGCGTCGGCAAGGACCTGGACTTCGACGTGACGCGCTCGGCGGACGTAGCGCTCGATGAACACCCGGCCGTCCCCGAACGCCTGCGCAGCCTCGCCCGACGCTGCCGCCCAGGCACCTGCGAGATCGTTCGGATCCTCCACGAGGCGCATCCCGCGGCCGCCGCCGCCGCCCGCCGCCTTGATCAGAAGCGGGTAGCCGATATCGGCGCCAACGGCGTGTGCTTCAGTCTCGGTTTCAACGATGCCGGACCCGGCGCCGATCGACACGCCAAGGTCACGCGCGAGATCGCGTGCACTCGCCTTGTCTCCGCTTCTGCGCATCGCCTCCGCTGACGGCCCGACGAACCGGATCCCGTTCTCGGCGCACGCCTCCGCGAGTTCAGGACGCTCGGAGAGGAAGCCGTAGCCCGGGTGCAACGCGTCGCAGTCGGTCGTGACGGCTGCCGCCACGACGCGATCGACATCCAGATAGCTCTCGGTTGCGGCAGCTGGACCGATCGTGACCGCACGGTCGGCGAGCTGCGCGCCAAGGCTCTGGCGATCGGCCGCCGAGACTGCCAGGACAGTCTCGAGTCCTTCGTCGTAACAGGCTCGCAGGATCCGCACCGCAATCTCACCGCGGTTGGCCACGAGCACACGTCGGAGCGCTGTCACGTGTTCGTCAGCCTTCGGGAACGACGAACACGAGCGGTTGCCCGTACTCGACGGCCTCGCCGTTCTCCACCGGGATCGCGGTCACTACGCCCGCCACGGGAGAAACGACGTGGTTCATCAGCTTCATGACCTCGACGATCGCCACCGTCTCGTCCGCTGCGACTCGCGCGCCGACCTCGACGAACGGCGGAGCGCCCGGAGCAGGCGCTCGCCAGAACAAGCCCACCGACGGCGACTCGATCGCCGTTCCTTCGGGAGCTGCCATCGGCGCTGCGGCTTGCGGCGAGCTGGCCGGCGGGGATGGCCGAGGGCTTTGGACTGGTGGCGCGGCCGCGGCCTGCGGGGGCGGAGGCGGATCTGGGGGGTGTTGGACCGGATCCGGCGCGGGACTCGTCGTCGTGCCGTCGCGCGAGACATGGAGGCGATCCGAGCCGATCGTGATCGTCATCTCCTGCCAGTCGCTGACTTCGAAGGCGTCAAGCAACGCCTTGATCGTCTCTGGATTCATCTCCATATCGCCAGTCTCCGCTCCGATGCAGCGCCGGTCTCCGCGGCGATCATGGGGTCGTGAAGCACGACTTCCAGCGGCCGTTCAGCCCGCCGGCGGGTGCCCGGGAAATCATCCTCGTTCGCCACGGCTCGGTCGACCCTCCGACCCGCGATGGTCTGATCGCTGGTCGGAGCGACCCGCCGCTCAACGCGGCGGGTCGCCGCCAGGCCCGAGACCTCGGGGCGCGGCTCGCCGGTGAGCGCGTCGGGGCGCTCGTCACGTCTCCGATGCGACGGGCCGTCGAGACGGCGGCGGTCGCGTTCGAGCGGGCCGATATCGAAACGCGCACGGTTGTTGAGCTGGTGGAGATCTTCCTCGGCGAGTGGGAGGGGTTCGGCATCGCGGACCGCGGCAGGCGCGGGGATCCGGAGTTCCTTCGTGTCATGGACGAGCAGCGGTGGGATCTGATCCCTGGGTGCGAGCCGCTCGATGCGTTCGCCGATCGTGTCGGTCGCAGTCTCGACATCGCTGCGGACGCGGCGCCGGACGGCACCGTTGCCGTGGTGGTCACGCACGCTGCAGTGATTGCCGAAGCGTGTCGTCAGGTGACCCGCAGTACCGCGTTTGCGTTCATCCAGACAGCCAACGGTTCGCTGACGCGGCTCGTGCGGATGCCCGGCGGACGGTGGGTGCTGCTGGGCTTCAACGAAACCAGCCATCTCGACAGTGTCGGACAGAGCCATCGGCACGCGTGAACCTACAGACCGCCCGGCTCGCTTCTCCGTGGGCGCCCACCGGGGATGTGCGTTCCTCCAAGCGATCTTGAGTCGCCTCCATCCAGACGGACACGACGATGGTTGACTGGCTCCATGGACTTTGAATTCTCCGACCGCTGCCTCGAGTTGCGCGAGCGGTTGCTCGCGTTCATGGACGAGCGCGTCATTGAAGCCGACCGGATGTATCACGAGCAGCTGGAGGGGTCGGGCGACCCGAACTTCCACCCACCCGTGATGGAGGAACTCAAGGCGGAAGCCCAGCGACGCGGCTTGTGGAACCTGTTTCTCCCCCACACGACAGACTGGAACGAGGGCCTCTCGAATCTCGACTACGCACCACTGGCCGAGATCATGGGGCGCCGCGCGATCGCCTCGGAGGCCTGCAACTGCTCCGCGCCGGACACCGGCAACATGGAGGTGTTGGCGATGTTCGGCGACGATGACCAGAAGGAGCGGTGGCTGCGGCCGCTCCTCGCCGGTGAGATCCGCTCGGCCTTCGGTATGACCGAACCAGACGTACCGAGTTCCGACGCGACCAACATCCAGCTGCGGATCGAGCGCGACGGCGACGACTACGTGCTCAACGGGCGCAAGTGGTGGACGTCGAACGCGCTCCACCCCAACTGCCGCGTCCTGATCGTGATGGGCAAGACCGACCCCACCGCACCCGCGTTCAAGCAGCAGAGCATGATCATCGTTCCGCTCGATGCGCCGGGCATCACGATTCGCCGCGCGTTGCGTGTGTTCGGCTACTGGGAGCAGATGGGCCACGCGGAGGTCGAGTTCGCCGACGTGCGGGTGCCGGCCACGAACCTTCTGGCAAACGAGGGCGATGGGTTCCTCATCAGCCAGGCGCGCCTGGGTCCCGGTCGCATCCACCATTGCATGCGCTCGATTGGCGCCGCGGAACGAGCGCTTGAGCTCATGTGCCAACGAGCGTCGGAGCGCGTCACGTTCGGTCAACCGGTGGCCGACCGGGCGAATATCCAGGATTGGATCGCCGAGTCGCGGATCGAGATCGAGATGATCCGGCTGCTCACGCTCAAGGCCGCGTGGATGATGGATACGGTCGGCAACAAGGTCGCGCGAACCGAGATCGCTGCGATAAAGGTCGCCGCACCAACGATCGCGCTCAAGGTCATTGATCGCGCCATCCAGGTTCACGGCGGCGCCGGCGTTTGTCAGGACACACCGCTGGCCGAGATGTGGTCGCTGCAGCGGATCCTGCGCATCGCCGACGGGCCCGACGAGGTGCACAAGCGTGCCATTGCGCGCATGGAACTCGCGCGGGCGCGCGAATCCCATGGTGCGAGGGCAGGAGCGGTCGCCGGCGTCCCGGCGTGATTGCGCCCAATGGCTGTTGCTGCACCCCTCGCGTTCGATGCCGACGCGGCGACTGAGTGGATTCTCAATCTGGGCGTCGGTGCGTGCGAGCCGATGGAATTCACGCAGATCGGCGGCGGCTACTCGAACCTGACGTATGAGGTCCGCAGCAGCGACGGGTCTCGTCTGGTCCTTCGCCGTGCACCTCAGGGCGAACTCCTGGCATCAGCACATGACGTGCGGCGTGAACATCACGTGCTCGCGCGGCTCGCCGGGGCAAACGTCCCCATTCCCGCGGCGCTCGCCCTGTGCGACGACCCGCGGGTCTGCGAAACACCGCTGTTGCTCATGGAGCACGTCGACGGGATCGTGGTCAACGAGGCGGTCGCGGATGCACTATCGCCGAGCCGTCGGCGAGCGGTCGGCTTGGCGCTTGCGGAGGTACTCGCCCGGCTGCACGCGGTCGACCTCGGGGCGGCCGGGCTCACCGATTTCGCGAGCCATCGACCCTATGCTGATCGCCAGCTCAAGCGGTGGCTTGGACAGTGGGCAGGTTCGCAGACGCGCCCATTGCCAGGCGTTCGACACCTCGCCTCGCGTCTGAAGCGGGCCGCTCCGCAGCAGACTGATGTCTGCCTGGTGCACGGCGACTATCACCTGCTGAATCTCATCTTCGACCCCGACGAGCCGCGCGTGCGAGCCGTCCTGGACTGGGAACTGTCGACCCTCGGCGATCCGCTCGCCGACCTGGGCGGCCTGCTCGCCTACTGGCCCGAGCCGGGCGAGAGTTTCGGCGTCGGCGCGCTCGCGGCGAGCGCGCACGAAGGATTCCCGTCGCGGCGCGAGCTAGCCGACGCCTACGCTGCAGCGTCCGGGCGAGATCTGTCAGCACTGCCGTTCTGGGAGTCGCTGGCGTGCTGGAAGGTCGCCGTCATCGGCGAGGGCATCCTGCGCCGTCAGGCTGGCCCATCGGCCAGCCCAACCGCTCGCGAGCGTCCGTTCGAGGCCTCAACGGTCGAACGGATGCTCAATCGAGCGATTCAGATCGCGGACGACGCGGGGTTCTGACAGCCGCGTCTACGGGGCCGCAACTCACGCATGTGGCCCGCCATCCGAACGGGAGAACCTGAACGACGAGCTTGCGGCCGCACATCGTGCAGAATCGCGGCGTATCACTTCGCTGCTGGCGCCGCAGGCATTCTGCGTGATCGCCCTCGTCCGTCGCCCCACCGCATCCGGGGCATCGACTCATCGGGTCGCTGAAAGCTGCTTGATCGGCAGCTGGAGTTCGGCGAGGAGCGCGAGGTCCTCCTCCGCCGGCCGGCCCAGGGTCGTCAGGTAGTTCCCGACGATCACCGCGTTGATGCCGCCCATGAGGCCGTCGCGAGTGCCCGGGTCGCCCAACGTCGGCTCGCGCCCGCCGGCGAACCGCAGCACCGTCCGTGGCATCGCGAAGCGGAACGCAGCAATCGTCAGCAGTGCCTCCGACGCGCTCGTGAGCGGGAGATGTGCGAACGGCGTTCCCGGCCGCGGGTCGAGGAAGTTCATCGGCACCTCGTCGGGATCCAGGGCCGCAAGCTGCGCAGCGAATTCGGCACGCTGCTCGACCGCCTCACCCATACCGATGATCCCGCCACAGCACACCTCCATCCCCATCTCACGGACGAGGCGAAGGGTCTCGACGCGCTCGTCCCACGTGTGCGTGGTGACAACGTTTCCGAAGTGCGAACGGGCAGTCTCGAGATTGTGGTTGTAGCGATGGACGCCGAGATCCCGGAGCTCCTCGGCCTGCGCGCGCGTGAGGATGCCGAGTGAACACGCAACGTTGATGTCGGTGGCCGCGTCGATTGCCGCAATCGCCTCGCGCACCTGGGCCATGAGCCGATCGTCGGGCCCACGGACTGCGGCGACAATGCAGAACTCAGTCGCGCCGGAAGCCGCGGTTTGCACTGCCGCCTCGACCAGCGACGGGATGTCGAGCCGCGTCGCGCGCACCGGCGTATCGAAGCGGCCGGATTGTGAGCAGAAATGGCAGTCCTCCGGGCATCCGCCCGTCTTGATACTCACGATGCCCTCTACCTCGACCGCAGGGCCGCACCAGCGCATCCGAACCTCATGAGCGAGCACGAGCGCGTCGCTCAGCCGCTGGCCGGGCAGGCGGAGAACTTCGAGCGCCTGCGCTTCGTCGAAACCGATCCCCTGCTCGAGGACCTGGCTTCGTGCTGTCTCAAGAATGTCGCCGGGCATAGGAGCCGAGTTCTACTGCATGGCGCTCCGGCGTCAGGTGACGCGGTAGACGCGGTACTCCACGATCGGCCCAGGGTGGAGGCGACCCTCGGCCACGAAGACCGTCTGGTTGACCCAGGCGTAGCGCTCGTCGCCGGTCTCCAGGCGCGGCGCGGTGCGGAAGTAATGGTCGCCGTAATCGCTGGAGCGCTCGCCGGCGTTGGCGGCGTGTGCGGCCTCGTTGTACTCGATGACCCCGAAGTACTGGACATAGAGGAACGCCCTGTCATGGGTCGCGATCGTGAGTCGGACGTCGAGGCGCCCCCAGCCGTCGGGGCCGACGAGCACCCAGTCGCCGCCACCGGTGCCCACCGTGCCCTGAATCCGCTCGCCGGTCACCTCGCCACCGGTCACCTCGCGGATGCGGCGCGTCCCGAGCGGGCCGTCACCGATCGGCACGGACGGAGCCAGGATCGCCGTCATCGTGAATTCGTGAACGAGGTCCATCGCAGCGCAGCGTAGACGGCGCGCTCGACCGCGCGATCGACCGGCGTCCGGCGCTTGTGAGTTCTCCCAGTGGGTAGCTGCGAACACCGTCGGCACCGGATCGGCCGTCGGTATGTTCGCGGCCATGAGCCCGCTGTGGACGACCGAGACGCTTCCCGGAGGGGTCCTTCGCGCGACGTACGACAACCCGCCCATGAACTACTTCTGCGCCGAGGGGGCCGGCGAGCTCGCCGGGCTCGTCGAAGCGTGGCGCGACCCGGCCGTTCGCGCGATCGTGCTGTGCGGCGGCGGCGATCGCGGCGCGTTTCTCACGCACTACAGCGTTGAGGAGTTGCTCGCCGCGGCGGAGGACCGCGAGCAGATGCGGATCGCCGGGACGTCGCTGACGCGCGGCTACCACGCGCTGCTGCTCAGCATGCGTGACCTCCCCAAGCCGGTCGTCGTGGCGATGAACGGCAACACGATGGGCGGAGGGCTGGAGCTCTCGCTCGCCTGCGACATCCGCATCGGCCAGGACGGCGACTTCCGGTACGGGTTCCCGGAGGTGCGGCTCGGGATCATCCCCGGCGGGAGCGGGACGCAGCGGCTGTCGCGACTGATCGGTGCCGGCCGCGCCGTCGAGTTCATCATGCGCTCGCGCGTCGTCACCCCGCAGGTGGCGCTGGAGCTGGGGATCGTCCACGAAGTCGTGTCCGACGCCACAACCCGGGCGACAGCGATTGCCACCGAGCTGGCGGCTCTGCCCCCGCGAGCGATCGCCGCGGTCAAGACATCCGTGTACGGCGGAAGCGACACCCATTTGGCCGCCGGCCTGGAGATCGAGAGCGGCGCATTTTTGGACACGATGCTCTCCGACGACGGCGTCCGCGCGATGCGGGAGTACGTCGCCCTGCCCTACGAGGAGCGGCGTGTGTGGCTCGAACGCCGCGCGCAGGACTCCTACACAGGAACCTGACCCACCGCGATCAGCGCCGCAGGTCGAGTGAGACGTCGTCGTTGCGCAGCGACAGGCGCTGCGCGCTCGGGTTCGTGAGCGCCTGGGTGACGAGAACCGGCAGCGTGTCGCGGAACGGGTAGTCGCGGCGCACGGGCCCCGCGGCCCGTGTCGCGTCGATGGCCTCGACCGGCGCGAAGTGGCGCCGGATCATCTCCTCGTCGGACAGGTGGCGCCCGCCGTACTCCTCGCGGACCTGTTCAAGTGTCTTGTCGGGCCGCTCCCAGGTCTTCAGCTCCCGGGCGCGTGGCGACGACAAGAGTCGGTCCATGACGTCGGGATCGATGGGGCCGGGCGGCTCTCCGTAGGCGCCGAGGACGTACATTACGACCTCGTCGGTCGTCTGGGCATAGCGCTCGCCGGTGATGATGTTGAGCACCGCCTGGGTGCCGATGAGCTGTGAGAACGGGGTCGCCGAGATCGGGTACCCGAGCTCCTCGCGTACCCGCGGGATCTCGTCGAGCACCGCGCGCAACCGATCCTCCATCCCGTGCTGGGCGAGCTGGTCGAGGAACGTCCCCGTCATGCCGCCGGGCAGCTGATGCTCGTACACGCGCGCGTCGTACTCCTCGCACGCGCCGATCGGGTGTCCCTCTTGGCGTGCCACGCGTTCCATGTGCGCAGCGACGGGCTCGAGGGTGCTCGTGTCGATCCCGTGCGTGTGGCCCGCCGCTTCGAGGTTGACGAGCGTCATCTCCGTCGACGGCAGCGACGGCCCGTTGGCGACTGGCAGGCTGCAGGTGTGCAGTCGCTGGACACCCGCCTCGACCCCGATCAGGTAGTTGAGCGGCGCGAGGCCGGTCGTGTTGTGACAGTGAAGCTCCACCGGCACGTCGCCGGCCGCCGCGACGAGCGCCGGCAGCAGCGTCCGCGCGCGTTCGGGCGTGAGGATCCCGGCGGCGTCCTCGACGTAGATCGCCTTCGCGACGCCCCACGAGACCATCACCCGCACGCGTTCCGCGAACCACTCGTCGGTGTGAACGGGGCTGATCCCGTACATGACCGCGGGAACGGGCTCACCGCCCGCGTCGTGGACGACGCGCGCGCGATGCTCCATCTCGGGCATGTTGAACAGGCAGTCGTAGATCCAGTACGCGTTGATGCCCATCCGCTGGATCGTGTAGCGCGAGATGAAG
>Ga0066903_100005928_pt1 | contig 10716 bp, 4 predicted proteins | sample PanSoiMetaGPlot1_FD_67491 | JGI IMG/M metagenome (GOLD analysis project Ga0066903, IMG submission 67491) | Tropical forest soil microbial communities from Panama analyzed to predict greenhouse gas emissions - Panama Soil - Plot 1 (version 2) | ecosystem: Environmental > Terrestrial > Soil >...
GCCGCCGGATTGGCTTCGACCAGCGCCTGCGCATATTCGGTACCCGCAATCTGCGCTGCAACATCGCGCCCGTGCGACAGGATCGGGACTCGCCGCTTCGTGTCGTGCGCGTCGGTGGCGAGGAAGTGAATGGCACTGCGATCCAGCAGCCAGCGCGCGATAATCTCCGGCCGCTCTCCCCAGAGCCCGGTTAGAGCCGATGCCGTCACCTGTACCAGACAGCCTTGCTCCACCCACTCGAGGACGCGCTGCGGGTTCTGCTGGAGGATCGAATTTCTCTCGGGATGGGTCAAAATCGGGGTCAGCCCCAAATCTCCCAGTCGCGTGAAGCAGTCGCCAATTCGGATGGGAACGCTGAAATTGCTGAGTTCCACCAACAGGTAGTTCGTGGCACCGATCGTATACCGATGGGGTTCCTCGAGAACTCGTTCCAGGTTCTCGTAGGAAAGATGCAGGTCGCATCCCAGGCTCAATTTGGGGGTTACACCGACCTTTTCTTGCAGTTGATCAAGAAGTTCCTGCAGGTACGGGCGGTCATAGGCGTAGCGATCATTGGCGTGCGGTGTCGCCACCATGTGAGTAATGCCGTCGCTGACGGCCATTTGGCACATTTCGACGGCCACTTCCCAGGACTTGGGGCCGTCATCGACTTCGGGCAGGACGTGGCTGTGAATATCGAACACTGATGTTTCCGATTCTAGACCAAGATTCGAATGTTCGCCGCCGCTCGCCCCTTCGATCCCCGCTAATGTAGGGAGCGCAACCCACTTCTCCATTGTATTGCAACTAGTTACTGACAAGACACTCGTAAAAATTCCCGGTTGGGCTAGCGGACCCGATTCCGCAAAAGTATGTTAAGAATCATTTAACAATTCATGTGCGCATCTGCGCAATCGGTCCCGGCTGTGACCACGACGGGCATCTTTCGACGCTCATCCGCCGTCGTGTCACGTCAGATTGCAGGCGAGACGTTGGTGGTCCCCATCCGGGGAAGAGTCGGCGATCTAGCCTCAATCTACAGCTTCAATGAGTCCGGTTCCGCACTGTGGTGTGCACTGGAGCATCCCAGATCGGTGGACGAATTGGCTTCCCTCCTCTGCCAGTCCTTCGAAGTCGGGTGGGACGACGCTCGACAGGATGTAGAAGCATTCATACAAGAAATGCAGGCTGCCGGTTTGCTGAGCACCGAGTCAAGCTGATCTGCGGTCACGAAAATCTGAGGGGGCACAGGCGAACGCTATTGGTGCGCCCCCTGCGGGGTGGCGATGAACACACAGTCCTACGGAGCGTTCAGCCAATCGCTGCATCAGCGCTACTTTGGCGAGCGTGCGCCGCTGGAAGTGTCTATTGAAGTCACCCGCCGCTGTCCCCTCGAGTGCCTGCATTGCTACAACAATCTCGCCATGGGAGACGTCGCGTCACAGCGGCGTGAACTGACCAAAGAAGAACATTTCAAGCTGCTCGACGATTTGGTGGAGATTGGCGCGTTCTGGCTGCTTTATTCGGGCGGCGAAATTTTTGCCCGCAAGGATTTTCTCGAGATCTACACCCGTGCCAAGCAGAAGGGATTCCTGATTACCCTGTTCACGAACGGAATCCTGATCAACGAGCGTATCGCCGACCTTCTGCTCGAATATCCACCGTTTGCCATCGAGATCACGCTCTACGGACGAACCAAAAAGACCTACGAGGCGCTGACCGGCATTCCCGGCTCCTACGAACGATGTTTGCGAGGCATCGAACTGCTTCGCGAGCGCGGGCTGCCGCTAAAGCTCAAGACAGTACCCACCACCATCAATAAGCACGAAGTATTCGCCATGAAGCGCTTCGCCGAGGAAGAACTCGGCGTGGAATTCAAGTTCGATGCTCAAGTGAACCCGCGCGTGGACTGCTCGCAGAGCCCGCTGGCTGTGCGGCTGTCTCCGGAGGAAGTGGTCGCGCTCGATCTGCACTCGCCCAAAGCCGCGAAGGAGTACCGGCAACTCGCCGAGCGTGACCTGGCAGCAGCACCTGCGCTTTCTGCGATCGACACCACGTATTTCTGCGGCGGCGGAATGAAAACCTTCGCCGTCAATCCCTATGGCCTCATGAGCATCTGCGTGATATCGCAGCAAGACACTTATGACTTGCGTCAAGGCAGCGTGCGCGAAGGTTGGGAGAAATTTCTGCACGCCGTGCGCACGCGAAAACGCACGCGCCTGACCAAGTGCGTTCAGTGCCGAATTCAGTCGCTATGCGGAATGTGTCCGGCCAATGGCGAACTGGAGAACGGCGACAAGGAGAGTCCGGTCTCTTTCCTGTGCGAAGTTGCCCATCTGCGGGCATTCAGCCTGGGGCTGGAGGTCCCGGGGCACGGCAGTTGCGAATTCTGCAATGGCGGCGCGCAGGAGACGCGTGTTCGTCAGGCGGCGGCAAGGATTCAATCATCAGAGATCAAGGTTGAAGACTTGCCCGGACCGGAATCGCCGTTCCCCATCCTTCACCAGGGGATGGGAACAGGTTGCAGCAGTTGTGGTGTGGGTCACTGAGGACGACGGAAACCTATGAGTGAACCGAAAAATCAGGTGGGAACGAAAAAGCCGTACGAGCCGCCCAAGGTGATGGCCATCAATCTCCGGCCGGAGGAGGCGGTGCTCGGAAACTGCAAGATTGGCAGCAGCGCAGGACCGGTCGCCAGCAGTTGTTCCACCTTGCATTGCAGCACGGTGGGATCCTGAAAATGAGCGCTGCCACCATTCCGAATGCTGTGTCATGGAGCCGGGAACTCGCCGGCGATTTTCGCACTGGGTTCGCGGTGGCAGGTATTTCCGTTGCCGTGAGCGGCGACAGTCCGCAACTGGTGGAGCTTGGTTCCCAGCTTCATGCCTTCGCCGCGGACATTCTCGAACCCGATATCGAAGTCCGGGTGGAGTGGAAAGACAATCTGCTGCCCGGCAGCGGATCCCACCTTTTTGATTCAGGCTGCGTGTGGAACGTCTATCAACGGAATCATCAATTCGTTTTCGATTTTGCCACGAAGCGTTTCGGCGGCCAGCCCTACAAGCGGCTCCACGTGGACTCCGAGTTCCGCCAGGCCAGAGTGTTTCTCAACCGCCAGTGCATGACCGAGGACGATGCGGCACGCGGCCTGGAATATCCGCTCGATGAACTGCTGATTACCCACCATCTCTCGCTCGGCCGCGGAGTGGAACTCCATGCCTGCGGAATGGTAAACGAGCATGGCGAATCTTGCCTGTTGGCCGGACACTCCGGCGCCGGCAAGAGTACGACCGCACGACTCTGGACCCGGCAATGCCGCGTCCGCGTACTGAGTGATGATCGCATCGTGGTACGCAACCAGGACGGGAAGTTCCTGATGCACGGAACGCCGTGGCACGGCGAAGCGGAGTATGCGTTGCCTGTAAGTGCGCCGCTTCAGCGAATCTTCTTGCTTGAACACGGACGCGAGAACCGGATCGTGCCAGTGTCGCGAGCGGGCGCAGCCGGGGAACTGCTCGCGCGCAGTTTCACGCCGTTCTATTCATCCCGCTTTGTCGAACCGGTGCTGACCGTGCTCGAAAGCATCGCCGAGTCCGTACCGTGTTATCGCTTTCAGTTTGTTCCCGACCAAAGCGCAGTGGAGAAAATCCTTGCCTTCAACGACTGAACTTCGACCTGACACAGCCGCATTCGAGCAATTGAGCCGGATACTTCTTTCGAGCGGCCATCAGGTCCGGTTTCAAGCTCGCGGTCATAGCATGTTCCCGGCAATCAAGGATGGCGAGTTCCTGCGAGTGGAGAGCGTAGCAGCGGAGCAGTTACAGGTTGGCGACGTTGTCGTCGCCAGGACCGTCGCTGGGATGCGTGCTCATCGCCTGATCTTTGCGGATCCCGCGCGGGATTGTTTTTTGACGCGCGGCGATGCTGGCCAGGAAGGCGATCCTCCAATTGGTGCGAGACAAATTCTCGGGCGCGTTGTTTTGGGCAGAAAACATCATTTCCGAGGACGGATGCATTCCGTGGTGAGCGAGATCGCAAGGCGGTACAGGCACTGGCAGAGAATCTTCGCCACGCTGGGGGTCTTGTTCTTTGTCGTTGCCACTGTCGAGACTGCGCTGAATGCGCAAGTCGTCTTTGACGCAACCGCGAACAACCGTGCTTCGTTCAACACCGCCGGACCTCACTCATTCACTTTCAACCATACAACCACGGCCAATCCTAATCGGTTGCTGGTGGTTGGAGTCTCGATCAACACCGTTAATACCGCCGCCACGGTGACGGGCATCACCTACGGCGCCCAAAATCTGGTGAGCTTGGGCTCTCACAACGATGCCGGTGCCACACGACGCGTGGAAATCTGGTACCTGATCGGGCCTGCTTCAGGGACGGCCACGATTACCGTTAGTACCACGCAACCAGGTGCCGCACGGGCAGGTTTCGTTGCGGGGTCGTTGAGCTTCTCCGGCGTAGACCAGACCCGGCCATTGAGCACAATGGTGGCCAATGACGGCGCTGGGGGAACATTCTCTCAGCTCGATATCCCCAGCGGCACAAACCAGATCGTCTTTGAAGCCGTCGCTGCCGAGCGCGCCATCACCGTGACCGCGGGTCCGTCTCAAACCCAGCAATGGACGACGACGTCCACCGGCGGCAACGCAGCTGCAACCGGCAATGTGCGCGGGGCGGGCAGCACCAACCTAGGCGCAGCGAGTGTCCCCATGTCGGAGACCTTCAGCGCGGCGACGAATTGGTCGGTCGCGGGAGCTTCGGTGATACCGCTGCAGGCCGACGTCGGCGTCTCTATCAATCCTGGCGGCGCCGTGCCTCTCGGAACGAACCTCACATACATCATCACGGTTACCAATAACGGCCCAACCACAGCCGCGGCTGTAACGCTCACCGACACGCTCGCGGCTGGACTGACTTTGATTTCGACAACGCCAAGCCAGGGGACTTGTTCAGGTTCAGCTCCGATCAGTTGTCCTCTTGGCACGCTCGCTGGAGGCGCCAGCGCGACCGTGACGGTTGTGGCCAGCGCGGCGCAAACCGGGGCGTATGCGAATACTGCCTCGGCTAGCAATCCCGCGCAGCCTGATCTCAACACCGGCAACAATTCCTATACGGCAGTTGGAATCGTTCAGACCAATACTTGCGCCAATCCCGCCGCTCTTGGCCCTGGCGGAACCCTGACCGGTGTGGTGAACACCTACTATCCGGCAACCGCGAGCGTTACCGCAGGCACCGCGAACACGACCATCCCGGTGGGTACAGCCCGAGGTGCTGCTGCCACCATCGCCAACGGGGATATGCTGCTGGTCATGCAGATGCAGGACGCCGGCATCGATAGCAGCAACGGCCCGAACTACGGAAACGGTGCGACCGGCGCTGGATTCACAGCCATCAACAACTCCGGTAACTACGAGTTCGTAAAGGCAACCGGCCCGATTGCCGGGGGCGCCATTCCGATTTCCGGGAGCGGTCGCAACAACGGTCTGATTTACAGCTACACCATCGCCGCTGCCACCGGAACGAAAGGGAAGAGCACCTACCAAGTCATCCGCGTGCCGCAATACTCCACCGCGACATTGAGCACTACTCTTACGGCTCTCTCTTGGGACGGCACCAGCGGCGGAGTTCTCGCCCTTGATATGGCGGGAGCCCTCACGCTGAATGGCGCGACCGTCAGCGTGGATGGCCTCGGCTTCCGAGGTGCTGCAGGACTGCAGTTGCAGGGCATCGCAGGATCCACAAATGCCGACTTCCGGTTCGCGTCACCTACGGCGTATGCAGGCGCTGCCGTTGCGGGCGCCGATGGAGGCAAGGGCGAAGGCGTCGCTGGTACTCCGAGATGGCTCGAGGTTGCCAATACTTTCTTTGATACGACAGTCGACGGCTATCCCAACGGCGGCATGGCGCGCGGGGCGCCGGCAAGTGCAGGTGGCGGCGGCACCGACGGAGATCCGCAGACCGCAGTTCCGAACGGAAATGATCAAAACTCCGGCGGTGGCGGCGCCGGCAACGGCGGCACCGGAGGGTCGGGCGGCAATAGTTGGAACAGCACTCTCAGCGTCGGCGGCCTCGGTGGCGCTCCCTTCCCATCTACTCTGGACCGCATTGCTCTTGGCGGTGGCGGTGGTGGAGGTTCACGCAACAACTCGCCTGGCGACAACCTGGCCTCCAGTGGTGGCACAGGTGGCGGCATCATTTTCATTCGCGCCGGGAGTCTCACTGGAACCGCCACCCTCACGGCCAACGGCGCCAACGCCTACAACACACCGACCAACGATGCGGGCGGCGGCGGCGGTGCGGGCGGAACGGTGGTTGTTCTTTCCGCGGGCGGCGGCGAAGGCGGCTTAACGATACAGGCACGCGGCGGGACTGGCGGCAATGCCGATACCAACATTACCTTTCAATTGAGCGAACGACACGGCCCCGGCGGAGGAGGCGCAGGCGGCGTTGTCTATACCACTGGCGCGGCGTCAATCAGCGTCTCGGGAGGAGCCAACGGCGTTACTCTCAATCCTGGCGTTGCCTATGGAGCCACTCCCGGCTCAACGGGCATCGCGGTCACGAATGCGCAGTTCACCCAGGGTGGCGGCTCCCAGGGCGGTGCGCAGTGCGTTCCTGATCTCACGATTGCCAAGAGCCACTCGGGGAGCGCGGTCCGTGGCACGAGTATTGCCTATCTCGTGTCTGTCAGTAACGTCAGTCCGCTTGGTCCGACCAGCGGTCTGGTCACGATGAATGACACGTTGCCTTTGGGCATTGTTCCGACCAGCGCCTCGGGAACAGGCTGGACCTGCACGATTGCTCAGCAGACGGTCAGCTGCACCCGATCCGATGCTCTGACCGCTGGTTCCGCCTATCCGACGATTACGATCAACGCGACAGTTGCGCAGAGCGCCCCCGCCATCGTCGTGAATAACGCAACCGTATCCGGCGGCGGCGAAGTCAATTTCGCCAATGACACCGCGACAGACCCTGCACAAGTGAGTTCCGTTTCAGATTTGACCATGAGCGTTACGGCTGCGCCGAATCCGGTCGCTGCCGGTGCCAACATCACGTACACGCAGACAATCACCAACGCCGGACCCAGCAATGCCGCAAATGTGACCCTCACCGAAGCCATCCCCGCAAATACGTTACTGCAGTCGATTTCCCCCCCGACGGGATGGACGTGTAACGCTTCCGCTCAAAACGGCACGCTGATCTGCTCTGCCGCTGATATGCCTCCCGGAACCGCGGTCTTCGTCATGGTGGTTCGGGTGAATCCGGGAACTCCTAACGGAACCGTGATCACCGATACCGTCCGAGCCAGTTCGGCAGTTTCCGATCCTAACTCTGCTAACAACACGGCCACGGCCACCACTATTGTCGGTACCACCGCGCCCGATCTCTCGGTCACCAATGCGGCCACACCGAATCCGGTCCAACCGGGCAACAACATCACCTACACCCAAGTAGTGAAGAATACCGGATCTGCCGCGGCCACTACGGCCACCTATTCGGACGTGGTTCCCCTGAACACGACCTTCCAGTCTTTGGCCGCACCCGCAGGCTGGACCTGCTCCACCCCGCCAGTTGGAAACACCGGCACCGTTTCCTGTACGAATCCCAGTGTAGCCGCAGGAAGTGGCGGCACATTCATCTTGCAGGTACGAGTGAATCCTGCTGTTGCCGGTGGCACCGTGATCACGGACACGGTCACAGTCGGAGCGGCGAATGATGCCAATGCCGGCGACAACAGCGCGACGGTGACCGACCTGGTGGCTACCGCGACGCAGGCCGATCTGGCCGTGAGCACATCGACGTCTCCTCCCGGTTCCGTGCTGGCTGGAAATAATCTGACTTACGTCCAGAGTGTGGCCAATAATGGTCCAGCCACAGCCACCGCGGTCACCTTCCAGCAAGCGACTCCGGCCAACACGACGTTCCAGGCGGTTTCAGCCCCTGCGGGATGGACCTGCACCACGCCTGCGGTCGGTGCGACTGGAATCGTAAACTGCAACAACCCGAGCGTCGCCTCTGGCACGGCGGTCAACATCATAGTGACGGTGAAGGTCAACGCGGCGACGCCGGATGGAACGGTTATCGCGGCCACGTCGACGGTATCTTCGGGCACCAGCGATCCCAGCGCCGCAAATAATTCCACGACCACGAACACAACCGTAGCAGCGGCCGTGGACCTCGTCGTCGCGAACTCCGGCGCGCCTTCACCGGTCGCTCCGGGCGCGAACATCACCTACACCCAGACTGTAACCAACCGCGGACCGGGCAACGCCGCCACTGTCGCTTTCACGCAAGCGACCCCGGCGAACACGACATTCCAATCGTTGGCACCTCAGGCCGGATGGACCTGCACCACTCCCGCAGTCAACGGCACCGGCAACATCAATTGCACGATTGCGACTTTGCCTCCATCGACGACAGCAACCTTCATACTAGTCGTGAAAGTGAGCGGATCCTCCTCGGCCGGCACGATCATCACCGACACGGCCACGGTTACTACGGCCACTCGCGACACGGTTCCCGGAAACAATTCTGCAACCGTTAACATCGCCGTTGGGGTTGCCGGTCAGGCCGACTTGAGGGTGACGAACTCCGGTGCTCCCGACCCGGTCACAGCCGGGAGCAACATCACCTACACGCAGGTCGCGAGCAACGGCGGGCCCGCCAGTGCAACCGCCGCCATATTCAGCGGCGCGACGCCCGCGAACACGACCTTTGTCTCGATTTCGTTCCCTGCAGGCTGGGCTTGTCCCACGCAGCCGGCAGTAGGTGGAACGGGAGCGATCAGCTGTAACATCGCGACCTTCAACAGCGGAACCAGCGCCACCTTCACATTGGTGGTGAAGGTCAACAGCGGGACGGCGCTTGGTACTCTGATCACCGACACAGCCTCGGTGAGTTCCGGAACCGGCGACCCCAATGTGGGCAACAACAGCGCGAGTTCGGGTATTGCGGTAGGAACCAGTGCCGATCTGTCGATTACCACTTCCGACAGCCCGGATCCTGTGATTGTCCTCAATAACATCACTTACACGCAGACACTGACCAATCCTGGTCCCAGCAACGCCGCGAATGTGACCTTCACCGAGACCATTCCAGCCAATACCAATTTCCGGTCGTTCGCGCCACCGGCAAGCTGGACCTGCAATTCTCTCGTGGTCGGCGGCACCGGGACTCTCACCTGCACCGTTGCCAGTCTGGCTCCTGGCACAACCAATTTCCCCGTGGTAGTGCAGGTGAATGCCGGCACGGCGTCTGGCACGACGATCACCAACACCGTGACTGCCTCGTCAGCGACCGATTCGAACAACACGAACAATACCGCCGTCACAACCACGACCGTTGCGACGGGCGCTCAAGCCGACTCATCCATCACGAACGCCGGTGCTCCCAACCCGGTTTCAGCGGGTTCGAGTATTACCTATTCTCAGTCCGTCAAAAACAACGGACCCGGTACTGCCACATCTCTCACCCTGACAGAGACCATTCCTGCCAACACAACGTTCCAATCTTTGACGGCAGGCTCTTGGACTTGTCCCTCGCCCGCGGTCGGATCTACGGGATCCTTCACCTGCACGCTCGCCAGTCTCGCTTCCGGCGCAAGCGCGCCCATCACACTCATTGTCCAGGTCAATGCCAGTACTCCATCGGGGACGGTGATCGGCGACACGGTTTCTGTATCGACCAGTTCGAGTGTTGCCAGCGATCCAAACCTCTCGAACAACAGCGCCACCGCCGACGTAACTGTCGGCACCGGTACGAGCGCCGATGTGGCCATCACGAAATCAGCCTCGCCCACCCCGGTGGCTCAGGGCAACCTGCTGACGTACACCCTGCTCGTCACCAACAACGGTCCTGCGAGCGCAACAAATGTCACGGTGGTCGATGTTCTGCCTTCGGTTCTGAGGTTCGTTTCAGTGGTCAGCCCGGCAGGAACTTGTTCGCAGGCTGGAGGTACTGTGACCTGCCAGTTGGGAACAATCGCCAATGCCGGCACGGCAACCATCAATATCGTGGTCACCCCGATGAGTTCGACGATTGTCACCAACTCAGCGATGGTGACAGCGGACCAGACTGACGCTGCCTCCGGCAACAACATAGCCAGCGTGACGACGCTGGTAACCGCCCCCACGAGAATCGCCCTGGAATCTTTCACCGCCGAAGCAGGCACGCAAGGTACCCTATTGCGCTGGCGCACCGGCGGAGAGATGAACAACCTCGGGTTCAACATCTATCGCGAACAGAATGGCGAACGGGTGCGTCTCAATCCCACGCTGGTGGCAGGCTCCGCGCTCTTGATGAGTGGCTACCTCGAGAAGCATGCCGGAAGAAGTTATACCTGGATCGATCACGCGGGCGCCTCTTCGAGCACCTATTGGCTTGAAGATGTCGATATTAATGGCGCGCGTACGCTCCACGGTCCAATTACCGCAAGCTTGACTCCTTCTTCGAGCGCGGCGGCGTCTTCCCCGACCATGGCCCAGTTCGCCTCGGCAGCAGCACAGGCATCTCCGGCAAGTTACATCGTGGAGAACCGGCCTCAGGCCATCGCCGCGACTCGGGGCCAGAACGAACAGCAGTTTGATCTCGCTGCGCACCCCGCCGTGAAGATCATGATCGATCACGAAGATTGGTATCGCGTGACCCAGCCCGATCTGGTGGCCGCAGGCCTGGATCCAAACGCCGATCCTCGCAATCTGCGCCTGTTTGCCGAGGCAGTCGAACTGC
>Ga0066903_100005931_pt1 | contig 10715 bp, 13 predicted proteins | sample PanSoiMetaGPlot1_FD_67491 | JGI IMG/M metagenome (GOLD analysis project Ga0066903, IMG submission 67491) | Tropical forest soil microbial communities from Panama analyzed to predict greenhouse gas emissions - Panama Soil - Plot 1 (version 2) | ecosystem: Environmental > Terrestrial > Soil >...
GAAGAGCACGAACCCGATCGCCATCCCCGGCGTGCTGACCGAGTCCACTCGATAGCCTGGATCGAGCTGCTGCGACGAGAACGAGTAGCCCACAGAGCCGGCCATCATCGCGAAGTACGAATCTTTCAGGAACGCCGGATACTGCGTGCGCGTGTCGAGCGTTTCGGAGGCCTGCGCGTCGGTGGGGACCGAGGGAGACTGCGAGCCTTGTGCGGCCGAGACCCCTGGAATGATCGTGACGAGCGCGACAGCGGCGGCAATAACGGTACGGCGGTGCCTGTATCGAACGTTCGGGTCGTTGAACGAAAACACAAATCCTTTCCGGCGGAGGCCTCGGCTGAGGCGGGCAGGCGCGGAAACTATACGATGCCTCGGCCGTTTTTCGGAAGTTTCTGAACGTTGTCTGAAAGTGTCCGGTGGCAGGACCAGGTCACGTTACGGCCGCCGGTGTGTCTTATCCTCGAGACGACAGACATGGAATCGCTGGCCGATCTCGTCAGGCAGGCGAAAAGCGGAGACGTCCAGGCGTTCGGACGGCTGGTCGAGGCGACGCAGGCGGCGACGCACGCCGTGGCCTGGAACATCCTGCACGATCGCTCGCTGGCGGAAGACGCCGCCCAGCAGACCTACCTGCGGGCGTTTCGCCGGATCGGCGAGTTGCAGGAGCCGGTGACGTTCCCTGCGTGGATGCGCCGGATCGCGATTACCGTCGCCCTCAACCTCAGGCGCAGCCGTCGCGCCACGCTGCTGCGTCTCGACGACGTCCCCGAGATACCGGTGCTCGACGAGGCCGAGACGCACTGGTCGGACGTGCAGCGGCAGCGTCTGTCGGCCGCGCTCCTCACGCTCAGCCCTGACGAGCGGCAGGCGTGCGATCGCCGGTATCACGGCGGGTGGAGCATGGCGCGTCTGGCAGCGGCGGCTGGTATCGACGAATCCGCGATGCGCAAGCGTCTGCAGCGCGTCCGGGACAAACTGCGAAAGGAGATGGAGATCATGGAAACGCGTGGAGTCCCGGCGGGTGCGCTCGACCCGGAGTTGCCAGGCAAGGTCGTCGAGCTGCTCGCACGGCCACGGCTGACCGATCTGCCCGAGAATCCAGTCGGACGGATTCTCGAGACCCTGCAATCGGTGTTCCCTGAGTTTCCGGAACATCCGCTGCCGGAAATTGTCGATCTGGCCGACGCGCAGAAGTCGATCGCCGCCGACGCGATGTACGTCGATCCGATTGAGCTTCATCGCATCGACGACCGCCGCATTCTTCGATACGACCTCACGCTGCCGCTGCTCCTGACGCTTCGCGGCCACGGAGGCCCGCTGCGCGTGTTCGCTTCAGGCAAGGCCTACCGCGTGTGCGCGATCGACTCGACTCATCTCGAGGCGTTTCATCAGGCGGAGGTGTTCTGGCTCGACGATCGCACGCGCATCGACGCCTGGCAGTGGACGGGCCGGGTACTGCAGTCGGCGGACCGTATCCTGCTGGGCCGCACGGTCAAGATCGTTCCGACCGTGTATCCGATGTGCACGCAGGCGTGGGAGCTCGCGATTGAGGAAGACGGTCAGTGGTTCGAAGTGCTCGCGTGGGGCGTGTTCACCGATCGGATCGTGACGCACGTCGGCGGCGATCCCGCGAGGCAGACGGCTGTCGGCGTCGGGTACGGACTCGAGCGGCTGGCCATGCATCGATACGGGATCGACGACATCCGAAAGATCGAGGTGGCGAGCGTCGCCTGACGTCGCGGCCTGCGACGTTCGGGCGGCAACGAAAATCCTGTGACAGGTCCCGGGCAGCTCCGTATATAGAGGAAACTGTCTCTCCCCTCAAGGAGCTGCCATGAAGGGCAAGGTCGCCGTGCTCGTTGCCGCACTCTGTCCGCTCGTGCTGTCGGCCCAGACGCCCGGGCCGGCGGCCAATCCCGTGAGCGACACCGTGCGGGATCTGCTCGCGCGGCACTCGAAGAACCTCGTCGCCTCGGCCGAGCTGATGCCGGCAGACAAGTACGGCTACCACCCGACGCCGGCGCAGATGACCTTCGGCCAGCTCATCGTCCACATCGTCCAGACGAACGAGTTCCTGTGTTCGGCGATCGGCGGCACGGTCAGGATGCCGCCCGAGAAGCCGGTCGAGACCGACTCGAAAGACGTGCTGGTCGCGGCGATCAAGACGTCGTTCGAGCACTGTACAGATGTGCTCACAAAGGTGAACGACGCTCAACTTGGCGATGCCATCGCGATGGGCCCGCAGAAACTCGTCCGCGCGAACCTGATGATCACGATCGCCACCGACTGGGCCGATCACTATTCGACCGCGGCGTCCTACCTGCGACTGAACGGGATTCTGCCGCCGACGGCTCAGCCCCGGCGGTAGGCCAGACTTCGACCGCGCCTGACCTCAGCACAGTCGTCTTCAGACGCTCCGTCCTTCGTGTGCCTCGTGTCCTTCGTGGTTCAAGATCTCTCAAATCGCGCGGACTAGCTGAATCGTTGAAGTACTGCGTCGGGATGGGAAATCTCTGCTGACCGAACGGCGCGCCCGCCGCCGCGATCGCGCGGCGGCGGACCTCTGCGAGGGACCGCGTGGACTACTTGCCCTTGGCGGCGCCGGTCAGCGCCGTCACGACGTGCTGGCCGTTGTCGAAGTAATAGGTCACCACGACCTGGCTGCCCGTCGCCAGCGTGCCGGTGCGCTTGACCGACGACGTCAGCTGGAACGACGCGTCCTTCTTCTCGGGCGTCGTCACGACGATCGACGTGTCGTTGATCGTCTTGATCGTGCCCTTCAGTGTGGTCGACACCGGCGCCGTGCGGGCCGGCGCGTTGCCTTCGACCGGCTTCGCCGACTGCGCGAAACCCGGCATTGCGGACGTCGTCACAATGGCGAATACCACGCCAGTGAACACACTCATCATCGTCTTCTTCATTGTCAATCTCTCCTTTAGAGAACCATCGAGTCGAGGGACCATCGACCGGCGGCCGCCGGTTCGGGTGTTCTAAGCGTCTATACGCGCGTAGAAGGTATGAGCAACTGTGGACACAGTTGTCGGTTCCGCCTTTGAGAGGGAGCGAAACTCATGCCACGCATCAGCAGACGATCTCGCGTCTGCCTCGTGCCGCCCGAGAGTGGAGAATGACAGGTGAGCGTCTCGACCTGTCGTTCGCATAGCGAAACCGTAATCCTGTTGTGCTGGACCACGTGCATGCTGGCATATGGATTACGTTCAAGCGGCGGTGACCGCGGACGTGCGGAGATCACATCGATGAAATCGAGGCATTTCGTCGTGGAAAGGTCACGATCATGAAACGAACACTTCGTGTGGCAGGTGTGATCCTGATGGTCGTCGGCGCCATCTGGTTCTTCCAGGGAATCAACGTGCTCCCGGGCAGTTTCATGACGGGACAAAAAGTGTGGGCCGTCAATGGCGGCATCGCGTTCGTGGTCGGCGCGATTCTCTTCGTCGCATCGCGCCGGCGTCCGTGAAACCGTCCTGAACTCCCCGGTCCCAATCAGTCCTCGTCCACGGCCATGATCGCGACGCCGTTGGCGTTGGGGACACCGACCGTGATCGCGCCGCCGCTCGCGGTCAGCTCGCCGAACGCGTTGTACGTGAAGAACGAGAGGTGCGATTGCCCGGCACCGTGATCGATCACGCCCAGCACGCCGTGATCCGAGTCGATGTCGGAGGGGGCACCGCCGGTGACGACGGTCGCGGCGACCAGGCCATCAACGAAGATGTTGTTGCCCGTCGCCACGAGGCGGCTGATGGTCTTGCTGCCCGTGTTCGCCGTGAAGAAGTACTTTCCGGCTTTCGTCATCCAGCAGGGCGCCGTCTGGCCCGCGTTGATGACCGTGGTGAATGCGCCATCGCGGAACAGGCCGTCCTGGCTGGAGTGCGCCAGCGTGATGACCGCCGTGCCGTCGACGGAGACTGAGAAGCCGAACGGCGTGAGCGTCCCGGGTGGCGCCGACACGACGCGCGTCAGCGACCCGGTCACCGCGCCGTCATCATCGAGGGCGACGACATCGACAGTCCCGGGCGTGGGATCGGTCTTCAGTGTCACGAGGAGCTGGTGGCGATCCAGAACGCCGACCTGCGCGGTGCTGCCGCCCGGCGGCACGCCGCCGCCCGCCAACTCGAGCGAAACCGTGCCGTCGTGCGCCCCGACGTGGTTGTGCGTGAGCACGAACGAGTCGGCCGTCGTCTCGCCGGCGACGTACATGTGGCTGTTGCCGAAGTCCACGCTGACTGGAGCGCTGGTCGTGCCGACCACCTGCTCGAGCTTCAGCCCGTTGCCGTCGCGCCGGAAGATCGCGACGCTGTTCGATCCGTTGTTCACGGCCGCGACGATCTCGCCGTGATATTGGCGGACACCTCGAGCGTTTCCTCCGGCGTTCCCGCGGCCCTGCGTTGACAGCGTTTGCAGCAGGGCCTGCGCGTCGTACACCTTGATCTCGTTCGTCATCGCGTCGTTGGTCATGACGACGGCCAGCGTGGTCCCTTGTTTGATTGCGTGCAGCGTCGCCACCGTTCCGGCTGAAAGGAAAATAATTGCGGCTGTACCGATCTTCATTACGTTCGACATAGAGTCTCTCCTTCAAATGCGTGAGGCGGTCGTGCGAACTCGACTGGCCTTGTTTCTGTGGAGCGTCCACCGGCTGATCGGTGGACGCCGCACAGCGTGAAGAGGGAGGACGTTCAGCGCATTGAGGCGATCGGCATCTCCGATCCGGAGGTAGGCGCCATGATGTGCGCGTACGGCGTGCCGGCCCACATGACGTAGGGGCCGCCGTTGTCAGGGTCGGTCGAGATCCCGGTCAGCGATCGCAGGTCCGGGACGAGGATCATCATGTGCGGGTTGTGGTGGCCCCAGTGGTTGGTCGCGGTCTCTGTCATCGCGAACGGGTCGGTATTGCTGCCCCAGGCGCCGCCTGGGGCGAGCATGTAACCGATGCCGACGTGCGCGATGACGGGCGGCTTGTGCGCGAAGTAACCGTCAATCCACTTCATCCACATGGTGTCAACGCACATCGGATCGTTGCCCTTCGATGTCGGCATGTCTGGAAAACAGGTCCAGCCGTTGTTGCCGGCGCGCAACACCTCCGGCTTCGCCGTTTCTGTCGCCGGCCAGTCGAGCACCGTCGCGTTTGCGGAGATCGCCGACGGTGCGGCGGTCATCGCGTTCGCGATCTTTTGAGCCTTCGTCATCATCATGCCCGATGCCATCTGACCGTCCGCCGGCATGGACATGGCGTCCTTCATCGGCTTGCCGGTCTGTTGACCTGCGAGGAGTGAAGCCGTCAACATCGCGGCCGCGCCGATTCCGGTCATCGTGAGCGTCATCAATCGTCGAGTGGACATCTCAAATCTCCTTTCGGTGCCCACTACGGATGAATTCCGCGCGTGGTTACATCGCGACGAATCGCTCTCGTTCTGGTTCTCGTGTGTAACCTCGGGCACGCGCGCTTCGTAGTACGAGCATCGGGATCCGCTCGAGGGCCGTAGTAGTCTGTGGCGAACGCGGCCATGACTTCACAGCAGGAGCAGCGGGCCACGACGCTCATCATGCGCGGCCAGCAGGGTGACCCGGTCGCCTACGCTGAGCTCCTGACGCTCCTGGCGGCGACGGCGCGGCAATATGCGCGCAACCGGCTCGGCGACGTCCCGTGGCTCGACGACATCGCGCAGGAAACGCTCCTGACCGTCCATGCGGCGCGCCGCACCTACGATCCGAAGCGTCCATTTGCTCCGTGGTTCTACGCGATCCTGTCGAGCCGTCTGATCGACGTGCTGCGCAAGGAACGGCGCATTAGCAGCCGGGAACTGGGTACGGACGTCCTGCCGGAAGCGGCGATGAGCGCGAACTCCATTCAGGAGGAATCAGACATCGATCAAGGCCGTGTGCAGGCGGCGCTCGACGCCTTGCCTGTGCGCCAGCGCGAGATCGTCAGCGCGCTGAAGCTCCGTGACGAGTCGGTGAAAGAGGTCAGCCAACGACTGGGCATGAGCGAGTCGGCGGTCAAGGTGGCGGCGCACCGAGGCTATCGCGCGCTGCGGCGTCTGCTCGGGAAGCGGGAACCATGAAGACCGAAGACCTCATCCGGGACCTGGCGAGCCGCGCCGTACCTATCGAGCCACTGGCTGCGCCGGCGGTCCGCGCGTTCGCGTGGTCCGGGGTGGCCATCGCGTGCGCCGCAGCGGGGATGCTGGTGTTCAAAACGAGATCTGACGTCGGCGCGCTCGTCCACGAGCCTGGATTTCTTGGCATGGCGGCGGTCGCTCTGAGCGTCGCCTGGGCGGCGGCGACGGCGTCGCTCGTCATGGCCGTGCCGGGAGCTGAGCGATCACCGCTGTTGCGGGCAACGGTGGTCGTCCTGACCGGTCTGTGGACGGTCGTTCTGGCATCTGCTGTCGTTCGTGCCGGGCATGGCTTCGCACTTGCGGCCGACTGGCCGATCTGCTTCATTCGGGTTCTCGCGATCGGCCTGGTTCCCGCAATCGTGCTGGTCGGCATGCTGCGGCGCGCCGCGCCGCTCCGGCCGGGGTGGACCGCTGCGCTGGCCGCGGCGGCGGCGATGGCGACCGGCGCGCTGGCGATTCAGTTCATTTGTCCGCTGAACGATCCGGCACACGCGCTGCTCGGACACCTGGGTCCCGTGCTCGTCATGAGCTGGGTCGGATCGATTGCCGCCCGGCGCGTGCTGAAATGATCAGATGCGAGTCGCCGAACTCGTGCCAGAGATACCGCTGACGTGCGGCTTCTCCGTACGCCCGCTCGAGGTGCTGCCGGCCATTGGTCGTACGTCCCTTCTGCTGAGCTGAGGCCGCGATCACGCGTTCGAGGAGCGAGAGATGCGACGCACTCGGCTCGTGAAAGCCGGTGATCAATCCTGTCACCGATCGCACTGGCCGGTTCGGCCCGACGACGAGGCTCGTCCAGCCTTCACCGGGAGAGGTGACGCCACGATCGTCGGTCACGGTCTCGAGTGCGCGGACCGCCGTCGTGCCGACGGCGATGACACGGTGGCCGGCGCGCCTGGCCGCGTTCACTCTCTCCGCGGTCTGCCGCGACACGCGGAAATATTCTTCGTACGGCGGCTCATGACGCTCGAGGCTGGCGACGCCGGTGTGCAGGAGGAGCGGCGCGATCCCGACGCCTTGCGCGACCAGCCGCGTGACGAGCTCAGGCGTGAACGGCCGGCCGGCCGACGGCATCTCGGCGCTGCCAGTCTCGGTCGCAAAGATGGTCTGATACATCGCGCCCGGCCATGACCGCTTCACGTAGCCGTAGCGAATCGGGAACCCGTGCTCGTCGAGATACGAGATCATCTCGCGCGGAAGCTGCGGCGCCGCGATCCACAACCGCGATGTCGCGCCGATCGCGTCAACGAGCGGGTACGGCGCGAGCAGAGTGACGAGTCCGTTCCCCGGCAGCCGGAGCGTCATTCCAGCCCGTGCCTGATACGGGCGCGAGGCGATCGCGTCCGGTTCCCGCACCTCGAGGCTCCAGAAACCGCCGGGCAACCGCGTCGAAAAATGAATCTCGAAGGCCTCGTCGTCTTCCGCCCTCGCGCGAATCGCCGCGTTCATCGTCCCGCTCGTGTTGACGACGAGCAGGTCGCCTTCCGAGAGGAATCGATCGAGATCAGCGAAGTGCGCGTGCTCGATCGAGTCGGATGCAGGGTCCGAGACGAGCAGCCGGACCTCGTCGCGCCTGAGACCTCTCGCCTCCGGCGGTTCGGCCGCTTCGAGATCGGTTGACCACTCGAACTCCGCGACTACACCCGCTGCAGCCATCGGGCGTCCTCCTGCTGTGCGGCAAACCGCTCGCCGCTCACGTCCGCGGGCGCCTGATCGAACAGCCAGCTCCAGAACGGCGCCGTGACGTCGGGCAGCGGCCGATCGGAGATGTCCTCGCCTGGAAACGCCTCCTGGTGCATGTGCGTTCGCATGTCCCCCGGATCGACGATGACCGCTGAGACGCCGAGATCGCGCAGCTCGACGGCAAGCGTGCGCGTCAACAGTTCGAGCGCCGCCTTGCTGGCGCCGTACGGGCCCCAGCCCGGATACGCGCCGCTTGCTGCGTCACTCGTGATATTCACGATGAGCCCGCGACGTTCGGCGAGGAGCGGGACGGCGAGCTGAGCGAGCGCGATCGGAGCGCCCGTGTTCACGGGGAAGACCCGGCCGAACCGCTGCACGTCGAAGCGCATGAGCGGCCCGATGCCGCCAAGCTCCGACGCGTTGTTCACGAGCACGTCCAGCCCGCCGAGCTGCCGGGCGGCATCCACGAGCCTCGACCTGACCGACGCGTCGGTGATGTCGCCCGCGATCGCGATGGCGGTCGAGCCGCCATGGCGGATCGAGTCGGCGACCTCTTCGAGCGGACCGCGGTTCCGGGCGCAGAGCACCAGGTCGAATCCTCGCGTCGCGAGCACCCGGGCGACGACCTCGCCCAGGCCGCGGCTGGCCCCCGTGACGATCGCCACACGCTTCGAGTCGTTCATTGATGTGACCTCCACTGACCATCAAGCTTCCGACTTCAAGTGCACTTGAAGTCAAGCGGAAAGTTTGCGAAACTGCCTTCATGGCCGATCTGCTGACGATTGGCGAGGTGGCGAAGCGCTGCGGCACCGCGACGTCAGCGCTGCGGTTCTATGAAGAGCGCGGGCTGATTCACGCCGAGCGGAACGACGCCGGCCATCGCCGCTACGCCCGTGCCGTCATCCGGCGCGTCGCATTCATCGTGTTCGCGCAGCGCATCGGGCTGTCGCTCGAGGAAGTGCGGGCCGAGCTCGACAAGCTGCCGACGCACCGCGCGCCCGATCGTGCAGACTGGTCGAAGCTGACGGCGGGCTGGACCAGGCGGATCCGCGAGCGGATCGAGGAGCTCGAACAGCTTCAATCGACCCTCACCGAGTGCATCGGGTGTGGCTGCCTGTCGCTCGATCGCTGTCAGCTCGCGAACCCCGGCGACCGCGCTGCGCGCCGCGGGCCAGGGCCACGGTACTGGATCGACTAAGGGCAAGAGGCAAAGGGCAAAGGGAAGGAATAGGAACGAAAGGAAGATCGCGGGTCTAAACTAGTCCGACCGCCAGGTATTGCGACATGAGGACGATCGCCTCTTTCTTAGTCGCGATGGTGAGCGTCGGTGCGACGGCTTGTACGGGATGGGCGACTTCGCCGTCGGGGATCCTCGTGATTCAAACGACGCCCAACACCGTGCAGGTTTCGGGGCCCACGATTGTCGTTGCGGGTCGTTCGGCAGACTTCCGGTATGTCGTCGGCATCGGTCCGGCCGGCGCCAGGGGCCTGGTCGTCAGTTGGGGCGACGGTGCGAGCTCGACGATCTCGCTGAGCACGCCGGCGAGCGCGAATCGGGACGCGTCTGCCGTTGCGACGTTCAGCGGTGCGGCTGGGCACGTCTTCGCCACCGGCGGGTCCTACAGGGTCTCGATGATCCTGACGGACGCGGCAGGCAGCTCGGTGAGCTCTTCGGTAGACGTCACGGTCGGCTGACGCTCCGTCCCTCGCGGCGAAAATCATTCCGGTCCTATCGCACCGCACACATCAGCCGTCAGAAAATTCGTGATGAGCCAGCTCGATCGTTTCAGGGACGCTCAAAATTCCTCGTCATCAGGATTCGAGGCCGCGCTCGGCGAGATCCGTGCTGGCGGGAAGCGAGGTCACTGGATTTGGTATGTCTTCCCTCAGCTCCGCGGGTTGGGCAGCTCGGGCTCTTCGTCGATGTTTGGGATCGACGGCGAGCGGGAAGCCGTAGAATATCTGCGCGATCCTGAACTGCGCTCGCGTCTGATCACGATCGCGACCGCTGTCATGGACCAGTTGAGACCGGAGGGAACGCGATCGCTCCGGGCATTGATGGGCTCCGATCTCGACGCGCGCAAGCTCGTGTCGTCGATGACGCTCTTCGGACACGTCGCCAGGAAACTTCACGAAGCCGACGGCCTGGACGCATACAATTCGATGGCGACGCTCGCAGATACGGTTCTGGCTGAGGCCGCACGTCAGGGATACCCGCCCTGCGCTTACACGCTCGGACGCCTTCGACCGGCGACGTGACGTTCGCGCCGGCCGGGGCGGCACCGCGTCACATCTATGCCCGATTCGCCGACAGAAACGCTCGCGCTCCGCGTGCGTCAGCTTCGCAAGACCTACAAGGACGTCGTCGCCGTCGACGGACTCGATCTCGACGTCCATCGTGGCGAATGTTTTGGCCTGCTCGGTCCGAACGGGGCCGGAAAGACGACGACGATCGAGATCTGCGAGGGGCTGAATGAGCCCGACTCGGGTGAGGTCGAGGTGCTCGGCCGGCGCTGGGCCTCGTCGGCAGCCGACTTGCGTCAGCGGCTCGGCATCCAGCTTCAGGAGACGCAGTTGTCGGAGAAGCTGACGGTGATCGAGACGCTGCGGCTGTTCCGCAGTTTCTATCGTCAGGGAGGGCCGGCCGAAGACGCGATGCATCTCGTACAGCTCGACGAGAAATCGCGCGCGCGGGTCGGCGATCTTTCCGGCGGACAGAAACAGCGGCTGGCGCTCGCGTGCGCGCTCGTCGGCGATCCCGAGATTCTCTTTCTCGATGAGCCGACCACCGGCCTCGATCCTCAGGCGCGGCGCCAGTTGTGGCAGCTCATCATCGACTTCAAGCGAGCGGGCCGGACGATCGTGCTGACCACGCACTACATGGACGAAGCCGAG
>Ga0066903_100005932_pt1 | contig 10714 bp, 12 predicted proteins | sample PanSoiMetaGPlot1_FD_67491 | JGI IMG/M metagenome (GOLD analysis project Ga0066903, IMG submission 67491) | Tropical forest soil microbial communities from Panama analyzed to predict greenhouse gas emissions - Panama Soil - Plot 1 (version 2) | ecosystem: Environmental > Terrestrial > Soil >...
CGGTGTAATTGCCATGGTGGTGGGCCGGCCACTTCCCGAGACGGAGCTCGTCGCCCGTGCGAAGAAGGGCGACGCGGCCGCATACGAGGAGCTCGTGCGCGCACATCAGGCAATCGCATTCCGAACCGCGTACCTGGTCACCGGGGACGAGTCCGATGCACAGGAGGCAGCCCAGGACGGGTTCGTGAAGGCCTACCGTGCGCTCGGCCGTTTCCGGGCCGACGCGCCCTTCCGGCCCTGGCTGCTCAGCATCGTCGCCAACGAGGCCAGGAACCGCCGCCGCTCGGCCGGTCGGCGGCAGGGGCTCGCGCTTCGCGCCGCGGCGGACGCGGCCCCGGGGGACGCGGCCCCGTCCCCCGAGGCCGCGCTCGTCGCGGCGGAGCGGCGCCGGGCGCTGCTCGCGGCGCTGGGGCGGCTGGGGGAGGACCACCGGCTCGTGCTGACGTGCCGCTACCTGCTCGAGCTGGCAGAGGAGGAGACGGCGGCGGTGCTCGGTGTCCGTCGCGGCACGGTCAAGTCCAGGTTGTCGCGCGCGCTCGAGAAACTGCGCGCGGAGTTGGGGGAGGGCCACGATGGCTGAGCTCGAGCGCGACCTGCGCGCCCTCGCGGCGTACGTCGACTTTCCCGGCGAGCGCAATCTCTGGCCCGGGATCGAGGCCAGGCTCGCGCAGCCCCCGACCCGGCGGTGGCCACGCGTAGTCGCCATCGCCGTCGTCGCGGCGGCGGTCGCAATCGGCATCGCCTTCGCAGTCCCACCTGCCCGTTCCGCGATCCTCCGCTTCCTCGGCCTCGAGGGCGTCAGCATCGTCCGGGTCGAGAAGCTTCCCCCGGTCGACGTGAGCCCGCCTGTGATCGGTATTTCCACGACCCTTTCGAAGGCCGAACAGGTGCTTCAGTTCCGGCCGCTGCTCCCCGACGTCGGCAAGCCGGACGCCGTCTACCTCGATCCCTCGCAGCAGGCGGTTCTTCTCGTCTACGGAAAGCCGCTGCGGCTGCGCCTGGAGGAGACGAGGTTGCGCGTCTTCGAGAAGCTCCTCACGTTCAAGGCGCAGGTCGAGCGTGTAACGGTGAACGGCGGCCGCGGCATCTGGATCCCCGCCTCGCACGTGATCGACGACTTCTTCAGCCAGCCGCGCCTGTCGGGCAGCGCGCTGATCTGGGAGCAAGGCGACGCGGTGTTCCGTCTCGAAGGGAAGCTCACGAAGGCCCAGGCGCTGCGGATCGCCAGGTCGATCCAGGTTCGTTGATCTTGCCTCAATCTCGCTGATCCCTCGTTCGAGGGACATCCAATGGGGGTCGGCGGACGAATCTCTTGTGAGACGAGATTGGAGGTAAGGGTGTCCGCCACCGAACTTCACGAGCTAGTCGAGACCGAGGCCGAGCGCGTCGAGCGCTGGCGGGCCGAGGAGCTCGAGCGGGCGGGCTACGACCTCGGAGCCGCGGCCATGCTCGCCGCCTCGCCCGCAGTCGACCTCCATCTCGCCATCGACCTACTCTCGCGCGGCTGTCCGCAGGACACCGCGATGCAGATACTTCTCTAGAACCGTCCTCGCGCCACGCGGGCAGAATCGTGGCGATGTTCCTCGCCTCGATCCCCTCACCGTCCAGCGGCAGCGTTCACGTCGGGCCGTTCACGATCCACATGTACGGCCTGATGCTGCTGCTCGGCATCGCAGCAGCCGTCTGGCTCACCGGCGTTCGCTGGACGCGCCGCGGCGGGAGCTGGGACCTCGTCTTCCAGGCCGCCGTCTGGGGTGTCGCGGCAGGCGTCGTCGGCGCGCGCATCTACCACGACATCACGAGCTGGGACGAGGTGCCGCACACCTGGTGGGGGCCGTTCGCCGTCTGGGAGGGAGGGCTCGGCATCTGGGGCGGGATCGCGTGCGGTGTAGCTGCCGGCGCGATCGTCGTGAAGCGGGCGGGCGCGAGCGTGACGCTGATGATGGACTGCGTCGCCCCCGGCCTCCTGCTCGCGCAGGCGATAGGGCGCTGGGGCAACTACTGGAACCAGGAGCTTTTCGGCAAGCCAACGAGTCTCCCCTGGGGGCTCGAGATCGACCCCGACCACCGGCCTGCGGGCTACGAGCAGTACACGACCTTCCAGCCCACGTTTCTCTACGAGTCGCTCTGGGACCTGACCGGAGTGGGGATGCTCCTGCTCGTCGACCGCTTCTTCCGGATCCGGCCGCCGGCGCTCTTCTGCCTCTACGTGGCCTGGTACACGTTCGGCCGGACCTTCGAAGAGTTGCTGCGCGTCGATCCCTCGCACCACTTCCTAGGGCAGCGCCTCAACTTCTGGGTCTCGCTCCTCGTGTTCCTCGTTGCCGTCGGCGCTTTCGTCTGGCTGCAGTTCCTTCGGCCGGCGAGGCCCGTCTCCTCGCCCGGGCGCGTCCGCCCGCAAAGCTAGCCTGCACCGGTGCGCGCGCCGGAGCTCGACCTCGACCTCGACACGTTCGAGGGCCCGTTCGACCTGCTGCTGACGCTCGTTCTCAGGGAGGAACTCGCGCTCGGAGAAGTCGCCGTCTCCGAGATCGTGCTCGCGTACGTCGACCGACTGGCGGAGCAGGAACGCCTCGACCTCGAGGGGTGCGGAGAGTTCCTCGTGCTCGTCGCGTCGCTGCTCGAGCTGAAGGCGCGGGAGCTGTTCCCGGACGAGGACGTCGACCTGACCGAGCTCTCGCCGGAGGAAGCTGCAGACGAGCTCGCCCGCCGGCTCGAGGAGTACCGCCGCGTCAAGCTCGCCGCGGCCTGGCTGGCCGAGCGGCTCGAGAGCGAGTCCGACCGGTACTTCCGCCTCGGCCCGGCGCCGCTCCAGCCGCGTCCGGAACGCCCGCTCGCGACCGGCCGCCCGGAAGACCTGGCCGCGGCCATGCTGGCCCTGGCCAAGGAGCCGCCGCAGCTCTCGCTTGCCCACATGGGACTTCGCTTCCCGCCCATCGAGCGCTTCCTCGAACGCTTCCGCACCGTGCTCCGCCGCCGCAGCGCCTTCATGCTCGACGCCGAGCTCGAGGGGCTGACGCGGCTCGAGCAGGCGGCGGCCTTCCTCGCGCTGCTCGAGCTGCGCAAGGGCGACGAGGTTCGTCTCGACCAGGGGGCGCCGTTCGCCCCGATAAGGGTTTCGCGTTCCAACGTCGAAAGGAGCTCCGAGTGGAGAACCGCCCGTTCCGCCTGATCACGTCCGGCCCGCTGGAGCGTCTGGCGAGGACGCTCGAGGCTCTGCTCGTCGTCGCGTCTGCGCCGCTCTCGGTGGACGAGCTGGCCGCGGCCGCCGACGACGACGAGGCGCGGGTCGAGTCGGCGCTCGAGCTGCTCTCGGAGCGCTTCGCCGAGGGGCGTAGCGGGATCGTGCTGGAGCATGTCGCCGGCGGGTGGGCGTTCCGCGCGTCGCGCGAGGAGGCGCACGCATGCGCACGTCTCGTCGAACGGCCCGTAGAGCGCGCGCTGTCGCAGGCTGGGCTCGAGACCCTCGCGGTGGCGGCGTACCTCGGCCCCGTCTCCCGACCGGAGCTTGCACGGCTGCGCGGAGTCGCGGCGGACACCGTCGTGGCAGGTCTCGTCGAGCGCGGGCTGCTCGCGGAGGCCGGACGCGAGCCCGGCGCGGGCGGCGCCGTCCGTTACCGGACCACAGAGCTCTTCGAGCGCGTCTTCGGCCTCGAGAGCATCTCGGCGTTGCCGCGGCTCGAGGATCTCGGCGGCGAGGCCGAGGCGATCCGCGGCCGGCTCGAAGCGGTCGCCGCGCAGCGCGGCGCCTGATGCTGCCGATCATCATCTTCGCGGCGGTCGTGGTGCCGTTGCTCCTGATCGCGTTTCTGACCATCCGCAGCCGCTCCTCGGAGCGGCTCTCGGAGCAGTCGCCTGAGGACGCCGCTGCTGCGGCCGCCGAACAGGCGGAGTACGAGGACGAGTTCGAGCAGGCCGAGGCCTACCAGGAGGAGTGGCGCGAGCAGCAGCACCGGGAACACCCCGACGACAGGCTCTACTAGCTCGCTAGCGTTGGTGACGTGGACGTCACCGACGAGACCTTCTACACCGACGTCGTCGAGCGCTCCCACGAGGTGCCGGTCGTCGTCGACTTCTGGGCCGACTGGTGCGGACCTTGCAAGGCGCTGACGCCGGTCCTCGAGAAGGAGACCGCGGCGCGGGACGGCCAGGTAGTCCTCGCCAAGCTCGACGTCGAGGCGAACCCGAATATCGCGAACCACTACGGAATCAGCGGCATCCCCGCGGTGAAGGCATTCAGAAATGGCCAGGTCGTGAGCGAGTTCGTCGGCGCCCGCTCGGCACAGGGCGTGGCGAGCTTCCTCGACGAGATCACTGGGCCTTCGGCCGCCGAGCGGCTGCTCGAGGAGCTCCGCGAGGCCGGCGACGAGCCTGAGCTCGTCGCGGCGCTCGAGGCGGGCGACCACGAGCGGGCGCTGCGGCAGCTACTGGACGAGGTCGAGACCGCCGACCAAGAGCGCCGCGACCGCGTTCGCGAGTTGATGGTGGCGATCTTCACCGAGCTCGGCCAGGACCACCCCGTGGCCACCGAGTACCGCCGCAAGCTGGCCACCGCGCTCTACTGACTCCTCGAGACGCGTCTGTCGCGAACACGTCGACTTTGTCCTGGCCAGGAACCCCTGACCTCCTCCCCGAGGCGATCGTATCGAGAAAATCCGCACGCATGGGTGACCGAGATGCAACAACTTCCGCACAACCATGCGCCTGAACGCCTACCTCGCCCGTGCCGGGGTGGCCTCCCGGCGGAAGGCTGACGAGCTGATCAAGGCGGGCCGGGTCAAGGTCAACGGCCGGCCCGGGGAGCTGAACACGTTCGTTGGGGCCTCCGACTGCGTCGAGGTCGACGGTCGACCCGTGACCAAGCAGCGGCTCGCGTACCTCCTCCTGCACAAGCCGGCCGGGATCGTGACCACGGCGCGTGATCCAGGCGGCAGGCCGACTGTCGTCGACCTCGTCCCCCGCGAGCCCCGGGTCGTGCCCGTCGGGCGGCTCGACGCCGATACGACCGGCGCCCTGCTGCTGACGAACGACGGCGAGCTCGCACACCGGCTCGCCCACCCGCGGTACGAGATCGACAAGGTCTACGTGGCCGACGTCGAAGGCGAGCCGACGGACGAGGCCATCCGGGCCCTGGCCGAAGGAGTCGAGCTCGACGACGGCCCCAGCGCGCCGGCACGAGCCCGCCGCCTCGGGCCCTCGCGAGTCGAGCTCACGCTGCACGAGGGGCGCAAGCACCAGGTCAAGCGCATGTGCGAGGCGGTCGGCCACCCCGTACGGCGCCTGCACCGCCGAGCCTACGCGGGCCTCACGCTTGGTGGCCTCAGGCCCGGCGCGTGGCGAGAACTCACGCACGACGAGATCGAGCGGCTCCGATCGGCGACGCAACGCTCCGGGAAGAGCTCGCACTCCGGACCCGCTACTCGAACCAGACCAGGGCGGCCAGAATGACGTAGAACCCGGCCAGGGCCCAGCCTTCGAACGCCTCGGCCTTGCCGTCGCCGGTGATCGCCCACATGGCGATCGCGGTCAGCGCGAGCGCACCGGTCAGCACCGGATTGACGACAAACGTCAACCGGTCTGCGAAGAACAGCGACACGAGCACGAGCACCGGATAGAGAAAGACGGCGATCTGCGAGACCGAGTTCTTGACCACGGCCAGGGCCAGGTCACTCTTACCCTTCGCCGCAAGCGTGACGCCGACGACGTTCTCGACCGCGTTTCCGGCGATACCGACGATGACGAGGCCGGTGAACGACTTCGAGATGCCGAGACTCTCCACCGCGGGGTCGAGCGCGGCGATGAACCAGTCCGAGACGAGGGCGGCGGCGGTGCCGGCGGCCGCGAGCAGTGCGAGCGCAACGGGAAACGACAGCGCCGCCGTGCCTCCCTCGGCCGCGGGCGGGTCGCTCCGCAGGTAGCCCGGAAGCCACGTGGCGTAGACGGCCAGCAGCACGATCGCGCCGATCACCGAGATCTCGACGGTGTGGTGGCTGGCACGGTCGCCGATCCGGTCCGAGAGCCCGAGGATGACGATCAGAAACACCGCCAGCAGCGTCAGGATGGCCGTGTCGTTCGGCAGGCGGGAGCCGAAGCGCATGCACCCGTCGTCCGCGGCTCGCGCCCCGGCAATGATGGCGAGCCCGAGCACGAGCAGTCCGTTCGCGAACAGCGAGCCGAGGATCGATGTCTGCGCGACGAGAGTCTCGCCCGCGGAGAGCGCGAACAGGACGACGAAGAACTCGGGCAGGTTCCCGAGCGTCGACTGCAGGACTCCGGTGACAGCGGGTCCGAAGCGCGCCCCGATCGACTCCGTGCCCAGCGCGACCAGCCAGGCCAGCCCGGCCAGCGCAAGCGCGCAGACCACGAACGTTGCGACGTCCTCGTCCGTGGCGAAGTGGAGCACGCCGCCGATCGCCGCCACCCCGAACGTGGCGGCAATCAGCAGCGCGCGAACCGTCGAGCTCAGGGCCGGACGAACCCCATGCGCTCGTACATCGCCTCGAGCGTCGGCGCCGCGGCGGCCGCCGCCTGGTCGGCGCCGGTGCGCAGCAGCTGCTCGAGCTCGGCCGGGTCCTTGGCCAGCTCCTCGTAACGCAGCCGGACCGGCTCGAGGAAGGCGATCACCGCATCGGCGACGTCCGACTTGAACTGCCCGTAGCCCTGGCCGTCGTAGCGGTCCTCGATCGCCTCGGGCGCCTCGCCGGTAGCCACGGACATGATGTCGACGAGGTTCGTCACACCCGGCTTGTCGGGCGCGCGGCGGACGTCCTTGCCCGAGTCGGTGACCGCGACCTTGAACTTCTTGCGGATCACGTCCGGGGGATCGGCGATCAGCACCGTCCCCATCGCCGTGCCGCCCGTCGTCGACATCTTGTTCTCCGGCTCCTGAAGGTCCATGATCCGCGCTCCGAGCTCGGGATACTTCCCGTCCGGGAGCCGGAACGTCTCGCCGAAGCGCTGGTTGAAGCGCGTGGCGATGTCACGCGTGATCTCCAGGTGCTGGCGCTGGTCGTCGCCGATGGGAACGAGGTCGGTCTGGTAGAGCAGGATGTCCCCGGCCATCAGGACGGGGTACGTGAACAGGCCGGACGATACGAACTCCTGCTTCTCGCCCTTGTCCTTGAACTGCGTCATCCGGCGCAACTCGCCGAAGCTCGTGACCGAGCCGAGGAGCCACGCCGCCTCTGCGTGCGCCTTGACGTGGCTCTGGGCGAACGTGGTCGAGCGGCCCGGGTCGAGTCCGCTCGCGAACAACATCGCCGCGAGGTCGAGCGTCGAGCGCCGAAGCTCCTCGGGGTCGTACTCGACGGTGATCGAGTGTAGGTCGACGATGCAGAAGAACGCCTCGCCGAGCTCCTGCGTGGCCGCGTACTGTCGGAAACCGCCGATGTAGTTGCCTAAGTGCTTCTGCCCGGTGGGCTGGATGCCGGAAAAGATGCGCATGGGTAGCTCCTTATATCCGCTGTCGGAGGACGGGAACGCGGACGAGGAGGGCTCTTTCAGGTGCGCTCTTAGCCGCGCACGCTCCCGCCTCGCCCGTTTGGCCACACCCAGCGGCGCTCTGCTGGCTTGCGACCCGATGCAAAGGCAGGAGTCATCCTCTCGAGTCTAGCCGGGAAATCGGCATCTAGACTGGAATCGTGACGATGTCGCCACCCACCTGGTCGCCGTCTTCGTGGCGTGGCCATCCTGCCGAGCACCAGCCCGAGTGGCCGGACGAGGCCGCCGCCGAGGCCGCCCGGTCTCGCCTCAAGGCGATGCTGCCGCTCGTCTTCGCGGGCGAGGCGCGGCAGCTGAAGGCGTCGCTGGCCGAGGTTGCGGGCGGCCGGGCGTTCCTGCTCCAGGCCGGGGATTGCGCCGAGTCGTTCCACGACTTCTCCGCGATCACGATCCGCGAGAAGCTGAAGATCATGCTGCAGATGTCGGCCGTGATGATCTACGGCTCGACGACTCCGGTCGTCAAGGTCGGGCGGATCGCCGGTCAGTTCGCAAAGGCCCGCACGGCGCCGACGGAGACGATCGACGGCGTCGAGCTGCCGTCGTTCCGCGGGCACATGGTGCACGACGACGCGCCCACGGCCGTCGCGCGTGTGCCCGACCCTGAGCGGATGATCCAGGCGTACCACCAGGCCGCAGCCACGCTCAACCTCCTCCGCGCGTTCACGAAAGGCGGCTTCGCCGACCTCAACCGCGTGCACATGTGGAACCAGGAGTTCGTCGCCTCGTCGCCGCAGGGGCAGCGCTACGAGCGGATCGCCTCCGAGATCGAGCGCGCACTTCGGTTCATGGCGGCAATCGGCATCGACCTCGGCGACGCGCAGTCACTCCACCAGGTCGACGTCTGGACGAGCCACGAGGGCCTGCTGCTCGACTACGAGGAGGGTCTGACGCGGCGCGACTCGACGACCGGCGACTGGTACGACTGCTCGGGCCACATGCTCTGGATCGGCGAGCGCACCCGGCAGCTCGACGGCGCGCACATCGAGTACTTCTCCGGCGTCCACAACCCGATCGGCTGCAAGCTCGGCCCGACGGCCACGCCCGAAGACGTCGTCGACCTGGCCGAGCGGCTCAACCCGGCACGTGAGGCCGGGCGACTGACGTTGATCTCGCGCATGGGCGCCGGCCGCGTCCGAGAGCTCCTGCCGCCCCTCCTGCGCGCCGCCCGCGAGGCCGGTCAGCCCGTCGTCTGGGCCTGCGACCCCATGCACGCCAACGTGTTCAAAACGGACACGGGCATCAAGACCCGTCGGTTCGAAGTCATCGTCGACGAGATCGAAGGCTTCTTCGAGGCCTGCCGCGAGGAGGGCGCCTGGCCGGGCGGGGTCCATCTCGAGTTCACCGGCGACGCTGTCACCGAGTGCCTCGGCGGAGCGGACACCGTGCTCGAGGAGTCGCTGTCCTCGAACTACATGACGCTCTGCGACCCGCGGCTGAACGCGCGGCAGTCGCTCGACCTCGCCTTCCACGTCGCCGAGCTCATGCGCGACGCCTGGAAGCCCACGACCGAGATGTGACATGGCCGTCGAACGGCTCGCCATCCTCGGCACCGGCCTGATCGGCGCCTCGGTCGCCCTCGCCGCGAAACGCACGGGCGAGCCCCGCGTCACGGGCTACGACCCCGACCCGGAGACGCTCGCCGCCGCGGTCGAGCGCGGCGCCGTCGACGACGCGGCCACCTCGACGGAGGACGCTCTGGCGGGGGCGGACCTGGCCGTCGTGGCCGCTCCCGTGGCGCAGCTCGCCGCAGAGGTGGCGGCTGCGCTGCAGGCAGCGCCCGAGTCGTGCACGGTCACGGACGTCGGTTCGACGAAGGAGTCCGTCTGCACGGCCGCGGCCGGCTCGCCGCGCTTCATCGGCGGCCACCCGGTGTGCGGCTCCGAGGCGCGCGGGCCGGAGAACGCGAGCGCCAACCTCTTCGAGGGCGCGACCTGGTTCCTCTCCCCGCTCCCGGAGACCGATCCCGAGCGTTACCGGCTCGTCCACGGCTTCGTCGCCGGTCTCGGCGCGACCCCGGTCGCCGTCGACCCGCGCGCGCACGACCGCCTCGTCTCGCTGACCAGCCACCTCCCGCACGCGCTCGCGAACCTGCTCGTGAACCAGGCCGGCGCCACGCGCGTCGACGGCCACGAGCCGCTCGCCGCGGCCGGCGGTTCGCTCCGGGACATGACGCGCGTGGCGGGCGCCAACCCGCGCATCTGGGTCGACATCTTCCTCGACAACGCCGAGGAGCTGCAGACCGCGCTTGCCGACCACCGCCGCCGCGTCGAGCAGCTCGAGTCCGCGCTCGCCGCCGGCGACGCAGGCTTTCTCGCCCGCTGGATCGCGGAGGCGTCCGGGAATCGACGCCGCATGCTGGAGCGCGAGTTCACCGAGCCGGGCGAGCTCCAGCGCCTGCGTGTCCACATCCCCGACCGGCCCGGCGTGCTGGCCGGGATCACACAGGCGCTCGGGGCCGAGCGGATCAACATCGAGGACTTCGAGCTCCGTCACTTCTCGCCGGACCGTGGAGGCACCCTGTCGATGCTCGTCTCCGGCGAGAGCGAGGCGCGCCGCGCGGCCGACCTGCTCGAGGCCCAGGGCTACGGGGTCGTGACCACACCCGTTATGGACGACGAGGCCTGATGCTCTTCGAGCTCGGCGCCTACAGGGTGTGGGACAACGACCCGGTGCAGGCCTGGCGCTTCATGCGCCTGTGGCTGCCTGCGGTGATCCGTGTGCTCGCACCGAACGCGGGCTACGGCGTGTCGCGGATGCCCACCACCGGAGGTGCGGTTCTGGCCGCCAACCACCTGAGCGCGATCGACCCGCCCGCCATCGGCGTCTACTCGACCCGGGCGATCCGCTACATGACCAAGGTCGAGCTGCTCCAGATTCCCGTGGCGGGAGAGTTCCTGCGCATGACCGGGACGTTCGCCGTCCGCCGCGGCGAGGGCGATCGTGGCTCGCTTCGTGTCGCCCGCTGGCTCGTACGCGAGGGACACGTCGTCGGGATGTTCATGGAGGGGACGCGCCAGAAGCTCGGCTACCCAGGGGAGGCACACTCGGGCGCGGCGATGGTCGCCATGCAGGAGGGCGTGCCCGTCATCCCGGTCGGTGTGGATACGTTCGGCTGGTCGCTGAAGAACCGCCGGCCGGTCGCCGTCGCGATCGGGGAGCCGATGACCCTGAGCGGCTTCCCCTCCGGCGGGAAGGGCTACAAGCAGGCCACCGG
>Ga0066903_100005933_pt1 | contig 10712 bp, 5 predicted proteins | sample PanSoiMetaGPlot1_FD_67491 | JGI IMG/M metagenome (GOLD analysis project Ga0066903, IMG submission 67491) | Tropical forest soil microbial communities from Panama analyzed to predict greenhouse gas emissions - Panama Soil - Plot 1 (version 2) | ecosystem: Environmental > Terrestrial > Soil >...
CTGACATCTCCCCGTTTCTCTCGTCGCTCAGTCGACGCGACCGCGCGCAGCTCGTCATCCTCACCTCGGGCTCGCTCGGGTATTTCGTCCCTGGGCATGCCGCGGAGCCGGTGGGACCGATCGAGATCCCGCCGCCCACACTCGACAGCCCGTGGGTCTCGCAGCCGGCCGATGCGAGCCGCCTGTTTCTCTCGGCACTCGGCGGCTGGCTCACCGCTCACGGCAGCTGGCCGACGCTTCCCAGCTACAAGGCGGACGACAACACCACGCAGTCGCTCGATCTCACGGAGTGGCGCCACGTCGCGACACAGGGCCGCGACCACTACGTACGCGTCGTCTACGACGGCTACCTGTACCCCTTCGGCCACCGTGCCTCGCTCGTGAAGGTGACGGAGCGGAAGGTCGTACCCAAGGATGGCGGCGTCGTCACGACACCGACGGCGTACATGAAGCAGCACATGTACATCGTCGTGCGCGAGCGCGAGAAACGCTACGACGGCGGTGCGTACCTTCACGCCGGCCGCGAGATGCCGTTTCTCGAGAGCGTCCGCATCGAGACGATCATCACGCCCGACATCGACAAGCCGGTGTACCTCCCGGAGGGGACGGCGGGAACCTCGGCATCCGCGTCGTCGTCGTTCTGGATCGACGTCGGGGGTAGCGGATTTCCGTTCCACGTAACGGCGCTCGACTCGGGTGGCTCACGCATCGACCTCTTCGCCCAGCTGATCTTCATGAGCGTGAGCGAGCCGAGCCTGGCGGCGGTGCAGGCCGCCTACCAGGCGGGGGGCGATCGCCGGCGGTGCCTCGTGCACGGACAGAAGGTCGCGTACGCCGACCCGAGCGCCGGAGACACCACGCTGAGGACAACGGCGCTCGTCTTCGACACGCAGACACTCCAGCCGAGCCCGCCCTACCCGGTCACTCCGTTTCTTCCGTTCCTCGACCAGGCGTCCGTCACCGTGCCGGCGCTCGAGCAGCTGCTCGGAACCCCGACGGGCGTGGACGTGAAGCTCTACGACGGCTATCTCGGCGCCGGGATGGATGCACATGCCGGCGTCTTCGCGGAGATCGCGGGCGCACCGGCGAACGTCAGCTTCACGGCCGACAAGGCGGGTGGCTTCGCAACGCCCAACCTCGCGCTCACCGCGCTCTCTGCCCGGAAGGGACTCGTCGCCGGGCCGGCCGCTGATGCCGCGGCCGGTGTGATCGATCCCGCCGCGTTCTTCGGCGGCGTGAGCGTTCCGGGGAAGATCTTCGGAACAATCCCGCTCGACCAGCTGATTCCGATCCCGGCGAGCGGCAAGGCGGACGCGTCGCGCAACGCTCCCGAGATCCGCACGCAGCTCGTGCCGAACAAGAGCAACCCGACCGCGGTCGTCACGAAGGTCGAGTGGCAGCCGGACTTGCAGGACTACAGCGAAGGCCCCGTCACGCTGCAGTTCAACCAGAACGGCACGTCGGCGCTGACGCTGAAAGCGAAGATCGAGCGCAGCCTGACGGGAGCCGGCGCCACTTCGGACATCGACGGCGAGCTGACCAGCTTCCAGATCGCGCTCTTCGGCGTGATCGCGCTCAACGTCGACTCCATTCGCTTCAGCTCGAAGAACGGCAGCAAAACGGACGTGAAGGCGAACCTGCCGTCGAGTCACCCGGTCGTCTTCACCGGCCCGCTCTCGTTCGTGCAGGCGCTCGCCGACGTGCTGCCGCCGGGAATCTTCGGCGGCGCCGGGCCGTCGATTCAGCTGCAGAAGGACGGCGTCCGGGTGAGCTACACGCTCGGCCTGCCTCCGATCTCGATCGGCGTCTTCTCGCTCGAGCACATCTCGATCACAACCGGCCTCGACCTGCCGTACATCGACGGGAAGCCCGCGTTCGAGTTCGCGTTCGCAAAGCGGAACGCGCCGTTCCTGATCACCGTCGAATGCCTCGGCGGGGGCGGGTTCATCCATCTCGTCGTCGACGCGAACGGGGTCGAGATGGTCGAGGGTGCGCTCGAGTTCGGGGGTGAGTTCTCGCTCGACCTTGGCGTCGCCTCCGGCGGCGTGCACGTGATGGCGGGGATCTACTTCAAGCTCACCGGAACGAGCTCCGACCTCATGGGCTTTGTCGACATCGGCGGCGAGGTCTCCGTGCTCGGGATCATCTCGGTGTCGATCGACCTGAACCTGTCTCTCAGCTACCAGGTCTCGAACGGTAAGGAGATGGTCCAGGGCCGGGCAACTCTCACCGTCTCGGTTCACGTCCTCTTCTTCAGCGCCTCGGTGCAGCTCTCCGTCGAGAAAAGCTTCGGGAAGAGCCCCGGCGACCCGCTCGTGCAACAGATCATCTCGGCGGCCGCCTGGACCTCGTACGCGGCGGCGTACGCCTAGACGATGGCCGAGCAGACCTTCACCTTCGTTGTCCTGCCGAACGGGAGCGGGTCGGCGGGGACGCTGAAGCTCTCGATCCTCCTGACACCCCGGCTCGGCGGAGCTGCGACGCTCTCCGCGTTCCCGGACGTCCTCGACTGGCCGCAACTGGTGGCCGCCCACGGGATCAGCTTCGACCTCGCATGTGGAGGCAGCGTGCACAGCGCCACCGCCCCGGTGGCGCAGCTGCGCCCAGACGTCTGGACGCGCATCTTCACGCCGACGACGTTCGTCGAGAAGCCAGCCTTCCCGGACTTCGCGGACCGGCTCTTCGTCTCGTACCCGGTGCGCTCGGCGCTCTCCTACCTCAAGTACGCCTACCAAGCTGTCGCCGCGGGCGTGCTCGGGCCAGCTGGCGAACGCGGGCTCGAGTCGGTCCTCGGAGACCTGATGTTCCGCGACGGCCCGGAGTCTACGCTCGATGAGGCGCTCGCACACCTGCGCGTCGACCTCTGGCAGGAGCAGCGGCCGGCCGGGCCCGCAACGGAGGTGCCGCGCACGGGCACGCGCGCCGAGGGGGCAGCCGCCCCACCCGACGGGACGCCGACGACCCTCACGAAGCCTGCCGGCGCGCGGGACATGATCAGCCGCTTCGCGCTCTTCCACAGCATCCCGCCTGCCCCGAACCGGCCGCCGCTGCCGCAGACCGAGGCCGACTTCGCGAAGACTCTCGACTTCCACCGGGCGTTGACGGCGCTCACGTCGTACCCGAGCCTCCTGCGAGCGCTCGGGCTCGTCTTCGACCTCGAGATTCCCGACAGCCTCTGCCCGCCGTCCCCGGCCGGCGGCGCCTATCGGACGATCGAGGTGCAGAAGGTGACCCCTGGATTCGGCTGGGCGATCACGCCCACGTTCGCCCTGCCGAGCACGGCATACAGGCGGCACGACGGCTCGTTCTTGGCGGCGCCGGCAACCGATCCGAGCGAGCTCGCCTCGGGCGGCTACGCAGCAGGTGACGTCGTCGATGGGTTCCTCGCGCTTCCCCCTTCGTCCTTCCATCTCCTCCAGCTCGACCTCGACGGCGCGCTGCTCAACGCGCTCGCGCTCGCCGACAATGTGGCGAAGGCTGCCGACGCGAGTCTCGTCGGCGACGCCCTGCCGGCGCTTCGCTCCTCCGGCATCGGCCTCATCGCGAACGACCGCGCGCTTCAACTCCTCGAGGCCGTCCGCGCGAACGCGGGGTTCGACGGGGCGCTCGAGTCGGGCGGCTCCCTTCCCCGGGCGTTCACGGCCCGGGATCTCACCCGCGGTTACCGCCTCGACGTCTGGTCGTCGCGACGGAACGCCTGGCACTCGCTCCACCGCCGTGACGCCTCCTACCGATTCGGAGAGCAGGCCGACCTTGAACTGACTATCGAGGACGAGGAGGGGTTCTTGCAGCCCGCGGTCGCGCATGCCGCCGACGATCCGACGCGCCCGTCCGACCCGGTCGCGACCGCGGCGAACATCCCACAACCCGAGACCGACCTCCACATTCACGAGCGCATCGCCAACTGGAGCGGCTGGAGCCTCAGCGCCGGCCGCCCAGGCCTCGCGCTCAATCGCAGCCCCGATCCGGGCGAGGCGACGACGACCGATGCGACGCTCGGGCAGCCGATGACCCCGTTCAAGATGACCACGGCATTCACCGTTCGGCCGGGATCGCTACCGGAGCTCCGGTTCGGTGATCGGTACCGGCTGCGTGCACGCGCTGTCGACCTCGCCGGGAATAGCATCGCGACCACGGCCGACAGCAGTGATGCCGCGGCTACGCTCCCGCACGGCGGAGAGCTTCCCTACCAGCGGTTCGAGCCGGTGCCGCCGCCGCTCATCGTCCTGCAGCAGCAGCCTCGGCCGGGCTCGTCGCTCGAGCAGCTCGTGATTCGTTCGTACAACTCCGACGAGTCGCTTGACGCGTCGGCGACCTGGGAAGCGGACCAGCGGCACGTGGGCCCGCCGAAGACGTCGGTCCGCCTGGCCGAGCACCACGGCGCCTTCGACGATGCCGTGGGGCACCTCCGCGGCGACCCCACCATCTATGACCTGATCGTCTCTCGCGACAGCGCGACGATCCCGACGGACGGGGGCGTGCCGCTCGACCCGGGCCCGGAGCTCGCGGTCTCGTACCTGCCGGACGCGATCGCCCGCGGGGCCGCGCTGCGGGACTTGCCGAACACGCTCGAGAACACGAACGCCTATGCCCTCACGACCGGACTCGCCTACGACGAGCTCCCCGATGTGCAGCCCCGCGCCGGATCGGTGACCTTCGTCGACTTCGGCTCCGGCTGGCCGGAGCGCAGGGCGTTCCGGCTCGCGCTCGTCGAGGGAACCGCTGCGCCGCGCTGGGACGACGCGCACCGGCTGCTCGTCGTCTCGTTGCCCAAGGCCGCTGTAGCGACGGTCGAGTTGAGCTCGTACGTTGGCGACGGCGACCTCGAGCTGATGGGGGTCTGGGGATGGCTGCGCGAGCTGTTCGAAGCCGCCGAGCTCGCCGCGATCCAGAGCCCGAGCGCCGACCTCGGTGTCACGGCGACGAGCGACTTGATCGCGCTCCTGACCCGACTCGTGCGCGAAGGAGGTCATGCGCTGATCACGCCGTCGAGGTCGCTCACGCTCGTGCATGCGGTTCAGCAGCCGCTCGGGCGTCCGACGTTCATGCAGCTACCGGTCGTGCACCGGCCGACGGAGCCCATCCTCGTCTCCGGGCTCCGGAACTCCTTCACGCCGATCACCGCCTGGCGTTTCCGCAGCTCGCACTCCGCTGTCCTCCTCGGGGGGCTGCGCATCCACGCGGCGAGCACCGCGCGGATCGACGTCGAAGCGGCATGGCGTGAGGTCGAGGACAACCCGACGGATCCCGGCCCCACTCATCCCGTGCAGACCGACCACGTCGAGTCCATTCAGCTGGCCGGGACGGACGGCGGGCTCGTCTTCTCGGATGCCTCGGAGGCGCGAGCAGTCGCGGTCTACGTGCCGAAGGTGGACCAGCTCTGGTTCGCCGCGCCCTTCGACGAACTCGACGGGGTCGATACGCCGGGGCAGATCGCGGCGCCGCAGCATCACTTCGCCGATACCAAGCACCGCTGGGTCGGCTACCGAGCGGTTGCCGCCTCCCGCTTCCAGGAGCACTTCGAGGAGGCAGACCTCGACTTCACCCGAACCAGCTCGACCCTGATGGTCGACGTACCAAGCTCGTCGCGCCCGCTCGCGCCCCAGGTTGCCTACGTCGTGCCGACCTTCGGGTGGCAGCGCGAGGAGGCGAGCAACGTTAAGTCGAGCGTTCGCCTCGGCAACGGCCTGCGGATCTATCTCCAACGTCCCTGGTACTCCTCCGGCGCGGACGAGCTACTCGGCGTCGTCCTCTGGCCCGAGGCACAGCCCGATCCGGACTACGCGACCCGCGAGGCGTTCAAGCCGTACTTCACGCAATGGGGCGCCGACCCGATCTGGGAAAGCGGCGAGCTCGAAGCTGTGCCGCGCTGGAGCAATTTCCCCTTGGCAACCGCGTCGGCATCACAGCTCGGGCTCGAAGACACCTCGCTCCTCGTCGACGTGGCCGGCCACCCGGTCGGCTTCGACGAGGAGCGCCGGCTCTGGTACTGCGATCTCGCGCTGTCCCCGATTCTCACCTACACGCCGTTCGTCCGGCTGGCGCTGGCGCGCTACCAACCCCATTCGATCGAGGGCGTCGAGCTCTCACGCGTAGTGCTCGCCGACTTCGCACAACTCACCCCGACGCGCTCCGCCGTGCTCACGATCGACCCGGCCGACACACGGCGTGCAAGCCTGTTCGTCGGCGGCCTCGGCCCGACAGCGCCAACCCGCTCGGAGGTCACCGTCTCCGTCGAACAACGGATTCCCGACATCTCCACAGACCTCGGCTGGGAGCCTGCGCCGGCGAGCGTCGTCAGCGTGAGCGAGGACCAGCCACCGCCAGAAGAGCCGGAGGCGGTGCTCTGGTCCGGCTCGATCGAGTTCGCCGCGCAACCGTCGCCGGGCACCTATCGCGTCGTCGTCCGCGAGTACGAGCGAATCGAGGTCGACACGGCGGCGGTCATGCAGGCGCTCGGCGAGCGGCTCGTCTACGCCGCGATGCTCCCATACGACTATCCAGCTCCAACATGAGGAGGAAGTTCGCATGATCGACAGCGTCCAGCCGACCTCACGGGTGGCCGTCTTCGACGAGTTTCTCGCCTCCGAGGAATGGCGGCGACTACTCGACTACACGTTCGGCAATGCGCCGGAGTTCAGAGAGACGAACGTGCTCAACAACGGCGAAGACCGGCTCGACCACGAGATGCGACGCTCACTCGTGCTATTCGAGCTCGACGGCTTTCATGACCTGTTCACGCAGCGCCTGATGGCCTTCTTCCCGCAGATCCTGACGGCGCTCGACCACGACTCGTTCGACATCTCGCAGATCGAGGTGCAGCTGACGGGCACCGGCGACGGCGAGTACTTCCGCGCCCACAGCGACGACGGCTCTGTCGGCGTGTCGGGGAGGAAGATCACCTTCGTCTACTTCTTCTACCGCGAGCCGTGTCCGTTCACCGGCGGTGAGCTGAGAATCTACGACACGGCCGACAACGGGGACGCCTCCCCGACGGGCGCCTGGCGGAGCATCTATCCGGCTCAGAACCAGGTCGTGTTCTTCCCGAGCTACTACCTGCACGAAATCCTGCCGGTCAACTCTCCGTCCGGCGCATTCTTCGACCGCCGCTTCACCGTCAACGGCTGGTTGCACCGATGACTCCCTACGGCTACCCCACCGAGGCATATCACTGCCTGCTAGACGAGCAGCCGTACTACCTCGTCCCCCGCCGGCTCTACGGCCACGACTCCGGCGAGCGACTGATCGTGAATCCGGACTGCTGGTTCTCGTGGCACGGAGCGCTCCCCGCCGACAAGGCAACGCGCGTGGCCGGCGCAGAGTGGCTGCTCCCTTCCGACTGGCTGGCGTGGGTGACGGATCCCGGAACGGGAAGCGTCTGGCCGTACTGGGTCGGGGAGGAGTACGCCGCCTATCTGACAAACCTCGCGCCCGGCGTCGAGGTGGGGCCAGAGCTGCCCCCGTATGTTGTCTGGACGCTGACGCGCGCCAACATTCTCGTCGACTACGGGTACGCCCAGCGTCGTCGACGCGAGTGGCAGGAGGTGGTGTGGGCGTGCGCGGACGGCTTCGCGCAACGCGGGTACACGGTCCTTCCGCAACTGATTCCGCCGTTTCACCTCGGGGCTCTGAGGAGGTACTACCGCTACCACACGCGCATCGGCTCGTTCACGTTCGGCGACGATCAGGTGTCTCGGAGGCACGTCGCGCACAACGAAGGCGCGGCCCGCTTCCTCCACGCGCAGCTCGCACCGGCCGTCGCCGATATCGCGCGCACACTGGTCAAGCCGTCGTATGTCTACCTCGCCGCATACGAAAGCGGCTCGATCCTCGAGCGACACACCGACCGCGAGCAGTGCGAGTACAGCGTCACCATGTGCATCGACGCGACGCCCGAGCCGCACGAGCAGTCGCCGTGGCCGATCCGGCTCGACGTCGCCGACGGCGGGCTCGCCGTCTGGCAATACCTTGGCGACAGCCTCCTGTACCGCGGCCGCCACCTGCCGCATTATCGCGATCCGCTGCCAGAGGGTCACACGTCGACCTCGCTCTTCTTCCACTACGTCGACGACTCGTTCACCGGACCACTCGAGTAAGCGATGTCGCTGTACACCGTCTCATCGATCGATCTCGCGCCGCTACCAGGCTTCCACGACGGCACAGGCACGTTCCACGACTCGAAGTGGGTCGTCGTCCCGGAGTCTGTCCCGGGCTCGGGCAAGCTCCAGTTTCGCGGCCAGGACACCACGGTCACCACCATGCTGTTCCAGCTCGATGCGGACGTCGTCCCGAACTGGTTCGGCGTCGGCGTCTCGAACGAGCTGACCGACCTCACCCACCCACATATCTTCTTCCACCCGATGCCACTCCAGGCCGGCTATCTCACCGCCGATTATGCGAAGAAAACCGGCAAGTGGCCGCAGCTCTTCTACTACGCAGAGGTGCTCGGCTACGAGCTAGCCGGCTCGAGTCGAAGCCAGGTCCTCATCATGCCGTTCCTCACCCAGGAGGCCGCGAACACCGGGATCTTCGCCCCGAACTGGCACGACATCGTCCACGACATCCTCGTGCTCGTGCGCTCGAAGCTGGGGAAGGACGACGGGAGCCCGCTCGAGATCGCCGAACTGGCGATGTCGAGCTTCAGCGTCGGAATCGTGTACATGATGCAGTTCCGCAATCTCGCCCCCGGTCTCGACGCGCATCTCACGGAGATCTGGGACTTCGACGGACGACTGTCGTCTGCAAGCAACCTCTCGACGTCACTCGTCAGCACCCCGCAGGTCCGCGCGATCAAGTACGACCAGGTCAATGCGAGCGACACGAGCGCATTTCACCTGCCGATGCCGCGCTGGTCCGACTACGTGAACCCCCCGACGACCGTCACTGAGGTCCACCACTACATCCGCGACTTCATGTTCTTCCATGGCGCCTCCATCAGCAATGTTGGCGACCTGATCGGCGCCCCCGGCACGAGCACACCGCCGCCCGCTCCTCCGCCGCCGGCTCCAGCGCCCCCGGTGTCGCCGCCGCCGGTCGACGTGCCGCCTCCGGTCGCCCCGCCTCCGGTGGTCACGCCTCCCCCCGTCGAGCCTCCGCCGGTGGCGCCACCGCCGGTCCTACAACCCCCGGTTGCGCCACCGCCGGTTGCACCATCGCCGGTTCCTCTACCGCCGGCCGCGCCCTCACCCGTACCGGTTCCACTGCCGGTACCCATGCCGCTGACAGCCCCTGAGCAGGTCCCGGAGGTTCCAGTTCCTCTTGCGGGCGCGGGCGCGGCAGCGGGCTGCAGGAATTCCGGGCCGGAGGCTCAGCTCGCGCTCGTCTCGACGACGGCGATCACGGCGATCACGGCGATTGCGGCTCAGGGTTGAGGTGCGCGGCCGGCCGGCGAAACCAGACCCACAGTCGATCGTCGCGATGCGCAGCAGTCGAGCTTTTTGGTCAGGAGGAGCACGAGCTCTTCTCGTTCCTCAATGCGAGCGGGAGTCGAAACGACTGACCGCTCCGGTTCTCCTTCCTACAGCCCGGCGTCTTCACCGCTGCGCGGACTCTGCTGACTTGCGGTGAGCGGCGCGACCACCGTTCGTCTGCGCAGGTTCGGCAGAACGGGCAACAACGTCCTCCAGATCATCCACGCGCTGGCGTATTGCGAGAGGCACGGTCATCGTCTGGTCACCGGTGAGATCCCGGAGATCCTTCCGCCGCTGGAGCTCGATTTCTCCGGCGGCCTCGCTCGCGACGAGCGCTGGATGACGCTCTTCTACCTAACCGCGGAGGAATCCGAAGGGCTCAAGCTCACGCACGAACAGCGCAAGTTCCTCGCAGAGACTTATCTCACCCCCCGGACGTGCTGCACGGCGGTCTCGGCGGACGAGGGACTGCTGACCGTCCACCTGCGGTCGGGTGACGCGTTGCGGGGGCGGCACGTTCACAAGGGCTACGTCCAGCCTCCCCTGGCCTTCTACCGCCGCGTGATCGAGGACTTTGAGTTTCGCAAGATCCTCGTCGTGACCGAGCCGGACCTCTCGAGCCCGGCGCTCGAACCGCTGCGCCGCGAGTACGGGGCCGAGGTGCTGGCGGGTTCGGTGGGCGAGTGCTACGCGGCGCTCATGGGGGCGCGCAACCTCTGCCCGGCCCTCAGCAGCTTCTCGGGCACAGCTGCGCTTCTGTCCCTCTCGCTGCAGCGCCTCTTCCTCGTCTCGGGGAAGTACAACTTCTTCGAGATGACGGGCCCACGCCGACCGACGTTCTGCCCCGTCGTGTACTACGCGTTGTCCGGCTACATCGAGGCGGGAAGGTGGACCGCGAGCCCCGAGCAGTTGAAGGAGATGGTGGCTTTCCCCCTCAGCGCGTGCCGCCCGGACTCGTAATCGAGTGGGCCTTCGGAAGCCAACCCTTCTCTCGACGGGTCAACACCGTCCCTCCGGCTCGGTACCGCCACGCGCACGCCCCACCTGGCTAACGGCCACCCTCGGCGGCGAGAGCGCACACACCGAGTCGAGGCGCCGGAGATTGCGCGGCAGTCGAACGCGCTCCACACATTTTCTTGGGGATGCCGGGGACGACCGCATGCTCGATCCGCGCGGCGGGCCCCCCGGAGAGCACCTCGTCTTCGCGGTCGCTGCACGACAAGTTTTGTGCCATCGCCGACGCCCGTTAGGAATCGAGAGATCCGCGTGGCCTTCACCGAGCGACGGCGATTGCAGCGGCAT